>Ga0070741_10000816_pt1 | contig 103892 bp, 100 predicted proteins | sample Coa_R1_4_FD_66440 | JGI IMG/M metagenome (GOLD analysis project Ga0070741, IMG submission 66440) | Surface soil microbial communities from Centralia Pennsylvania, which are recovering from an underground coalmine fire - Coalmine... | ecosystem: Environmental > Terrestrial > Soil >...
CTACCTACCCCCAGCAGAGTACGAAGAGCTCTACTACCTTCAACTGCTACGCGACACCCTCGACGCTGAGATCATCGAAATCCAATAGCGCGAGCCTCTACCGAACCCAGGGCGGTTCAGAAATCGCCGCCCTCGACACCGCCATCCACCGCCGCCTTTCCGGCGACAAGGCCTACGAGACCCTCCAGACCATCCCGGGAGTCGGGCGGGTCCTGGCCGCCGTGTTCATCGCCGAAATCGGCGACATCCGCCGCTTCCAGCGACCGGAACAACTCGCCTCCTGGGCGGGCATGACACCCCGTCACCACGAATCGGACACCACGGTTCGCCGGGGACGGATCACCAAGCAGGGCTCCCGGCTGGTGCGATGGGCAGCCATGGAAGCCGCCGCCGGCCCCAAGGGCGCCCGGTTCCTCAAGGCTGACTACCACCGCCTGGCCGCCCGCCGCGGCAACATGATCGCCAAGGTCGCCGTCGGGCGGAAACTTCTCACGCTCGTCTTCTACGGCATGCGCGATGGAGAGATCCGCTGCCTCGCCCAGAGAGCAGTGTGACGGCTCGGACGCAGCCGTGGTGCGAACCCGACGGGGTCATGGCCTCGCAGCAGGTCGCCCAACCTTGATTGCGTCCACCACGGCTGCGCCGAATGGCTTCATGCCGCCTCGCCGCGGCGGAGGGATGACTGGCACCCGAGCCCCGGTGTGCCCCACCACTCGATCGAGTCCTGAAGCCACGCCCTGCGTCCCGCCAACCCCAGGAGCCGCCTAACACCACCAGCCGCTACGCAAGAAGCCCCTACGGGGCTTCACATCCCATTCTGCGGGCCGACACCGCCCGGGCCGTCAAGGCTCCCCTCCGGCGGCCTCCGGCCGGCCTTGACCGCCCTCCCACAGCCCGACTCGAGATCGGGCAGTTCACCGCGTTCAGAATCACCCGCCAGAACGACAATGAGGAGCCGACCTCCGGCCGGCGCTGCCTTGACAGGAACGCTCCTTTCAGGGATGACCCCGCCTTGCGGATGGCGGGCATACGGGCCGCGAGGGGGAGGGCCGACCTCCGGATCATGGGCATTGGCTCGACCCGTGTCCGCGTTTTGTCCGCGGGAGGTCTGAAAGGAACCGCCCACGGTGAGGAGCGACCGCAAGCTTCGAGATTGCCAGGGCGCCATAAAGACGCAGGTCAAGGCCGGTTTCCAGCATCAACCGCAAAGCACCACCAGCTACCGAAAGTGGTCAGTTTTGGGGTCTGCCACTTTCCGGCGTACAGGCCGGCTCACCACCCTCAGGCCCATTCTTGGCGCATCTGGTTGGCCCTGGGCCGACCAGATGCGCCAAGTTCTCGCTGGCGATCGACCGCGCCGGCGGCGTCTGGACAGCAGTCATTTGAGGCGGGGCGGCGGGGTGGCGGTGGTCACGAGGAATGGCGCTCGAGGCGCAGGCCGAAACAGGAGCCGCCGGTCGGGCGCGGCTGGTAGAAGACCTCACCGTGGTTGGCCTCGGCCAGGCCCTTGACGATGGACAGCCCCAGCCCGGTGCCGTCCGACTTGACGCGGGCGGCGCGGGCGAAAGCGCTGAAGAGCCGATCGACGAACTCGGGGGGGACCCCCTCTCCCGCGTCGGAAACGAGGATTTCGACGCGTTGGCCGACCACGGCATCCGACACCTCGACGGGCGGGGCGCCGTGGCGGACGGCGTTGGACAGGTAATTCGCCAGCATCCGATGGAGATGGTCGGGATCGACCCAGGCGGCGATCCCGTCGTGACAGGTCACCATGGCGCCCGGGGCGCACTCTTCGACGGCCGCGGCGATGGCCGGGCGCAGCACCACCCGGTCGGGCCTGACCTCGACCCGTCCCGCCTGGATCTTGGACAGGGTCAGCAGATCCTCGACCAGACGCGTCGCCTGGCGGATGCTCCGCAGGACGGCCCCGAGGCACTCGGCCCGATCCTGACCGGAAAGCTCCGCCCCCTGTTGCTGGAGAAGCTCGGCGAACCCCAAGGCCGTAGCGAGCGGCGTTCGCAGGTCATGCGACGCCGTGGCCACGAACATCCGCATGGCTTCGTTCGCCCGCTCCAGCGCCACCGCCCGGCGACGGGGCGAGATGTCATGGGCGATCGTCGACGCGCCCGTGATCCTCCCCGACAGATCCCGGATCGGCGAGACCGACAGCGACACCTCCACCAATCGCCCGTCGCGGGCCCGCCGGACGGTTTCGAGCCGTTCGACCCGTTCGCCCCGGGCCACCCGGTCCAGGATCTCGGGGATCTCGTCACGACGATCCGCCGGCGCCAACATCGAGATGGGCCGGCCGATCACCTCGGCGGCCCCGTAGCCGTAGAGCCGTTCGGCGCCCGGGTTCCAGGTCCTGATCGTCCCGTCGAGCGACTTGCCGATGATGGCGGTGTCGGAACCCTCCACGATCGCCGCCAGTTGCTGCCAGCCCTCGATCAGGGAGAGCAGAACCCGCTCGGGTTGCGCCGGCTCCGGCACCGTCGCGCTCCCCACCATCGAACCGGCCCCACCCGCCGGGCTACAAGATGACGCTCCGTCCTGTGAACCCATGCCCGGAACCTAAGTCGCCCCCGGCGGGGTCACCAAGGACCATCGTCCCCAAACCGGGGGAGGCAGAAGCCTCTAGAGGCCGGGCCATCCGGCCGCGCGTCATGCATCACCAATCACTTGCACTACGTTCCGGCGGTTTTCCAACACTGGCCCCGGCGGCCGGGCGGGACGAGCCGATGAGCCCGTCCAGATCTGGACTTTCGGCCATGGCGCCGGCCGGTGGCGCCAGGGAGGATCGTGTCGGACGAGCCGAGGAGGGGCCATGTGGAAGCGGGGGCGGCCCGACGATCGGGACGCCGAGCGCAACGGTGACACCGGCGGGCTCGGTGAAGAATGCGAGGCGTTCCTCGGCGGCGAGTGGGCCGAGTACCTCCTGGCCCGCGGCGAGCCCGTTCCCCGCTGGGCGTGGCTGAACCGCGTGGCGCACGGCCCCGAGACGGCGCTGCGGCTGATGCACCCCGCCGGGAAGAGCCGGCACGGGGACGCCTGGACGGAGTTCCGGTCCTCCGTGGCGGAGATGGTGCTCAACCAGGCGGCCACCACCGGGCGGGGCGTGGACGAGCTCCAGACGGCCGTGCTCGTGCCGATCGAGCTCGCCCTCTTCGGCTGCGACGGCTGCCGGGTTCCCGATGACGCCGGCCTGCTGATGCGGATCCTGGCCGCCCTGCGCCATCCGTCGGCGCAGTGGGGGCCGCCGCCGGCCTGATCCGCCCGGCCGGCCGACCGCCCCGGGAGAAATCGGGCCCTTCGGCCCTGTCAGCCCGCCGGCCTCGACCGGTACAACCGGATCATGGGTGCAACGGCGAGCCCGCCCCCCGTGACGCCGGCGCCGGACGGCCCGCCCGCCGGGCCGGTGCGGACGGCCGCCCTGCCGGGCGGGCGGGTCCTGACCGTGCGGCGCACCCGTCCCACCGACGCCGACGGGCTCGCCCGCCTCTATGACGGGCTCGACGACGACGACCGCTACCGGCGGTTCTTCTCGCTCTACCGCCCCGACCGGGCCACCATCGAGCAGTGGGCGGCCGACAACGAGCGCGGCCGGCTCCGCTTGGCGGCCCTCGTGGGGGACGAGGGCGGCGACCGCCCGCCGGAGCTCATCGGTGACGCCCTGTGCGTCCCGTTGCCCGACGGCGACGGCGAGTTCGCCCTGACCGTCGCCGCCGGCTGGCGGGGCTGGATCGGCGCCTACCTCCTCGACGCGCTGGCCGAGGTCGCCGCCGATGCCGGCATCCGCAGCATCCAGGCCGACATCCTCCACGAGAACCGCCGGATGCTGGCCGTCGTCCAGTCCCGGGGGTACGCCGTCCTGGCGCATCCCGACTTCAGCGAAGTGCGGGTCACCACCGGGACGTCGCCGACCACCCCCGACTGGCCGGGGCCGCACGACCGGCCCCGCATCCTCATCGAAGCCCGGAGCAGCCGGTCGCCGCTCCACAATCAGCTGGGCTCGGCCGGGTTCTCCGTGATCACGTGTCCGGGTCCCGGTCGGCGCTGCCCGGCCCTCGCCGGCCAGCCCTGCCCCCTCGCCGCCGGGGCCGACGCCATCCTCTTCGCCCTGCCGGCCGCTGATCCGCTGGCCGGCCCGCTGGCCGCCGCCCACGGGCGCCTGCACGCCGGCGTTCCCCTCTGCGTCGTGGACCGGGCCGGTGAGGAACGGGCGGGGTGGCCGGTCGGTGCGGTCCATCTCGACGCCGCAACCCTGGTCGAAGACCTCGCCTCGGGCCCGTTGGCCGGCGTCATCCCCGCCCGCGCCGTCCCGGCCTCGCCGCCGCCGTGACGGCGAGCCGTTCTCCGGTCCGACCTGCCGTCACCGGCGACGGTCCGGGCCCGCACGGTGCGGCGGCCGGCCGGCCGCCGCCCACCGGGATCGAGATCGCCGCCCGCGAGGCGGCCACGCTGGAGGTCGACGAACTCCTCGGGCGACTGGGGTCGACGGCCGACGGGCTGTCGGCGGCCGAGGCCGGCGAGCGGCTCCGGGCCGTGGGGCCGAACGCCGTCCGGACGCATCACGCCCGGGCCGGGGCCGTGCTCGGCCGCCAGCTGCGCAGTCCCCTGCTGATCCTGCTGCTGGCCGCGGCGACGGTGTCGTTCTTCGTCGGGGAGCGGGCCGACGCCGTGATCATCGGCGTCATCGTCTCCCTCAGCGTCGGGCTCGGGTTCTTCAACGAGTACCGGGCGGAGCTGGCCACCGAAGCGCTGCATTCCCAGCTGCGGCCGCGGGCGCTGGTGCACCGGGACGGGCGCTGGTCCTCCTGTGACGTCACCGAACTCGTCCCCGGCGACGTCGTCCGGCTCGAACTCGGCGCGGTCGTCCCCGCCGACGTCCGGATCATGGCCCCGGTCGAACTGGAGTGCGACGAGGCCGTCCTCACCGGGGAGTCCATGCCGGTGGCCAAACAGCGGGCGGCGGTGGCCCTCGGGGCCGCCCTCGGCGACGTGGCGTCGTGCGCCTTCATGGGCACCGTCGTCACGGCCGGCTCGGCCGAGGCGCTGGTGGTGGCCACAGGTGGGCGGACGGAGTTCGGGCGCATCGCCCTCGGTCTCGGCGAGCGCCAGGAGGAGACCCAGTTCCAGACCGGGCTCCGGCGCTTCTCGGGGCTGCTCGCCCGCGTCGCCGGCGTCCTCACCACGTCGATCTTCGTGATCAACCTGGTGCTGCAACGGCCGCTCATCGACGCCCTGCTCTTCTCGTTGGCCATCGCCGTGGGGATCACGCCGCAGCTGCTGCCGGCGGTCGTCACGACCAGCCTGGCCACCGGCGCCCGGCGGCTCGCCCGGCACAAGGTGCTCGTCAAGCGGCTCGTCTGCATCGAGGACCTCGGCGACATCGACGTGCTGCTGACCGACAAGACCGGAACCCTCACCGAAGGGCACATCACCTTCGAACGGGCGATCGGCGCCGCCGGGGAACCGTCGGACGACGTGCTGGTGCTGGGTCTGGTGTGCAACGAAGCGTCGCTGGACTCGGGCCGGGCCGTGGGCGGCAACCCGCTCGACGTGGCGCTGTGGGACGCCGCCGGTGCGGCCGGCCGGCGGGCCGGCGACTACCGGCGGATCGCCACGGTGCCCTTCGACCACCGCCGCCGGCGGACCTCGGTGCTGGCCGACGGCCCGGCGGGCCGGGAGCTCATCACGAAGGGCGCCCCCGAAGGCGTCCTCGGCCTCTGCCGGGACGTGCCGCCGGAGGCGCAAACCGCCGTCGAGGCGGAGTTCCGCTCCGGCGGCCGGGTGGTGGCCGTCGCCCGCCGGGCCGCCCCGGAGCTCGAGGCCGTCGCCGCCGCTGACGAGCACGACCTGGATCTGGCCGGGTTTCTCGTCTTCCTCGACCAGCCCAAGACACAGGCGGCCGACGCCCTCGCCCGCCTGGCCGGCCTCGGGATCACCGTGCGGATCCTCACCGGCGACAACCCGACCGTCGCCGACCATGTCTGCGACCGCCTCCGCCTGGGCGGCGGTGGAACGTTGACCGGCGAGGACATCGACCGCCTCGACGACGACGCCCTCACCCGCCGGCTGGGGACGACCCGGGTGTTCGCCCGCATGGACCCGGAGCAGAAGACGAGGATCATCCGGCTGCACCGGCGCGCCGGGGCCGACGTCGCCTACCTCGGCGACGGTGTCAACGACGCGCTGCCGCTCCACCAGGCCGACGTCGGCATCTCCGTCGACACCGCCACCGACGTCGCCCGCGACGCCGCCGACATCGTCCTCCTCGAGAAGGACCTCCACGTGCTGGCCGACGGCGTCGTCGAAGGGCGGCGGATCTTCGCCAACACCATCAAGTACGTCCTGATGGGGACGTCGTCCAACTTCGGGAACATGTTCAGCGCGGCGGCGGCGTCGGCGTTCCTGCCGTTCCTCCCCATGCTGCCGTCCCAGATCCTGCTCAACAACCTGCTCTACGACGCCGGCCAGATGAGCATCCCCACCGACCGGGCCGACGAGGAGCAGCTCGCCCGCCCGTCCCACTGGGACATCGGCTTCATCCGCCGGTTCATGATGTTCTTCGGTCCGATCAGCTCGCTGTTCGACTTCCTCACCTTCGCCGTGATGCTCAACGTCTTCCATGCCGGCCCCGGCCTGTTCCGCTCCGGCTGGTTCGTCGAGTCCCTGGCCACGCAGTCGCTGGTGATCTTCGTCATCCGAACCCGGCGGGTGCCGTTCTGGCGCAGCCGCCCCGGCCGGCTGCTGACGGCCGCCACGCTCGTCGTCGTGGCCACGGGCGCCCTCCTGCCGTTGTCACCCCTCGGCCATGACCTCGGATTCCGGCATCTGCCGGCCGGCTTCTTCGCCGTTCTCGTCGCCATGGTCGTCGCCTACCTGGCGCTGGCCGAGGCGGGCAAGCGGGAGTTCTACGCCCATCTCGCCGGCACCGTCACCGAAGCCCGCCCCCACCACGCCCGACGGGTTCACCGCCGGGCCGCGCCGTTCAGCCACCCGGGCGCCCTCGGGGACGGTCCGCAACGGAGGCGCTGACCCACCGGGCCGAGGCAGTCCGGGTCGTTCAACGGTGCAAAGCGGACGTTCGGCCCTATGCGGCCTCCCCCAAACGGACGACACTCGAGGTGCATCCTCAGCGATGCCAACCCCATCCGCACGACAAAGGAGCAACGAATCGGGTAGGAGAAGAGGTGAACCACCATGCGGGCCAACCGCAGAAGCATCGGCTCCGTTCTCGGCGCCGCCGCTGTCCTGCTGTTCGCCGCCGGCATCCTCGCCGCTCCGGTGGGCCTCGCCAAGCCGAGCCCCGGCGGCAACAACGGCTTCGTCAAAGTGGACGGCACCGACATGGATGCCCGTCCCGACAATGAACCCCATCCGGGCTGCCGCTTCGTCCTCGAGTTCTACAACTACGACCAGGGCGATCTGAAGGCGACCGTCACCTTCGAGCTGCAGCCGCCGACGACCCGACCCGGTGACGACCAGACGATCCTCACCGACACGGTGCCGATCGGCGAAGACCCTCCCGGCGGCAGCCACGACCTCGACGCCCGCCGCACCTACGACCTCGACATCCGGGGCGCGCCGCGCCAGCCCCACCAGGGCTACCACGTGAAGCTGACCGTGAACGCCGACGGATCCCGGGGAAACGACGTGAAGCACAAGACGTTCTGGGTCGACTGCGGGCCGCCGCCCTCGACGACCACGACCACGACCCCGACGCCGACCACGACGGCGCCGTCGTCGCCGACCACGACGGTCACCACCGGCACGACCTCGCCGACGGCCGTGGGTCCGACCACGACGACCGCCCCGCCCGCAGTGGACGGGGTGACGCCGACGACGACTTCTCCGGGACCCGAGGTGCTGGGCACCACCGAGATCCGGGGCCAGGAGACACCGCGAGCGGCGCCGGATGAACCTGCACTGCCCCGCACCGGGACCGATCCGGCCTTCGTGACGTTCGGTCTCGTCTCGCTCGTGGCCGGCACGGCGCTCCGCGGCGCCGGCCGGGCATCGAGCCGCTAGCGCCGGCCGGGCACCCGGGGGCGGGTGCCCGGCCACCGCCGCCGCCGTCCCGTCGTTCGCCCGATGGCGTCTAGGCCTCCACCGTCGACGTGTCGCCCTCGGGCAGGCCGAGCTCGCGGGCCCGCAGCAGGCGGCGCATGATCTTTCCGGCCTTGTTCTTCGGGAGGTGCTGCTCGAAGGCGATCTCCCGGGGGGCGACGGCGGCGCCGAGGCGGGCCCGGGCGAAGCCGAGCAGTTCCCGGCGCAGGTCGTCGCCCGGCTCGTGGCCGGGCCGCAGCGAGACGAACGCCTTCACCACCTCGCCGGCCACCGGGTCGGGGACACCGATCACGCCCGCCTCGATGACCGCCGGGTGGGCGGACAGCACGCTCTCGACCTCGAACGGGCCGATCAGGTGCCCGGCCGACTTGATGACGTCGTCGGCCCGTCCCACGAACCAGTACCAGCCGTCGGCGTCGCGACGGGCCAGGTCGCCGGTGACGTACCAGCCGCCGACGAAGCAGGCCCGGTAACGCTCGTCGTCGTGGAGGTAGCCCCGGAACATCGACGGCCATCCCGGCCGCAGCGCCAGATGGCCCTCGGCTCCCGGTTCGTCGACCACGACGGCGGCATCGCCGTCGAGGCGCACGCCGCCCTCGTCGTCCCGGGCCAGGATGGCGGCCTCGACGCCGGGGACCGGCCGGCCCATGGATCCCGGCCGGATGTCGCTGCCGGCGAAGTTGGCGATCATGATCCCGCCGGTCTCGGTCTGCCACCAGTTGTCGTGGACGGGCCGGCCGAGCACCCGCGCCCCCCACCTCACCGCTTCGGCGTTGAGCGGCTCGCCCACGCTGGCGACGAAGCGCAGCCGGGACAGGTCGAACCGGCGAGGCAGCTCGTCGCCGGCCCGCATCAGCATCCGCACCGCGGTCGGCGCCGTGTACCACACGGTCACGCGTTGGGCTTCCACGACGCCGTACCAGCGCTCGGCGTCGAACTCGCCCTCGTCGACGATCGTCGTGATGCCATGCGTGAGCGGGGCGATGATCCCGTACGACGTGCCGGTCACCCAGCCCGGGTCGGCCGTGCACCAGAAGACGTCGTCGGGCCGCAGGTCGAGGGCGACGGCGGCGGTGGCGTGGTGGGCCACCACCGCCTCGTGGACGTGGACCGCCCCCTTGGGGACGCCGGTGGTCCCGCTGGTGAAGTGGACCAGCGCCATGTCCTCCGGGGCGGTCGGGGGGATCTCGAAGTCGTCGGCCGCCTCGGCGAGGAGCGGCTCGAGGCGGCGGGTCCCGGCCGGGAGGGCCACGCCGGCCGGGGAGCCGACGAGCAGCACGTGGGCCAGGCCGGGCAGGGCCGACCGGATCGGCGCGACCTTGCGGCGGTAGAAGGCGTCGGTGGTGACCAGCACCCGGCCGTCGCCCAGCGCCAGTCGCTGGCGGACGGGCTCGGGCCCGAACGCCGGGAAGAGCGGGGACACGACGCTCCCCTGCTTGAGGGTTCCGAGCGCGGCCACGTACAGCTCGGGCACCCGGCCGAGCAGCAGGAAGACCCGCTCGCCCCGGCCGACGCCCAGCCGCCGCAGGACATTGGCGAACCGGTTGGTCCGGCGGCGCAGCTCGCCGAAGGTGAGGTCGTCCACCGCTCCGTCCCGGCGGAGGAACCGCAGCGCCACCTTGCCGGCCCGGGGCCCGGCGGCATGGCGGTCGACCGCCTCGTGGGCGATGTTCAGACCGCGCCCGCCGGGGAGCCCGTCGAGCCGGCCCCGGGCGGCGGCCCAGGTGAACGTCTCGCACGCCCGCTCGTAGTCGGCGACGTTGGCCGTGGCCCGCTCGGCCGGGGCCTTGCGAATGACGTCGGTCGGCATCGCCCCCATCCTGCGCCGCCCCGCCCGCCGGGGTCAGGGCCGAAGGTCACGGTGCGGGGGCCCAAGGCCCCGACGGGCCCGGGCGCAGAACCGGCCGCCACCCGGCCCCTACGATGACCGGGTGCGCATCGTCACCTGGAACGTCAACTCCCTGAGGCAGCGGGTGCCCCGGCTGCTGCCGTGGCTCGACGAGCGGCGGCCGGACGTCGTGTGCCTGCAGGAGACGAAGCTGGGCGACGACGCCTGGGCCGAGGTCGTGGGCGACGAGCTGTCGGCGCGGGGGTACGCCGTCGCCGCCTACGGCGAGGCGACGTGGAACGGCGTGGCCATCCTGTCCCGGGTCGGGCTCGACGACGTCGTCCGGGGCATCGACGGTGCGCCGGGGTTTCCCCACCCCGAGGCCCGGGCGGTGTCGGCGACGTGCGGCGGCATCCGGGTGGTGTGCGTCTACGTGCCCAACGGGCGCTCGCCGGGGTCGGACCACTACGGGTACAAGCTGGCCTGGCTGGAGTCGCTCCGGGTGATGGTGGAGGCCGGGCCGAGACCGGTCGTGGTCCTCGGCGACATGAACATCGCCCCGACCGACGCCGACGTGTTCGACCCCGACGCCTACGTCGGCCAGACCCACGTGACGCCGCCGGAGCGCCAGGCGCTGGCCCGGCTGCAGGCCGTCGGGCTCCACGACCTGGTCCGGGAGCGGTGGCCGGACCAGCGCGTGTTCTCCTACTGGGACTACCGGGCGGGCATGTTCCACCAGGACTGCGGCATGCGGATCGACCTGGTCCTCGGCAGCGACGAGGTCGCCGGCCGGGTCAAGGCGGCCTGGGTCGACCGCCACGCCCGCAAGGGCAAGGGCCCGAGCGACCATGCGCCGGTCATCGTCGACCTCGACGAGGCGCTCGACGGCGACATCGGCCCCGTCGTGCCGCCGCCGTCGAAGCCGGCCCGGCCCGGCACCAAGAAGCTGCCCCAGGCCACGGCGCCGGAGTAGGGCCCGCCGCGCCGGGCCGGGGGCGACCGGAAGCCGTCAGCCGTTCCGCAGCCAGGCGGCGGTGAGGGCCAGGCCTTCGTCGAGGCCCCGGGGGGCGAAGCCGAGGGCCCGGGCCCCGGCGTCGTCGACGTGGACGCCGCCGAGCCGGCCGTAGACCTCGGAGCGGCGGGCGAACAGCGACGCGTCGTCGGGCAGGGTGGTGCCGGGCGGCAGCGTCGTGACCCGGTGGGGGCTGCCCATGAGCTCGGCGAAGCGGTGGAGGACGGCGCCGAAGCCGGCCACCTCGCCGCACAGGACGTAGCGGCGCCCGGCTTCGCCCTTCTCGAAGGCGAGGAGGTGGCCGCGGGCGACGTCCTCGGCCAGCACCCACCCGACGGGGGCGTCGACGATCGCCTCGACCTCGCCGCGGGCGGAGGCCAGGAACAGGCCGTTGTAGCTGCTCGGGCCGAAGGGGCTGGGCCCGTAGATGTTGACGGGGTTGACCATGCAGGCGTCGAGGCCGGCGGCCACCGCCTCCAGGACCACGCCCTCGGCCTCCGCCTTGCTCGACGAGTAGGGGTCGGTCAGGGCGCTGCGGTTGGGCGCCTGCTCGCTGACGAGGCCCGCCTCGGTGACCACGGCGGCGCTGCTCGACGTGTAGACCACCCGCCGGACCCCGGCCCGGGTGGCCGCCGCCAGGACGTGCCGGGTGCCGTCGACGTTGGCCCGCCGGGTGTCCTCCGGCCGGGGCCCGAGCGAGGCGGCGAGATGGAAGACCCCGTCGCAGCCCTGCATGGCCGCCACCAGCGACTCCTCGTCGAAGAGGTCGGCGGGGACCCGCTCCACCTCCTCGGGCAGGACGGCGGCCCGGGCGGCCCGGCGGACGGTGGCCCGCACCGGCAGCCCGGTGGCGGTGAGGTGCGCCACCAGGGCGGCGCCGAGATACCCGGTGGCCCCGGTCACCAGCAGCATGGGGCCGCACCCTACCCCCCTTCGTTGCATCGGGCGGTGCGGCGAGGTTGACTGCGGGCATGACCGTGCACGCCGAGGCCCGCGCCGGGCTCGACGCTCTCGACCGGGTGCAGCGGCGGGTGCTGTGGCTGGCGGCCACGCAGGTCCACCACGCCAACAAGGTGCGGAGCACGGCCTCGGGGGTCAAGGTCGGGGGCCACCAGGCCTCGTCGGCGTCGATGGTCAGCATCATGTCGGCGCTGTGGTTCTCGCAGCTCCAGGCGGCCGATCGGGTGTCGGTCAAGCCCCACGCCGCGCCCGTCCTCCACGCCATCAACTACCTGCTCGGCCGGCTCGACCGGCGCTACCTGACCGAGCTGCGGACCTTCGGAGGGCTGCAGAGCTACCCCAGCCGGTCGAAGGACCCCGACCCCGTCGACTTCTCGACCGGGTCGGTGGGCATCGGCGCCACGGCCACGATCTGGAGCGCGCTGGCCCACCGCTACGTCGCCGGGCACTATGACGTCCCGCCGGGCGGCCGCCACATCGCCCTGGTCGGCGACGCCGAGCTCGACGAGGGCGCCATCTGGGAGGCGCTGGTCGACCCGCTCGTCGAACACCTCGGCGAGGTGCTGTGGGTCATCGACGTCAACCGCCAGTCGCTCGACCGCGTCGTCCCCGACATCGCCGTCACCCGGCGGGCCCGGATGTTCGAGGCCGCCGGGTGGCAGACGATCACCGTCAAGTACGGCCGCCGGCTGCGGGAGCTGTTCGCCCGGCCCGGAGGCGACGCCCTGCGGGACCGGATCGACGCCATGGGCAACGAGGAGTACCAGCGCCTGCTGCGCTCGCCGGCCGCCGAGCTGCGCACCCGACTGCCCGGCGAGGGGAACGGCGCCGCCGCCCTGCGCCGCCTCCTGGCCGACGTCGACGACGTCACGCTCACCGCCGCCGTCCGGGACCTGGGCGGCCACGACCTCGCCGACCTCCTCGCCGCCTACCGCCGGGCCTACGCCGCCACCGACCGGCCCACAGTGATCTTCGCCTACACCATCAAGGCCTGGGGCCTCCCCACCGAAGGCCACCCCGGCAACCACTCCGCCCTCCTCACCGACGACCAGTGGCGCCGGCTGGCCGCCGATACCGGCGCCGACCCCGGCGATCCCTGGGCCGGGTTCCCGGCCGGGACACCCGAAGCCGAGCTGTGCCGGGAGACGGCGGCCCGCCTCGGCCGCCGGCCGGTGCCGGTCACGGCGGTCGAGACCGTCCCGGGCGAACTCGGCCGGGCCCACGCCGGCGTCACCTCGACCCAGGCCGCCTTCGGCCGGTTCTTCCTCGACATCGGCCGGGCCGCCCCCGACGTCGCCCGCCGCATCGTGACCGTCAGCCCCGACGTCGCCTCGTCGACCAACCTCGGCGGCTGGATCAACAAGGTCGGCGTGTGGCACATGGGCGAACGGGTCGACTGGTTCGCCGACGACCCCGACATGCTGGTGCGGTGGAAGGAATCCGACCACGGCCGGCACATCGAGCTCGGCATCGCCGAAGGCAACCTCGTCGGCCTGCTGGCCGAGCTCGGCTCGACCTGGTCGCGCGACGGCCAACCGCTGCTGCCCATCGGCACCCTCTACGACCCGTTCGTCAACCGCGCCCTCGAACCGTGGTCGTTCGGGCTCTACGCCGGCGGCCAGTCGATCCTGGTCGGGACCCCGTCGGGCGTCACCCTCGCTCCCGAGGGGGGCGCCCACCAGTCGATCATCACCCCGTCGGTCGGGCTGGAGCAACCGGGCTGCGTCGCCTGGGAGCCGGCCTTCGGCCAGGACCTCGAGTGGATCCTGCTCCATGCCCTCGGCCGCCTCGGCCGCCCCGGGGGGACCTCGGCCTACGTCCGCCTGACGACCCGGCCGATCGATCAGGCGCCCGCCGCCCTCCCGGCCGATCCGGCCGAGCGGGAGCGGCGCCGCCTCGACGTCCTGGCCGGCGGGTACCGCCTGCGCTCCGCCGCCGGCCGCCCGGCGGTGGCCCTCGCCGGCATGGGCGCGGTCCTGCCCGAGGTGCTCGCCGCCGCCGACCACCTCGCCGGACGGCGCGTCCCGGTCGACGTGATCTGCCTGACGTCAGCCGACCTCGTCTTCCGGGCGCTCCAGGCCCGTCAGGGCCTGCTGCCCGGCGACGACGCCGTCCTCGACCGCCTGTTCCCACCGGAGCGGGCCGCGCCCATCGTCACCGTCCTCGACGGGCACCCCCACACGCTCTCGTTCCTGGCCGGCGTCAACGGCTCCCGCATCGCCTGCCTCGGTGTCTCCGACTTCGGCCAGTCCGGCGACGTCGACGACCTCTACCGCCACTTCGGGATCGACGCCGCCACCGTCATCGGCGCCGCCTGGGACCTGATCGACGCCGGCTGATCAGCGGCGGGCCCGGTGGTGGGCGAAGTGCTCGATGGCGGCGTCGGAGCCCGGGAAGAACAGGGTCTCGTGGCCGCTGTCCTCCCAGCGCACGATGTAGGGCGGGCCGCCCTGCTCGCCTTGGACCGCGATGATCTCGCCGTCGCGGTCCGGTTCGCCGACGTGGTGGCCCTTGATGACCAGGCGGTCACCGACACTTGCCTGCATGGCTCCTCCTTTGACGGGTGGACACGGCGAAGTCCGGAGCGGGGGGCGGCGGCTCGGGGATCGGCGGCACCGGCGGAGGCTCCGGCCAGGGGCGGTCGGGGACGGGGGGCGGCTCCGGATCGGGCGGTTCCGGGATGGGCGGCGGCTTCGGTAACCGGAGGGCACCGATCAGCGCGCCCGGAACTGTTGCGCACATGGCCGCTCTCCTCTCACGATCTCAGGGCTCGGCCTGCACCCCGACGATCCCAGGCGGGCGGGCCGGCGGGTAGAGTCCTCCGGCCCTTCGTGGCCGGCCGATGTTCTGGCGTCATCGGGCCTCAGGAGGCGTTGGGACCTTCGGCCCTGGTCCGGCCCGGCCGGCGGGACGAGCCTGGGGGCAGAGCCTCGTGAGGGGGTTCGAGATGGAATTCGTCGATCGGGTGGCCGCCGGGCGGCGCCTGGCGGGCGCCCTCGGGCATCTGCGCAACGAAGCGGTGGTCGTGCTGGGCCTTCCCCGGGGTGGTGTGGCCGTGGCCTACGAGGTGGCCCGGGCACTGGGCGCGCCGCTGGACGTGATCGTGGTCCGCAAGCTCGGGGTGCCCTCGCAACCCGAACTGGCGATGGGCGCCATCGGCGAGGGCGGGGTGCGGGTCGTCAACGACCGGGTGGTGCACCTGGCCGGGGTCACCGAGGCCCAGCTGGCGGCGGTCGAGCGGCGGGAGCGCGCCGAGCTGGAGCGCCGGGCCCGGCGGTTCCGCGGTGACCGGCCGAGGGTGTCGCTGGCCGGCCGCACGGTGGTGATCGTCGACGACGGGATCGCTACCGGGTCGACGGCCCGGGCCGCCTGCCAGGTCGCCCGGGCCCAGGGCGCGGCCCGGATCGTCCTGGCCGTGCCGGTGGCGCCCGCCGCCTGGACGGACGGGATCGGCCGGGTGGCCGACGAGTACGTCTGCCTGGCCACGCCGAAGCGGTTCGGGGCCATCGGACAGTTCTACGCCGACTTCTCCCAGACCACCGACGAGGACGTCGTCGCCTGCCTGGAGCGGGCGGCGGCCGGTGCGGCCGCCCGGGACGAAGAGGTCGAGGTGCGGGCCGGCCCGATCCGCCTCGACGGGCATCTCCGCCTTCCCGCCGGGGCGACCGGCGTCGTCGTGTTCGCCCACGGCAGCGGCAGCAGCCGCCACAGCCCCCGCAACCGCTTCGTGGCCGGCGTCCTCCATGAGGCCGGGCTCGGCACGCTGCTCTTCGACCTGCTCACCCCCGACGAGGAACACGACCGGGCCAACGTGTTCGACATCGAGGGGCTGGCCCGCCGGCTGGCCGACGCCACGGCCTGGCTGCGGATCCAACCCGGCGCCGCCGGCCTGCCGGTGGCCTACTTCGGGGCCAGCACCGGCGCCGCCGCCGCCCTGTGGGCGGCGGCCGAACCGGGGGCCGACATCGCCGCCGTCGTCTCCCGGGGCGGCCGGCCCGACCTGGCCGGGGCCCGGCTGGCGGCGGTGCGGGCACCGACGCTGCTCATCGTCGGCGGCGAGGACACGGCCGTCCTCGCCCTCAACCGCCGGGCCCGGACCGAGATGCGGTGCCAGACCCGCCTCACCGTGATCCCCGGGGCCACCCACCTCTTCGAGGAGCCGGGAACCCTGGAGGCGGCGGCGGTGGCGGCCGCCGGGTGGTTCACGAGCCATCTTGTCGGCAGTCCGGCGAAGTCCGGATCCTGAGCCGGCGGCGGCCCGTCACCGTCCGGCGAATCGCCCGGCCCCGGGCCGGGTACGGTGCGGGCGTGGCCCTCGCCAACCGCCCGGCCTACCTCGGCCAGGACCCCTGGGTCGTCCCGTTCGACGGCGACCTGCTCCTGGTGCAGTCGGCGGCCGGCGACGGTCGCATCGTCGTGCGGCGCTTCCCCGATCTCGACCATCTCCACGACTACGAGGAGACCGTGATCTGGGCGCCGGCCGACGGCGACCACACCCGGGAGCTGTGGGCGCCGGAGCTGCACCCCATCGCCGGCCGCTGGTACGTCTACTACGCCGCCAGCGACGGCGACAACGAGAACCACCGGGCCTACGTCCTCGAGGCCGACCACCCGCTCGGCCCCTACCGGGAGCTCGGCCGGGTGCGCGACCCCGGACACGACACGTGGGCCATCGACCTGACCGTCCTCGACCACGAGGGCCGCCTCTACGCCATCTGGTCGGGCTGGGAGCACGACGGCGACGGGTTCCCCCAGAACCTCTACATCGCCCCGATGTCGGACCCGGCCACGATCAGCGGCGAACGCCACCTGCTGTCGGCACCGGAGTACGACTGGGAACGGAGCGTGGCGCCGATCAACGAAGGCCCGCAGGTGGTGCGCAACCCCGGGCGGGACCGGCTCTTCGTCGCCTACTCGGCCGACGCCAGCTGGACCGTCGCCTACAAGCTCGGCCTTCTGGAGTGGACCGGCGGCGACGTCTGCGACCGCCGCTCCTGGCGCAAGGCGCCGGCGCCCATCCTCACCGGCGGCGGCCACGGCTGCGTCGTCGAGGCGGGCGGCCGCCAGCACCTCGTGTACCACCGCAAGCTCGGCACCGAGCCGGGGTGGGACGACCGCGAGATCCGGGTGGCGCCGCTGTCGTGGGACGCCGCCGGTTATCCCAGGGTCGACTGACGCTACGGGCGGCCCGCCCGGAGGGTGGCGGCCACCGCGTCGTCGAGGGGGGCGCCGTCGAGCGTGGCCCGGGCGGCGGCCACCACCAGCTGGCAGTCGGCGTGGTCACCGTGGTCGGACGGCAGCCGGCACCAGGAGCACGCCATCACCCACTCGGTGGTGAAGCCCTCCGTCCGGATCGGGATGGTGATGTCGAGAATGGGGACCGTCCTCCTTGATTGGGTGGTCATCCAGATTATGGGGGTGTTCGGCCGCCTGAATAGGGCCGAAGGTCCCGGGCCGGCCGCCGAAATGGTGCAGATCTGCTCCGGCCCGGCTCCGGGGTGACGGCGGGGCGAAGTCCCGGTGACAGGGGACTTTCGGCCCTGGCCGATCGGGCAGGGGGAACCGCATCGTGAGCGGATGGCCGAGGCCGCCGGAACGCCGCTGCCGAGGACGGTGACCGCCGCCCGGGGGACGGTGACGCTGCGCCGCCTCGGGCCCGCCGACGTCGACGGGCTCGACGCCCTCTACCGCTCGCTGCCGGCCCAGGACCGGTACCAGCGGTTCTTCACCGAAGCGGGTCCGACCCGCCGCACGCTGGAGCGCTACGTGGCGCTGCTCGACCGGCCGGGCGCCGGCGTGGTGGCGGTGGCCGGCGACGGCAGCATCGTGGCCGAAGCCGGCTACGCCCGGCTGGCCGGCGGCGACGGCGAGTTCGGTATCACCGTGGCGGCGGGCTGGCGGGGGCTCGGAACCGTGCTGCTCGACGCCGTGGTGGCCCTGGCCGCCGAAGCCGGCGTGGCCGGCCTGCAGGCCGACGTGCTGGCCGGCAACCGGGCCATGCTGGCACTGGCGGCCAAGCAGGGGTACGCCCTGATCCACATCCCCGACCGCAGCGTCGTCCGGCTCATCATGGGGACGGACGGCCCGGTTCCTCCCTGGCCGGCCGGAACGCCCTCCCCCCGCCTGCTCGTCGAGACGCCGGCCGGGCAGTGGCGCGGCGCTCCGGCGGCCGAAGCGGCCGGCTTGCACGTCGTGTCGTGCCGGGGCCCGGGATCGCCGGCGCCGGGTCGCTGCCCGGTGCTCGACGGACGGCCGTGCCCGCTGGTCGAGGGCTGCGACGCCGTCGTCGTCGCCCTCCCGGCCGGCGACCCGGCCCGCCCGGCGCTCCTGCGGGCCCACCGGCGGCGGGGCAAGAGGGCCATGGAGCACGGGACCTTCGGCACTACCGACCCCGCCGCCGCCTCCGTCAAGGTGGAAGCATGCCGGCCGCCGACGCCATCCCCGTTCTGATCACGCGCCACCTGGCCGTGCCCGCCGCGGCCGTGAACACCGCCCTGGCCGTCGATCCGGCGGTGCTGTTCGGCGCCACCGGCGGCCCCGGCATCGACGGCGGCGGGCGTCACCACGTCCCCCTCGAGGTGCGCTTCGCCGGTGTGCGGTTCGACCGCCTGGCGGCGGTGGGCTTCGGCCCGGTCATCGAGGAGGACGACGGCACCCGGGTCCTCCCGCTGTGGTGGGAGGCCGCCGACCAGCCCCACCTCTTCCCGACGTTCGTCGGCGGGCTGGAGGTGCGGTCGCACGGCGACGGAGCGGAGCTCCGCCTCCAGGGCCACTACCGGCCGCCGCTGGGCGCCGCCGGCGGGCTCGTCAACCGCACCATCCTCAACAAGGCGGCCACGGCATCGCTGGAGACGCTCCTCGACCGCCTCGCCGGCGACCTCGCCGCCACCGCCAGCCGGCCACTGGTCCCCGGACCGTAGGGACCTTCCGCCCCCTTTGTGGGGCCTTCGGCCCCTCACCGGCGGCCGGGTCGGATGCCAGGCTTCGCAGCGTCCGGTGCGAAAAGGAGCGACGCGATGACACCGACCACCGCCACCACGAGCCACCACCCCAAGACCGAACTGGCCGGCTCGCCCTGGGACGAGCAGCTGCTGGCCCACTTCGACGAACACGTCAGCGGCGAACTCGACCTGCTCGACGCCTATCTCGGGATCCGCGACCAGGGGCCGGCCCACGTCCGCTACCTGATCGACATGATCCTGCAGGACGAGTCCCGCCACCACCAGACGTTCCGGGAGCTGGTCAACCGGGTGCGGTCCGACATCGACTGGCGGGACTACGAGCCGAAGGTGCCCTACCTCGAGCGCATCACCGACGACCGCCCGTCGTTCCTGGCCACCACCGAGCAGTTCATCGGCTTCGAGCGCGACGACCTCAAAGCGCTCCGCAAGCTCCGCAAGGAGCTCAAGCCCGTCCGCAACACCACGCTGTTCTCGCTGCTGGTGGAGCTCATGGAGTACGACACGCTGAAGCACATCGCCATCCTGGAGTTCCTGCGCCGCTCGGCGGCCGACGACTGAGGAGCCCTCAGCGGCCGGCGGTCAGCTCCACCAGGAACCGCTCGTCGCCGCCGAGGAGGCGGAGGCGGAGGCCCTCACCCTCGAGGACCCGCCGGCCCGAGCGCAGCTGCCAGCAGCGGCGGGGGTCGGCGAGGTCCATGGTCCCCTCGAGGGTGACCGACCGGTCACCGGTGATGAGGACGCCGACCTCGCCGGCCGGCCCGGCCAGGGCCAGCAGCAGGAGCTCGACGGCGGTGCGGACGCTGGCGCCGTCGGCCACGAACAGCTCGTCGCCGGCCCGGCCGGTCACCGCCAGCTTCACGTCGAGGTCGGCGGCGGCGGCCACCACGGTGTCGGGCAGGCTGAGCGGCGTCAGGTGGCGGGCCTCGCCGGGCCCGTCGATGGCATCGAGCAGGCCGACGAGGCGGGCGATGTCGCGGGTCTCGCGGTCGACGGCCGGCCCCTCCTCGGTGCGGCCGCCGGCCAGGCGCTCGGACGCCGTCCGGAGACGGGCGACCGACCCCTTGAGCTCGGCCACCAGGGTGGCCACGAACTCGGTGTGGGCATCGATGCACAGCCGCCGGGTGCGCCGCGCCCGGACCGGCACCGGAGCGGTGGCGGTGCTCATGCCGACCGGGCCTCCCGGTCGGTGAGGAACGGTTGCAGGGCCTCGGGCCGGGCCGGGCGGGCCAGCAGGTAACCCTGCACGGCGTCGCAGTCGAGGCGGTGCAGCTCGGCCAGCTGGTCGGCGGTCTCGACGCCTTCGGCCACCACCCGCAGCCCCAGGGCGTGGGCCATGTCGACCAGCGAGCCGACAATGGCCATCGACGGCCCGTCGACCCCCAGCGTGGCCACGAACGACCGGTCGATCTTCAGTTCGTCGACGGGCAGGCGCTGGAGGTAGGTCAGCGACGACCAGCCGGTGCCGAAGTCGTCGACCGACACCCGCACGCCCAGCGCCCGGACCTCCTGGAGGTGCCGGTAGGCGGCGGCGAAGTCCTCCAGGACGCCGTGCTCGGTGATCTCGAGCATGAGGTCGTCGGGCTCGGCGCCGCTCTCGCCCAGGGCGACGAGGACCTGGGTGGCCAGCCCCGGCCTCGTCAGCTGGCGGGCGGCGATGTTGACCGACACCCGGATCCCCCGGCCGAGCTGGCGCCGCCAGGCGGCCGCCTGCCGGCAGGCCTCCCGCAGGACCCAGTCGCCGATGGGCAGCACGAGACCCGTCTCTTCGGCGATGGGGATGAACTCGCCGGGCGGGATCGGCCCCCGCAGGCCGTTGTCCCACCGCAGCAGCGCTTCGGCGCTGACCATCTCGCCGGTGCGGACGTCGAAGACCGGCTGGAACTCGAGGCGCAGCTCCTTGCGCTCCACGGCGACGTGCAGCTCCTGCTCCAGGGCCAGGCGGCGCTGGGAGCGCTCCCGCATTCCCTGGTCGAAGAAGGCGTAGCCCGGGCGGCCCTGCTCCTTGGCCCGGTACATGGCGTTGTCGGCGTCGCGCAGGATGTCCTCGGGGCCGTCGCCGGGAGCGCCGATGGCCACGCCGACGCTGCCGGTGAGGAAGAGCTCGTGACCCTCGACGATGAAGGCCTCCTCCAGCGCCCGGGCCAGCCGGCGGGCGATCTCCATGGCGCCCTCGGGCTCGTTGACTCCGGGGCAGAGCACGACGAACTCGTCACCGCCGAAGCGGGCCACGATGTCGCCGGGCCGCACGCCGGTCATCAGCCGCCGGCCGAGCGCCACCAGCAGGGCGTCGCCCACCGCGTGCCCGTGGGTGTCGTTGACGAGCTTGAAGCGGTCGAGGTCGAGGAACAGCACGCCGGCGGTGCTGCCCCCGCCCAGCGTGCGGGACAGCGCCTCGGCCAGCGCCGCCCGGTTCGGCATTCCGGTGAGGACGTCGTGGGTGGCCCGGTGCCGGAGGTCGGCCTCCCGGGCCCGGCGCTCGCCGAGCATGACGTTGAAGGCCTCGGCCATCTCGCCGAGCTCGGCCGGGCCCTCGACCGGGGCCCAGACGCCGTCCTGGCCGCCGCCGGCGTCGCGGATGGCCGAGGTGAGGCGCCGCATCGGCCGGGCCAGGCGGCGCTGGAGCAGCAGGCCGAGGGCGCCGAGCAGGACGACCAGCACGCCGCCCAGCAGCAGGTTGCGGCGCAGCTGGGCCCAGGCGGCGGCGGTGACCGTGGCCGGCGGGACCATGACCACCAGGTGCGAGCCGTCGGCCGCCGTCACCTCGACGGCGAAGCCCGGCGTGTGGTCGAAGCCGGGGACCCGGGCGCCCGAGGGCCGCAGCGCCCGGTCGAGGCCGGTGCCGGCGGTGGGCCGGCCGACGAGGGCGGCGGCGGCCTGCGTCGCTCCGATCACGAGGTCGCGGGCGGGGTTGAGCTGGACGACGGTCGTCGCCTTGGGCAGGTCGCCGGGGGCGTCGATGGGCCAGGCGCTGGTCTGGAAGACCATGACGAGGGTGCCCGTCCGGCCGTCGGGGGCGTGGATCGGAGCCGACATGACCGTGGCCAGCTTGCCGGTGACGGGGTCGGGCCGGGGGGCGGACAGGCTCGGCTGCCCCTGGGCCAGGGCGGGGGTCTGCCAGTCGGACGGGCGCAGGCGGCCCCGCACGTCGGTCGACCCCTGGGCGCAGATCTCGGTGCCGTCGGCGGCGAACGTGTGGATGTGCCCGTAGAGGGCCACCATCGACGCCAGCCCGCTGAAGGCCGCTTCGCAGCGGGCCGGGTCGAGGGAGGCCACCGCCGGCTGGGCGGCCAGCGGCGTCATGAAGTCGAGCGTCTGGCGCTGCTGGACGGCCACCTTGTCCGCCGCCACCTGGGCGGCGGCCTTCAGGCTGAGGGCCATCCGGTGCCGCTCGGCGTGGAAGCTGGCCACCGTCGTGCTGGCCACGAGCCCGATGAGGGCGGCCACCGACAGCCCGAACGACAGCACCAGATAGGTGAGGACGGGAAGCCCGGACCGCGTCCGCCGCGGCGTCGACCGATTGCGCATAGCGCTCCATCGGCCGGCGGACGGAAGCTGTGAGCGCCGGGCAGAAGGTTCCTCACAGCCGGGCCGGCGCGGCCGACGGGAACCTCGTGGGAGACCGCACCTTCAGGTTCTACGTCGCCGGCGGTGCCGCCGCCTGGGCCGCCTATTTCCTGGCGCCGGGCCTGCGGGGCAACGGCCTGCTCTTCGACGCCCTCAGCCTGTCGGCGGCGCTGGCCATCGTGGCCGGCGTCCGCCGCCACCGGCCGGAGCACGCCCTGGCCTGGTACTGCCTGGCCGCCGCCCAGCTGGCCTTCGTCGTCGGCGACCTCGTCTACTACTCCTTCGACCTGCCCTATCCCAACGTCGGCGACTTCTTCTACCTGGTCTTCTACCCGCTGGAGGCGGCCGGCCTCGTGCTGCTGGTGCGCCACCGCACGCCGGGCCGGGACCGGGCCAGCCTCATCGACGCCGGCATCATCTCCCTCGGCCTCGGCGTGCTGAGCTGGGTGTTCCTCATCGGGCCCAACGCCGCCACCGCCGAGGGCGGGATGGCCGCCCGGCTCGTGTCGATCGCCTACCCGCTGATGGACGTGCTGCTGCTGTCGGTGGCCGCCCGGCTGGCCTTCGGCACCGGTGCCCGGCCCCGGGCCTTCTGGTTCCTCATGGCCGGCATCGTCGTCCTGCTGGCCACCGACGCCGCCTACACCTGGATCGAGCTGACGTCGGGCTACAAGCAGGGCGGGCTGCTGGACTCCGGCTGGATCGTCTTCTACCTCCTGACCGGGGCGGCGGCGCTGCACCCGTCGATGCGGGCCCTGTCGGCCCGGGGCGCCCCGCCCGAGGGGCGCGTCTCCCGCCACCGCTTCGCCCTCCTGGCCGCCGCCACGCTCATGGCGCCGGCGGTGGAGGTGGTCCAGGACATCCGCAACGGGCCCGACCACCTGCCGGTCGTGGCCATCGCCTCGGCGGTGCTGTTCCTGCTCGTGCTGGCCCGCCTGTCGGGCGTGGTGGCCGAGGCGGAACGGCGCCGCAACGAAACGCTGCAGGCCGAGCTCCGCCACCAGGCCTTCCACGACGGCCTGACCGGGCTGCCGAACCGGGCCCTGTTCCTCGACCGGCTGGAGTGCGCCCTCGACGGGCGGGAGGGGGTCGGCGCCCGGGCCGGAGTGCTGCTCGTCGACCTCGACGACTTCGGCGCCGTCAACGACCGCCTCGGCCACGCCGCCGGCGACGCCCTGCTGGCCGAGGTGGCCCGCCGGCTGCGGGCCTGCGTGGGGCCGGGCGACACGCCCGCCCGGCTCGGCAGCGACGAGTTCGCCGTGCTGGTGGCCGGGATCGCCGAGGACGACGAGGCCGTGGCCGGCGCCGAGCGGATCCTCGGCGCCTTCGACGAGCCCTTCGTGCTGCCGGAGGGCGAGGTGCGCCTGTCGGCGTCGATCGGGGTGGCCTGCACCACCGCCGGCCGGTCCCCGGCCGAGGCCGAAGGGGTGCTGCGCAACGCCGAGGTGGCGTCGTCGACGGCCAAGGGGCGGGGCAAGGGGCGCTGCGAACCGTTCGAGCCGCTGATGCACCGGGGCCAGACGCTGGAACGGCTCCAGTTGCGGGCGGAACTGCGGGCGGCGCTGGCCGGCGGCGAGTTCGTCGTCCACTACCAGCCGGTGGCCCGGCTGCGGTCGGGGGAGATCATCGGCGTGGAGGCGCTGGTGCGCTGGGCCCATCCCGTCCGGGGCCTCGTCGCGCCCGGCGAGTTCATCCCCGTCTGCGAGGAGTCGGGCCTCATCGTTCCCATCGGCCAGTACGTGCTGGAGCAGGCCTGCCGCCAGGCGGCCCGCTGGCGCCGGTCGGGGCCCGGCGGCACCGGGCTGACGATGTCGATCAACCTGTCGGCCGTCCAGCTGGCCCACCCCAAGATCGTCGAACAGGTCGCCGAGGCGATCCGGGCGGCGGGCGTCGACTCGGCCCGGATCGTGCTGGAGATCACCGAGAGCGCCGCCGTCGACGCCGGCGCCCTGGCCACGCTGACGGCCCTCAAGGGGCTCGGGGTCCGCCTGGCCATCGACGACTTCGGGACGGGCTACTCGTCGCTCAGCTACCTCGACCGCCTCCCGGTCGACGTCCTCAAGATCGACCGGGCCTTCACCGCCCGGATCACCGAAGGCCCGCAGGAGTCGGCGCTGGCCCGGGCCATCGTGGCCCTGGGCCCGACGCTGGGGCTGCGGACGGTGGCCGAAGGGGTCGAGACGGCCGAGCAGTGGCGCCTGCTGGCCGACCTCGGCTGCGACTTCGCCCAGGGGTTCCTGCTGTCCCGGCCGGTCGACGCCCTGACGCTCGACGCCCGGTTGCGCCACCCCGCTCACAACCCCGCCGGCCCGGCCGATGGAGCGACATGTGCCGCATAACCGTGACCGAGGGCCGCTCTCCCCGGACGGCGGGCTGATGGACGAGCTGGCCCGCCTCCTCGGCCACGAGCGCCGCCTGCTGGAGCTGCTCCTGTTCAAGCTGGTGGAGGGCCGCCATCTGCTGGCCGCCGGCGAAGCCCGCTTCCTGCCCTACGCCGCCGCCGAGGTGGAGCGGGCCATGGAACGCCTCCAGGAGGCGGAGCTGAAGCGGTCGATGCTGGTCCACCGGCTGGCCGCCGAGCTCGATCTGCCCGAGGAGGCGCTGACGATGGGCGCCCTGGCCCGGGACAGCCTCGAGCCCTACCGGACGATCTTCGCCGATCACCGCCGGGCCTTCCTCGACCTGGCCGCCGAGATCGAAACGGTGACGAAGCAGAACCGGCGCCTGGCCGAGCGGGGATCGCACAACGTCGAGCAGCTCATGGCCATGCTGGGCCAGCCCGGCCCGTCGAGCCCCGAGCTGAAGCTCTACGGCCCGGCGGCCGGCGAGCGGCGGGCCACGGCCTCGCCGGCGCATCGCTTCGACGGCGCCATATGAGTTTCCAGACGCTGTGGGTCGGCGTCTCGGGCCTCACCGCCGCCCAGCGGGCGATGGAGGTGACGGCCAACAACGTCGCCAACGTCAACACCGACGGGTACTCCCGCCAGCGGGTCGAGCTGGTCTCCGGCCGGCCCGTCCCCGGCACCGACGGGAGCCGGGGCGACGGGATGCGGGGGACGGGCGTCACCGTGGCCGATGTCGTCCGGGCCCATTCCGACCTGGCCGACACCGCCTTCCGGTCGGAGTCGGCCACGCAGGGGTCGTGGTCGGCCCGGTCCGACATCATGAGCCGGGCCGAGCAGGTCCTGGGGCCGATCGGCGGCGGCACCCCCAAGGCGCTGGCCGACTTCTTCGGCAGCTGGGAGGAGCTGTCGCTCCACCCCGACACGCCGGCCGCCCGCCAGGCGGTCATCGCCGCCGGCGCCTCGCTGGCCGGGTCGTTCAACTCCGCCGCCTCCGATCTCGACGGGCTGAAGGCCGGCGCCGGCGCCCAGATCCGGGCCACCGTCGACGACGTCAACCGCCTCGCCGCCCAGGTGGCCAAGCTCAACGCCGGCATCGCCGACGCCACCAACGGGCAGCAGTCACCCAACGACCTGCTCGACCAGCGCGATCGCCTGCTCGACCAGCTCTCGGCGCTCACCGGCGCCACCGTCCGCCCGGGCGAGCTGGGCCGGGTCGACGTGTACATCGGCAGCCGGACGCTGGTGCGGGGCGAGACGGTCGAGACGCTGCAGGCGTCGAGCGCCGATCCGGCCACGGTGCAGTGGCAGCTCGGGGGCGACCGGGCCGCCACCGGCGGGAAGCTCGGCGGGCTGGTCGATTCGGCCGCCACCGTCACCGGCTTCCGGTCGCAGCTCGACGCCCTGGCCAACGCCTTCATGGCCCAGGTCAACACGGCCCACCGCAACGGGTTCGACCTCACCGGCAACCCGGTGCCCGCCGGAGGGATCCAGACGGGCAACGGCACCGACTTCTTCACGGGCTCGGGGGCGGGGCCGATGACCGTCAACATCACCGACCCGAAGCAGGTCGCCGCCGCCGCCTCCGCCACCGGCGGCGCCAACGACGGCAACAACGCCCTGACCATGGCGGCGCTGCGCAGCCTGTCCCTGCCCACCGGCGTCACCGCCGAGGACACCCTCGGCGCCTTCGCCGGAACGCTCGGCACCGCCGCCGCCCAGGCCAAGGACCAGACGGCGGCCAGCGGCGAGGTCCTCGACGGGCTGGCCCGGGACCGGGCCCAGGTCAGCTCGGTGTCGACCGACGAGGAGATGGCCGACATGGTGCGCTTCCAGCGGGCCTACGAGGCGTCGGCCCGGCTCATGACCACCGTCGACCAGATGCTCGACCGGCTCATCAACTCCACCGGCATGGTCGGGAGGTAGCGGCGATGCGGGTCACACCGACCACGATGTTCCTCACCGTCGGGAACGGGCTCCAGCAAAGCGCCGGCCGGCTCCAGGACGCCCAGGAGCGACTGTCGTCGGGCAAGCGGATCAACCGCCTGTCCGACTCCCCCACCGACGCCGCCACGGTGCTCGGCCTCGCCGCCCGCCAACGCGACTGGGACGCCTACACCAAGGCGGCCGACGACGCCACCGGCTGGCTCAACACGCAGGACCAGGCGCTGCAGTCCTCGTCGTCGCTGCTCCAGCGGGTCCGGGAGCTGGCGCTCTCGGCCGGCAACGCCACCAACTCCGACACGGCCCGCCAGGCCATCGCCGCCGAGATCGACAGCCTGAAGGACGAGCTGGCCAGCCTGGCCAACACGACGTACCTGGGCCGGTCGGTGTTCGGCGGGTTCCAGTCGACGACCGTGACCAAGGACGGCTCCGGCAACTGGGTCTGGTCGGGGGGCACCCCGGCCGACGCCGTCAACCGCCGGGTCGCCCCCGAGGTGACCGTGAGGGTCAACATGGACGGCAACGCCACCTTCGGCTTCGCCGCCGGCGCCGGCCGGGACGTCTTCGCCGTCCTCGGCCGCCTGGCCGCCGACATCCGGGCGGGCAACGGGAGCGCCGTCACCGGCGCCGACCTGACCGACCTCGACGCCCGCCTGTCGGACGTGGCCAACGGGCTGGCCACCGTGGGGGCCCGGACCAACCAGGTGGAGGCGGCCCAGACGATCGGCCGGCAGCGGATCGACACCCTGAAGCAGCACCGCTCCTCGCTGGAGGACGCCGACGTCGCCCAGTCGGTGATGGACCTGCAGCTGGCCCAGTCGGGCTACCAGGCCGTCCTCGGCGCCACCGCCCGGCTGACGATGCCGTCGCTGGTCGACTGGCTCAAGTAGCCGGCTCAGCGGATCAGCTGGGCCAGCACCCCGGTCAGCTCCGAGGCGCTGAAGGGTTTGGCCAGGTGGGCGTGGACGCCCAGGTCCACGGCCCGGGCGGCGGTGGCCGCGTCGACCTGGGCCGACAGCAGCACGACCGGCGTGCGGGGGAAGAGCCCCTTGTCCCCGAGGCGCCGGATCACCTCCCAGCCGTCGATGCCCGGCAGACGCAGGTCGAGGACGATGGCGTCGGGGGCCTCCGCCGCCGCCACGTCGAGGGCCTCCTCCCCGCTCGCCGCCTTGACCACCCGGTAGCCGGCCAGCTCCAGGCTGAGCGAGATGGTGAACAGGAGGTCGACCTCGTCGTCGACGACGAGGACGGTGAGATCGGCCGTCACGCCGACTGGAGCCTCATGGTGAACCGGGCGCCGGCCGGGCCGCCGTCGTAGCGGATCTCGCCGCCGAAGGCTTCGACCAGGCGCCGGCACAGGGCCAGCCCGATGCCCGAGCCGCCCTGGCTCTCGGCGTTGGAGCCCCGGGCGAAGACCTCGAACAGACGGGGGAGGAGCTCGGGCGGGACGCCGGAGCCGTTGTCGGTCACGGTCACCTCCACCACACCGTGGTCGGCCGAGGCGCTGATGCGGACGTCGGGGCCGCCGTAGCGGTAGGCGTTGGTCAGCAGGTTGGTCAGGACCTGCTCGAAGCGCACGGCGTCGACCCGGACAGCCAACCCGTCCGGCACGTCGACGGCGGCGGTGGTCCCCGCCGGGGGCGGCGCCGAGTCGAGGGACCGGCGGACGGCGCCGGCCACGCCGACCGACTCGAAGGCGAAGCGGACCCGGCCGCCGTCGAGCTGCGACAGGTCGAGCAGGCTGGCCACCAGGGCGCTGGCCCGCTCCCCCTGGCGGCGGAGCGCCGCCAGCGACTGGGACAGCTGTTCGGGCGTCATCTGGTGGAGGTGCTCGGAGAGGATCTCGCCGAGCCCGGCCAGCGTGGCCAGCGGCGTGCGCAGCTCGTGGGCGGCGTTGGCGATGAACTGGTCCCGGGCGGTCTCGAGGCGCTTGCGCTCGGTGACGTCGCGGGCGATGACCGAGGCGCCGGTGACCCGGCCGGCGGAGTCGCGGGTCGGCGACAGCGTGAGGGAGACGTCGCGGGCGGTGCCGTCCTTGCGGAGGCGGACGGTCTCGAGCTGCTCCACCCGTTCCCCGGCGGCGATGGCCGCCAGCAGCTCGTCGGTCTCGGCCTTGCGGTCGTCGGGCGCCAGGACGTGGACCGACTGGCCGATGGCCTCCTCGGCGGTGAAGCCGTACATCCGCTCGGCGCCCCGGTTCCAGCTGATGATGACGCCGTCGACCGTCTGGGCGGTGATGGCATCGTCGGACGCCTCGACGATGTTGGCCAGGAGCGCCCGCGTCTCCTCGGCCCGCTTGCGGTCGGTGATGTCGCGGATGGCCGCCGTCAGCAGGACGCCGTCGTCGGTCGGCAGCGGCGAGAGGCTGATGTCGACGGGGAACTCCTCGCCCGACTTGCGCCGCCCATAGAGCTCGAGCCCGGCCCCCATCGGCCGGGTCCGGGGGTCGGACCCGTAGTCGGCCCGGTGGGCGGTGTGGGCCGCCCGGAACCGGTCGGGCAGGAGGCACTCGACCGGCTGGCCGAGCAGCTCGTCCCGGGAGAAGCCGAACATCCGCTCCGTCTGGGCGTTGATGAGCGCGATCCGGCCGTCCCGGTTGATGATCACGACCGCATCGGGGGCGGCCTCGAGGAAGGCCCCGAAGGGGGCCGACCCGGCCCCGAGCCGGTGCACCCCCGGGCCAGGCCCCGCCGGTTCTTTCATTCGCCCGTTTGCTCCCTCCGGGGGGATCTCAAGCATTCAAAGCTAGCATCGGGGTCCATGGGAGCGGTGGCCGAGACCCGCACAAAGGTCCTGGTTGTGGAAGATCACGCCGCCCTGGGCGAGGCGTTGCAGTTTGCCTTCGGCTTCGAGCCCGACATCGAGGTCGTCGGGCTGGCGGCGACGGTGGCGGCGGCGGTCGAGATGTCGGCCGCCGAGCGGCCCGACGTCGTGCTGATGGACGTCAACCTGCCCGACGGCAACGGCATCGACGCCACGCGCCAGGTCCTGGAAGTCCACCCGTCGTCGGCCGTGGTGGTGCTGACGGCCCACGCCGACCCGGTCTTCGCCCTCCGGGCGGCCGACGCCGGCGCCGCCGGCTTCGTGGCCAAGGACGTGCGGATGGCCAAGATCGTCGGCGCCGTCCGGGCCGTCCGGGCCGGCGGGGTGGCCGTCGACCCCACCGTGCTCCGCTCCCTCCTGGCCCAGGCCGCGGCCGGCGCCCCGCCGGCCGCCCCGGACGGCGGGCCGGCCGCCGACCATCGGCCCGTCCTCGAGCTCCTGGGCCACGGCGAGGGCTCGGAGGGCATCGCCGACAAGCTCGGCCTCGACGCCGCCGGCGCCGCCGCCGTGGTCACCGCCACCCTGGCCGACCTCGGGGCCCGCAGCCCCCTGGAAGCCCTCGTCATCGCCGCCCGCCGGGGTCTGTTCGTCCCCGGTCCCGACTGAGGCGCGCTCCCGCCCGTCCGCCGCCCCCGCCCGTCCGCGAAAGCCGGCGCGCCTTCCCAGGAAATTCTTCGCTCCGGGCTCACAGCTCGGCGGCTCCGCCCGACAGGAGAACCACGCCCGACACGGAAGTCGGGGAGATCCCTTCAGGGAGGAGTTCTTCAAATGTCTCTTCGCATCAACCAGAACATCGCTTCGCTGAACGCCTATCGCAACCTGTCGGTCAACGACGGGATGATGGCGAAGTCGCTCGAGAAGCTGTCGTCCGGCCTGCGCATCAACCGGGCCGCCGACGACGCCGCCGGCCTCGTGAAGTCGGAGGGCCTCCGGGCCGAGGTGCGGGGCTCGCAGCAGGCCGTCAAGAACGCCCAGGACGGCGTCAGCTTCGTGCAGACCGCTGAAGGGGCCCTCAACGAGGTCAGCGCCATCCTGCAGCGCATGCGGGAGCTGGCCGTCGACGCCAACAACACGGCCACCACCGACGGCGTGGCCCAGAAGGCCGAGACCGACGAGCTGGTCAAGGAGATCGACGACATCGGGTCGCAGACCACGTTCAACGGCAAGGCCGTGTTCGGGTCGTCGGCCGTGACCTTCCAGGTGGGCTCCGGCGCCGGCGAGACGCTGTCGGTCACCGTCGGCGCCCTCTCCAAGTCGGCCGTCGGCGGCAAGGACCTGTCGTCGTTCGACCCCAAGGCCGCCACCGCCATCAGCGACATCGACGCCGCCATCGCCGGGATCTCCGGCACCCGGGCCACCCTCGGTGCTTCGCAGAACCGTTTCGAGCACCGCATCAACAGCCTGAACGTGGCCGTCGAGAACCTGTCGGCGTCGGAGTCCCGCATCCGTGACACCGACATGGCCTCGGAGATGTCGTCCTACACCCGCAGCCAGATCCTGACCCAGGCCGGCACCGCCATGCTGGCCCAGGCCAACTCGGCGCCGCAGGCCGTCCTGCAGCTCCTCCGGGGCTAGTCCACCGACCTGATCCCATAGCAGCAACATCGGAGTGACGGTGGCCGGGTCCGATCCCCCGGCCACCGTCATCTCCCGGGAGGCTCGATGAGCGCCACCATCGACGGGCTGGTCAGCGGGCTCGACACCACGTCGGTCATCAACCAACTGATGGCCCTCGAACGGGCGCCGGTCACCCAGATGCAGGGCCGCCAGACCAGGTTCGACAACATCGCCAAAGCCTGGGACGACATCTCGGGCAGGATCTCGACACTTCGCACGGCGGCCGAGGCACTCGACTCCACCGGCGAAACGGCGATCGAGATGGCGACCTCGAGCGACACCTCCGTCCTCACCGCCACCGCCGGCACGGGCGCCACCGTCGGGCCGGTGACCATGTCGGTCGAGTCATTGGCCGTCGCTCACCAGTTGATGGCGCGCTTCGCCACCAGCAGCGCCACCGTGGAGGCCGGCACCGCCGTGATCGCAGCCGGCCTGGCCACCATCAGCGCCGGCGGTGTGTCGGCCACCAGCGACTTCACCACCGGCGCGCACACGATCGCCGTGACGAAGAGCGGGACCGACACGTTCGTCAGTCTCGACGGCGGCGACAAGGTGCCGGTGACGGGCAGCGGCTCCGTCACGCTCAATGGTGCCACCGGCTCGCTGACGGTCGACTTCAACTCGATTCCGGTGGCCGCCGGCACCTCGAAGATCTCCGTCGTGCGGACCAGCGGGACGGCCACGGTGTCCGATCTCGCCACGGCGATCTCGGCCGCCGGCGGCCCCGCCACCGCCCAGGTCCTCGACCTCGGCGCCGGGGCGGAGGACGGCCTGCCCGCCCGCCTCGTGCTCACCGCATCCCAGACCGGCACGGCCGGAGCCCTGACCGTCGACCTGTCCGGGTTCTCGGGCGTGGCGACCAGCGACCTCGGCAACCTCCGGACGGCCGGCGACGCCGTCGTCCATCTCGGGACGCTGACCGCCATCCGATCGTCCAACACCATCGGCGACCTCATTCCCGGTGTCACGCTCAACCTGGTCAAGGCGTCGCCGCCGGGGACCGACGTGACGGTCACCGTCTCGCCCGACACCGACGCCCTGGCCGGCAAGGTCAAGACCCTCGTCGATGCCCTGAACGGTGTGCGGACGTCCGTCGGGAAGTACACCGGCTACGACGCCGACAAGAAGGTCGCCGGTGTCCTGCTCGGCGACAGCCAGGCGCAGGCCATGATCTCGTCCATGGCCTCCACGACCGGTCAGCTGCTGCCGCCCGGACTGGTGCGGACGCTGTCCCAACTCGGGGTGAGCCTCGGTCGGGACGGAACGTACACGTTCGACGACTCCAAGCTCCGGGCCGCCCTCGGCTCCGACCAGGCGGCGACCACCAACGGGCTGGCGGCGTTGGTCCGGCCCATCGCCGCCTGGGCGAAGGCCGCCGACGGGGTGACCGGCACGGCAGCACGGGCCAGGGCCGCGGCCCAGACCCAATCCAAGGACATCGCCGGTCAGATCGACCACTTCCAGACGATCCTCGATCAGCGGGAGGCTCGCTACCGGACGCAGTTCGCCCAGCTGGAAACGACGCTGGGACAGCTGAAGGACCAGAGCAACTGGCTGGCGGGGCAGATCGCCGGCCTCGGTTCAGGATGAGAAAGGGACGCACGGATGCGTAACGAATTCGCCGACCGCTACCTCGCCGACAAGGTCACCACGGCCTCGCCCGCCGAGCTGATCGGGATGCTCTATGACGCCGGCCTGGTCGCCATGCAGGCCGCCCAAGCGGCCATCGGGGCCCGGAGCGTGGGAGATGCCCACCGGCATCTCATCCGGGCGCAGGACATCGTCGTCGAGCTGCGCTGCTCGCTCGACCTGTCGGTCGGGGAGCTGGCCGGCAACCTCGACTCCCTCTACGACTTCCTCGGCCGCCGGCTCGTGGAGGCGAACCTGAGGAAGGACGCCGCCGTCGTGGCCGACTGCATCAGGGTCTTCGCACCGCTGCGCGACGGTTGGCGCGAGGCGTGCCTCGGGCGGGTTCCGGCCCCGGTGGCCTGAGGCACCGGCACCGATGACGCACGCCCCCTGGCCGGCGCTGCTCGACACCCTCGAGGAGCAGTTGCGCCGCCAGGAAGCGGCCCTGCGGGGCGAGGCGGTGGCTCCGGGGGACATGGTGCTTCCCCTCCCTGAGCACCCGATCCCCCCCGACCTCGCCCCGCGGGCGCTTTCCCTGCTCGACCGGTGCCGCCGGCTGGAGCAGCAGGCGGCCGAGCAGGTGAACCGGCGGCGTCCGCCGGCCCGGGCCTACGGCGGGCCGGGGCGGCGGGAGTACGGCCGCTTCTGACCCGCTTCGGGGTCCGGCGGCATTCCCCCGGTTGGGGGATTCACCGCTGAGCGGTTCACACCGGCGCCCGGTGGCCCGACAGGAGTCCGGTCAGTCGCACGGATGTGCTTCCAGATCTGCGTTCAGGGAAGAACGCTCCCCCAAGGTTTCTTCCCTCGTCGCGTATCAGGAGGTGGCGTGTGACTCTCTTCACGGACAACGTGACCGCAGCCATCGAGCGAGGGCTGGCGGGTGTCTCGGAGCGCCAGCGGGTGACGGCCAACAACCTGGCCAACGCCGAAACGCCGGGCTTCACCGCCGGGCAGGTCGACTTCGAGGCCAACCTGGCCGACGCCCTCGACAAGGGCGACCCGGCGGCGGCGGCGATCAGCCTCTCGGCCACCGGCGACGCCCCGGGCATCAACGGGAACAACGTGAACGTGGCCGGCGAGTCGACGTCGCTGATCCGCTCCGGGCTGCAGTACGACGCCCTGGTATCGGCCCTCAACTACAAGCTGGGCCTCCTCCAGACGGCGGTGAAGTGACGATGGGCATGTTCTCCACCCTCGACACCGCCGTCACCGGCGCCAGCACCGGCCAGACCTGGCTGAACGCCATCTCCGACAACGTGGCCAACTCCAACACGGTCCGCCCAGCCGGCGAGGAGCCGTTCCGGGCCCGCCTGGTCGTGGCCCGGGCCATCGGCGCTCCCGGCCAGATCGGCGAAGGCGTCGGCGTGCAGTCGGTGGAGCTGAACCAGTCGGCCCCCGAGGTCGTCTACGACCCGGAGAACCCGCTGGCCGACGCCAACGGCAACGTGACCCGCCCGGTGGTCGACATGAGCGAGGAGATGACCAACCTCGTGGCCGCCCAGCGCTACTACCAGCTGAACCTGTCGGTCATCGGCGCCGCCCGGGACGCCTACCAGAAGGCGCTGGAGATCGGGAGGCACGGGTGAGCATCGCCCCCATCGGCGCCGGCGTGACGCCGCTCCCGCCGATCAGCCCCTCGTCGTCGACCCAGGCGACGGCGGGTACCGGCAAGGTCGACTTCGCCGCCGGCCTCGAGCAGGTCCAGAAGCTGACCGACACCGCCGACCAGCTCGGCGCCCAGGTCGCCACCGGCCAGCTCGACAACATCGCCGTCTTCATGGCCGCCTCGGCCAAGGCCAACCTGGCCATGGAGCTCACCGCCAGCGTCCGCAACCGGGCGGTCGAGGCGTACCAGGAGATCATGAGGATGCAGGTCTGACATGGCTTTCGACGTCAACGCCGTCAAAGACCGCGCCGCCCGGCTGACCAGGGCGCTGAACCCGGCCCAGATGATCGCCGTCGGCCTGCTGGCCGTCGTCACGCTCATCGGCGGGATGGCGTTCATGCGCTGGGCGTCCACGCCGAGCTACAGCGTGCTGTTCACCGGGCTCGACGCCAAGGGCGCCCAGTCGGTCGTCGACAAGCTGAAGGCCGACAAGGTCCCCTACAAGCTGGCCGACCAGGGCAGCGCCGTCCTCGTCCCCCAGGCCAAGGTCTACGAGCTGCGCCTGTCGCTGTCGGCGGCCGGGCTGCCCAAGGGCGGCAAGGACGGCTACGAGCTGCTCGACAAGCAGAGCTTCACCACTTCCGACTTCACCCAGAAGGTCGACTACCAGCGGGCCATCGAGGGCGAGCTGGCCCGCACGCTGATGGCCCTCGACGGCGTCGACGACGCCTCCGTCCACCTGGCCGTCCCCCAGGAGAGCCTCTTCACCGACAACAAGCAGCCGACCCGGGCCTCGGTGCTGCTCAAGACGTCGACCGATCTGTCGGACGACGCGGTGCAGTCGATCGTCAACCTCGTCTCTTCGGCGGTGCCCAACCTGAGCCCCAACGACGTCACCGTGGCCGACACCGCCGGGCGGGTGCTGTCGTCGCCCGGCACGTCGTCGGGCGCCACCAGCACCCGCCAGATGCAGCAGGCCGGCGACTACCAGCGCCAGCTCGGCTCCGACGCCTCGGCCATGCTGGCCCAGGTGTTCGGCCCCGGCCACGCCGTGGTGCGGGTCTCGGCCAAGCTCAACTTCGACGAGACCGAGAAGCAGACCGACACCTACGCCAAGGGCGCCCCGCAGGTCCTCAACGAGCAGAACGCCACCGAGACCTTCAGCGGCAGCGGCACCCCGCCCAGCGGCACGCTGGGCGTGACCGGCGCCCCGGCCGCCACCACCACCGGCGCCAACAACTCCTACACGAAGAACGACTCGTCGAAGCAGTACGGCGCCGACCACACCGTCGAGACGTCGAAGTCGGCGCCGGGCAAGGTGGAGCGCCTGTCGGCCGCCGTGGTGCTCGACGCCTCGGCCCAGCCGGTGCCGCCGGCCGACAAGGTCGAGAAGCTCGTCGGCGCGGCGCTCGGCATCGACCCCGCCCGGGGCGACACCATCGTCGTCGACACCATCGCCTTCGACTCCTCGACGGCCAAGGCGGCCAGGGCGGCCCGGGCCAGAGCCGACGGGACGGCGTCGACCGACGCCCTGCTGGGCTACGTCCGCACCGCCGTCGGCGCCCTGGCCCTGCTGCTGGTGCTGTTCTTCCTGTCCCGGGGGCTCAAGCGCAGGGCCGAGCCGGTGGCCCTGCCGGCCGTCGGGCCGGGGTCGGTGGCTGCCGCCATCGCCGCCGCCCAGAGCCACGCCGCCGGGGCCCTCGCCGCCGGCGCCGCCGACGCCGGCACCGTTCACCCGCCGGCCGTTCCCGCCGCCCCCGCCGCCGCCGGGCTCGGTCTGCCGGTCCCCGCCCCGGCGCCGGCCGCCGTCGCCACCGCCGACGGCGAGGACGAACTGCTCCACCTCATCGACCAGCAGCCGGAGGAGATGGCCGTGCTGCTCCGTAGCTGGCTCGCCGACCGGAGGTCGTGACCGCCATGTCGCCGGCTCTCGCCAACCACCAGAAGGCCGCCGCCGTCCTCGTGGCCCTCGGCCCGGAACGGGCCTCGCTGCTGCTGCGCAATCTCGACGAGGACACCGTCTCGGCGCTGGCCTCCGAGGTCGCCGCCATCGGGCAGCTGCCCGCCGGCCAGACCACGGCGCTGCTGCGGGACGTGGCCCAGGAGATCGTCGGCCGCCGCATGGTGGCCGAGGGCGGCCCCGGCTATGCCCGGGACCTCCTCCAGCGGGTGCTGGGCCCCGAGCGCGGCGCCGAGCTGTCCCGCCGGCTCGGCCCGGGCGCCCACCGGGCGCCGTTCGCCTGGCTGGCCGGCGCCGAGGCACCGGTCGCCGCCCGGGCCCTGCTCCCCGAGCCCCCGGCCACGGTGGCGCTGGCCCTGGCCCACCTCGACCCCGAGGCCGCCGCCGGGATCCTCGTCGAGCTGCCGTCGGAGATCCGGGTCGACGTCGCCACCCGCATCGCCGGCCTGGAGCACGTCCACCCCGACGTGCTGGCCGAGGTCGACGCCGACCTCGAGGCCCGCCTGCGGCCGATGCTGGCGGAGCGGACGACGCGCATCGAAGGCCTGTCCGTCCTCGTCGGGATCCTCAACCGGGGCACCCGGGAGACGGAGAAGGACGTGCTGGAGTCGATCGAGCTGTCCGACCCCGACCTGGCCGGGCGCATCCGCGACGCCCTGTTCATCTTCGACGACATCGCCCGCCTCGACGACCGCGCCGTCCAGCAGCTGCTGAAGTCGGTCGACAGCCGGGACCTGTCGGTGGCCATGAAGGGCGCCGGCGAGACGGTCACGGCCTGCATCCTCCGCAACCTGTCCGAACGGGCCCGGGAGAACCTCCTGGAGGAGATCGAGTTCCTGAAGGGCCTGCGCCCGACCGAGATCGAGGAGGCCCGCACCCGGATCGTCCGGGCGGTGCGGACCCTCGAAGAGGCCGGCACCATCACGATCGAACGGGGTTAGGCCACATGTCCAGCGCCACTGTCCTCAAGGCGGGCAACGTCCGCATGGTGTTCCTCGACGAGCAGCGGGCGGTGGCCGAACGGGAGGCCGCCGCCGACGCCGCCGCCGCCCGCCACCGGGTCGAGGTCGACGCCGCCTACCAGGCCGGCATGGCCGACGGCCGCCGGGCCGCCGAAGCGGCCGGGCTCGGCGCCATGCCCGAGGTGGCCCTGGCCGTCAAGGCGGCCACGGCCCAGCTCGGCGACCAGATCGCCGCCCGGGCGGCGGCCGACGCCGGCGACCTCGTCGGCTACGCCGTCGAGATCGCCCGCTGGATCCTCGGCCGGGAGCTGGCCGCCGACCCCGCCGCGGTCGTCACCCGGATCGAGCAGGCGCTCGAATCGCTGCTGCCCAACGGGAACCTGGTGATCCGGGTGGCCCCCGACGCCGTCGACGTCGTCGGCCGCTCGGCCGTCGGGCGGGGCGCCGAGGTCATCGGCGATCCCGACCTCGGGCCCGGCGAGGCCCGGCTCGAAGCCGGCGACGCCGCCGCCGACCTCACCTGGGCCCAGGCGTTCGACCGGGTCCGCCAGGCCTTCGCCGTTGAGTCCGCCGACGCCGCCGGACGGGCGGCGTGACCGCTGCCCTCAGCGCCGGCGCCCTGCGCCGCCGGCTCGACGGGCTGGCGCCGGGGCGGAGCTTCGGCCGCCTCAGCCGCATCGTCGGCCTGGAGGTCGAGGCCCGGGGCCTGGCCGGCGCCATCGGGGACCTCGTCTACCTGACGGGACGCGACGGCCGCGTGCCGGCCGAAGTGGTGGCCGTGCGGGACGACACCCTGGTGGTCATGCCCTACGGCCCGCTCGACGGGCTGGCCCCCGACGCCCCCGTCGAAGCGGCCGGCAAGCGGTTCCAGCTCCAGGCCGGTCCCGGTCTCGTCGGCCGCGTGGTCGACGGGCTCGGCCGCCCCATCGACGGGCTCGGCCCGGTGGGCGGCGAGTGGGTCGACCTCGATTCGCCCGTCCCCCACCCGATGCGCCGCCGGCGGATCGACACGCCGCTGCCGCTCGGCGTGCGGGCCGTCGACACCATGCTGGCCTGCGGCCGGGGCCAGCGGGTCGGCATCTTCGCCGGCTCCGGCGTGGGCAAGAGCACGACGCTGGGCATGATGGCCCGGGGCACCGCCGCCGACGTCATCGTCGTCGGCCTCGTCGGCGAGCGGGGCCGGGAGGTCCGGGAGTTCCTGGAGGACGACCTCGGCCCGGCCGGCCGGGAACGGTCGTGCGTGGTGGTGGCCACCTCCGACGAGCCGCCCCTGGTGCGGCTGCGGGCCGCCTTCACCGCCACCCGCATCGCCGAGTGGTTCCGCGACCAGGGCGCCGACGTGCTGCTGCTGGTCGACTCGCTGACCCGCTTCGCCATGGCCCAGCGGGAGGTCGGCCTGGCCGCCGGCGAGCCGCCGGCCACCCGGGGCTACCCGCCGTCGGTGTTCGCCATGATGCCCCGCCTGCTGGAGCGGGCCGGGCCCGGCGAGACCGGCACCATCACCGGGCTCTACACCGTGCTGGTGGAGGGCGACGACCTCTCCGAGCCCGTCACCGACCACGCCCGCTCGATCCTCGACGGCCACATCGTGCTGTCCCGGCGCCTGGCCGCCGCCGGCCACTACCCGACGATCGACGTGCTGGAGAGCGTCAGCCGGCTGATGGGCAAGATCTGCCCGCCCGAGCAGCGCTCGCTGGCCGGCCGGCTGCGGCGCCTCATGGCCGCCTACGCCGAGGCCAAGGACCTCATCGAGATCGGCGCCTACGCCCCCGGCGCCAACCCCGAGGTCGACGAGGCGGTGGCCAAGCGGGGGTCCATCGAGGCCTTCCTGCGCCAGCCCGTCGACGAGGTGGCCGACGCCGCCGACTCCTGGGGCCGGCTGGCGGCGCTGGTGGCGGCATGAGCGGCGGCACCGGCAACTTCAAGTTCCGCCTGGCGTCGGTGCTCAAGGTGGCCCGCCTGCGGGAGGACGCCGAACGGGCCCGGGTCGCCATCGCCGCCGCTCAGGAGGTGGCCGCCGAACGGCGCCGCATCGAGCGGATCGGCGCCTACGAAGCCCTGCCCCCGGCCGGGGCGGCGCCCGCCCGCGACTTCGAGGCCGGCCGCGACGTGGCCGACCTGCGGGCCCGGGCCGTCAGCGACGCCGAGGCCGCCAAGCAGGTCGCCGCCGAGCGCCTGAGCGCCGCCCGGGACGAGTGGCTGCGGGCCGCCCGGCGGGTCAAGTCCATCGAGGAGCTCGAGGAGCGCCACCACGCCGCCCACGCCATGGCCGCCGCCCGGGCCGCCCAGCGGTCGCTCGACGACCTGGCCCGGGCCCGGAGGCAACGGTGACGGTCTCCGACGTGATGCTCCGCATCGATCAGCTGCAGGCCCGCTTCAGCGGCGTGCAGCCCGGTTCGGCGGCGGCGGGCAGGGCCACGGACGGCGCCCGCTTCGCCGACAACCTCGACCGGGCCCTGAGCGCCGGTGGCCTCGGCGCCGCCGCCTTCGGCGGCGTCGGTGGCCTCAACGGGCTGACGACCGGCGGCGACACGGCGGCCGCCTCGGCCTCGGGGAGCGCCGTCGTCGACACCGCCCTCGCCTACCAGGGCGTGCCCTACCGCTGGGGCGGCGAGTCACCCGAGGGGTTCGACTGCTCCGGTCTGGTGCAGCACGTCTTCGCCCGCCACGGTGTGGCGCTGCCCCGGGTCGCCAAGGACCAGGCCCAGATGGGCACGCCGGTGGCCCGGCCCGACCTCCGGCCCGGCGACCTCGTCTTCTTCGGTTCGCCGATCGACCACGTCGGGATCTACGCCGGGGACTCGAAGATGGTGGCCGCCCCCCACACCGGCGACGTCGTCAAGCTGCAGTCGTTCGACCCGGCGACCGTCACCGCCGCCCGCCGGGTGCTGCCGGCGGGGAACGCCGCCGCGTCCGGCGGGTCGTGGGCCGATCGCCTGCCGCCGGCCGGGCGACGCTTCGCCGGGGCGATCGAACAGGCGGCCAACGCCGCCGGCATCGATCCCCGGCTGCTGGCCGCCGTGGCCTGGACGGAGTCGGGCTTCAACCCCGGGGCCGTCTCCGGCACCGGCGCCGTCGGGCTCACCCAGCTCATGCCGGCCACCGCCGCCGGCCTCGGCGTCGACGCCGCCGACCCGTATCAGAACCTGCTCGGCGGCGCCCGGTACCTGGCCGGCCAGCTGCAGCGCTTCGGCCGGGTCGACCACGCCCTGGCCGCCTACAACGCCGGGCCCACGGCCGTGACCAAGGCCGGCGGAGTGCCGCCCTACCCCGAGACGCAGTCCTACGTCGCCCGGGTCCTCGACCGGCTCCAGAGCCTCTAAGGAAACGTCATGGTCCAGCCGCTCCCTCCCACCGTTGCGGGCCCGGCGGGCCCCGGTGGCGCCGCCCGTCCGGGCGCCGCCGGCAAGCCCGCCGCCACCGGCGACTTCGCCGCCGACCTCGACGCCCTCCTCGACGAGACCTCCCAACTCGCCGCCGGGCTGGCCGCCCTCCTCGGCGTCGCCGCCCCGGCGGGCGTCCCCACCACTCCGGCGGCCGGCGCCTCCCCCCTCGGCGGGACGACGGCCACGGCCACATCCCCGCTCCCGGCCGGCGTCGCCGCCGCCCCAACCGGCGACGCGCCGCCGGGGGCGGGTGCAGGACCCCGCCGGCCCGGCGCCGGCGCCGGACCGGGCGACGGAGTTGCGGCGGAGCCCCCCGGCGCACCCGGCGCGGCGATGCGCGGCGACCGGGCCACGGCGGTGCTGACCGCCCTGGCGACCACGGATCCGGCCGGCCGCCCGGCCGTGCCCCCCGGCCTCGCCGCCGGCGGCCGCGCCGCCGGTGGGGCCGGCCCCGCCCGGGGGACGCCGGCCGGTGACGGCGCCGGTCCGGCGCACGACCTCACCGGTGACAGCACCGCTCCGGCGCACGACCTCACCGGTGACAGCACCGGTCCGGCGCACGACCTCACCGGTGACGGCGCCGGTCCGGCACCGGCGCTCGACCTCGCCGGCGGGGCGGTCGCCTACGGGACCGGGCCGGCATCGGCCGGGACGGGCCGCCCCGGCCGGGACGGGCCGGCGATCCCGGCGGTGCGGTCCGAGCGCAACGCCGAAGCTCTCCCCGCTACGGCCGCCGACCCCGCCACCCCCACCGCCGCCGCCGTCCCGGACCACGGCGACGGGCCGCTTCCCCTCACGCCGGTCACGACCCCGGCGGCGGCGTCCACGGCGCCCCACGCCTCCCTCACCCCCGACGCCGGCACGGTCCCGGGCGCCGGCGGCTCCATCGCCGCCGCCGCGTCCAGCCACCCGGGCCCGTCCACCACCGAGGCGCCCGGCGACGCACCGGTGGCGGCCCCGGCCGTGCCGGCCCGCATCGCCGAGGTCGCCCGGCGGCGGACCGGCACGGTGGAGCAGATCGTCGTCCGCCTCGACCCGCCGGAGCTCGGCACGGTCCGGATCGCCGTCACCGCCCGGGGCGACCAGGTCCACGTGGCCCTCCGGGCCGCCACCCCCGAGGCGCGGGCCGCCCTCGAGGGGCAGCGGGAGCGGATCGAGGACCTTCTCAAGGGCGAGGGCTTCCACCTCGACTCCTTCGACGTCGGCCACCAGGCCGACGGTGACGCCCGCCACGGCCAGGCCGACCGGCGCCGCCCGTCGGCCGGCGGCCGCCCCGGGTTCCGCTTCGACACCACCGACCCCGCCCCCGCTCCCCGCCCGGCCGCCGACGGCGCGCTGCGGCTCTAGGAGGACCACCGTGATCGACGCCATCACCCAGGCGGCCCAGACCGCCACCACCAACCAGGCCAACGCCGCCTCGGCCACCGGCCAGGGCCTCGGCCTCGACAAGGACGCCTTCCTCAAGCTGCTGGTGGCCCAGATGCGCTACCAGAACCCGATGAGCCCGGCCGACGGCCAGCAGTACCTGGCCCAGGCGGCCCAGTTCGCCACCGTCGAGCGGCTCGAGGACATCGCCAAGTCGCAGTCAGAAGCCGTCGCCTACCAGCAGATCCTGCTGTCGTCGGGCATGGTCGGCCGCCAGATCACGGCCACCGAGAACGGCGACAAGGTCACCGGGGTCGTGTCGGGCGTGAAGTTCGACACCGGCTCCAACCCCGTCCTCCTCGTCGGGGACAAGGAGATCCCGGTCGGAACGGTCGAGGAGGTCACCGCCGCCCCCGCCGCCGCCTGACCCGCGCCCTTCACCGCTTCACCGCTCCACCCGCTTCGCCCCACGGACGCAACCCCTCCGGCCATGGACGGCCGCCCTCCGGTTCCAGCACTGCCACAGGAGGCATGCCGCCATGCTCAGGTCCATGTTCGCCGGGGTTTCCGGCCTTCGTTCCCACCAGCTCATGATGGACGTGGTGGGCAACAACATCGCCAACGTCAACACCGTCGGCTACAAGTCCAGCACCGTCCTGTTCCAGGACACGCTCTCCCAGATGGTCCGGGGCGCCTCGGGCGGCACCGGCGAGGCCACCGCCGGGGTCAACCCCCAGCAGGTCGGCCTCGGCGTCCGCGTCGGCGGCACCGACATGAACTTCTCCCAGGGCGCCAGCCAGCTGACCGGCCGGGCCACCGACGTCGCCATCCAGGGCGACGGCTTCTTCGTCATGCGGCTCGGCACCGAGTCCCTCTACACGCGGGCCGGCTCGTTCAACTTCGACCAGAACGGCTACCTCACCGACCCGTCGGGGGCGGTGGTGCAGGGCTGGATGGGCAACCCCAACGGCGGCACCATCTCGACCAACTCCCCGGTCGGCGACATCCGGCTGCCGGTCGGCCAGGTGATCGCGCCGGTATCCACCTCGTCGGTCACCGTCGGGGGCAACCTGTCGTCGACCGCCAGCCCGACCGACCCCGCCATCTCCACCGCCATCCAGGTCATCGACAGCCTCGGGGCCCAGCAGCGGGTGGCGGTCGACTTCACCAAGAACGCCGGCGCCACCAACCAGTGGACGATGACGTCGACGGCCCCGAACGGCACCACGAGCTCGTGGACGCTGACGTTCGGCAACGACGGCACCCTCAACAGCCAGTCGGCGACCCCGCCGGGCGTCGCCGGCCTGCCGGCCGACCCGGCCGACGCCAACTCGGTGGCCGGCGCCGTCGACCCGGCAACCGGTAAGCCGACCTTCACCTTCAGCCCGGCGGGCGCCGATCCCCTCACCTTCTCCCTCGACTTCGGCACCGGCGGGTCCCCCGGCTCGCTGACCCAGCTCGGCGGGTCGTCGACCGCCGCCGCCACCGCCCAGAACGGGTCGACCACCGGCTACCTGCGGTCGTTCGCCATCTCCGACGACGGCGTCGTGTCGGGCGTGTTCTCCAACGGCCGCAGCCAGCCGCTGGCCCGCATCGCCCTCGGCTCCTTCAACAATCCCGCCGGCCTGGTCAAGGCCGGGCAGAGCCTCTTCCGGGCGTCGGGCGCCTCCGGCCAGGCCCTCGTCGGCACGTCGGGCACCGCCGGACGGGGGTCGCTGGCCGCCGGGACGCTGGAGATGTCGAACGTCGACCTGGCCCAGGAGTTCACCAACCTGATCATCGCCCAGCGTGGTTTCCAGGCCAACTCCCGCATCATCACGGCCAGTGACGAGATGCTCCAGGACCTCGTCAACCTGAAGCGGTAACGGCGATCGCCCCCCGGGGCTTACAACACCGCGGCGCAGGCCGATGGGAGCGGGCCACCCGAAGTTGGGGGTGGCCCGCTTTCACGGATGAGGAGACGACGGTGATCTGGGTGACGAGGCTCAACGGAACCGAGATGGTGGTGAACGCCGACCTGGTGGAGTCGATCGAGTCGACCCCCGACACGGTGCTCACCCTCGTCGACGGCAAGCGCTACGTCATCAGTGAGAGCGCGGCAGAGGTGGTCGAGCGGGTGCGCCGGTTCCGGGCGTCGATCCTCGTGTTGCTCGACACGCCGGCCGCCCGCCCCGCCCCGGCTCAGGGCGCCGGCCACCCGTCGACCACCGGCCTCTACGTCGTCCCGTCCGAGAGCTGACCGGCGATGGACCTCGCCACCGTCGTCGGGATGGCCCTGGCCTTCGGCGCCGTCTTCGGCTCGATGATCATGGAGGGCGGGAACCCCGCCGCCCTCATCGCCCCGCCGGCCATGCTGCTGGTGCTCGTCGGCACCATCGGCGCCACCATGACCGGCTACACCATGAAGGACGTCACCGGCATCGCCAAGGTGTTCCTCAAGGCGATCATGCCGGGGCCGCCCCACGAGACGACCGAGACCATCGAGCAGATGGTCAGCTTCGCCGACAAGGCCCGCCGCGACGGGCTGCTGGCCCTCGAGGACGAGGCCAGGAACATCGAGGACCCCTTCCTCCGGCGGGGGATCCAGATGGCCATCGACGGCACCGACCCCGAGGTCGTCCGGGAGGTGCTCGAGACCGAGGTGGCCGCCCTCAAGGAGCGCCACAAGGTCGGCGCCACCTTCTTCGCCAACATGGGCGCCTTCGCCCCCACCCTCGGCATCATCGGCACGGTGCTGGGCCTCGTCCACATGCTCGAGAACCTGTCCGACCCGTCCAGCATGGGGCCACTGATCGCCGGCGCCTTCGTGGCCACCCTGTGGGGCGTCATGACCGCCAACCTGATCTACCTCCCGATCAGCAACAAGCTGAAGCGGGCCTCGGCCGAGGAGGTGGCCTTCAAGGAGCTGGTCGTCGAGGGCGTGCTGGCCATCCAGGCCGGGGCCAACCCCCGGGCCGTCGGCGAGAAGCTGAAGTCGTTCCTCCCGCCGAGCGCCCGGGACGAGATCGGCGAAGGCGAGCGGAAGAGCGCCTGACATGGCGAAGCGGCGCCACCACGGTGGCCACGAAGAGGAACACGAGAACCATGAGCGGTGGCTCATCACCTACGCCGACATGATCACGCTGCTCATGGCCTTCTTCGTGATGATGTACGGGATGTCGATCCTCGACCTGAAGAAGTTCGCCGACTTCAAGGACGGGGCGGCCAAGCAGCTCGGCAAGAGCCCGGTCATCTCCGGCGGCCAGGGCATCCTCTTCGGCGGGATGGGCATCGCCGAGGCCGCCTCGGCGCCCATCACCGGCAGCGGCCCCCGCACCGGAGCCGAGGATGCCGCCCAGGCCACCGGCGACGTCACCCGCCAGGACATCGGCAAGCTCGTCAACGAAGTCCGCAGCCGCCTGGCCCGGCACGACCTGGCCGGCACGGCCGAGGTGGAGATCGACCCCCGCGGGGCGGTGGTCCGCCTCGGCGACAAGGTGCTGTTCCCGTCGGGCCAGGCATCGCTGTCGCAGGAGGGCCTCGACGTCCTCGACCAGATCGCCCTCGTCCTCGGCCACATCGACAACCACGTGATCGTCGAGGGTCACACCGACGACATCCCGACCAACGGCAAAGCCTTCGCCACCAACTGGGAGCTGTCGACGGCCCGGGCCACCGCCGTGCTGCGCTGGCTGGTCCAGGGCCGGCGCCTCCCCGGCGTCCGGTTCTCCGCCGCCGGCTACGCCGACACCCACCCCCGCTTCGCCAACGACTCTCCCGAGCACCGGGCGCTCAACCGCCGGGTCGAGATCATCGTCCTCCCCGCCGACCAGTAACCCACGGAGCCCACGGCCATGGCCAAGAAGAAGACCGACGACGACGCCAAGAAGAAGAACAACAAGCCGAAGATCATCGCCGCGGTGGTGATCGCCCTGGTCGGCTACAAGTTCTTCCTCGCCCCCAAGGCCACGCCGGCCAAGGCGGCCGACGCCCCGCCCAAGGAGGGCGCGGTGGTGGCCCTGCCCGACCTCACCATCAACCTGGCCGACGCCGACGCCAAGTACCTCCGGGTCGGCGTGGCCCTCGTCCTCGAGGCCGGCACCTCGGCCGAGGCCATGAAGGACGAGCTGCCCAAGGCCAGCGACATCGCCGTCACGCTGTTGTCGAAGCAGAACTACGCCACTCTCCACGACGTCGACAAGCGCAACGGCGTGAAGGACGAGCTGTCCAGAGAGGTCCGGGCGTCGTTCGACAACAAGAAGGTCGTCCGGGTCATCTTCACGTCGTTCGTGATGCAGTGAGCGCCTGATGGAAGCCTTCGACTTCGCCGCCGCCACCTCCGGCGCCGACCGGGCGCCGGGCCCGCCGGGCCTGGACCAGGACCTGGCCACCGCCGCCCGGCGGGCCGGCCTGCTGCTCGAGGCCATGCTGCGCCGCCCGGTCGACGCCGCGGCCGGCGGGCTGCACCGGATCCGCCCGGCCGACGTGGCCGTCGACGGCGTCGCCTCGTTCTCGATCGACCCCGGCACCGGCGCCCGGGGCGTGGCCACCGCCCCCGGCGGGTTCGTCACCGCCCTGGCCGAACTGTGCATGGGCGGGCCGGGCGACGCCGCCGGCCGCCCCCCGACGCCGCTGGAGGCGTCGGTCTTCGCCTCCCGGCTCACCGCCGCCCTCGGCCCGGTGGCGGCCGTGCTGCCGGTCGCCGCCCTCCGCCTCGCCCCGGCCGCCCCGCCGGGGGGACCGGCCACCGAGCTGGTGGCCTTCGACCTGACCATCACCGCCGGACCGGTCGCCGGAACGCTGCAGCTGGCCCTCCCCGCCGCCCACTTCGCCGCCGCCGGCATCGCCCCCGGGCCGGGCGCCGACCCCGACCCGGCGCTGGTCGCCGCCCTGCAGGCGGTGGCCATGCCGCTGTCCGTCCGCTTCGGCGCCGTCCGGCTGCCGGGTGACGAGCTCGAGCGCCTGGCCGTCGGCGACGTCGTCCGCCTCCCCCATCCCGTCGACCGGCCGCTGGTGGCCGAGGTCGACGGCCAGCCCCTGTTCCTGGCCCGGCCCGGCCGGCGCGGCCGCCGCCTGGCCGTCGAGATCGCCGACGTCGTGGAGGAGCGCTCATGAGCCTGGCCGAGACCGTCGACAACCTCGGCGGCGACGACGAAACCGGCCGTGGCCACGACGTGGTCGAGGTCAGCCCCGCCCCCCTCGGCGACCTCGGCGCCGGCCGGGCCCGGGTCGAGCCCCGGCCGCTGCGCCTGCTGGCCGGCGTGCAGGTCGACCTGACCGTCGAGCTCGGCCGGTCCCGCCTCCCCGTCCAGGACCTGTTGACCCTGGCTCCCGGGGCCGTGGTGGAGCTCGACCGGCCGGCCGACGCCACCGTCGACATCCTCGTCAACGGCACCGTCGTGGCCCGGGGCGAGGTCGTCGTCGTCGACGGCGACTTCGGTGTCCGCATCACCGAGATCACCGGCGGAGCGTGATGGCCGGGTTCTCCGTCGTCGGCGCCATGCTCAAGGTCATCGCCGTCTTCGTCCTCTTCTGGTTCACGCTGAAAGGCCTGGGCCGGATGCACGGCCAGGGCCGGGCCAGGGTGGGCGGCGTCGCCCGGCCGGTCGAGGTCGTGGGCCGCTCCACCCTGGGCCGCAAGGCCTCGGTCGTGGTCGTCCGGCTGGGGACGGGCCACGTCGCCCTCGGCGTCACCGAGGAGCACGTCACGCTGCTGGGGCCGGTCGACGTCGACCTGCCCGCCGTCCCACCCGCCCCGCCTGCAGGGACGCAGGCTCCGGCGCCCGGTCCGTCATGGAGGGAAGTCGTCTCGAGGCTGCAGGAGCGCACCGTCCGGCGCTGACCGGACGCCCGTCTCCGCCCTCCGGAGGGACCCCGTGTCCTCTCGCCACACCCCGCTGCCGGCCCTCGCGCTCGTCGTCTGGGCGGCGCTGGTCGCCTTCGCCGCTCCGGCCCAGGCCGCGCCCGCTCCGGCCGCACCCGCTCTGGCCGCACCCGCTCTGGCCGCCCGCCAGAGCACGGCGGTCAGCGGCGCACCGCTGACCCCGGCGGCGCCGGTCGCCCCGACGGCCGTCCAGCCCGCCGCCGGCCAGCTGCAGCTCAACCTGCTGCCGGCGCCGGGCGCGTCGCCCACCAGCCAGCCGCTGACCATCCTCCTGCTGCTGACGGTGGTGTCGCTCGGCCCGGCCATGCTCATCCTGCTGACGTCGTTCACCCGGATCGTGATCGTGCTCGGATTGACCCGCAACGCCCTGAACCTCAACGGCGTGCCGCCCAACCAGGTGCTGATCGGCCTGGCGCTGTTCCTCACCCTGTTCGTCATGGGGCCCGTCTTCTCCAAGGCCAACGAAGACGCCGTGCAGCCCTTCCTCAAGGGCAAGATCAGCCAGTCGGAGGCCATGACCAAGGGGACGGCGCCGTTCCGGGAGTTCATGTTCCGCCAGACCCGGGAGTCGGACCTGGCGCTGTTCACCAAGCTGTCGGGCAAGGACGCGCCGGCCAACAAGGACGACGTCCCGACGACGACGCTCATCCCGGCCTTCGTGATCGGGGAGCTGCGGGCCGCCTTCCTCATCGGCTTCGTGATCTTCATCCCCTTCCTGGTCATCGACATCCTGGCCTCGACGGCGCTGATGTCGATGGGCATGGTCATGCTCCCGCCCGTCCTCATCTCGCTGCCCTTCAAGCTGCTGCTCTTCGTCGTCGTCGACGGCTGGTACCTCGTCGTGCAGTCCCTCGTGAAGTCCTTCCACTAGGCGTGCCAACGCACGCCTAGTGCTGTTCTGGCGGCTTCGCCGCCCCGCCCGGGGCCCCAACCCGGGCTCCTCCAGAGCGTGGGGCCCCTGCCCCACGCCTGGCCGTAAAGGAGAGAACCCTTGAGCCAGGCCGACATCCTCCACATCGCCTCCCAGGCGATCATGCTCTGCGTCAAGCTGGGCGCGCCGATGCTGATCGTGAGCCTGGCCATCGGCGTGGCCGTGAGCCTCGTGCAGGCGGTCACCTCGATCCAGGAGGCGACGCTGACGTTCGTGCCGAAGCTGGCCGGGGTGGCCGCCGTCATCGTGCTGGCCGGGGGCTGGATGCTCGACCAGCTGGCGACGTACACCCGGGAGCTGTTCCTGTCGATCCCCCACCTGATCGGCTGACATGAACCTCGACCTGGCGGTCGTCGCCGCCTTCGTGCTGGTGCTGGCCCGCACGTCGGCCTGGGTGGTGGCCGCTCCGGTGTTCTCGGCCCGGGGCCTGTCGTCGATCGGGCGCCTGGCCCTGGCCCTGGCCCTGTCCCTGTTCCTGGCGCCGCTGGTGGTCTCCGGCCACACGCTGCCCACCGACGTCGCCCCCTTCGCCGGTCTCGTGCTCGGCCAGGTGCTGGTCGGCCTGCTGCTGGGCTGGGCCACCGGCCTGCTGCTCCACGCCTTCGAGGCCGCCGGCACCGCCATCGACACCGCCAGCGGCCTGTCGATCGGATCGCTGCTCGACCCGGTGACCGGCACCCCGGCGGCGGTGTTCGCCCGGCTGACCAACATGGTCTTCCTGGCCCTGCTGTTCGCCACCAACGCCCACCACGCCCTCATCGAGGGCTTCGTCCGGTCCTTCGGGGCGGTGCCCATCGACCGCTTCCCGGTCCTGGGCGAGAGCGGGGCGCTGGCCGCCGGCCACGCCGTCACCGGCATCCTGCTGGCGGCGCTGGAGATCGGCGCCCCCGTCCTCGGCGCCCTGTTCCTGACCGAGGTGGCCCTGGCCCTGACCAGCCGCTTCGTCCCCCAGGCCAACGTCTTCGCCGTCGGCCTGCCCGTCAAGGTCCTCGTCGCCCTCCTGGCCGCCGGCGGCGCCCTCGTCTTCTTCCCCACCCGGCTGACCGGTCTCCTCGACCATTCCCTCCGGACCGGCGCCACCCTCCTCGGCCACTAGCCACCGTCCCAGCGGCGCGGGGCGCGATCAGGCGCGGGAGCGCACCGTCGTCGCTGCGTTCGCCGTCGCCCACCCCGGGGCGAAGCCGCTGAGCCATGAAACCGTTACCACATAAGGGTTTCTCCCTTGCAGTCGCCCGCCCCTTCAGGGTATGATGAAGCCCTGCCTCGAGGTTGCCGGGCATCGACGGCCCTCCTCCCTGAAGTCTCCTGCGCTGGGGCGCATTGCTGTCGAGGAGGTGCGGTGGGCGCGAACCTGACGGAGTTGGCGCAGGAACTGCGCGCCGCTCTCGTCGACTTTCGGCCGGACTCCTGGTCCGGTGAGGAGTGCGCCGCCCTGGTCGAGGTACTGGCGATCACGGAGAAGGTCTGCGCCGCGGCTCGGGTCCGGGCCGCCGCCCGGGCGGGGGAATGCGGTGCGCACAGGGAACGGGGCTTCGCCGATGTGGCCGACTGGATGGCGCGGGCTTCGGGATCGACCGCGGGGTCGGCCAGGGCGGCGCTCGACACCGCCGCCGCGCTCGGGGAGCACCCCGAGGCGAAGGCGGCATTGGACCATGGTGAGCTGTCATTGGCGCAGGCCCGGGAGCTCGTGCGGATGGAGGCCGAGTGCCCGGGTTCAGCCGCGGACCTGCTCGACGTGGCCCGGCACAACAGTCTGAAGACTTTCAAGGAGCAGGCCCGGAGCCGGCGGGAGCGGGCGATCGACGTGGAGGAGTTGCATCGCCTTCAGCACGCGGCGATGCACGCTCGCCATTGGCACAACCGGCTCGGCAACGTGGTGATCACGGCCGAGCTTCCACCCGAACTCGGCGTCCCGCTCACGAACCGGCTCGACGCCGAGACCGACCGGCTCTGGAATCAGCAACGGCGGGAGGCCAATCGCCGGCGCCGCGCGCCGCTGGCCGCCGAGGCCCTCATGCGGATACTGGAGACCGGCGGGAAGGGAAAGGCGCAGCAGGCCGATCTCGTCATCGTCTGCGACCTGCGGGCCTACCGGCGGGGTCGCGCCGACGAGGGCGAGCTCTGCCACCTCATCGGCGGCGGTCCGATCCCGGTGGCGGTGGCCCAGGAGCTCGGGCGGGATGCCTTTCTCAAGGCCGTGCTCCACGACGGCACGAACATCCACACGATCGTCCACTTCGGCCGGCGCTATCCGGCGGTGCTGCGCACCGCCCTCGGGCTGGGGTCACCGCCGGACTTCGAGGGAACGGTGTGCTCCGAGCCCGGTTGCGACCGGAACTACCACCTCGAACGGGACCACATCGACCCCTGCGCCAACGGCGGCCAGACCTCCTACCAGAACCTCGCCTGGCGCTGCTGGCCCCACCACCGGGCCAAGACCGAACGTGACCGCAAGATGGGCCACATGCCAGGCGGCACGCCCGACCGCCCGCCACGCCGCGAGTGAGACCGGGCGAGAGGCTTGGCGATGGTCGACTTCCCCGCCCGCTCTTTGACAATCGAAGTCGCCCGCCGCGCCGACGTCGGCTACTGACCGGTCCTCCCCGAGGCGGCGGCGTTGACGAGCGGGCGGTGGGGCGGGAGGCGGAAGGGGGATGCGTCGGCGCCGACCATGGAGTACACGCCGTCGGTCAGCGCGACGCGGCGCTCCTCCACCCGGGCGGGGTCGGGCAGGCCGTTGGCGACGAAGACGGCGACGAGCCCGAGGTCGGGGTCGGCCAGGCCACAGGACGAAGCCATGCCGATGTGGCCGAACGCTCTCCGGCCGACGCCTCCGCCGAAGGCCGCTCCGACCTGGACACCGAGCCCCCAGGGGACCTTCAGCCCGCAGAAGACGGTCCAGTCGGGCATGCCGGTCCGGTGGGTGGCGGTCATCGCCTCGACCGTGCGCCGATCGAGCAGCGGCCGGTTGAAGCCCAGGAGCGACTCGTAGAACCGGCCGAGGTCGTGAGCCGGGCCCCGCATCCCGGCGCCGGGCTCCACCTTCCGGGCGTGCCACGGCTCATTGTGGATCCGCTCGATGTGGTACTCCGCCAGGCTGATCTCGCCGTCGTCGCCCAGCGTGGGCATCGCATGGCCCATCCAGTGGACGGGCACGAGCCGCTCGCCGAGCGACGCCCGGGTGGCCGGGTCGATCCCGAGGTGGGTGTCGGCCATGCCCGACACGGCGAAGATCTCCTCGGCGACGTACCGCTCGATGGGCCGCCCGTCGATCCGCTCGACGATCGCCCCGAGGACCTTCCAGCTCGTCGTGGGGTGGTACCCCGCCCTGGTCCCCGGTTCCCACTCGGCCGGATGGGCGGCGATCAGCGCCAGGGCCTCCTCATCGCTGATGTCCATGTCGTACGGGTCCCCCGCCGCGACCATCGGGAAGCCGCCCGTGTGGATCAGGAGATGCCGGATCGTGGCCGCCTCCTTCCCGGCGCCGAAGCCCGGGAGGTACCGCTCGACCCGGTCGTCGAGGGAGAGCCGGCCCCGTTCCCACAGTTGGAGGACAGCGACGGTGGTCACCGGCTTGCCGGACGAGTACCAGAGCATCACGTCGTCGGGGCGCAGGGCGCGCTCGCCGTCCGACCGGCCGACGGCAGTGTCGATGAGCGTCTCGCCCTCGACCGACACGTAGAGCTGCGCCCCGGGATGGAACCCCTGCCGGCTCTGGCGTTCGAGGCATTCGATGAGGACCGAGCTGTCCGGCCGTGGCGACATGCGGCTCCTTCGTACCGTCATGAACGAGGTCGTGGCCGACCCTATCGGCACCGGACCGGTTTCCGGATTCCGCTGTGGGACCCTCCGAAGCGGCGGCGGCCCGAGTGCGCAGGGCGCACAGGCGGGGCGGCCCCGAACGGCCCGACGACCCGCCGCCCGCCACTACACGACGCTGAAGGTCGTGGTTGTCAGGGCAGGCGGACCGCGCCGTCGTCGGAGAGCGTCCACCCGGGGTTGTGGGCCACCTCCCAGGGGTGCCCGTCGGGATCGACGAAGACGCCGGAATAGCCGCCCCACACCGTCGGCGCGCCCGGCCGGCCGATGGTGGCGCCGGCGGCGGCGGCCTCGGCCAGCACGGCGTCGACCTCCGCCGGCGACGAGACGTTGTGGGCCAGGGTGACGCCGCCCCAGCCGCCGCCGTCGGTCACGGCGCTGTCCTCGGCCAGCAACCGGCGGCTCCACAGGGCCACGATCATCCCCCCGGCCTGAAAGAACATGACCTCGCCGTCGGGGGAGATGCCCGACCAGCCCAGGGCTTCGTAGAAGGCCCGGGCCCGGGCGAAGTCGGTGACACCGAGGGTGATCAACGAGACGCGCTGTTCCATGCGGGCAGCTTCGCGCACTCCTCACAGGTCCTCCGTTGCGGCCGACTGGAGATCGGAGCCAAGGAGGGAGACCCGATGACCACCGTCGAGTTCATGGAGGACCTGGGGCGGTTACCGGCGCAGCCCGCCGCGGCGCTGAAGGTTCTGCGACTGGTCGAGGATCCCCGGGCCAGCTCCGCCGACCTGGCCCGGCTCATCGAGGCCGACCCCGTGCTGTCGGCCCGGGTGATGCGCCTGGCCAACGCCCCCTACTACGGGCTGTCCCGCAAGGTCGGCAGCGCCGCCCGGGCGGTGGTGCTGCTGGGCTTCTCCACGGTGCGGGCCCTGGCCGTCAGCGCCGCCTGCAGCCTGCTGGCCGACGACGCCTCGCTCGGCCCGTCCGGCTTCTGGTCGCATTCGGTGGCCACCGCCGCCGCCGCCTCGGTGGTGGCCGGCGAGGTCGGCGGCCCGCCCGGCGAGGCCTTCTCCGCCGGGCTGCTCCACGACATCGGTGTCGCCCTGCTGTTCCGCCGCAACCGGGCCGGGTACCTCAACCTCGCCGGTGGCGACATCGTCGCCGCCGAGACCGAGCTCTTCGGGCTGAGCCACGCCGAGGCCGGCGCCGCCGCCCTGGAGGCCTGGCGGTTCCCGCCGGCCTTCGTCCGGGCGGTCCGGGACCACCACAACCCCGCCGAGCGGGTGGGCAACTCCCTCGGCCGCCTCGTCGTCGCCGGGCAGGCCCTGGCCGGTCTGCTCGGCACGCTGCCGGCCCACGTCCCCCCGACCGAGCTCGGCCCGGCCCTCGACGCCGTCGGGCTGCCGGCCGACACCGCCCGCCGCCTCGCCCTCGACGCCCGCCGGGAGATCGAAGACCTGGGCCGGGCCCTCGGGGTGCGGCGATGACCGCTCCCCTGGCGCTGTGGGAAGGGTCCCAGCAGGCGCAGCTCGAGGCCCTCACCGCCGGCAACCAGCAGGGCCTGCTGCTGCGCCTGCTGGAGGCGTCGTGCGTGGCCGAGTTCGCCAAGCTCACCGCCGCCCGGCTCGACCTGCCGACCTGGGCCCAGACGGCGCTCGACGTCATCGGCGAGTTCCTGCCGCTGGTCGGAGCCCGCCTGCGCGTCGGCCCGCCCGGCCTGCCCGAGTTCACCGTGGCCTTCGGCGACGGGCACGACGGCACCGCCGCCCCGGAGGACGGCTTCCCCCTCCTGATCGACGGGCAGCCCGCCGGCCACCTGGCGGTCGTGCCGGCCGCCGGCGTCCCGGCCGGGGCCGATCTCTTCGCCACCGTCGCCGGGCACCTCTCCCTCAGCCTCGTCACGGTCGTCGAGGCCGAGCGGCTGCGCCGCCAGGCGGCGGCGGCCACCGCCCTCAGCCTGGCCGCCTCCATCGACGAAGCGTCGCAGGAACCGCACGTCATGGGCCTGGCCACCGCCCTGGCCGGTCTGCCCGGGGCCACCGGCGCCCGCCTCAACCTCGACAGCCTGGCCCTCGGCGGCTCGCTCGACGTCCGCTCCGGCATCTTCGACGGCTCCGTGCCCAGCGTCTGCGAGACGGTCACCTCGGCGGGCAGCCGCCTGCGGGTCGAGCTCGCCTGGGCCGACGGCGCCGCCGGGGACCGCCGCACCCTCGACGAGATCATGGCCGCCCTGCTCGGCTCGGTCGAGCGGATGGAGACGGCCCGCCGCCTCCGCCAGGAGGTCGAGACCGACCCCCTGACCGGGGTCGGCAACCGCCGGCGGGCGGCGGCGGCGCTGCGGGCGGCCATCGGCCGGGCCGAGCGGACCGGCGAGGAGGTGGCGGTGCTGGCCTTCGACCTGGACCACTTCAAGCGGGTCAACGACGGCCTCGGCCACGAGGTCGGCGACAAGGTCCTCGTGGCCTTCGCCAACGTGCTCGTCGAGCAGGTCCGCGTCTACGACTCGGTGGCCCGGACGGGCGGCGAGGAGTTCATCGTGGTGTGTCCCGGCACCGACGCCTACGGCGCCCGGGCGCTGGCCAACCGGCTGCGTCCGAGGATCACCGCCGAGTGTGCCGAGGTGCTCCCGGCGGACTGGCGGCAGACGGCCTCCATCGGCATCGCCGTGTACCCCGCCTCGGCCACCAGCATCGACGCCCTGCTCCGCAAGGCCGACGAGGCCCTCTACGGGGCCAAGCGGGCCGGCCGGGACTGCGTCGTCGTCGACCACCAGGGCCCCCGCGGCTGATGAGCCACAGCGACAAGACCGAGGCGGCCACGCCCAAACGCAGGCGGGACGCCCGGCGCAAAGGCCAGGTGGCCCGCTCGGCGGAGCTTCCCCAGGCGCTGTCGCTGGTGGCCATCGTCATGGTGCTCCCCTCGGTCGTCGGCCGGCTCGGCCACGCGCTGGCCACCGACTGGCAGCTCTCGGCCGCCACCGCCGCCACCGGCGACACCGGCGGGGCCACCGGCCTGCTCGGCCGGGCCTTCCGGGACACCCTCCTGGCCCTGGCGCCGCTGGTGGGGGTGATCATGCTGGCCGGCGTGCTGGCTTCGGTGCTGCTGTCGGGCGAGAAGCCGAACCCCTACCTGCTCAAGCCCCGCTTCGACAGGATCAACCCGAAGAACGGGCTCAAGCGGCTGTTCTCCAAGCAGACGCTGTGGGAGCTGGCCAAGACCGCGGCCAAGCTGGCCCTCGTCGCCCTGGTGGCGGTGGGCGCCTGGCAGGCGGGGCTGGCCCGGCTCATGGCCGGGCCGGGCGGCCTCGACCGCTCGGTGGCCACCGTGTCGGCCTCGATCTCCGCCATGGTCCGCCGGGTCGCCCTGCTCGGCCTCCTGGTGGGGACGGCCGACGCCGTCGTCGCCGTCCGCCGGCACCGGTCGGGCCTGCGGATGACGAAGCAGGAAGTGAAAGAGGAGTACAAGCAGACCGAGGGCAACCCCCACGCCAAGGCCGCCATCCGGGGCCGCCAGGCCAAGCTGTCCCGCCTGCGGATGATGGCCGCCGTGGCCGGCGCCGACGTCGTCGTCACCAACCCGACGCACCTGGCCGTGGCCCTGGCCTACGAGCCGGGCTCGGCCGCCCCGACCGTGGTGGCCAAGGGTGCCGACCGCATGGCCGCCCGCATCCGGGAGGAAGCGGCGAAGCACGGCGTGCCCGTCCTGGAGAACAGGCCCGTGGCCCGGGCGCTCTACCAGCAGGTCGAGATCGGCGAGGCCATCCCCGTCGCCCTCTACCGGGCGGTGGCCGAGATCCTGGCCCTCGTCTACCGGACCGCGGCCAGGCGGAGGGCGGCGTGACCTCGTCCCGGCCCAAGCTGGCCCAGATCGCCATCCCGCTGCTGGTGGTGGGGATCGTCATCACCATGGTGGTGCCGCTGCCCGCCGCCCTGCTCGACCTCCTGCTGGCGGCCAACCTGTCGGTGGCGGTGCTGGTGCTGCTCACCGCCATGCTGGTCAGCAACGCCCTGGACTTCTCGGTGTTCCCGGCCCTGCTGCTGGTCACGACGCTGATGCGATTGTCGCTCAACGTGTCGTCGACCCGGCTCATCCTGTTGCACGGCTTCGCCGGCAAGGTCATCGAGGCCTTCGGGTCGATCGTCATCGGCGGGAACCTCGTCGTCGGCCTCGTCGTGTTCCTCATCCTGGTGGTCATCCAGTTCGCCGTGATCACCGCCGGCGCCGGCCGGGTGGCCGAGGTCGGCGCCCGCTTCACCCTCGACGCCATGCCCGGCAAGCAGATGGCCATCGACGCCGACCTCAACGCCGGCCTGATCAGCGACGACGACGCCCGCCGGCGGCGGGCGGCCGTGGCCGCCGAGGCCGACTTCTACGGGGCGATGGACGGCGCCTCCAAGTTCGTCAAGGGCGACGCCATCGCCGCCGTCGTCATCGTCGTCATCAACCTCCTCGGCGGCTTCGCCGTCGGCGTGCTCCAGCACCACCTGTCGATCGGCGAAGCGGTGCACCGCTACGCCCTGCTGTCGGTCGGCGACGGTCTCGTGTCGCAGATCCCGGCGCTGCTCATCTCCATCGCCTCCGGCCTGGTCGTGACCCGGGCGACGTCGGAGGAAGGCGGCGGCCTCGGCGCCGACCTGGCCACCCAGCTGCTGCGCAACCGCCGGGCGCTGGGCATCGCCGCCGCCTCCATCGGCCTGCTCGGCGCCCTGCCCGGCCTGCCCAAGGTCCCCTTCCTCGCCCTGGCCGGCGTCCTCGGTGTGGCCGCCGCCCGGCGCTCCCCTGCAGCCGGGCCCGACGGGCCGTCCGTCCCCTCCGAGGCGCCGGTCCGGGGCGAGTCGCCCGACAGCCCCGAAGTCCTCCTCGGCCAGCTCCAGGTCGAGCCGCTGGAGCTGGAGCTGGCCGGCGACCTGTTCGACCTCGTCGACCCCGACCGGGGCGGCCACCTCCTCGACCGGGTGCGGGCCCTCCGGCGCCAGATCGCCTTCGACCTCGGCCTGGTCGTGCCGCTGGTCCGCACCCGGGACGACCAGGTGCTGCCGCTGTCGACCTACGTCATCCGCGTCCACGGCGTCGAGGCCGGCCGGGGCGAGGCGCCCCCCGGCTGCGTGCTGGTCCTGTCCGATCCCGACCGGCCCAACCCGCCGGGGCGGCCGACCGTCGACCCGGTCTTCGGCCTGCCGGCCATCTGGGTGTCGGCCGACCTCGCCGAAGGGCTCGAGGCCAACGGCGCCACCGTCGTCGACCGGGCCTCGGTGGTCATGACCCACCTGTCCGAGGTCGTCCGCCGCCACGCCGCCGACCTGCTGTCCCGCCAGGACGTCTCCGCCCTGGTCGACGCCGTCCGCCAGGTGTCGCCGGTGGTGGCCGGCGAGGCCGGCAGCGAGGCCCTCGGGCTGACCGAGATCCAGCGGGCGCTGCGGGGGCTCCTGACCGAGAACGTGCCCATCCGCGACCTCGTCCGCATCCTGGAGGCGCTGACGGCCAAGGCCCGGGAGACCCGCGACCCCGAAGCGCTGCTGGAGGCGGCCCGGCGGGCTCTGGCCCCGGCCATCTCGGCCCAGGCGGCCATGGGCGACACGCTGCAGGCGGTCACCTTCGAGCCGCGCCTGGAGCAGTCGCTGCTCGAGGTGCTGCGGACGGGCGACTCCGGCTCGTTCCTGGCCGTCGACCCCGAGCGCATGGAGATGCTGCTGGAGGGCATGAACCGGGCGCTGGTCGAGGCCGAACGGCTCGGGCAGCGGCCGGTCATCCTGTGCAGCCCTCAACTCCGGCCGGCGGTCCGCCGACTGGTAGCGGGAAGCCGACCCATCCTGCCCGTCCTGTCCTACGCCGAAGTGAGCCGGACGCTCACCGTCGAACCCGTGGGGGTGATCACCCTTGTCGTCAACCCGGCAACGGTTTGAGGGCTCGTCGATCGAGACGGCGCTGGCCGCCGCCGTCGAGACCCTCGGGCCTGACCTCGAGGTCGCCGAGGCCCGCAAGGTCCGCTCCCGGGGCCTGCTGGGCTTCTTCGCCAGGGAGCGCTTCGAGGTGCTGGCCGCCCCCAAGGCGGCGGGCGTCAGCGATACCGTGGCGGCCGAGGCGGCGGCCCAGATCGACCAGACGCTGCAGTCGCTGATGGCCCGCATCGAGGCCGAGGAGCAGCCGGCGGCGTCGTTCGCCGCCTCGCTGGCCGAAGCGACGAACCCCGGGTGGCCCGTGGATCTGGCCGAGTTCATCGGCCTCGAGCCGGCCGAGGCCAGCCCGCCGCCGGTGGTGGCGGCGGCCCGGCCCGGCGAACCGGTGTGGAGCCGGGCGGTGCTGCGGCGGCTCGGGCTGCCCGACACCATCCTCGATCTGCTCACCGTGGCCGAGGGCGCCGGGGACCCGGCCTGGACGATGGATCTCGTCGGAGCGCTGCAGGCCACGCTGGCCCGGGAACTGGGCGGGGCGGCCCCGGTCGACGGCACGATCACCGTGTCGGGCCACGGCCCGTCCGCCGCCTTCGGGTTGATCCGGGCGGCGGCCGACGGCGCCTCGACGGCAACGCTGCACCTGGCCGGCGGCGACGTCCCGGCCACGGCCCTGGAACTGGCGCTGGCGGTCCGGTCGTGCCTGCCCCGCTGAAGCACCGGGGGCTGGCCCTCATCGGCCTGCTCGGCCTCCTGCCCCTGGCCCTCGGGCTGCTGCGGGGGACGCTGACGCTGGACGCCGCCGGGCTGCGGGCCGTCACCCTCCTCGGCGGCCTCGTCGTCGTCGAGCGGTTCGTGCTGCCCTTCAAGGCGCTGCTGGCCGACCCCGGTCCGGGCCGGCGCCACGACGACCACCCCGCCACCGGGCCGCCGCACCAGGAGCGATGAGCGCCCCCCGCCGCCGCCTGCCCCGCCGGCGCCCCCGGTCCGCCGACCGGGTGCTGGCCCTGGCCCGCCAACAGAGCGAGGCGCTGGTCGCCGCGCTGGTGGAGAACGCCTCCGACATCATCGTCGTGATCGGCGCCGACGGCACGCTGCGCTACCAGAGCCCCTCACTGCATCGGGTCCTCGGCCACCCGGTGGCCTCGCTCGACGCCACCACCCTGCGCACGCTGGTGCACCCCGACGATCTCCCCGGCCTGCGGGAGGCGCTGGTCGACCTCCGGGTCCGGGCCCGGGACTCCGTCGTGACCATGAAGGCCCGCGTCCGGCACGGCGACGGAATGTGGCGCCACCTCGAGGTGGTCGGCAACAACCTCCTCGACGACCCCAACGTCGGCGGGCTGGTCCTCACCGCCCGCGACGTCACCGAGCGCCAGGGCCTGGAGGACCAGCTACGCCACCAGGCGTTCCACGACTCCCTCACCGGCCTGGCCAACCGGGCGCTGTTCGCCAACCGGGTGGAGCACGCCCTGATCCGCAGCGCCCGCCGGCGCGAGCCGATGGCCGTGCTGTTCCTCGATCTCGACGACTTCAAGACGGTCAACGACACGCTGGGCCACGCCGAGGGCGACGATCTGCTGGTGGCCGTGGCCGAACGCCTGCGGGGCTGCCTGCGGGCCGGCGACACCGCCGCCCGCCTCGGCGGCGACGAGTTCGCCGTGCTCCTCGACGAGCTGACCGGCTGGGACGAGGCCGTGGCCGTGGCCCAGCGCATCCTCGATGCACTGCGGGCCCCGATCGCCCTCCTCAGCCGGGAGGTCACGATCGGCGCCAGCATCGGCATCACCGTCAGCGGGGGTGGCGAGGGCGCCGATGTCCTGCTGCGCGACGCCGACGTGGCCATGTACACGGCCAAGAACGAGGGCAAGAACCGCTACGTCGCCTTCGCCCCGGAGATGCACCGCCAGATCGTCGAACGGCTCGGGCTGCGCGACGACCTCCGCCGGGCCCTCGACCGCGGCGGCGAGCTGCACCTGCGTTACCACCCCATCGTCGAGCTCCCCGCCGGGGCCGTGGCCGGCCTCGAAGCGCTGCTGCGCTGGGACCACCCCGAGCGGGGCCTCATCTCGCCGGCCGAGTTCATCCCCCTGGCCGAGGAGAGCGGGCTCATCGTGCCGCTCGGCCGCTACGTGCTGGAGGAGGCTTTCAAGGCCGCCCGCCGCTTCGAGCGGGACCACGGCGGCCAGCGGTTCCTGACCGTCAACCTCTCGGGGCGCCAGCTGGCCGACTCGGACCTGACGGCCGACGTCGCCGCCCTGCTGGCGGCGTCCGGGCTCCCCGCCTCCCGGGTGGTGCTGGAGATCACCGAGAGCGTGCTGCTCCAGGACAGCGCCGCCGTCGTGGCCCGGCTGGAGGAGCTGCGCCGGCTCGGCGTCGGGCTGGCCGTCGACGACTTCGGGACGGGCTACTCGTCGCTGGCCTACCTGCGCCGCTTCCCCGTCAACATCTTGAAGATCGACAAGTCGTTCGTCGACCAGGTCGACGTCAGCCCGGAAGGGGCGGCGCTCACCCGGGCCATCATCGACCTGGCCGGCGGCCTCGGGCTCCGGACCATCGCCGAAGGCATCGAACGGCGCAGCCAGGCCGAGGAGCTGTCGGCGCTGGGGTGCCGGCTGGGCCAGGGCTTCCACTTCGCCCGCCCGCTGACCCCCGCCGAGGTGGACGACCTCCTGGTCGCCGGCCCGGGCCGCGGCCGGGCGGTCGTCGCCTGAACGCCGAAGGCTCGGCGCTCAGACCGCCTGCTCGAGCCGGCGGCTGTCGTCGGTGGGGCGGGCGTCGAGGCGGCTCCGCCAGGTGCTGTGGGTGGCGATGGCGGCGGCGTAGGCACCGCGGCGGCGGGCGACGTTGGCCGGCACCGGCTCGGCGGCCGGTCCGGCGGCGGCGGCCCCGTCGGCGAACTGGGCGGCGAGGCCGTGGCGCAGCATGTCGAAGGCCTCCGTCCGCAGCTGCGACACCCGCGACACCGTGACGTCGAGCTCGGCGGCGACCTCGGCCGAGGTGCGGCCGTCGAAGAAGTAGCCCTGGATCACGATCCGGTGGCGGTCGGGCAGCAGGGCCACGGCGTCCCGGAGGTAGGCGACCATCTCCCGGTCGCAGAGGTCGTCCTCGACCGACACTGCGTCGTCGGGGACGGTGCCCTCGAGGTGCACGTCGTCGTCGCCGTCGCCGTACGTCTCGCTGACGGCCATGTCGAGGCCCAGCACGACGCTCTGCAGCAGCTGGGCCTGCAGCTCGGCCAGGGCCCCCAGGCTGATGCCCATGGCTCCGGCCAGCTCGACCGACGTCGGGTTGCGGCGCAGGTCGTTGGCCAGCTTGTCGGACGCCGCCTCGAGGCCGCGACCGGCCCGCCGCAGCGAGCGGGGCGCCCAGTCGACCTTGCGGACGGCGTCGATGATGGCGCCCCGGATCCGCTGGGCGGCGTAGGGGGCGAAGGGCACGCCCTGGGCCGGGTCGAACCGGTGGGCCGCCTCGACGAGGCCGAGCACACCGGCCCGGACCAGCTCCTCCTTGTCGACATGACGGGGAAAGTGACTCGTGGTCTGGAACATGACGTGCTTCACCAGCGGAAGCGTCTGGGTGATCAGTTCCGAGATCTGCGGGTCGAGGCCCTGGCTCACGTGGCCCTCCTTTGTCTCCCTGTGGATGTCGGAAGACGCCGGAGGGGGAACGATCGGCCGGGGAGGCGATTCCCGTTCCCCCGGACGGGGGATTCCAGGGGCTGGAAGCTAGGAGGCGGGCGGGAGGGGCAGCGAGAACGTGACCCGCGTCCCGCCGGCCGGGCGGGGGCCGATGGAGAAGGAGCCGCCGTACATGGCGATCGTCTCCCGCATGCCGACCACGCCGGCCCGGGCCGGCCCGCCGCTCATGAGATCGGCGACGTCGACGCCCACGCCGTCGTCGTCGACCTCCACCACGACGTGGTCGTCGTAGCGGCGGATGCTGACCGCCGCCGACTTCGCCGCGCTGTGCTGGCGGACGTTGCGCAGCGCCTCCTGGGCCACCCGGAAGGCCAGGGTCTCGAGGTGGACGGGCAGGTGCCCCCCCACGTCACTGTCGAGGGAGGCGGTGATCCCCGTCTCCCGCTCGAGATGCTCGAGCTGCTGGCCGACGGCGGCCGAGAGCCCCAGCTCGTCGAGGGCCGGCGGCCGCAGCTCGAACAGCAGGGACCGGGCCGAGCCGACGGCCCGGGCCAGGTTGGTCCGCACCCGTTCGAGGACCTCGGCGGCCCGGGGCGACAGGTCGGCGGCGCCGAGGTCGTCGAGGGCCCACATGGTGGCGATGAGCGACTGGATGGTGTCGTCGTGGACGGTCCGGGCGATGGTGCGGCGCTCGTCCTCCTGCACCTCGGTGAAGCGCACCAGGGCCCGCTGGAGCTCGTCGCGGGCTTCGCCCAGCTCGGCCACCCGCTCGGCCAGGGCCGTGTCGGCCGGCCGCACCAGGCGGCGGGACAGGTAGACGGCCAGGAAGGCCAGCATGCAGAAGACGACGACCGTCAGGGCGACGCTCTGGCTCACCGTGCGCCGGGCGGGGGCGAAGGCCACCGAGACGGGCGTGCCGGCCACGACGCGCCAGCCGAGCACGGGCGCGGTCACCGCCCGGTAGACGCGCTCGATGCCGTCGAACCCCTTGGCCTGGAACAGCGACGAGCCGCGGTCGCCGGTCGGGGTCAGCGGGCGCCCGGCGTAGCTTCCGGGATGGCGGAACAGGATGGTGGTGCCGGTGGCGTCGACGGCGGCCACCACCGTCCCCCGGTCGGACTCCAGCGGGCCGACGAGGTCGGGGGCGAAGGAGTCGAGGTCGAGGACGGCGGCCAGCACGGCCGGCGCCGTCCCGGCCGGCGGGTGGGGGACGGGGGCGGCGAGGACCAGCGACGGCTTGTGGCCGACGGGGTCGTCGACCGGTTCGGCGTGGACCGGCCGGCCGGTGCGGCGGGCCTGGGCCGCCCAGCCGGCACCGGCGAAGGCCCCGGCCGGGACCTCCCCGGGGGCGTGGGAACTGCACAGCACCCGGTCGTCGGGGCCGACGAGGACGAGGTAGCCCGGTCCGAGGCCCCGGAAGCCGCTCAGCACCAGGCCGCAGCGGTTCACGTCGAGGCCGGCGATGGCGTCCTGGGCGGCGATCCCGATCAGCAGCTGCTGGGCCTGGGCGACCTGCGTGTCGAGCTGGGTGGCGGCCGAACGGGCCAGCGTGGCCAGCTGGCGGCCGGCACCGGACCGGTCCTGGCGGTACGCCCGGGCCGTGAGCAGCGCCGCCGCCGCCCCGAAGAGCGCCACGGCGGCGACGAGGGCCACGGCCAGCTGGGCGCGCAGCGACCAGCCGACGCTCCGGCGGCCGGGCCGGCCCGCTGACGGGTTCACCTCAGGCTCGGGACAGGGCCCCGGTTTCGATCCCCCGCTTGACCGCCGCCGCCCGGCCGGACACGCCGAGCTTGGTGCAGATGCGTTCGAGATGGGTCTTGACCGTCTGGGCGGAGATGTAGAGGCGGGCGGCGATCTCGTTGTTGTTCAGGCCCTCGGCCACCAGGGCGAGGACGCCGACCTCCCGCTCCGACAGCGGCTGGCCGGCCAGGCCGGCCGGGCCCCGGCGCTCCCGCGACCGGACGGCGCCGACCATGTGCCCGGCGGTGCGGGCGTCGAGCACCGGCTCGCCCCGGGCGGCCATCCGGACCTTCTCCCGGAGCTCGTCGGGGGCGACGGACTTGAGGAGGTAGCCCGCCGCGCCGGCGGCCATGGCCGCCACCACCAGCGCCTGGTCGTCGTAGGCCGACAGGATCAGGACCCGGGCCCGGGGGTCGAGGTCGAGAATGGCCCGGAGGGCCTCGATCCCGTTGAGCTTCGGCATGGAGTAGTCGCAGAGCACGACGTCGGGGGCCTCCCCGGCGGCGTGGAGGGCGGCGTAGGTGTCGACCAGCGCCCGCCCGTCGGCCGCCGTGGCCACGATGCGCACCCCGTCGTCGGCCGAGAGGCGGTTGACGATGGCCTCGAGCATCAGCCCGTGGTCCTCCGCCACCACCAACCGGAGCGTGGCCGGTCCCGTCATCGTCTCCCCCTGCAACGTCACGAAGGCATCTTCGACGTCGCCGGCTGGGAAGTGTAGGGACCTTCGACCCTTTTTCTTCCAGAAGTCCCCAGGTCACCCGCGCCGCTCCCATCGATCCAGTGCAGCTTCAGGACATCCCGGGGCGCGCTTCAGCCTGGCGCCCCACGATCGCTCCGACTCACGACGCCGTCGGGATCGAATGTTGCAGAGGATTGGTGTCGCATGGCTACGTCTCCCGCTGATGTGATCGTCGGTCCGCCTCCGAAGGCGGGCCATGACCGTGAGGTGGCCGTGGCGGTGGTGGCGCTCTTCGTCCTCGCCATCGTGGCGCTGGCGGTCCTGCTGGTGCGGACAGCCGATGACCCGTCACCGGCTCGGCCGGCCACGGCGACCACGCTGCCCTTGAGCTCCCTCACCACGGTCACACCCCGGCCGGCCCCGCCACCCCTCCGGCTCGGCCCGGCCCGGCCCGACTTCGTGCGGTAGCCACCGTCCGGTCCTGTCGCGCCGCCGGGGGCGGCGGTTGGCCTGGCAGCCCGGGGCCCGAACAGACTGGGGCATGACGTCGACGCTGGTGTTGCTGCGGCACGGGGAGAGCGACTGGAACCGGGAGAACCGGTTCACGGGGTGGGTCGACTCCGACCTTTCGCCGCTGGGCGAGGAGCAGGCCCGCCGGGCCGGGGAGGTGCTGGCCGACTCGGGCGTGCTGCCGACCGTCGTGCACACCTCGCTGCAGGTGCGGGCCATCCGCACCGCCAACCTGGCCCTCGACGTGATGGACCGGCTGTGGCTGCCCGTCCGGCGGTCCTGGCGGCTCAACGAGCGTCACTACGGCGACCTCACCGGCAAGAACAAGAAGGAGACCGTGGCGGAGTTCGGCGAGGAGCAGGTCGCCCTGTGGCGGCGGAGCTACGACGTCCCGCCCCCGCCGATCAGCCCCGACAACCCCTCCAACCCCAACGGCCATCCGGCCTGGGCCCACCTCCCCCCGGAGCTGGTCCCGGCCGCCGAGTGCCTGAAGGACGTCGTGGCCCGGGTGCTGCCCTGGTTCCACGACCGCATCGTCACCGACCTGGCCGCCGGCGAAGTGGTCCTCGTGGCCGCCCACGGCAACAGCCTCCGGGCGCTGGTCAAGCACCTCGACCGGATCTCCGACGGCGACATCGCCGCCCTCAACCTCCCGACCGGTGTCCCGCTGCGCTACGACCTCGACGACGACTTCCGCCCGGTCGACGACCGACCGCCCCTGGAGCGGGCCCTGGGCGATCCCGCCGCCATCGCCGCCGCGGCAGCGGCCGTCGCCGCCCAGACCGGCGGCGCGGCCCCGACGGCCTGAGCCCCCTAAGCGGCGCCGAACGTCCGGCCGAGCTCGGCGGCGGGCCGGGGCGGGCCGACGTACCAGCCCTGGACCAGGGGGCAGCCGAAGCTCTCCAGGCGGGCCAGCTGCTCGGCCGTCTCGACCCCCTCGGCCACCGGGGTGACGCCGAGGGTCTCGGCCAGGGTGATGACGGCCCGGACGATGGCGCTGTCCTCCGACTCGCCGCCGAGGTCGGCGATGAACGACCGGTCGATCTTCACGTAGTCGACGGGGAAGCGCTTGAGGTAGGCCAGCGAGGCGTAGCCGGTGCCGAAATCGTCGATGGCCAGGCCCACACCGAGGGCCCGCAACCGGTCGACGGTGACCCGGGTGGCGGGCGACGCCTCGATCAGGGCGTTCTCCGTCAGCTCCAGGCACAGCCGGCCGGGCTCGAGGGCCGCCGCCGCCAGCGCCGCCGCCACCTCGTCGACCATGCGGGGATGGGCCAGCTGGCGGGCCGACACGTTGACGGTGACCCGGCCCGGCGCCGCCGTCCCCCACTCGGCCGTCCACCGGGCCGCCTGGGCGCAGGCCCGGTGGAGGACGCCGGCGCCGAGCGGCACGATCAGGCCGCACTCCTCGGCCACGTCGAGGAAGGCGTCGGGTTCGAGGAGGCGCCCGTCGTCCGTCTCCAGCCGGGCCAGGGCCTCGGCGGCCACGACCCGCCCGGCGAGATCGACGATCGGCTGGTAGTGGACGGCCACCGCCCCCCGCTCCAGTGCCCGGCGCAGCACCCCCTCCATCTCCAGGCGGCGCACGGCGCTGGCCCGCAGCGCCTCGTCGAAGATCTCGAAGCGGTTGCGGCCCCGGTCCTTGGCCCGGTAGAGGGCGGTGTCGGCGTCGCGCAGCAGGGCGTCGGCGGTGTGGCCGTCGGCCAGGGCGATCCCGATGCTGGCCGTGACCGTGATGGGCTGGCCGGCCAGCAGGACGGGCTGGGCGATGGCGTCGCGGACCCGGTCGACGAGCCCGGCCAGGTCCTCCGACCGGGTCATCCCCTCCACCAGCACCACGAACTCGTCGCCGCCCATGCGGACCACGGTGTCGGACGGGCGGACGGCGTCGCGCAGCCGGCCGGCCATCTCCACCAGCAGCTCGTCGCCGCAGGCGTGGCCCAGCGAGTCGTTGACGACCTTGAAACGGTCGAGGTCGATGAACAGCAGCGCCACCTCCGGCTCGCCCCGGCCGGCCGGCCGCAGCGCCTCGGCCAGCCGGTCGGCCAGCAGCGCCCGGTTGGGCAGCCCGGTGAGCTCGTCGTGGTAGGCCCGCCAGGCCAGCTCGTCGTGCATCGCCCGCAGCTTCTCGTCGATCTGCTTGCGGGCGGTGATGTCGGTGAGGATGCCGCCGATGCCGTAGACCGTGCCGTCGGGCCGGCGCACCGGGAACTTCACGGTCAGGTAGGTGCGGTCGCGGAGGGTCTCCTCGGTGACCGACACCTCGCCGGCCGCCACCCCGGCGTCGATGCGGCGTTGGGCGTCGGCGAAGGCGGGGGGCAGGTGATCGCCGGCGGTGCGGCCGATCCACGACCCGGCCGGGCCGCCGACCACGTCGGCGAAGCGGCGGTTGACGAACAGGTAGCGGCCGTCGAGGTCCTTGAGGAAGGCCAGGGCGTCGGTGTGGTCGAGGAAGTCGCTGAAGCGCTGCCGGGCCTCGGTGAGCTCGGCGGTGCGCCGCCGGAGCTTGACCGCCGCCGCCACCCGGGCCCGCAGCTCGTTGCCGTCGAAGGGTTTGCGGAGGTAGTCGTGGGCGCCGAGATCGAGGCCCTTCACCACTCCGCCGGGCAGGGCGTGGGCGGTGAGCAGGATGACCGGCAGCCCGTCGAGCGTCCGGTCGGCCCGGATGGCGGCCAGCACGCCGAACCCGTCGAGGTGCGGCATCTCGATGTCGAGCAGGGCCAGGTCGACGTCGCCCCGCCGGCAGGCCTCGAGGGCGGAGCGGCCGTCGGTGCACTCCACGATGGAGTAGGCCGTGTCCCGCAGCAGGAGCCGCAGCAGCCGGCGGATGTCCTCGTCGTCGTCGGCGATGACGATCGTGGCCGCGCCCTCGGCCGTCCCCGCCGGGGGCGCACCGCCGGCCAGGATGTCGACGACCGGCATCACCGGGACCGCGCCGGGCCGGCCACGGCCGACGGGACCGCCGCCCTGGCCGGGGCGGCCGGCAGGCGCACGGCGAAGCAGGCGCCGCCGTCGGCCCGGGGCTCGTACCAGGCGGACCCGCCCTGGCGCTCGGCCAGGCTGCGGACGATGGCCAGCCCCAGCCCGCAGCCCCGGGCCCGGGGCCGGCCGGCCCCGGCCTGGGAGAACTTCTGGAACAGGGCGGGGACGAAGTCGGCCGGAACGCCCGGACCGCGGTCGGTGATCCGCACCTCGACCGAGCGGCCGTCGGTGGTGACGTCGATGCCGATCGGGGCGGCGCCGTGCTTGCGGGCGTTGGTCAGGTAGTTGGTGAGGATCTGCTCCAACCGGCGGGCGTCGGCCACGACCGAGACGCCGGCCGCGCCGCTCACCTCGACGGCGCCCCGCAGCCCGCAGGCGGCCACGGCCAGGTCCAGCGCCGGGGACAGCGCCATCGGCGCGACGTCGAAGTCGACTTTGCCCGCCTCGAGGGCCGACAGCGTGAGCAGGTCCTCGACCATGCCCCGCAGGACGCCGGCCTGGCGTTCCAGCGTGGCGCAGCAGTCCAGCCGCTCGCCCGGCTCGAGCCGGTCCCACTCCCGGTGCAGCAGCTCGGCGTTGCCGACGATGGCGGTCAACGGGGTGCGCAGCTCGTGGGCGGTGACGGCCAGGAACTGATCCTTCAGCTCGTCGGCCCGGAGCAGGGCGGCCTGATCGGCCCGGCGGGCGGTGATGTCTTCGATCTGGGAGATGAAGTACAGCGGCTGGCCGGCCCCGCCCCGGGCCAGCGACACCGACAGGTTGATCCACACCTCGTGGCCGGCGGCGTGGACGTAGCGCTTCTCCATGGAGTACGCCGTGATCTCGCCGGCCAGCATGCGGGCCACGTTGTCGAGGTCGGCGTCGAGGTCGTCGGGGTGGGTGATGTCCTGGAACGTCCGGCGCAGCAAGGCCTGCCGGCCGTAGCCGACGATGCGGCACAGCGCCGGGTTGACGTCGAGGAACCGGCCGTGGGGGGCGACGATCGCCATGCCGATGGGGGCGGCGGAAAAGGCCAGCCGGAACCGGGCGTCGCTGCGGCGCACCGCCTCGCCGGCCACCTCCTGGGCCCGGCGGACCCGGCGGTCCGCCAGGGCCCGGCCCAGGGCCGACGGCAGGTGGCCGAGCCGGTCCTGGGGGAGGTACCCGGCCGCCCCGGCCTGGAGGCACTCGAGCCCGGCGGCCTCGGCGCCGGGGGCGCCGGTGGCGCCGACGGCGATGAAGGGCACGTCGAGGCCCCGCTCCTGCACCAGCTCCAGGGCCCGGCGGACGTCGAAGGACGGCACGGAACAGTCGGCCAGGACGGCGTCGAGGGCCGGGTGGAGGGCGGCGGCGAACAGCGCCTCCCGGTCGACCCGCCGCCAGGCGATGTCGTAGCCGGCCTCCTCCAGGATGAGCGCCATCGCCGCGGCGCCGTCGTCGCGGCCGTCGACGATGAGGATCCGCAGCGGAGCCGGACGGGCGCTCTCGCGTCGCACACGCGACCATTCGGCCGGGAAGCCCCCAACCTGAGGGATCTGCCAGACTCTGGCCCGTGACCGGTTCGGGCCGGATGGCGCGCCAGGGGCGGATCGGGGCGCTGCTCGACCGGTTCGGCCTCGACGCCGTGGTCCTGCGCCGGCCGGAGAACTTCGCCTGGTTCACCGGCGGGGCCGACAACCGGGTGGACCACGCCTCGGACCGGGGCGTGGCCGACCTCGTCGTGACCCGCACCGGGGCGGTGGTGGTGACGACCAACATCGAAGCGGCCCGGCTGCGGGAGGAGCAGGTTCCGGGCTGGGACGTCGTCGACTACCCCTGGACCGCCGGGCCCGGGGATCTGGTGGCGACCCTGGCCGGCGGGGCGGCCATCGGGGCCGACGTCCCCGGCCCGGCCGAGGTCGACGTCGCCGGGGCCGTCGCCCCGCTGCGCTACCGGCTCGACGAGGACGCGGTCGCCCGCTACCGGGCGGTGGGGGCCGACGCGGTGGCGGCGGTCGACGCCGCCTGCGCCGCGCTCGACCCGGCGCTGACCGAGACCGAGGCCGCCGGGGCGGTGGCCGGCGCCTGCCGGGCCGCCGGGCTGTTCACCCCGGCGCTGATGGTCGGCGGGGCGGCCCGGCTCCCCCGTCACCGCCACCCCGTCCCGGCCGGGGCGCCGCTCGGCGCCCGGGCGCTGATCGTGGTCTGCGCCGAGCGGGGCGGGCTCTACGCCAACCTGTCCCGCTTCGTGCACTTCGAGCCGCCCGACGCCGACCTCGCCGCCCGCCTCGACGCCTGCGGGGAGATCCTGGCCCGGATGCGGGAGGCCACCCGACCGGGCCGCACGCTGGCCGACGTGTTCGCCGACTGCCGGCGGTTCTACGCCGACGCCGGCCACCCCGACGGCTGGAAGGACCACCACCAGGGCGGGCTCACCGGCTACCGCTCCCGGGAGGTGATCGCCGCTCCCGGCGCCGGCCTCGAGATCGGCGAGGGCCAGGCCTTCGCCTGGAACCCGTCGCTCCCCGGGGCCAAGGCCGAGGAGACCTTCGTCCTCACCCCCGGGGGGCCCGAGATCCTCTGCGCCTGAGCGCCACCCCGCCCCCCACCAGGGCGAACAGGGCCACCGCCCCGAGCCCGACGGCCAGCGGCGGCGCCGAACGGCCGGAACGGCGGGCGGCGGCCGGAGCGCCGGGGAGGGCCGCCTGGTCCTGACCCCCCGACGACCCGAGCACCGGGGAGGCCGGGTTGAGGACCGGCGGGGCCTCGGGAACGGCCGGGACGCCGGCGGGGGCGGTGGTGGTGACCACGTCTTTCACCAGGGTGGTGGAGCTGGTGGCCAGGACCCGGCTGGTGGTCGTGACCGGCGCCGTCGTCGTGGTGGTGTACTGGGCCGCCGTCGTGGTCGTGGCCGCCGCCGTCACCGGGGTCAGCCGGGTGGTGGTCGTGGCCGGGGCGGAGGGGTCGACGACCGTGATCACGCCCTGCATGCCCCGGCTGCCGTGGACCCGGCAGTAGTACGGGTACTCGCCGGCCACCCGGAACCGCCAGCGGAACTCGTCGCCCTCGGCCATCAGCCCCCGGGAGCTGGAGTCGAACGAGCCGTCGCGGGCGGTGACCGTGTGCTCGTCGTCACCCGCCACCCAACCGACCGTGTCGCCCACCTGAACCTGGAGATGATCGGGGGTGAACTTCATGCCGGCCATGGTCACCCGGACGGCCGCCGCCTGCCCCGGGCGGGCCGCGACCGGCAGGATCACGGCGGTGACCAGCACCGACGCCGCGAGGAAACGACATATGCGCCCGCTCATCGGCAACGTTCTACCCGAGAGCGACCGGAATCTCACGGCAGGTCCCCCCAGATGTGTCAGCCAGCCCCTACCCTCGCAGGGAGAAGGCGCGGACGGCGTCGAATGAAAGTGGAAACGGCCCGGCCCGCCCCAGGGAGGACCACCACGTGACGACGACGGAATCCCGGCACCCAAGTCTTCCGGATCCAGGCCAGAAGGACGGGGGTGTGGGGACGACTGTTGTCCTCGACACCTGCGTCCTGCTCGCCGACCCCGACTCGCTCTACGCCTTCGGGGATGCCGACATCGTCATCCCGCTGACGGTCATCGAGGAGCTCGACGGCCACAAGAGCCGTCTCGACGACGTCGGACGGGCGGCGCGCCACGTCGTGCGCGACCTCGAGCGCCTGCGGGTCGACAGCGGCGGAGACTTCCGGGAGCCGGTCTCCCTCCCCACCGGCGGGACCGTCCGGGTCACGATCAACGGCCTGGTGGTGGACGAGATCATCGGCCACGGGCTCAACCCCGACAAGGCCGACAACCGGATCCTGGCCACCGCCCTGGGCCTCACCCGGGACGCCGGCAACGGCGCGGTCAAGGTGGTCTCGGCCGACGCCGCCCTGCGCATCAAGGCCTCCCAGCTGGGCCTGGCCGCCGAGGACTACCACCGGGCCAGCAAGGGCCGCGACGCCCTCGGCGTGCGGGGCTGGCACAAGATCGACACCACCCGGCCGCTCATCGACTCCCTCTACGCCGACGGTGCCATCGAGATCCCCGCCGCCTTCGACGGGCTCGTGACCAACGAGTACGTCGTCCTGTCGGCCGGGTCGTCGTCGGCCCTGGCCCGCGTGTGGCGGGACCGGCTCCACCTCGTCGAGCGCCGCCGCCAGGTGTGGGGGCTGACCCCCCGCTCCAAGGAGCAGATCTTCGCCCTCGACCTGCTGATGGACCCCGACGTGTCGGTGGTGGCCCTGTCGGGCTTCGCCGGCACCGGCAAGACGATCCTGGCCCTCGCCGCCGGCCTCGAGCAGGTGATGGAACCCAACCTCGACCGCCGCTCCCGCTACGACAAGCTGGCCATCTACCGGCCGGTGGTGGCCCACGGCAAGGCCGACCTCGGCTTCCTGCCCGGCGGCCTGGAGGAGAAGCTGTCGCCGTGGATGGCGGCCATCCTCGACAACGTCACCGCCCTGACCGAGCACCGCTCCTACGCCGACGCCCGCCGGGTGGTCGACGAGATGGTGGCCCAGGACCGGCTGTCGCTGGAGTCGGTCACGTTCCTGCGGGGCCGTTCGCTGCAGAACCAGTTCGTCATCGTCGACGAGGCCCAGAACCTCGAGGTTCCCACGCTCAAGACGCTCCTCACCCGGGTGGCCGAGGGCACGAAGATCGTCTTCACCGGTGACCTGGCCCAGATCGACACCCCCTACGTCTCGGCCCACAACAACGCCCTGGCCGTGCTCATGGAGGCCTTCGCCGGCCAGGAGTGCTTCGGTGGCGTCACCCTCTGCAAGGGCGAGCGCTCCAAGGTCGCCGACCTGGCCGCGGATTTGCTCTGAGCCCGGGGCGGGTACACCGCCCCCATGGGAAAGCTGACGGGAAGGATCACCGAGTTCCTCGGCCAGTGGACGAACGACCGGGAGACCGAGGCCAAGGGCCGGGCGGAGCGCGAGGCCGGGGACGAGCCCGACGATCGCACCATCGAGCGCGAGAAGGAGCGGGTGCGCCGGGACCACGGCGACGTGACCCGCTGACGCTGCAAACTCCGGACGGGCCTGCCGATATTTGAGCGAAGCTGCTCGCCGGCGGAGCCCGAGGCCGGCCTGACATAAACAGGAAGCCGGCGTGGCGCGTTGTCGGGGTGTGGCGAGACACTTCGGAGATTCACCGGCCCCCGGCACGGCGACCGCCAGGGCCGGCACCCCCGCCGACTTCGGCGTCTGGTACGAGCTCGAGGCGCCCGAGGTCGCACGGACCCTCGGCCTGGCCCTCGGCGACCGGGCGCTGGCCGAGGAGGCGACGGCGGAAGCGTTCGCCCGGGCCTTCTCCCGCTGGGAGCAGGTGCGGGTGATGGCGTCCCCGGTCGGCTGGGTGTACCAGGTGGCCCTCAACGAGGCCCGGCGGGGATTCCGGCGCCGCCGCCTCGAGGAGCGGGCCGCCCGGCGCCGGGGCGCCGACCGCGGCGTCGTCCCCGGCCCCGACGAGCCGGCCGACGCGGTGCGCGACGCCCTGGCGGCCCTGCCCGCCCGGGCGCGGGCGGCCGTGGCCCTGCGGTACTTCGCCGATCTGCCCGAAGCCGAGGTGGCCGCCCTCATGGGCGTCGCCCGGGGGACGGTGGCCGCCACGCTCCATCAGGCCCGACGTCAGCTCGCCGCCGCCCTGGCGACCGAGCGCCAGGAGGTTGCGTCATGATCGACGAGCGCCAGCTCTCCACCCTGCTCGACCTGAGCGATGCGGATCCGGCCGAGGCCCCGCCGCTGGGCCGGGTGGTCCACCGGGGCCGCCGCCTCCGGCGCCGCCGGCAGGTGGCCAGGGCCGTCTCGGTGGTGGCGGCGGCCGCCCTGGTCATCGGCGTCGCCCGGACCCTGCCCGCCCCCACCCAGGAGATCCACACCGCCTCCGTCCCGGGCGGCGAGGTCACCGATCCCGGCCCCGGCGCCACCCCGCCGGCCCCCGCCCCCGATCACCCGACGGTCGCGACCGCCCCTCCGAAGCCCGACGGCCCGAGGCCGACGACCACCACGACCACCACCCGGCCGCTCCCCGCCCCCGGCGCGACGACGGAGCCCGGAGGCGGGACCGGCGAGCACCCGTCCACCTCCACGACCTCGACGACGATGCCGCACTCCACCGTGGCCACCACCGACGGGAAGCTGACCGGGCTGGTGGCGGCGGGCCTGTCGCCGGCCTTCGACGCCGGGACGAAGTACTACACGGCCACCCCCGACCACGACGTGATCACCGTGACGGCCACGCTCGACGACCCCGACGCCAACCTCTACATCCAGTCGAACAAGGTCAACAGCGGTGTGCCGTTCACCGCCTGGGTCGGCAACGGCAAGACGATCGACATCGTGATCTACAGCGACTGGACGGAGATCGGCCGCTACACGGTCAGCCGGTCGAACTAGCCGCCTGCCGGAGGCGGGCGTAGAGCTCCCGGGCGGGGGCCAGCAGCCGCCAGGCCTTCGTGGCCCGCACGGCGCTGAGCTCCCGCTCGGCCGCCTCCGCCCGGTGCTCGGCGGCCTGCGCCCGGCGCTCGGCCACCTGCGCCCGGCGCCCGGCCTCGGCCCGGTCGGCCTCGGCCCGGCCCAGGCGGTCGAGGACGGCGTAGGCGTCGAGCGTCGGGTCGGGCCGCACGTCGGGCCGGGCCCGGACCTGGGCCTCGGCCAGCTCGGCGATCCGGTCGAAGTGCCGGTCGACGCCGGCCTGGAGGGCGGCCAGCACCCCGGGGGCGGCCGGCTCGGCCAGCGCCCGGTCGGCGGCGGCGGGGATCTCGCCGGGGGCGTGCACCACGCCGGCGGCCAGGCCGGTCAGATCGCCGAACCCGTCGAGCTTGGCGTCGTCGATGAGGTTGAGCAGGACGAACGGCCGGCCGAAGACCAGGGCGGTCACGGCGGCGTGGAGGGAGCTGCTGACGCAGACCTCGGCGCCGGCCACGGCGGCGGCCAGGTCCTCCAGGGCGGCCGAGGCCGGCAGCCGCCGGACCGGGCCGCCGAAGGCCCGCTCCAGGGCGTCGGCGGCGGCACCGTCACCCCGGCAGCGCCCGGTCTCCAGCACGACGATCTCCGGCGGGACGGGCCGGGCCGCCCGCCAGCGCTGCAGCGCCGCCACCACGGCGGCGACGTGGGGGACGAGCAGGTCGCAGCCCTGCACCACCAGGGCGGGGGTGCCCGGGGCCGGGTAGGCACCGGCGGCCCGGAGCCGGTCGAGGCGGGCGGCCAGCGCCGCCGGAGGCATGATCCGGTCGAGCAGCAGGGCCGAGTCGGGGACGACGTCGACGGGCCGGTCGACGCCGGCCTCGGCCAGGCGCCGGGCCGAGTGCCGGTCCCGCACGGTCACGTAGGGCCGGGGGGCCAGCGCCCGCCGCACCCGGTCCGCCGCCGGCCCGGTGGGGACCCAGGGCACGCCGACTCCGTGCCACACCACCGGGCAGCCGGCCTCCAGCTCCGGGCCGAGCCCCTCGACGAAGAACCGGCTGGGGGCCAGCCGCGCCAGCTCCGCCTCCGGCTCGCCGTAGACCACGGCCAGCATCGGGTCGGCGAGGTGGATCAGCTCGCCCCCGCCGACCAGCACGAGGTGGTGGGCGGCGGCCAGCTGCCGGGCCCGGGCCTCGCTCCAGGGGCCGAGCGGCGCCGCCCGCCACCCGTCGTCGAGCGGGGTGGGGTGGAGCCAGCCGAAGGGCGCGAACGGCGCGACCGTGACGCCGGGCAGCCGCCGGCCGAGCTCGTGGACCGCCACCCGGGGGAAGAGGTGGTCGCCGTAGTTGTCGACGTCGAACGTCCCCCACAGGGCGATCCGGGCGGCAGGCATCGGCGTGGGCCTACCCCTCAGAGGCCGATCATGTCCAAACGACGCGTCCGGTCCGCAGCATGGAGGTCAGCGAGGCGACCAGGAGCAGGGCCAGGGCGGCGGCGGCGAACCACGCCGCCACGCTGCGGTCGACGGCCACGACCTTCACGTCGGCGCTGATGTCGGAGTAGATCTGGCGGAGCTGATCCGACGACGCCGCCTCGAAGAACTTCCCCCCCGTCCCGTCGGCGATGGCCTTGAGGGCGCTGGGGTCGACGGGGACGTCGACCGTCTGGCCGGCACTCTGCACCGAGGCGTGGGCGGTGCCGATGGCGATCGTCGACACCGGCACGTTGGCCGCCTTGGCGGCGGCGATGGCGTCCTCGTCGGAGCGGCCGCTGGTGCTCTTCCCGTCCGACAGGAGGACGATCCGGGCGGCCGGGGCCTTGGCCGGGTTGGCGGAGCCGGCGGCCGTGGTCGGGGTCGTGGCCGGGCCCGACGACGGCAGGGCGGCCAGGGCGGTGAAGATGGCGTCGCCCAGGGCCGTCCCGGGGCTGGTGGCCAGCCGGTCGAGGGCCACCTCGACGGCCAGGTGGTCGGTGCTCGGGGCGACCAGCACCTTGGGGTTGGCGTCGACGGTGACGATGCCGACCGAAAACGTGGCCGGCAGGCCCTCGATGAACGACTTGGCCTGGGCCTCGGCCGCTCCCAGCCGGCTGGGGGCGACGTCGGTGGCCTTCATCGAATCGGACGTGTCGATGGCCAGCATGATCGTGGCCTGCTGGCGCTGCGCCGTGCCCGGCACCGTCGGCTCGGCGGCGGCCACGGTGGCCAGCACCACGCCGGCGGCGAAGACGAGGGCCACGGCGTGGCGCCACCACGGCGCCCGGGCCGGCACCAGCAGGGGCAGCAGCGCCGGGTTGGCGAACTTGGCCGCCTCCCGCCGCCGGCGCAGCTGCATGACGAGGTAGGCCACGGCCAGGCCGGCGGCCGCCGCCAGCAGCCACAACCGGCCGGGAGCGGAGAAGTCGAGCGCCAGGGCGCCGGTGGCGGGCATCACACCAGCCGCCCGTTCCACAGGAGCGCCAGGCCCGAGCCGACCAGGAGGGCCAGCACGGCCAGGAGGAGGACGGGCCCGCTGGCGTCGCGCTGCTCGGTCTCGAAGCCCACCCGGGTGCCGATGTCCTTGTAGATGCTGCGCAGCTCCTTGAGCGACGCCGCCTTGAAGAACTTGCCGTTGGTCGTCTCGGCGATCGAGGCCATGGTGTCGGGGTCGGCGGGGACCGACACCAGCCGGCCGCCGACGGAGACCGTGCCGTCGGCGGTGCCGAAGGCGATGGTCGAGATCGGGATCCCCTCGTTGGCCGCCTCCTGGGCCGCCGCCGCCACCGGGCGGCCCACCGTGGGCACGCCGTCCGACAGCAGGACCATGGCCGACCCGCCCCTGGTGGTCGGGGCCGCCCCGGCGGTGTCGTTGGCCGCCGCCAGGGCGTCGAGCCCGGTGTAGATGGCGTCGCCGGTGGCCGTTCCGGTACCGAGGATCAGGCGGTCGATGCCGTCGGTCACCGCCTGGTGGTCGACGGTGGGCGAGGTGATGACCCGGGCGACCCGGTCGAACGACTCCAGCCCGACCCGGATCTGGGGCGGCAGGTCGTTGACGAACACCTTGGCCGCCGCCACCGCCGCCTCGAGGCGGGTGGGCTGCACGTCGGTGGCGTCCATGGAGGCCGACACGTCGATGACCAGCATGACGGTGGCCGCCTCCTTCGGCACCCGGACCGAGTGGACGGGCTCGGCGATCGACACCACGAGGGCGGCCAGGGCCAGGGCGATGGCCGCCGCCGGGACGTGGCGGCGCCAGCCGGCCCGGGGCGGGGCGATCTCCGCCAGCAGGGCCAGGTTGGAGAAGCGGACGGCGGCGTGGCGGCGGCGGCGCTGCACCCACAGGTACACGCCGGCCAGGGCCAGCACCACCAGCAGCAGGGCCAGGCGGCCCGGGGCCAGGAAGTTCACCGCCGGTGCCTCCGGGCGGCCACGAAGCGAACGACGTCGAAGAGCCAGTCCCGGTCGGTGGACAGCACGAGGTGGGCGGCGCCGGTGGCCCGCACCAGGCGGGCGTTGGCGGCGTGGCGGGCGGCGGCCGCTTCGGCGAAGCGGGCCCGCACCTTGGGATTGGACGTCTGCACCTCGAGCCGCCGGCCGGTCTCGGGGTCGACCAGCATCAGGAGCCCGACGGCCGGCAGGTTCGACTCCCGGGGGTCGCGGACCTCGACGACGACCACCTCGTGGCGCAGGGCCAGCGCCCGGAGCTCCCGCTGCCAGGGGCTCTGGTCGATGAGGTCGGTGATGAGCACGACGAGGCCCCGCCGCTTGGCCGTGAGCCGGATGCGGCGCAGCGCCTCGGCCAGGGTGGTGGACGGGCCGCCGGCCGCCCGGCCCCGCTGTTCGAGGACCCGGAGCAGGGCCAGCGCCGCCGACCGCCCGCCGCGGGGCGGCACGACGGTGGCGTCGGGGCCGAACAGCGAGGCGGCGACGCGGTTGCCGCCCCGGACGGTGAGGAAGGTGAAGGCCGCCGCCGCCGCCAGGGCCAGGTCGCGCTTCTCGCAGTCGGCCGTGCCGAAGTCGAGGCTGGCGCTGCCGTCGACCACCAGCCACGTCTCCAGTTCCCGGTCGGCGATGGTGGTGCGGACGTGGGGCACGCCCGTCCGGGCCGTCAGGTTCCAGTCCATGCGGCGGACGTCGTCGCCGGGGGCGTAGAGCCGGCCGTCGGCCGGTTCGGTGCCGCCGCCGGGGACGAGGCCCTGGTGGTCGCCGTGGAGGAGCCCGTCGAGCTTGCGGGTGATGGCCAGCTCCAGCTGGCGGAGCCGGTCCTCCCGGCGGACGACGTCGGCCGAGCCGATGCTCACGACGCCAGCTCCTCCCCGAAGCCGGCGGGCCGGACGGCGTTGTCCTGGCTGGGGGCCAGCCGGGGGGCGACGACGGTGCCGACGACGCGGTTGACGACGTGCTCGGCGGTGATCCCGTCGGCGATGGCCTCGTAGGAGAGCAGGACCCGGTGGCGGAGCACGTCGGGGGCGACGTCGTAGACGTCCTGGGGGACGACGAACGTCCGCCCTCGGAGGAGCGCCAGTGCCCGGGAGGCGGCCACGAGCCCCAGTGTGGCCCGAGGCGAGGCGCCGTGGGAGATCAGCCCGTCCAGATCGGCCAGGTTGTGCTCGGCCGGCGCCCGGGTGGCCAGGACGAGGCGGACGGCGTAGTCGACGAGGGCGTCGTGGACGAAGACCCCGTCGGCCGCCTGCTGGAGGGCCACCAGCTCGCCGGCGGACAGCACCGTCTCGGCCACCGGCGGCGCCACGCTCATGCGCCGGACGATCTCGGCCTCCTCCCGGGCGGAGGGGTAGTCGACGAGGACCTTCATGAGGAAGCGGTCCCGCTGGGCCTCGGGCAGGGGGTAGACGCCCTCGCTCTCGATGGGGTTCTGCGTGGCCATGACCATGAACGGGTCGGGCACCGGGAACGTCGTGCCCCCGATCGACACGTGCCGCTCGGCCATGACCTCGAGCAGCGCCGACTGGACCTTGGCCGGGGCCCGGTTGATCTCGTCGGCCAGCACGACGTTGGCGAACACGGGGCCGAGCTCGATCTCGAAGGCCTCCGTCGACGCCTTGTAGATCCGGGTGCCGACGAGGTCGGCGGGGACCAGGTCGGGGGTGAACTGCAGCCGGGCGAAGTTCCCGCCCACCGAGCGGGCCAGCGTCTCGGCGGCCAGCGTCTTGGCCAGGCCGGGCGCCCCCTCCAGCAGGCAGTGGCCCCGGGCCAGCAGGCAGATGAACAGCCGCTCGGTCATCCGGTCCTGGCCGACGACGACCTTCTTGACTTCGAACAGGGCCCGCTCCAGGACCTTCGTCTCGGGCCGCTCCTGCATCGGAAACTCGATCATGACCTCCAGGATCGGGTGCGCAGCTGGGAGTTTCCTGGGAGACCACTCAGGGCGGGCCGTGGAGTCGGCAAAGCGTCCACCAAGAACGGCGGGAGAAGTGACCCGATTCGTCCCCGTCCCGCCGGGTCTCGTTGGGCCTGCGTTCACCGAACCACCAGACAGCGTTCGACGGGGAGTGAACTGCGGTTCCTACCGTGGGTCGTAAGCCGGCGCTACCTCTCCGTCCGCCGCCTGTGTCCCCCGGACGGCGCCGTCCCTCGGCAGCCAACGTGTCACCCTCCCCTCCTCATTCCGCGGTCCTGGCCATCTCCGACGCTCCCGCCACGCTGGAGCCGCAGCTGCGCGCCCTGGAGGACGGCGGCTTCACCGTCGAGACGGCGGCGGACGGGCCGGGAGCCCTGGCCGCCGTCCGCTCCCACCACCTCCTGGTGGTGGTCGACGACCGCATCGGGACGGGGCCGGTGGAGCTCATCCGGGCCCTGCGGAGCCGCTCCGAGGTCCCGGTCATCGTGCTGTCCACGTCGGCCGACGAGCAGCCCGTGGTGGCGGCCCTCGAAGCCGGCGCCGACGACGTCATCGGCCTTCCGGCCCGGGGGCGGGAGCTGGTGGCCCGGGCCCGGGCCGCCATCCGGCGGGGCCCCGAGCCGCCGGCCGAGGAGACGGTCATCGAGATCGGCGCCGTCCGGCTCGACCCGGCCGGCTACGTCGTGACCGTGGCCGGCCAGGGGGTGGAGATGACCCGCAAGGAGTTCGAGCTGCTGCGGCTGCTGATGGCCAACGCCGGCCAGACGGTGCCGCGCCGGACGCTCATCGAACGGGTCTGGGGCTGGGAGTCGACGGAGGGCAAGACGCTCGACACCCACATCCGCCGCATCCGGGCCAAGATCGAGGCCGACCCGTCGCGCCCGGCCCGGATCGTGACCGTCCGCAAGGTGGGCTACCGCTTCAACCGCCCCCGCCCCTGAGGAGCGGCTGGGTGAATTCCCGGATTTTTCCGGGTGACGAGACGGGCCAAACCGGCCTGATCCTCAAGCCCGGGGGTCGTACTGCCGAGACATGGCCCTGAGAATCGTCTCGCCGCCGTCCCCATGGAGGAGCCGTGCTCGCTCGTCTCGCCCGCTTCAGCTACCACCGCCGGCGCCTGGTCGTCGCCGGCTGGGTGGCCTTCCTGGTCCTCGCCGTCCTCGGCGGGTCGGCGCTCAAGGGCGCCTGGGCCACGTCGGGCCGCCTGCCCGGCACCGACTCGCAGCGCGCCTACGACCTGCTGAAGACGGAGTTCCCGGGCCGGGCCGGCGACGACGGCGCCTTCGTCTTCGCCGACATCAGCACCAACCCTCAGGGCGTGGCCACCTTCCTCCAGAAGGCGGGCCAGGTGAAGGGCGTCCTGTCGGTGGAGAACCCGCCCCAGATCGCCCCCAACGGCCGGGTGGCCACCGCCTCGTTCACGCTGGAGAACACCGACGAGGCGCTGCGCAAGCAGGCCGTCAAGGACGTCAAGGCGCTGGCCGCCCCGCTCAAGGGCCACGGTGACGTCGCCTTCGCCAGCCCCTGGTTCGACGAGCAGAAGATGCCGTCGTCGGAGGGCCTCGGCCTGCTGGCGGCCATCGTCGTGCTCCTCGTGGCCTTCGGGTCCGTGGTGGCCATGGGGCTGCCCATCGCCACCGCCCTGCTCGGCATCGGGATCGGCGTCAGCCTCATCTCCGTCCTGGCCCGTGTCATGAACACGCCGGAGTTCACGCCCCAGGTGGCCACGATGATCGGCCTCGGCGTGGGCATCGACTACGCCCTGTTCATCGTCTCCCGCTACCGCGACGCCCTGTCCCGGCTGCGCCCGCCGGAGGACGCCGTCGTCGAGGCCATCACCACCGCCGGCCGGGCCGTGCTCTTCGCCGGCTGCACCGTCATGATCTCCGTGCTCGGCATGCTGCTCATGGGCCTCAACTTCCTCTACGGCCTGGCCGTGGGTACCTCGATCGCCGTGGCCGTGGCGGTGGGAGCGGCGCTGACGCTGCTGCCGGCGCTGCTCGGCTTCCTCGGCTTCAACGTCGACAAGCTGTCGGTCCACCGCAAGCGGCCGGCCGGCCACACCCGCATCAGCGCCTGGACCCGCTGGGCCGACTTCGTCCAGCGCCACCCCTGGCCGATCGCCGTCATCGGCTTCGTCGTCCTCGCCTCGGCCTCGCTGCCGGTCTTCAGCCTGCGGCTCGGCAGCGCCGACGCCGGCAACAACCCCCAGGGCACCACGACCAAGACGGCCTACGACCTCACCGCCAAGGGGTTCGGCGCCGGGGCCAACGGGCCGATGCTGCTCGTGGCCGACTCGACGACGGGGTCGAAGATCTCCACCACCGGCCTGGCCGGGGTGACGGCGGCCCTCCGCGGGCAGCAGTTCACCGTCACCGACTTCCGGCCCAGCCCGTCGGGCAACGCCGCCATCGCCACGCTCATCCCGGCCACCGGCCCGCAGGACAAGGCCACCGAGAAGCTCGTCCACAACCTGCGGGAGAACGTCCTGCCGGAGGCGACGGCGGGGACGGGGATGGAGGTCCACGTCGGCGGCATGACCGCCTCGGCCATCGACTTCTCCGACCTCATCGGCCAGCGCCTGCCGCTGTTCATCGGCGCCGTCCTGCTGCTGTCGTTCCTGCTGCTGCTCATGGTCTTCCGCTCGGTGCTGGTCCCGCTCAAGGCCGTCCTCATGAACCTGCTGTCGATCGGCGCCGCCTACGGCGTGATGGTGGCGGTGTTCCAGTGGGGCTGGTTCGGGTCGGTCGTCGGCGTGACCGGCGGCCCGATCGAGGCCTGGGCGCCGATGATGCTCTTCGCCATCGTCTTCGGGCTCTCCATGGACTACGAGGTCTTCCTGCTCTCGTCGGTCAAGGAGGAGTACGACCACACCGGCGACAACGCCCACGCCGTGAGCGCCGGCCTGGCGCTGACCGCCCGGCTGATCACCGCCGCGGCGCTGATCATGGTCATGGTCTTCGGCACCTTCGTCCTCTCCGACCTGCGGGCCCTGAAGCTCATCGGGCTCGGGCTGGCGGTGGCCGTGGCCATCGACGCCAGCATCGTGCGGATCGTGCTCGTGCCGGCCACCATGGAGCTGCTGGGCGAGGCCAACTGGTGGCTGCCGAAGTGGCTCGACCGGATCCTCCCCCACCTGGCCGTCGAGGGGACCCCGGAGCGGATGCCGGCCCCCGGCCCCCAGCCCACGCCCGACTCGGGCTCCGACACCGACGAGCGGGTGAGCGCCGGTCAGCGCTGACCGCCACCCGGCAACGCTGTCTGCCTGCCTCATGGCCGGGACCGGTATGGTTCCGGCCATGAGGGGTTACACGGCCGACAAGGAAGCGGTCCTCAAGCGCCTGCGGCGCATCGAGGGCCAGGTCCGGGGCCTGCAGCGCATGGTGGAGGAGGACGCCTACTGCATCGACGTCCTCACCCAGATCTCGGCCGCCACCCGGGCGCTGGAGTCCGTCGCCCTCCAGCTCCTCGAGGAGCACATGAACCACTGCGTGCGCCAGGCGGTGGCGGCCGGCGAACCCGACGCCGACGCCAAGATGGCCGAAGCGGCCGCCGCCGTCGCCCGCCTCGTGCGCTCCTAGCGCGGTGCGGATCTTCACCGTCGACGCCTTCGCCGATCGCGCCTTCTCGGGGAACCCGGCCGGGGTGTGCCTGGTGGAGGGCCCGGCGCCCGGCGCCGGCTGGATGCAGTCGGTGGCGGCGGAGATGAACCTGGCCGAGACGGCGTTCCTGGAACGGCGCAGCCCGGGCCGGTTCGGGTTGCGGTGGTTCACGCCGGCGGTCGAGGTCGACCTCTGCGGCCACGCCACGCTGGCCTCGGCCCACCTGCTGTGGGAGCTGGGCGAGGCCGCCCCCGTCCTGGCCTTCGACACCCGCAGCGGCGAACTGCGGGCCGAGGCGGCCGGCGCCGGCCTGATCCGGCTCGACTTCCCGGCCGACCCGCCGGTGCCGATCGACGCGCCGGAGGGGCTGGTCGAGGCGCTCGGCGTCCCGGTGGTGGCCGTCCACCGGGGCGTGTCCGACGTCCTGGTCGAGGTGGCCGACGCCGAGACCGTGCTGGCGCTGGCGCCCGATCTCCGGTCGCTGGCCGCCGTGCCGGCCCGGGGCGTGATCGTGACGGCGGCCCCGGGGCACGACTCCGACTTCGTGTCCCGCTGCTTCTACCCGGCGGCGGGCATCGACGAGGACCCGGTGACCGGCTCGGCCCACTGCACGCTGGCCTCGTTCTGGTGCCCCCGCCTCGGCCGTTCGTCGCTGGCCGGCCGGCAGGCCTCCCGCCGGGGCGGCCGGGTCGGCGTGGAGCTGGCCGGCGACCGGGTTCTCCTCACCGGGCGGGCCGTCACCGTCCTGCGGGGCGAGCTGGTCTGACGCCCGTCCGCAGAAATCGCGCCAAACCTGTCACAACCGGGCGGGCTGCCTCGTCGAGGGGGTGACAACGAAGCGGGTGGGGGGATTTCGGCGCAAGGAGGCGACGATGGACAAGCGCTATGACGTCGTGGTGGTGGGGGCGGGGCTGGCCGGCCTGACGGCGGCGGCCACGGCCGCCGGGGCGGGGGCTTCCACCCTGGTCCTCGACTCCCACCACGCCGGCGGGCGGGCCACCACCGACGAGAAGGGCCGCTACCGGTTCAACCGGGGGCCCCACGCCCTCTACCAGGGCGGCGAGGCGACCGCCGTCCTCGCCCGGCTGGGCGTGTCGGTCAGCGGGGCGTTCCCGCCCGGAGCGGGCGCCCGGGGGCGCCTCGGCGACCGGGTCGACGTCCTGCCGGCCGACTTCAGGACGCTGCTGCGGACGGGCCTGCTGTCGTGGCGGGGGAAGCTGGCCGTCGCCCGGTTCCTGGGCGGCGTGAAGAAGTGGCGGCCGGGCGACGTGGCCGGGCTGACCATCGGCCGGTGGCTCGACTCGTTCGACCTTCCCGAGGACGCCCGGCGGCTGGCCGCCTTCCTGGTGCGGACGGCGACGTACGTCAACGACGAGGACCACGTGTCGGCCGACGTGGCCGCCGGCCAGATCCGGATGGCCCTGGTCAACAACGTCCACTACCTCGACGGCGGCTGGGCCTCGCTGGTCGACGGCCTGGCCGCCGCCGCCCGCCGCAACGGCGCCGAAATCCGCACCGGGGCGGCGGTGGCGGCGATCGGGCGCGACGGCGCCCGCCCCGACGGCGGGGTCGCCGTCGCCGTCGACGGCGGGGAGATCAGGGCCGGAGCGGTGGTGCTGGCCGCCGGGACGCCGGAGGCCGGGGCGGCACTGCTCGGCGGGCGGCCCGGGGCCTGGGCCAGGCTCGGGCCGGCCGCCGAGGCGTCGTGCCTCGACCTGGGGCTGCGGACGGGCCTGACCCACCCGGTCCTCTTCGGCCTCGACGTCCCCCTCTACCTGGTCGACCACGCCGCCTCGGCCAAGGGGCTGGCGCCCGAGGGCGGCGGGCTCGTCCACGTGGCCCGGTACCTGCCCTTCGGCGACCGGACGCCGGCCGGCGAGCTGCGGGCCGGCCTCGAGGAACACGCCCGGCTGGCCGGCGTCGACCCGGCCGCCGTCGAGGAGCAGCGGTTCCTGCTGCGGATGACGGTGGTGGGGGCGACGCCGTCGCCGCAGACCGGTGGGCTGGCCGGCCGGCCCGCCATCGACAGCACCGGCGTCCCCGGTGTCTACGTGGCCGGCGACTGGGTCGGGCCGAAGGGCTGGCTGGCCGACGGCGCCCTGGCGAGCGGCGAAGCGGCCGGGGCGGCGGCCGCCCGGCGGGCCGATACCGTCCGGCCCGGGCGGGCCCGGCAGGATGTGGCCTGATGGACGACGGTACCGCCGTCTTCGCCGCCGAGCGGCCCCGGCTGACGGGGATCGCCTACCGGATCACCGGGTCGCTGGCCGACGCCGACGACGTGGTGCAGGAGGCGTGGCTGCGCTTCTCCCGGACCGGCCCGTCGACCATCGACAAGCCGGCCGCCTGGCTCACCACCGTGGTGGCCCGCCTGGCCCTCGACCACCTGAAGACCGCCCGCCGGGAGCGGGAGGTCTACGTCGGGCCGTGGCTGCCGGAGCCGATCGCCTCCGACCCGCTGGCGGCGTCGCGGCCCGGGCCGGAGGAGATCGTCGAGCTGGCCTCGACGCTGACGCTGGGCTTCCTCCACATGCTGGAGACGCTCTCCCCCGAGGAGCGCGTCGTGTTCGTGCTGGCCGACGTGTTCGACGTCCCCTTCAAGGAGATCGCCGACACGGTGGGCAAGTCCCCCGACGCCTGCCGGCAGATGGCGTCGAGGGCCCGGCGCCGCATCCACGACGCCCGTCCGCAGCGGTACTCGCCGCCCGACGACGAGGCGGCCCGGGTCGTGGCCGAGATGCTGGCCGCCACCACCGCCGGCGACATCGACGGACTGGTGAAGCTCCTGGCCGAGGACGCCGTCCTCGTCAGCGACGGCGGCCCCCACAAGCGGGCCGCCCGCCACCCCATCAGGGGCCGCCAGCGCCTGGCCCGCTTCCTGGCCAACATCGGCAAGCGCTACGACACCGCCCACGCCACCATCGAGCCGGTGGCCCTCAACGGCGAACTGGGCATCGTGATCTCGCTCGACGGCGTGCGGGAAGCGGCCATGAACTTCGAGATCGGCGAAGACGGCCTCGTCCGCGAGGTCCACATCATCGCCGCCGACGACAAGCTCGCCGCCCTCGACCGCGACGTCGACATGGTCTGACCCCTCGCCGATTCCGAACGGTGCTCCACTCGCCCCCGCGCCGCCGCGCCGCGTCGTCGATATCCGAAAACGTTCCGCTGAGCGAAACCTTCTGGGAAATCGGCAGCCCGAACCGAAGCGCTCCGAGGCTCAGGCGACGCGGGCCTCGTCCTCGGCGGCCGCCGGGGCGGGTTCGATGGCCAGGCCGCGGGCGGCCGCCCGGTGGTGGCGGAACCGGCGGAGGGCGCCGGCCAGGCCACCGGGCAGGAACAGCACGACGAGCACGAAGAGGGTGCCGAGCAGGAACAGCGGCTGCGACAGCGGCACCCGCAGCACCGCCGGCAGGGAGGTGATCGCCGACGACGACGCCAGCACCGCCAGCCGCTGGTCGAGCAGCGTGTAGAGGACCCCGCCCAGCATGGCCCCCCACAGCGCCCCCGCCCCGCCCAGCACCACCATGACCAGCAACGACAGCGTGAAGGCGGGCGTGGTGACCTGGGGGTTGGCCCCGCCGGCCACCAGCACGTAGCCCATCCCCACCATGGTGGCCAGCGCCCCGGAGGCCACGAAGGCCATCAGCCGCACGACGTAGGGCCGCACCCCGATGACCTGTACCCGCAGGTCGTTCTCCCGCACGGCGGCCATCATCCGCCCCGCCCGGGTCCGGCTGACCCACACGACCTTGGCGTAGACGAGGACGGCGATGGCCAGCGCCAGCCAGTACAGGTTCTTCGTGTTGCCCACGCCGACCAGCCAGCCCGGCAGCCGGGTGCCGCTCAGGCCGAGGCCCTCCTCGCCGCCGGTGTAGCCGCCGAAGTTGCGATACACCAGCAGCGACCCGGCCTGGGCGAAGGCCAGCGTCACCATGGCGAAGGAGATGTCGCGCACCCGCAGGCTCACCGCCCCCACCACCAGGGCGGTGGCCGAGCCGACGGCCAGCGTGAACAGCGCGGCCACGAGGAGGGGGAGGTGCCACCGCTCGACGGCCAGGGCGAAGACGTAGCACCCGGTGCCGAAGAACAGGGCGTGGCCGAACGACAGGAGACCGGCCAGCCCGAAGAGCAGGTCGTAGGTGACGGCCAGGGCGCCGATGAGCAGGCACACGGCCAGCAGCTGCAGCGATCCGGCCGACGACGTCGGGCCGGGCAGCACCCCGGGGATCGTGAGCCGCAACTCCGGCAGCAGCGCCAGGAGCACCACCCCGCCGGCGATGACGGCGACGCGCCGGCCGGTCATGCCGCCCGTCCGAACAGGCCGGCCGGGCGGACGAGCAGCACGCCCGCCAGGGCCAGCACGACCACGAAGTCACCGAGGCCGCTGACGCCGTAGTAGTTGGTGAACTGCTGCAGCAGGGCGACGACCAGCGCGGCCACGGCCGAGCCGGAGATCGAGCCCAGCCCGCCGATGACGACCACGATGAAGGCGAAGATCAGGAGCGAGTCGCCCATGCCCGGCGTGACGCTGCCGTTGTAGAGGGCGGCCAGCACGCCGCCGAGGCCCGCCGCCGCCCCGCCGATGACGAAGACGGCGGTGAAGGAGCGCTGCACGTCGATGCCCAGCGCGCTGACCATCGTCCGGTTCTCGACGCCGGCCCGGATGATCAGGCCGTGGTGCGTGCGGTTCAGCAGCGCCAGCAGGCCGACGAGCACGGCCCCGGCCACGGCGATGCACACGAGCCGGTTGTTGGGGATCCGGGCGCCCAGCATCGTGGTCGTCCGCCCCATCCAGGCCGGGGCGGGGAACGGCCGGGCGTCGGCGCCCCACGTGCCGTTGACCAGGGCCACGAGGCCGAGCCCGACCCCCACCGTCACCAGGACCTGCTCGATGACGCGCTCGTAGAGGCGGCGCACCAGCAGCAGCTCGGTGAGCAGGGCCAGCAGCGCCCCGGTGGCCGTGCCGACGATCAGCATCACGGTGAAGGCCGACCACGACGCGCCCCCGCCGACGTGCCTTCCGGCCTGGTAGCCGACATAGGCGCCGAGCGTCAGGAAGGCGCCGTGGGCGAAGTTGAGCACCCGCATCAGCCCGTAGATGAGCGACAGCCCCGAGGCGACGAGGAAGTACAGCCCGCCGAGGCCGAGCCCGGTGACCGTGAGCAGGACGACGGTGCTCACGCCGCCGTCCTGCGGTGGACGCCCAGGAGGCGCTGGACGAGGTCCCGGTCGGCCAGCAGCTCCGGGGCCGGGCCGGTGTGCACCACCCGGCCCTCGGCCATCACGACGACGTCGCGGGCCAGGCGGGTGACGACGCGGAGGTCCTGCTCGACCAGCAGCACCGGTACCCGCTGGGCGGCCAGGGCGATGGCGTCGGCCACCTCGCCGACGACCCGGGGGGCGAGCCCTTTGGTGGGCTCGTCGACCAGCAGCAGCCGGTTCTCGTTCTGCAGCACCCGGGCCAGCGCCACCATCTGCTGCTGTCCGCCCGACAGCGTGCCGGCCGCCTGCCGGGCCCGCTCCCCCAGCTCGGGGAAGAGCCGGTCGACGAGCTGGCGGTCGGGGTGGTCGGTCCGGGCGGCCAGCTCCAGGTTCTCGGCCACCGTGAGCCGGGCGAAGATCTCCCGGTCCTCCGGGACGTAGCCCACGCCCCGGGCGACGATCCGGTGGGTGCGGTCCCCGTCGATCCTCACCCCGTCGAGCAGGACCTCGCCGCGCCGGCGCACCAGGCCGAGGACGGCCTTCAGCGTGGTCGTCTTGCCGACGCCGTTGCGGCCGAGGAGGGCGGTCACACCCCGGCCGGCCACGTCGAAGCCGACGTCGTGGAGGATCTGCTGGCCACCGATGAAGGCGTCGAGCCCCCGCACCGACAGGATGTTCACAGCGGCTCCCCCAGGTAGGCCCGCTGCACGGTGGCGTCGGCCATGACGGCGTCGGGCCGGTCGCAGGCCAGCAGCCGGCCGTGGTGGAGCACGGCCACCCGGTCGACCAGCCCGAGGAGGACGTCGAGGTGGTGCTCGACCATCAGCACCGTGCAGCCCTGCTGCCGGTGCAGGCGCCCGATGAGCTCGACCAGGCCGGGTACGTCGTTGGTGGCCACGCCGGCCATCGGCTCGTCGAGCAGCACGACCCGGGGCCGGCCGGCGATGAGCAGGGCGATCTCCAGCTTGCGCTTGTCGCCGTGGGCCAGCTCCCCGGCGCGGTGGTCGGCGTACCGCTCCAGCCCGACCTCGGCCAGCCGCTCCCGGGCGAACTCCGTCAACTCGTCGCCGGCCGCCGGCCGCTGCACCAGGCTGAGCGGCCGGGCGTGCTTGGCCTGCGCCGCCAGCCGGACGTTCTCCAGGACGGACAGGCCGGGAAAGACGCTGGACGTCTGGAAGGTGCGGCCCAGCCCGGCCAGGGCCCGGTCGGTGGCCGACAGCCCGGTGATGTCACGCCCCGCCAGCCGGACGCGCCCCGCCGTCGGGCGGTGGACGCCCGACAGCAGGTTGAACAGCGTGGTCTTCCCGGCGCCGTTCGGTCCGATGACGCCGAGCATCTCGCCGGGGGCGGCGTCGAGGTCGATCTCGTCGACGATGCGCACGCCGCCGATGACGAGGCTGAGGCCCTCGGCGGCGATGGCCGCCCCTCCTTCGTCGACCGTGAGGTCGACCTCGCCGGAGGGCCGGCCTTCGACGGTGTGGCCGATCGTGCTCACACTTCCGCCGGTGCGGTCGCGTCGGCCGGGACCACCTTCACCAGCTTCGGCTCCCAGCCGGAGCCGGCCGGGACGAGCTTGGCCTGGAACATCGGCTGGAGCATGGCGTGGTCGCCGGCCCGGACGGTCTCCGATCCCTTCGGCGCATCGAACGTCCAGCCCTCGAGCGCCTTGATCATCTTGTCGACGTTGTCGCCACCGGCGGTGGAGACGGCGTGGACGATCATCTGGGCGGCCACGAAGCCGTCGGGGGAGAACAGGTCGGCCGGCGCGCCGGCCTTCTGGAGGGCGCCGACCATGGCGGTGTTGACGGGGTTGTCGGCGGCGGCGGGGAAGTAGTAGCTGAGGAAGGAGATCTTCCCGGTGGCCGGGCCGTAGGCCCCGAAGGACGCGGCGTTGCCCAGCCCCGTCACCACGGTGGTCGACGACAGCACCTGCTGCTGGTCGAGGGCCTGCCACATCGCCGCCGTGGTGGCGCCGGCCCAGGCCACGAAGACGAGGTCGGCCTTGGCCTCCGCCGCCTGGCGGGCGAACGGCGTGAAGTCGGTGGCCGACACCGGGACGAGCAGCGGCGACACCGTCGCCCCCCGGGCGCCGAGCACGGCCTTGACCGCGGCGGCGTTGCCCTGACCGAAGGTCGAGTCCTGGGCGAAGACGAGGACCTTCTTGCCGCTCGGGTCGCCGACGAACGTGCCGGCCGTGGCCACGTCCTGGTAGGTCTGGCGCCCGGAGCGGAACGTGTAGCGGTTCATGCCGGTGATCTTGTCGGTGGCCGCCGGGCCGCTGATGTAGACGATCTTGTTGTCGGCGGCCAGCGGCCCGAGCTGGGTGGCGATGCCGGAATCGGTCGTGCCGGCCACGATCTTGTAGCCGGCGCCGATGTACTGCTTGGCCGCCGCGGTGGCCTTGGCCGGGTCCCCGGCGTCATCGGCGTAGGTCACGTCGATCTTGGTCTTGCCGGCCTTCCCGGTGCCCTTCGTGGCGTAGTCGAGGCCGGCGGTGAACCCGTCGTAGTAGTTCTTGCCGTAGGCGGCGAGCGGCCCCGTCCGGGAGTAGACGATCGCCACCTTCACCGCTGCCGCCTGGCCTCCCCCCTTGCTGCCGGAACATCCGGCCAGAACCGTGCCGATGAGCACGGCGACGAGCGCGACAGACCACCGTTGCGTCCGCATTGGCTACCCCTTCGCTGGCGGAGCCGACAACCGACAGACGGCCCCTGCCCGACCGATGGTGGGCTCGGGCCCGGCCGCTGGCAAGGCTGCGGGGGCAAATTCTGGCTATCTCCCAGCCGCTCCGATCGGCGTTGTCGGAATCCCCCACGCCCGCCGGTGCGGAATCGAATGGATCTAGACGGCTTCGACGGTCCGGGGCGCCGAACGGGCCAGGAGGACGGCCAGGGCGTCGGGCGGAACGGGGCGGGAGAAGTAGTAGCCCTGGGCCCGCTGGCAGCCGAGCCGGCGGAGGTAGGCCAGCTGGTCGGGGTCCTCCACCCCTTCGGCGATGGTGTCCATGGCCAGGGCCCGGGCCAGAGCGATGGTGGCGGTGACGATGGCGGTGTCCTGGGGGTCGCGGCCGAGACCGTCGACGAAGCTGCGGTCGATCTTGAGGACCTGGGCCGAGAAGCGCTTCAGGTAGGACAGCGACGAGTAGCCGGTGCCGAAGTCGTCGATGCTGAAGCGGACGCCGAGGGCGCCGAGGGCCCCCACCACCTCGACGGCGTGCCGGGCGTCGGACATCAGCACGCTCTCGGTGATCTCCAACGTCAGCGACGACGCCGGCAGCCCGGCGTCGCTCAACGCCCGGTCGACGACGTCGACGATGTCGCGCTGGGACAGCTGGCGGCCGGAGAAGTTGACGCTCAGGCCGAGGCCGGAGACGGCCAGGTCGGGGAAGCGGGCCCGCCACTGGCTGACCTGGCGGCACGACTCCCGCAGGACCCATTCGCCGAGCGGCACCACGAGGCCGGTCTCCTCGGCGACGGGGATGAAGTCGCCGGGCGGCACGAGCCCCCGCTCGGGGTGCTCCCAGCGGGCCAGCGCCTCGACCTCGACGACCTCGCCGGTCCCGAGGTCGACGATCGGCTGGTAGTGGACCCGCAGCTCCCCGGCCGAGATGGCCCGGCGGAGATCGACCTCGGTGTCGAGGCGGTGGAGGAGCTTCGCCCGCAACGAGTCGGCGAAGACCCGGGTCTGGTTGCGGCCGTCGTCCTTGGCCTGGTACATGGCGGCGTCGGCGTCGCGCAGCAGCTCGTCGGCCGAGACCGACGGCGACGAGGCCAGGGCGATGCCGGTCGAGGCCGTCACCACGAACTGGGCGCCGCCGACGACGATCGGCTGCTCCGCCGCCGCCCGGAGGCGCTCGGCGATGGCCTGGGCCTCGGCCTCGCCGGCGATGTCCTCGCACAGGACCACGAACTCGTCGCCGCCGAAGCGGGCCACGGTGTCGCCGGGCCGGACGGCCGCCTTCAGCCGCTCGGCCATGGTCACCAGCACCTGGTCGCCCTTGGCGTGGCCCATCGAGTCGTTGATCAGCTTGAACCGGTCGACGTCGACGAACAGCACCGCCAGCCGGCTGGGCCGCCGGGCCAGCGACTCCAGGGCGTGGTCGAGCCGGTCGGAGAACAGCGACCGGTTCGGCAGGTCGGTCAGCGGGTCGTGGAGCGCCTGGTACGACAGCTGCTCCTGGTGCGAGCGCAGGGCCTCCCGGGCGCCGTCGAGCGACAGCGCCGCCCGGGCCGCCTCGCCGAGGATCGTGTTGAAGCTCGACGCCATGGCCCCGACCTCGTCGGTCGAGTGGACGTCGACCTTGGTCAGGTCGACGCGGGCCCGGGCGGCGGCCAGGTCGCCCTCGGCCAGCGCCCCCATGGCCCGGGTCAGGTCGGCCAGCGTCCCGGTGGCCAGCTGGTCGGCGGCCTCGGCCACCTGGGTGGCGGCGTGGGCGATCATGCCCGGCAGCACCAGCCCCACGGTGATCGTCACCAGGGCCACGGCCACGAAGATGTCCTGCAGCACCGACGCCATGGCGGCGTCGCCGGGGCGCACCGACTGGACGGCGATCAGGTACCCCGAGCCGTCGAGCACCAGGACGGCCACCATGGCCCCGGTCAGCTTGAGGTGCAGCGATCGCTTCACCGTCCGGGGCCGCCCCCGGTGGTCCTGCCACTTGCGCCAGGCGAAGGCGGCCGCCCCCGAGTAGGCCAGCGTGAGGCCGAACAGCACCGTGGGCAGGCCGAACTGCTCGAAGCCGAGCACCGTGGTCAGAAGCCACACCCCGGCGGCGATGACGCCGAGGACGATCGTGCCCCGGGGCGCCCGGTAGGGCCGCGCCCGGTGGGGTTCGTTGCGCCGCAGCAGCCAGACGGCGACGCTGGGCAGGGCGATCCCGATGAGGTAGGTGAAGTTGGCGGCGGCGATGACCCACACCGGGTCGCCGCCGAGGAGGAACAGCGTGGCCATCACGGCCGTCAGCACCGAGGCCACCCAGGGGGCGTCGGTGCGGGAGCGGCGGGCCAGCGTCTTCGGCAGCAGCCCGTCCTCCGACAGCTGCGACAGCGTCCGGGCGGCGCCGGTCAGCGGCGTCAGCGTGCCGTGGAACATGTTGAAGACCATGAACCACACCGCCGCCGCCTTGGCCGCCGAGCCGAACAGCGGGGCGAACGTCGGGCCGAGCACGTGGGCCAGCACCGACGGTTCGCCGTTGCCGCCGATGGTCCCCGCCCCCAGCACCCCCAGCCACACGACCGGCAGCACGAGGAAGTACAGCGTGGCCATCCCGGCGCTGGCGTACATCGCCCGCGGCACGTTCTTCTCGGGGTCGACCGTCTCGCCGACGTGGCAGGAGGCGGCCTCGAACGCCGGAGCGGCGAAGCCGATCAGGTACAGCCCGGCCATGGCGCTGGTCAGGCCGCCGAACGCCCCGCCGAAGGGCGACTTGAGCCGGAACGACGCCGCCTGGTGCCAGTCGACGTGGCCGGCCAGCACCGGGACGATCCCCGACAGGAAGGCCAGGGCGGCCGACCCGCAGGCGATGGCCACCGCCACCCGGGTGACGACCTTCATCCCGGCCAGGTTCAGCGCCGTGAACGTGGCCACGATGATGACGGCCAGCAGCTTGACCGGCATCCACGGCAGGTACCACTGGTGCAGCGCCGACGCCGACAGGATGGCCGTCAGGCCACAGGTCGGCACCCACCCCCACCAGTAGCAGGTGCCGGTGAGGTTGGCCAGGACGGGGCTGTAGGGCCGGAAGGCCTCGGCGCAGGTGGCGGCGATCCCGCCGATGCGGTCGGGCCACATCATGATCAGCTCGGTCCAGCCGGGCAGCGCCGCCCAGCTGAGCGCCAGCCCGATGATCAGCAGCGGGACGGCGGCGCTGCCCTGCGCCACCAGCAACGCCGAAATGAGGAAGAGGCTCTGGTTGCTGCCGCCCATCCCCAGGGCGGTGGTGCCGAGCCACCCGATCGTGCGGGGGTGCCGGAGGTGCTCCGGCGCGGCGTTCTCCGACGTCACCGGGGCCCGCCGACCATCTGCCGGGTCCTGGTCACGGCCGGGGTGACCTCGTCCGGCCCGTCGTTCCAGTCCCGCAGCGAGTCGCGGTACAGGCTGCGGACCACGACGAGGAAGTAAATCCCGGCCGGGACCGACAGCCAGTCGATGACCAGGCCGTGACCGTCCTGGGCGTAGCGGCCGGACACGGCGTAGGCCGCCCAGACCATGTGCATGAGGGCGCAGGTGGGGAAGATGACCGACAGCGACAGGCCCGACACCGACCAGCCGCCCATCGACGGGCGGTTGGCCAGCTGGGTCCGCAGCACGAACCAGCCGACGGCCATGTACAGGCCGACGAGGATCACGTTGGCCCACACGGCGAAGCCCGGGTGGACCCGGGGTCCGGCCAGCACCAAGACGCAGGCCGCCGCCAGCCCGGCGGTGTAGACGCCGCCGGCCAACGGCGCGGCCCGCAGCCAGCGGGGGTCGCCGGGGACGAACCGGTCGCCCCGCCCGCCGAGGAAGGCCTCGACCCGGAGCATGAGCCACATCACGCCGACCGGCAGGCCGATCACCACCGCCAGCAGGTCGAGGGGCCCGCCGAGGCGGCCGTCGACGGCGACGTGGAGGCCGTGGTCGAGGTGATGCGGTCCGCAGGTGAAGGCCATGCAGATCCAGGCGGCGCCGAAGTGGGAGAACCCGAAGGTCCGCCAGTCCCGCTTCATCTCGATGGCGGTCATCATCCCGTAGCCGGTGTAGGCGATGCCGAGGACGATGTTGGAGGCGGCGACGAGGGCCACGATCACGGGCGGTTCCCTCCGATCCCTCGGCGGCTGGGCACGCCGATCTGACGCATGAACTCCCGGATGGAGGAGTCCTCCCCCACCCCCGGAGGGAGGCTGCCGTGGCGGCCGGCCCGCTGCTCGGCCCGCTGGGCCTCCCGGGCCGAGCGGGGCAGGGCGAAGGTGAAGGTGGAACCGGCCCCCTTGGCGGAGCGGACGGCGACGTGGCCGCCCATGGCCTCCACCAGCGACCGGACGATGTAGAGGCCGACCCCGGCGCCGCCGAGATCGTGGGCGGCGACGTCGTCGGCCTGCCAGAAGGGCTCGAAGCAGCGGGCCGCCTCGTCGGCGGTCATGCCCCGGCCGTAGTCGGCCACGCTGATCCGCACGAAGCGCTTGTCGGCGGCGGCGCTGACCACCACCGGCCGGTCGCCGGGCGAGTACTTCACGGCGTTGGCCAGCAGGTGGTCGAGGACCTTGCGCACGGCGCCGTCATCGGCGAAGGCGCCGGCCAGCGTGACGGGGACCTGGACGACGATCGGCGCCGAGGAGGACGGGCGCAGCGCCGCCACCCGGTCGTTGACCAGCGCCGGCAGGTCGACCGGGCCGAGCTCGAGCCGGCCCGACGGCTTGGCCGCCATCCACTCGGCCAGGGCCTCGGGGGCCAGCGGCGCGCTCCACAGGTAGCCCTGGGCCTTGTCGCAGCGCAGCGCCCGGAGCACGGTCAGCTGCTCCTCGTTCTCCACCCCTTCGGCGATGACCGACAGGCCGAGGGCGTGGCCCAGGTTGATGACGGCGGCGGTGATGGCGTCGGCGGCGCTGTCGCTGCCCAGACCGCCCACGAAGGCCCGGTCGAGCTTGACGATGTCGACGGGGAAGCGCTTCAGGTAGCCGAGCGACGAGTAGCCGGTGCCGAAGTCGTCGATGGCCAGGCGCACCCCGAGGGCCCGGAGGTCGGAGAGGATGGCGATGGCGGTGTCGACGTCGTCCATCAGCACGCTCTCGGTGATCTCGAAGCACAGCCGCCAGGGCGCCAGCCCGGCATCGGCCAGCACGCTCTCCACCATGGGCACGAGGCCCGGCGTGGCCAGCTGGCGGGCCGAGAGGTTGACCGACACGACGAGGTCGGCGGGGCCGTCGCCGAGGGCGCCCCGGTCGAGGACCTCGGTCAGGTCCCGGCAGGCCTGGCGCAGCACCCAGGCCCCCAGCGGGACGACGAGGCCGGTGTCCTCGGCCAGCTGGATGAACTCGGCCGGGGTCAGCAGCCCCCGGCGGGGGTGCTGCCAGCGCACCAGCGCCTCCACGCCGGCCGGCGTGGCCTCGCCGAGGTGCACGATCGGCTGGTAGACGACGCGCAGCTGGTTGGCCTCGACGGCCTTGCGCAGCTCCTCGGCCGTCTGGATGCGGGCCTGGGTCCGCAGGCGGGCGGTGTTGTCGAACACCTCGATGCGGTGCCGGCCCGTCTCCTTGGCCCGGTACATGGCCATGTCGGCGTCGCGCAGCAGGGCGTCGGGCGTGACGTCGGACCGCCGGGTGAGGGAGATCCCGATGCTGGCCGAGCACACCACTTCCTGATCGCCGCAGGCCACGGGCCGGTCGAGGGCGCCGAGGACCCGCTCGGCCACCCGCAGCGCCGCCCGGTCGTCGTCGAGGTCGTCGCACAGCACGACGAACTCGTCGCCGCCGAGGCGGGCCACGGTGTCGTGGGGCCGCAGCACCTCCCGCAGCCGGGCGGCCACGCCGGTCAGCATCTCGTCCCCGGCGGCGTGGCCGAAGCGGTCGTTGATGGCCTTGAACCGGTCGAGGTCGACGAACAGCACGGCCAGGACCCGGTCGCTGCGGTCGAGGCGGCGCAGGGCCTGGCCGAGGCGGTCCATGAACAGCGAACGGTTGGGCAGGCCGGTGAGGGGGTCGTGCAGGGCCAGCTTCGAGAGGGCCTCGGCCGCCTCCCGCTGGGCGGTGACGTCCTGGCAGGCGCCGGTCATCTGGACGGGCCGCCCGTCGACGGCCCGCACGCGGCCCCGGCACTGCAACCAGCGGGTCGTGCCGTCGACCAGGACCGTCCGGTGGGCGAAGTCGAACGGCTCGAGCGACCGGAGGCTGCGCTCCACGGCGGCCTGGACCATCGACCGGTCGTCGGCGTGGACGAGGGCCATGTAGCCCTCGAAGGTGCCGGGGAACACCTGGGGCGTCAGGCCGAAGATCCGGTACAGCTCGTCGGACCAGCGCACCTGGTTGTCGGCCACGTCCCATTCCCAGATCCCGACCTTGGCCACCGCCTGCGTCTCCCGCAGCTGGTCGCCGAGCGTGTCGAGGGCGGCCCGGAGCCGGAGCCGCTCGGTGACGTCGCGGGCCACCGTCAGCACGGCGGGCCGGCCTCCGAAGGGCACGGTGTCGATCTGGACCTCGACCGCCACGACGGCGCCGTCCCGGGTCACGTGGCGGCGGCGGACGGGGCCCGCCATCCCGGCCCGCCCGGCGCCGGCCAGCAGCTCTTCGAGGAAGCCCGGCCGGTCCTCGGGCGGCAGCAGGTCGAGGACGGTCATCGTCAGCAGCTGGAGGCGGGACCAGCCGTACTGGCGGACGGCCGCCTCGTTGACGGCCAGGATGCGCAGGGTGTCGGCCTCGTGGACCCACATCGCCGTCGGGTGGGCGTCGAAGAGGAGGGCGCTGCCCGGTCCGGCGACGTCGAAGGCCGCGCCGAATCCGGCGGCGGCTCCCCCCTCCGTCACAGGGCCGTTCGGCGCGATCTTGGGAATGACCCCTCCCGGTACACGGCAGTCGTGGCGGTTGCGGCCCGCGCCACGCCCGCATGGCGGCGCCCAACCCTCTTCGGAATGATCGGTACCGGTATGTGCCCGGCCAATGACACGTCCGGACCATTTGCCGCCCCGGGACGAACTAGTCCCGGCGATTCGGGGTAAATCGGCCCGGGTGGCCGGGCTCCGGGCGCCCCCGCCGCAGGTCGAATCGATCGAGCGCGAAACGCCGATGCCCTTGACTGTGGCCGGCGCATTTCCGCGAACTCCGGGACCCCCTGTTAACACCCACCCATACAGGGCCGAAAGCCCTTGTTGGATAGTGACAAGTCACCCCTTTCGGCCCTCGTGGTTCCCACTGACGATGGGAGTATGTCCAGGGGCTCAAGGGATCGGAAAGGTGCGTCATGGTGACGGACAGTCTGCAAGTGCGGTTGCGGGGCTTCGAGCGCTATCTGGTCAGCGTCTCCCTGCGGGACGGCTCCCACCTCGACGACTGCCTGCTCGTGTCGGCCAGCCGGCCGGGGACTCCGGGAGCGGCGACGGTGTGGCTGTTCAACGAGACCGGTGACGTCTTCGTCCCCGTCTCCGAGGTCGTCGAAGTCTGGGAACGTTCGTCCTAGCCCGCGCCGATGGGGAGCCGCCGATTGGCAGCTCCCCATCGGGGCGTCGAGTGGCGATGGGTCCTACAGGGCGTCGGTGCCCGACTCCCCGCTGCGGACGCGCACCAGGCGGTCGACCGAGACGGCCCACACCTTGCCGTCGCCGATCTTGCCCGTCCGGCCCGTCTTCACGATCAGGTCGATGATCTGGTCGACGTCGGCGGTGTCGACGAGGACCTCGATCTTCACCTTGGGGACGAAGGCCACGGTGTACTCCGCCCCCCGGAACACCTCGCTCTTGCCGCCCTGGCGGCCGTAGCCCTGGACCTCGCTGGCGGTCATGCCCATGACTCCGGCGGCCCGCAGGGCGTCCTTCACTTCCTCGAGGCGGTGGGGCTTGATGACCGCCGTGACGAGATGCACCACTGATCCCCCTTAGCTCGAGGCGTGTTCGGAGTCGGACGGTACCGGATCGGGAATCCCGTTGGCCGGTTTGTTGAACAGGCCGCTGCTGCCGCTGGAGAACACGCTGAAGCTCGAACCCTGGCCGAACTCCATGTGGTAGGCGTGCGTGCCGTGCTCGTGCATGTCGATGCCCTCGAGTTCGCCCTCGGCCGAGACCCGGAGTGTCCGGGTCAGGTCGACGAGGAAGAAGAGGACCAGGGACACCGCCGATATCACCACCACGCAGGTCAGGCTGCCGATGAACTGGGCCTTCAGCTGGTCGAGACCCCCGCTGTAGAACAGGCCCTTCACGGTGGTCGAGGTGTCGATGCCGTCGGGTGTCGGAATGCCGTAGGCCCCGGTGGCGAACAGTCCCAGGCTGAGCGTGCCCCAGATGCCGGCGAAGCCGTGGACGGCCACCGCCCCGATGGGGTCGTCGATCCGCCAGTGCTCGAGCAGGTCGACGCCGAGGGGGACGACGATGCCGGCGATGGCGCCGAGGATCACGGCCCCGGTGGTGTTGACCCAGTAGCAGGGGCAGGTGATGGCCACCAGCCCGCCCAGCAGGCCGTTGCAGGCCATGCCGAGGTCCCACTTCTTCGACCGGGGATAGACCCAGAGGATGGCCGCCATCCCGCCGGCGCAGGCGGCCAGCGTGGTGTTGGTGGCCACCCGGCCGATGCCCTCGAGGTCCATGGCCGACAGCGTGGAGCCGGGGTTGAAGCCGTACCAGCCGAACCACAGGATCACGGCCCCGATGGCGCCGATCGTGAGGTCGTGGGGCGGCATGGGGCCGCCGCCGTCCCGCTTGAACCGCCGCCCGAGCCTGGGTCCCAGCGCGATGGCGCCGAACAGGGCGATGAAGCCGCCCACCGTGTGGACCACGGTGGAGCCGGCGAAGTCCCGGAACACCGCTCCGTGGGTGAAGCTGTTGAGGAAGCCCGGGGTCATGTTGCCGAGCCAGCCGCCCGGACCCCACACCCAGTGGCCGAAGATCGGGTAGATGAAGCCCGACACGGCGATGGAGTAGTAGATGTCGCCCTTGAACCCGGTGCGGCCGACCATGGCCCCCGAGGTGATCGTCGAACACGTGTCGGCGAAGGCGAACTGGAACAGGAAGAAGGCCATGAAGGCCACGCCGGTGGTGCCGTAGGTGGCCGGTGCGCCGTTGAGGAAGAAGAACTGGTGGCCGATGAGCCCGTTGCCCTCGCCGAACTGGAAGGCGAAGCCGAAGGCCCAGTAGAGGAGGCCGCACAGGCAGGTGTCGAAGATGCACTCGAGGAGGACGTTGACGGTCTCCCGGGAGCGGGCGAAGCCCGCCTCGAGGGCCATGAACCCGGCCTGCATGAAGAAGACCAGGAAGGCCGTGACCAGCACCCACACCGTGTTGAGGGGGTTGATGATGTCGTTCGCCTGGTGGGTGACCTCACCCAGGGTTCCGGCGCCGGCGTGGGTGGCGAAGTACCACGCCGTGCCCTTCATCAGGCCCAGCACCGCCAGGATGCCGAGCATCTTCCCTGCGAAGAGCACCGCCCACAGGCGGCGGGTCTCCTTCAGCCGTAGGCGTTGCAGCTTCGTTTTCATGAAGTAAATGTTTACGGAAGCTGTATTTCGCAGGGGTGCCGCGTTTGTTTCACCACTGTGAAATGGTTCAGCAGCGGTCCGACCCCGCGTCGGTGAAGGGGTCGCCGGCCGTGGCGGTGAAGCGCCAGTCGAAGCTGTCGGGGTGCAGCGTCAGCTGGAGGACGCCGTAGCTCCCCTGCTGGCGGACCTCGCTGTTGGGGGCCACCGGGCCCTCGAAGGCGTCGTGCGGGCCCCCGCCCGTCCCGACGACGAACTCCCGCACCCCGTTGGGATCGGCGTTGCCCTCGGAGTCCTGGCGGGCGAAGCGCTCGTAGACGTGGCGGTGACCCGACAGCACGACGTCGGCGCCGGCCGCCTGGAGGTCGGCCCAGAACGGCGACATCTTGTGGTCGCTGGCCACGAGCTGGCCGACCCCGGGCTGGCGGGACGGCGTGAAGAACCGGGGGTGGTGCCAGTAGGCCAGGATGCAGTGGGCCCTGGTCCGGGCCAGGTCGGCCCGCAGCCACTGCTCCATCGGCGTGTTCCTGCCGCAGCCGCCGACGGGGGCGCAGGTGCTGTTGAGGGCGATGAGGTGCCAGGTCCCGACGTCGTAGGAGTAGTAGCCCTTGCCCCGCTCCCCGACCCCCGGGCCCCAGTAGTCGAAGTAGGCGCCGGCGTCCTTCTGGACGTACTCGTGGTTCCCGGTGGTGGGCCGCGACCGGTCCTTGAACCGCCCCCACGTCGGGGTGTAGCAGTTGTCGAAGTCGGCCTTCGACCCGTCCTCGTAGGCCAGGTCGCCGAGCGGCAGCACGGTCCCGGGCATCGAGTCGACCAGCGCCGCCGTCGCCTCGTCGCCGGTGTCGTGGCAGGTGGCGATGTCCCCGGCGGCGACGATCACGGGATCGGGGGCGGCGGCCGCGGGAGGCGGGGAGGCGGTCTGGGCGCCCGCCTGGGGCAACCCGAAGGTCAGCAGGGCGGGCAACAGCGCGGCGACCAGCCTCGATCTCACAGGGCCAACACTACTAACACCAGTCTCAATGAGACTGGCCTTCGGCTGAAATCGTCAGGTGGTGTTCAGCCCGGCGTCGGCCCAGGAGATCTCGTCGAGGAAGCGGGTCACGAGGCCGACGAACGACCCGGGGTTGTCGCCGGCGGCCAGGTGGCCGGCACCGGCGATGCGGGCGTAGCGGGCGTCGGGCAGCAGCCCGACGAGCTCGTCGGCCCCGGCCTCGGACAGGACGTCGCTGGCGGCGCCCCGCAGGACGAGGACCGGCCGGTGCAGCCCCCGGAGGTCGTCGTCGAGGCCGGCGACCACGGCGGCCGCCCCCTGGTCGGGATCGACGATGGCCTCCCGCTCCCGGATCCGCCGGCCGAGGCCGTGCTTCCAGACCCAGCGGCCGTCGGGCCGCTGACGGAGGTTGCGGGTCAGCCGGCCGGCCGACACCGGGCGGCCGGGGAGGTAGCCGGAGATGGCGGCGGCCGCCTCGTCGAGATCGGCGAACGACTCGTGCTCGGCCAGGAAGGCGGCGATCCGCCGGACACCGACGCTCTCCAGCCGGTGGCCCACGTCGAGAAGGACGACGGCACCGACCAGGTCGGGCCGGGCGGCGGCCACCGTGACCGAGACGATGCCCCCCATCGACGCCCCCACGAACACCGCCCGGCGGATGCCGAACTCGGCGCACAGCGGCGGGGCGTCGGCGGCCAGGGCGTGACGGTCGATCGGGTTCTCGGCCGCCGGGCCGTCGAACGGGTCGGAGTCGCCGTGGTCGGCGGAGTCCCAGGCCAGCACGTGGAACCGGCCGGCCAGCGACTGCCCCAGCTCCTCGAACATGTAGGCCGTCTGCCCCCCGCCGTGGAGGCAGACCACCGCCGGCTGGCGGGCATGGCCCCACTCCAGGTAGTGCACCTGGCGCCCGCCGAGCCGCACGAACCCCGACCGCCCCCCCGCCGGCACATCATGGCGGGGCGGCAGGTACTCGACCGGCTCGCTGAGCATGCCCCCGAACCTAATGGAACGGAACGCCCCGGCGGCGCAGCCGCCGCCGGGAAGCTCTTGGGGGGGCGGAGCCCCCCCAAGTGCCTCAGTACTCGCAGTTGGCCACCTCGTCGCCTGCCCCGAAGAGGCAGTCGTCCATGTCGTAACCGCCGTCGACCTTGTCGACGGTGTCGTCGTCACTGGAGATCATGACGTCGTCGCCGGTTCCGCCAACGAGGAAGTCCGGCCCGGCGCCGCCGGAAACGGTGTCGTTGCCGTCGTCGCCGACCACGGTGTCGTTGCCGGGACCGCCGTCGAGGTCGTCGTCACCGGTGTCGCCACGGATGGCGTCGTGCCCGGTGCCGCCGTTGATCGAGTCGTTCCCCGCCGCGCCACAGATCATGTCGTCGCCGCCGTGGCCGTCGATGGTGTCATCGCCGTCACTGCCGACGATCACGTCGTCGTGGTTCGTGCCGTCCAGGAGGGCCGGGCCGGGTTGCCCCGACGCGTCCAACCAGGTGTGGCTGGCCGGCTGGCCGTTGCACAGGCCGCCGATGGACTGGGCGGATCCGGCGTTGAGGAACGCCAGCCCGACCATGAAGCCGAGGGTGGTGGTGGCCATGGCGGCGCGCCCCGCCCTGTTCTTCGTCAGGCCCTTGACTGCCATTTGGTGCCTCCTGTGCAGTGCTCGCGTGGGATCGCCACGCCTTCCTGCACCGCCGACCCAGCTGCCGGCGGCGTGCCCGGCCCCTGGGGGGGCCCGGACACCGGTTCCGGCCGCGTGAAGGGCCCACGCGTCCGGCGAAACGGACAGGGCCGCCCTCCCTAGGGAAGGAGGGCGGCCCCGTCGTCAATCAGGCAAAGCGTCCGACCTGATCACGATCCCCGGTAGGACCGATCGCCTCAGGCTCGCTCCTAGTACTCGCAGTTGTTGATCTCGTCGCCGGCGCCGAAGAGGCAGTCGTCGAAGTCGTCGCCACCGTTGACCTTGTCAACGCTGTCGTCGTCGCTCGAGATCATGACGTCGTCGCCGGAACCGCCGACGAGGAAGTCGTTGCCGGTGCCGCCGGCCACGGTGTCGTTGCCGCCGTCGCCGACGACCGTGTCACGGCCGGGGCCGCCATCGACGTCGTCGTCGCCCGTGTCGCCACGGATGGCGTCGTCGCCGCTGTCGCCGGCGATGGAGTCGTCGCCCGCCGCGCCACAGATCTGGTCGTCACCG
>Ga0070741_10000817_pt1 | contig 103684 bp, 100 predicted proteins | sample Coa_R1_4_FD_66440 | JGI IMG/M metagenome (GOLD analysis project Ga0070741, IMG submission 66440) | Surface soil microbial communities from Centralia Pennsylvania, which are recovering from an underground coalmine fire - Coalmine... | ecosystem: Environmental > Terrestrial > Soil >...
CCGCTACGGACCACTTTTCCATGCCCTCAAAGGTGCTGCCGCCTCCGACCGGCTGCCCTTCTTCTGGGACCGTATCCTTGACTGACCAGCCAAGCCCGCCTACTAACGGGATACTGCATCGCCAAACGCTCACTTGACAGCGCGCACGGCCGCCCTCTACAACAGCGTGGTGAAACACAACGCATTTCGAACGGTTGTCTACGCCTTCCTAGGAATGAGCATCGCGGCGCTGTCCGCCTGCGGCTCATCATCTGCTGCTCCCAGCGCTTCCGCGCCGGCCGCCAGTCCAGCTTCCGCCAGCGCCGGAGCCAGCGGCGCCGGCAACGCCCAGGCGAAATGGGACGCGCTGGTCGCGGCCGCCAAGAAGGAAGGCAAGATCACCCTGGCTGTTGCCCCGGGCGGCGGCGCCAGCGCGCGCGAGGTCATCCCTCCCGCCTTCAAACAGGCTTTCGGCATCGACGTCGAGGTGCTGGTGGGCCCATCCAGCCAGCTCGTGGAGCGGCTCAAGCTCGAGCAATCGTCAGGCATTCACAGCGTCGACGTGGCGATCGGTGGCGCCGACACCATGTATTCGTCGTTCTACGGTGACAAGCTCATCGCGCCCGTCAAGGATCAGCTCATCCGCCCGGAGGTTATGAACCCGGCGAGCTGGACAATCGGCCATCCCTGGTTCATGGATCCGGAAGAGCAGTCGATCTTGCGTATCTCGTCCGGCCTCTCCGGCTTCACGGCGATCAATACCAACCTGGTCAAGGCCGCGGACCTGACTTCCTCGAGCGACTTCCTGAAGCCGGAGTACAAAGGCAAGATCGCGGTGTTCGACCCCACCATCAACGGCAGCGGCGGCCAGCACGCATCGTACATGCTGATCAAGCTCGGGCCGGATTTCGTGAAGAAGCTCTACGTCGATCAGCAGCCGGTGAAGACGCAGGACAACCGCCAATTCTCGGACTGGGTGGGCCGCGGCAACTACCCCATCGGTTGGGGAATGAACCCGGCCAATATCGAGGGACTGAAAGCCGACAAGCTGCCGGTTCGCGAGCTCCCGACGCTCAAAGACGTGCAGCCGTATCTCACTGGAGGCAGCGGGCTCATGGTCGAGCTCAAGGAGCCTCCCCATCCCAACGCCGCCGCCGTATTCCTGAACTGGATGGCCATGCCCGAGGGGAACGCCGTCTACAACAAGGCCATCCAGATGGTGAGTCCGCTCACGACCGTGAAGAGCGACTGGGTCCCCGATTATGTGCAGCCCAAGGCCGGTGTGGACTACCTGGATACCTACGGGTGGGACTACTCGCTGAAAACCTATCCCGAGGCATTCAAACAGCTGCGCCAGCTCCTGGGAGCCAGCGCATAGCGAAATGGCCGGGCCCGGATAGTTCCGGGCCCGGCCATTTGCCAGTCAGAGACTCGTCTAACCCCTGACCCTAACCCGTCGTTATTTATCGAGTCCGCGGTCCGCGGCGCTCTTGACGAAGGAGTCGTCCAGCATCTTGGCCGGGTCGAAGCTTTTCAGCTTCTCGTTGTTCTTCGCCAGGATGTCTTTGGCGGCCGTATACTGCTCAGCCTTCGGGTATGGCAGCGCCGGCATGACCTTGGCCTCGAAGTAGTCATAGGCCACGCCCATAGCATTGTCGTCCTCGGACTTGAAGTACTTCTTCATGACCTTGATCGCCGCCGCCTTGTCCTTGCGGGCCATAGCGCTGCCCTGCACGACCGAATCGACGTACGCCTGAACGGCTTCCTTGTGCGAGGCGACGTACGAGCGGAGCATCACGTCATTTGAGGTCGAGGCAGGCAGGCCCAGGTTGGCCAGATCGAACAGCGTATGGAAGCCCTGCGCTTCCAAGGTCACCGTGTCCGGCGGTGTCGAGACACCGCCCTGGATGGCACCGCTCAACATAGCCGACACACGGTTGGCCAGCGATCCCACGGCCAGGATGGTTACGTCCTTATCGGGATCGATGCCGATCTTCGGCAGCGCCAGCCGAGTGGCAATGTCCGACGTGGAGCCGACGCTGCTTACGCCCACCTTCTTGCCCTTCAAGTCGGCCGGCGTCTTGATGCTGGCAGGAGCCTGGAACACGAATGGAAACACCGGGGCTTCCACCGAAGTCACAACGAGGTCGGCGCCTTCGACCGAAGCGCTCATCGTCTCCGAGCCCCCCAGGTTGGCAACCTGGAGCTCGCCTGCCAGCAGCGCGGGTATGCCCTTGGTGCTGTCGATATTCTGGACGTCGACGTCGAGTCCGTTCTTTTCGAAGATGCCCGCCTCTTTAGCCATCCAGATCGGTAGCTGGTTAGTGATCAGGTTGCTGTAAGAGACGACCATCTTGGTTCGGCCCGCAGCCCCTGAAGCCGCGGCGCTCGGCTTCGCGGACGCCGCCGCCGAAGCGCTTGGTTTCGCGGATGCGGGCGTGCTGGCCGCTTGAGACGCCGCTGCGCTTGGCTTCGCCACCGAAGCAGGCGCACCAGATGGGCTCGCGGCGCCTGGCGAGGATGCTGGCGGTGCGGCAGTACCGCCGCACCCGGCCAGGAGCATGCCCGACAGCAGCGCCAGGGCCGGCAAAGAGGTGAACTTCATGCAATTGCCTCTCATTCTCGTTCTCACACTCAGCTTCGAGTGCATCATGAGATTCGCATCGAACCCGCGTAGCGTCAAGTCGCTTTTCCGTGCTGCGGGAGCGTGGCAATCCACGAAGGCTTTACCGGACAGCTCACACGAGCGCTGCGCAGCTCCCTCGTACCGGGCTAAGAATGATGTCGTTATGGTGATTACGTGCTGAAGTTCCGTTCCCGACCGCCCTCCGAGTGAGTCCCCTAAACGCAGCCCTGGCCTTTGCGCTGGCCGCGCTCCTCAGCTACGTCCTCACCCTCGGACAATCCCGACTGGCCGTGCGCTTCGGATTCCTCGACGTTCCCGACGCCCGTCGCAAGCATGAGGGGCTGCGACCGCGATTGGGCGGGCCAGGCCTGCTGATCGCGTTTTGCACCGCTGCGCTGCTCGCCGGATACGGCTGGAACTCGAAGTTCGCCGTCCTGCTGGCGGCTGCCTGCGCACTCGTCGGCATCGGCGCGATTGACGACAAGCGCGTGCCGCGCTTTCACGAGCTGCCGGCTTCCGTTCAGCTGCTGGCCCAGCTCGGCGCGGCCGGCCTGGCGATTCTCGGCGGTATCTACATCGTGGACGTCCGCGATCCCACCGCCCCCGCACCCTTCGGCGGAGTGCTTCACCTACCTCTATGGGCTGCCGTGATAGCCACGCTGTTCTGGATCGCCGGCATGATCAACACCGTCAACCTGCTCGACGGCATGGACGGGCTGGCCGGCGGCGTGGCAGCGATCGCCGCGGCGGTCCTGGGCCTGGTGTCTCTCCGGCTCGGCCAGACCGACGTCGCGATCCTGTGCTTCGCACTAGCCGGCGCGGCCTGCGGCTTCCTGCCGCATAACCTCTCCCGCTCACACACGTTCATGGGGACGAGCGGAGCCTGGTTTCTGGGGTTCATGCTGGCGGCGCTGTCGATCGTCGGCGGCGCCAAGTTAGCCACCGCCCTGCTCGTGGTCGGCGTGCCGGTATTGGACGTGGCGCTGCTGATCCTGTTGCGATCGCTGAGGCACCAGCCGTTCTGGCAAGGAGATCGCAGCCACCTCTTCCACCGGCTGCTCGACGTAGGCCTATCCCCAGGCGCGACGCTGCTGCTGTACTGCAGCATCTCGGCGGTCTTCGGCCTGTTCGCCTTTGTCTTCACGAGCAACAGCAGCATCGGCCTGGGGCTCAAGATCTATGGCCTCGTCGGGCTCGTGCTGGTCATGGCTCTGCTGCTTGGAATGTTGACTCGTCGCGGCACCACGCGTTAGGCGGCTGTTACGATCGGCGTAAGTGCCACGTATCTACCTCGACACCGCGGCGCTGAACCTGTTGATCGAGAAGAAGACGGATCCGGAAGCTGAAGCGGTCAGGCGCCTGCTGGCGCAGGGCAAGGCTGGCGAGATCGAGCTGGTGCACTCGGATGTAGTCGATAGCTGGCTGTGGGGCGGACGGGCCGAGGGTCGCAGGATGGCGCTCGGGCCCGAGCTCGAAGCAGCCCGGGCCGAAGACGTCCGCTCGTCCTTGCCGATCACCAAGTTCTCCAGCGCGGCGCTGCAGAAGCTCACCGGCGCCGAGAAGGGCGAGCTGTACAAGGCCTTGACCCAGGCCTACGCACGCTACTTCTACCAGCGCAGCGAGCTGGGCCTCATCATCCACACGTTGACGGCCATCCAGCATCGGTCCGACATCATGGCCAGCCCCGAAGCAGCCAAGTGGCAACGCTTCGTGGTCGCCAACATCGAGCGCATCGCTCAGCGCGAGACAGGCACGAAGCTCACGCTGATGGTGCCCAGCCGGGCGATCGAGCGCCTGAGCGCCGGCGAGAGATGAGGCCGACGACTGATCGGCGGATACTTTGTTCGGCAGCGACACTTGCCAAGCAGCACTAGATTCGCAACGATATTCCATGGTTCATGGGGGGCAAGTTGGATTCTCGTACCCGAAGTGGCTATCTAGCCGTTCAATTCGACCGTCTTGCTGAAGGCAAGGACACCCGCTGCGTCTCGCTCGTCACCGACGTTGCGCGCTTTGTCCTCAGGAGGCACGACAACGTCGTTATCTGCGTATGCGAGCTGAGCCAGCCGTCGCCGGCTGCCGAGGAGGGGCTACGGCGCAGGGGAGCCGTCGATGGTACCTTTATGATCAGCCCCAAGCTCGCCCCAAAGGACTTCGGCATGTGGCTCGACCGGGTGCTCCTGGACGACCTGGGAGCCGACCCCGAGACCGGAGTCGAAGTGTTCGATTTGCAGGAAGCGGCGATCCAGGTCTAGAAGGACGCCCAGCTCAGGGTTTGCCTGACCAACGGTCCCACAGGCGGCGACCCGCGCGGGCGGCGCCACCGGCCAGCTTCCCGGCCTTCTCCTCGACCCAGGCATAGCCCTGCACGACCTTGGTGAACTGCGCTTCACTCATGCCGGCTTCAAGCGCTGCGTCGTGAAGGGACAGCTCGCCGGCCTTGAAGCGACGGGCAATGTCGCGCAGCTGGTCGACCTTGCTATCGGCCACGAGGCGTCACCGCGGCCATTCTAAACCGGAGCGAGGCGCACGTCACTCGCTACCACACGGCGCATCACGTCTCCGCTGCTGACCAACAAGGCGCCATCCACATCGAGGTCGCGGGCGATGCCGTCGAACCCGCCGGCTGCGCTTGTCACGTGCACGGCCTGCCCGAGCATATTCGGCCACAACCGCCAATCGTCGATCACGCTGCTCGGACCTGAGCTTCGGAACTGACTGGTACGCATATCCAGATGCGCCAGCACAGCAGCGAGGAGCTCGTCCAAGTCGTACGTCCGCCCGCACTCGCTGAGCAGGCTCGTGGCAGTCCGGGCGAGCTCCGCTCCCAGCGCATCCGTCCCGACGTTGACGTTGATGCCAACCCCCAGAATGACACAGCGGGAGCCGTCTCGTGCGGCCGTGCTTTCGGCCAGAATGCCAGCCAGCTTTCGGCCCGCCAGCAGCAGGTCGTTGGGCCATTTCAACGTGGGCCTCACCCCAGCAACGTCCTGAACCGCTTCGGCGACGGCCAATCCGGCCGCCAGGCCCAGAACGGGTACCTGGGCAAGGCTGGCCGAGGGACGCAGGACGATAGAGAAGTACAAGCCACCGGAGGGCGAGTGAAACGATCGTCCCGCCCGGCCCCGGCCAGCAGTCTGCTCCGCCGCCACGACCACTGTGCCCTCGGCTGCTCCGCCGTCGGCCAGCTTACGGGCGGCGGATTGGGTTGACGGCAGAGAGAGGTAGCGAAGAGGAGATGGAACGTGCGTCAGCGTAGCCGATCGCGCCGTGCCAGCGCGTACTCGCGGGCGACCAGCCAGGCGGCGCATCCCACCAGGAGGCCCATGAGCAGCTGCTGGCCGGTTTGGGCAAGCTCGTTGGCGTACGCGGCGGCCGGGGACGATACCAGCAACGAAAGGGCATATGGCACGTCTCCCAGCTCCAGGCCGGTCGAGCTGAGCCACATCAGGGATTGAAACCCGCTGTACACCAAGGCCGCCACGACGACGAACTGGACCAAGGCCGGGACCCAGCCGAAGCCGAAGCCGCTGAGGCGATGCCACAAGGAGGACGCCGCCGTCCTCTTGGACTGCGGCCCACTCAACCGCGCGAGGTTCAGCTTGAGCGCTGGGGGAGGCTCGACCACGAGCTCGGAGCGGAGCACCACGTCCAAACGATCCAGCCTCTGCCGAAAGCCGGAGCAGCCGGCACAGGCCCGCAGGTGTTGGTCCAAGCCAGCATCGCGAAGCTGTTCGCCGTCCAGCAGCAGCGTTCTTACGTCCCGGCAGTCCATGTCAGCGATTCCTTTCCATTGTGACGGCTTTCAACGGATTCCGCCAGCCGTTGCTTGGCGCGGCGAATGTGGCTTTTCACGGTATTCAACGGAAGATCCATCACCTGGGCGATGTCCTCGTAGCGCATGTCTTCGAAGTAATACAGCGTCAATGCCAATCGCTGCGCCGTCGTCAATGCCGCCAGCGCCTGGCGAACCTCGCGCGCCGTTTCAGCCGCACTCACAAACGCTTCGGGCTGAGCCAGGGGATCCGTTTCCCAAACGTCCTCGACGGACGGCCGCGTCCCATCCTGACCGAACGATCGCGGCAAACGTCCACGGCGCCTCAGCTCGTCCAGGCACACATTCGCGACGAGCCGGTACAGCCAGGTCGTGAACTTCGTCTCGCCACGGTATGTCGGCAGCACGCGCAAGACCCGCAGGAACGCCTCTTGAGTCATGTCCATGGCGTCCGGCTGGTTGCGCATGATCCCGATCGCGACGCTGTAGACGTACGTTTGTTGGGACGCTATCAGCTCACCCATAGCTGTCGCGTCGCCGGACTGAGCACGCTGGATCAGTGGCGCCAGACTATCCAGCATCACCCCTGCCCATCCTCGAGTTAGACGGCTGTGCGCGGGCTGCTGTTGCACCGGGATCGGGGCCATGCGCAACAATGCCCGAATTGCGCACGTCGAATAGGCAGACGAAGAAGTTGGAGGGCCGTGTTCGCATGGAGCAGGATATCTGGCGAAGGCAGGAGCCAAGGCGCCTACGGCGCAGCAGCCGGGAACGGATGTGGGCCGGCGTCGCCGGCGGCATGGCCGAATACTTCGACGTAGACCCGGTGTTGATGCGGCTGATCTGGGTAGTAGCCACCATCGTCACGGCCGGACTCGCCCTGGCCGTGTATTGCGTCCTCTGGATAATCATGCCGCAAGATACCGACCTTGGGAGCTCGGCCTGGCCGGGGCCAGCCGCCGCGGCAGACCAACCAACGGAGGGCGCCCAGGCCGAGGCGAGCGGTTCCGTGGCTGCCGACGCCGCTGGTTGGACCAATCCCAGCCCACCCGGCTCCCGTCCTTACGGGCCCAACGAGGACTGGTACGGCGAGCATCGAGCCCGCAGGCGCCGCTCGGCCGGCATAGTGTTGATTGCCCTCGGCCTGCTGTTCTTGACCGCCCAGGCCGGGCTCTTTCGCTGGATCAACTGGCACGTGGCCTGGGCAGTAGTGCTGATCGTGCTCGGCGCCGCACTGCTCTTGCGCCGTTCGGACTGGAGGGCCTGATCGTGGCCAGCACGTTCCCCCCCACCCAGGCTGCCCCGCCCCCCTATGCTCGCTACCGGCGCCGGCGCCGCGGCCTGGTGTGGCCGCTGCTGCTGATTACCGTCGGCGTCATCCTGCTGCTCCAGAACTTGGGCATCCTCAGCTGGGAGCTGTGGCGCACGTTGTGGCAGCTGTGGCCGTTGATTCTCATCCTGATTGGTCTCGATCTGGTCCTGGGCGGATTCGGTCGCGGCGCTGTTGCCGCCGCCGTGAGCTTGCTGGTACTGCTGGCGGTGCTCGGCCTGGCCTTGGCAGCCGCCCTAACCGGCTGGCTGCCGCCGATTGGGCCGGCCGGTCCAATCCGAACCGCCACGCTGACCCAAACGCTGCAGGGAGCGACGCAAGCCTCCGTTCACCTGCAGTTTGGAGCGGGAGACTTCTCAGTCGGCGCGCTCGACACCCCGGGCGACCGCCTGGCGGAGCTCACCTTCAACGGCCCGGATCAATCTCGGCCGCGGGCTTCCTACCGCGTCGACAACGGCTCTGCACAGCTCAGCTACGTCACCGGCGGCCGCGGCCCCTTTGACAGCCGCGCCAACGATACGAGCCTGCTGCTGACCCCCAGCGTGCCGCTGACGCTGAACGTGCAGTACGGCGCATCAACCGCCCATCTCGATCTGACCAAGCTCCAGGTCAGCAATCTTCAGCTGCAGATGGGCGCCAGCACCACCACGGTGATACTGCCAGCCACGGGCCTCACCAACGCGACCATCAAGGGCGGCGCCGCGACGCTGAACGTCGAGGTGCCCCAAGGAGTAGCTGCGCAGATTCAATATGAAGGCGGGCTCAGCACGCTCAACGTCGATACCGGCCGCTTCCCCGAGATCTCCTCAGGACAAGCCGGACGGCGGAGTTTCCAATCGCCCGACTACGACTCGGCCGGGAACCGCGTGCAGCTCGACATCCAAGCCGGGGTAGCCACCATCAACGTTCGCTAGCCGGAAGGCTGGGGCAGCCGGGGATCTACGGCGCTAGAGCTCCGCCTCGTGGCCGATTGCCTGGAGGATCTTGACCGCCAGGTGCACGTTAAAGCGCTGTTCCGCGTCATTCAGGTCAAGGCGTGCGATCTCCTGGATCCGCTTCAGCCGGTACTTCAGCGTATTGACATGGATGAACATCGCCCGAGCCGAGCTTTCCAGGTTGCGGCCGCTCTCCAGGTAGTAGCCGAGGGTCCGTACGAGCGTGGTGGCATGTACGCGATCGTATTCCAGCAGCGGACCCAGCGTCTGCTCGGCCAGCTTCATGAGCTCGGTGCGATCCTCGATCAGCGAGAACAGACGATAGACACCCAGGGAATGGAAGAAGATCACCTGGCTCTGCTTGTGGCAGCGCCGGATGATGTCCAGCGCACGGCGCGCTTCCGAGAAGGACTCCTTGAAGTCGCCAATCGCCTTGCACAGCCGCCCAATGCCGATCGAGATCGGCACTTCCGGCAGCACCTGCATGACCCGACTGTGGAGGTTGCTGGTCAGCGTCTCGATCGCCTGCTGGGTGGAGCCCATGAAGGCTTCAGGGATCAGCACCACCACGCCGTGCGGTCGGGGGGCCACGATGCTGCCGGGAGCACTCTTCTGAACGAAGCCCAAAACGATCTCTTCAAGGTCGTTTCGCAGGCGCGAGCTCTCGAGCTCACCTTTACGGCGGTGATGCGGCGCAGGCTGCTCGTCTGGCTCGACGAGCAGCAGGTAATGGTTCTGCGCCAGGTTATAGCCGAGATGGCGGGCGCGGGCCAGCATCGACCGTTCGTCGCTGTAGCTGCCCGACAGGAGATCCTCCGTGAAGTTCCCCTTCAGCCGGTTCTCCACTTCGAACGCGGTCCGCTCCTTCATGGCCTCGAGCGCCAGGACCGTCGCCGCATGCTCCGCGGTGGTGAAATCGATGTCCTCGATGGGCCGGTCGTTTTCGAGGATCGACACGTAGCCCACCATCTCCTGGCCGACCACCACCGGCGCCATGACGCGCGCGCGGGTCATGCCCAAATCCGGCGCCGCCGGGAACTGAGCCGGACGGTGCTCCTGCACGATCCTCTTCACTCGGTCGGCGACGCGCGAGTCTTCGAACGCCTCGGCCACCGACAGATCGTCTTCGCAGCCATCTGAGCTGGCCAGGAGCTTGAAGAAGCGATCCTGCACCAGCACCGGCCGGTCGAGCAGGTGGCTGAGGGTAGTCACAATAGCTTCCAGCCCATCGCCGTCCAGCACCATACGTGAGAGCCGGCTGTGTATGGCAGTTACACGCTCCAGATAGCGTGCGAACTCTTCGGTAGCAAGCCGGCTCCGTGGCGGTTCAATGGCGGTCTCCACCCTACCCGATTGAACGGCCGGTGTGGCTTGTTCGCCGAAGACTGTCGCCATGCGCTCAACCCCTCCCGTATATGCATCGCCGGCCATGTTGATGCCTCAGGGCTGCCAAAACTGGTGCACTCCGGCTGGCGAGTACCTAACTATAGTCGAGGCGAAAGATGGGGGGTATGTTGTTTGAAGCCATAGCCCAAAACAGCGAATTGGGGAAACGAGCCAACGCCCCCATGTTCGCTAAACATAACCAAAAAGGCTTGCTAGCCGCCTGCTCGGAGCCCCTCCGGAGTGACCGCGGAGACCGGCTCGGACTAGATCCAACCTCGACGCTTGAAGAGGGCCAGCATGATCCCCACCGAGACCATGAATGACCCGCACATCAGCCCAAAGCCAATCCAGCCACTCGGCATGTAGGTCTCGTCGAAGTTGGTTCCAAACACACTGGCGACCAACGTGAGGGGCAGGAAGATCACGCCGACGATGCCAAGGGTCTTCATGATCTCGTTCAGCCGGTTGTTCTGCGTGGCCAGGTGTATGCCCATCACGCTCTCACTCAAATCTCGCAGGTCTTCGATCATCGAGTCCAGGCGCACCAGATGGTCGAACACGTCACGGAAGTAGGGCTGTGTGGAGGCGGCAACCAGGTGACCGAAGTCGCCTCTCGCCATCCGCCCCATCAACTCACGCTGCGGAGCCACCAGCCAGCGCAACCGCATGATGCTGCGCTTCAGGCCGCTGATGCGCTGCACCAGGGCCGGATCGGGAGCTTGCAGCGCACACTCCTCCAGCATCGCCATCTCTTCATCCACCGCGCCCACGACCGGCAGCACCTTGTCGACCAGATCGTCCATGATGGCGTGGGCCAGCCAGTCGGGCCCCTTGACCACAAACGGGAGCCCGCGCTGGCAGTTGAGGCGAACGTCATCGAGCTCAGGAAGCTCCTGCTGGTGCACGGTGACCACGTAGTTCTTTCCCAGGTACAGGTCCAACTCGGTGGTCACCATGTCCTCCTTGCTCGAGTCGAATCGCACGGCGTGGCAAATGATGAACAGGTACTCACCGTAGTCCTCGACCTTGGGCGGGTCGTACACGTCGTTCGTCGCGTCTTCGATGGTCAATGGGTGAAAGTGAAAAACGTCCGACAGCACCTGGATCTCGGCCGCATTCGGAGCCTGGATGTCCAGCCACAGCGTGCAAGCTGGATCGGCCAGCACAGCAGCCAGCCGGCCGCAGTCAGCCGGCTCCAAACGTTGGTCTCCGTTTCGTACAAGCAGCGTCATCATGGCGGCCCTACCCTAACACCTTCCGGCCGCCGATCGTCCGGCGACTCCCCGTGTTGCGCCCCAAGTGAAGCGCTGCCGGTGCCAACTGTCCGACGCCGGGGGGCTCGTCCAGCCTAGCCCGCGCTGTTGGCCGGCGCGGCAAGCTCAGGGCTGGCCGGAGCCGTGGGGCTTTCCGCATCACTGGCCGAACCGACAGCGGACGGGTCCTCCTCGGACTCACTCCCGGAGATCGCTGTCTCGTCTGCTCGATCGGGCGCGGGCTCGGCCCCTTCGGCTGCAAGGGGCGCGGGCTCGTCGAGCTTGCGATAGTCCATCGCCAGGCGAAACAGATCCTCAGATGCGATAGGCAGCGGATCGAGCAGCGCCAGCTCGTTATCCCAGGCCGAGCCAACGCTGGAGAGGTGCAGCCCCGCCTCCTGCATCAGCTGTTGATGCAAGAGGTCACGCTCGCGTTCGATGCACACCATGACGTGGCCCAGGGCCATGAACTGCCCCGCCAGAAAGTTGTCCGGTTGACCCGCCAGCGCTTCGCTTCTGGCAGCGGCGGCAGCATCGGCCACGGAACGAGCCATCAGATTGAGCGCCTCGAACGCACCCTGCCTCCGCGTCGATTGCACCGGATCGGCGAGTGTCGGCGCCACCAGGACGTCCAATGGCTGCGGGCGTTTGAAGAACATGACAGCATCCTAGCGAAAGGGCGGCGTCATGAGAAGGGATCTGTTGCCACTGCCCTGGAAACTTTGCCTGCCTGGCGGCCAGCGGTGTGTGCTGTTTGTATGATCTGGCTAACTTACTGCACACGCACGGAGTCATTCCATGTACCTCTTTGTCGTCCTGCTCATCGTGGCCCTGCTGCTCATCGTGTGGTTCTCGTTCACCGCGGTTGCCCTCGTCATCCATTTCATTCCATGGCTCATCATCGGACTCGTCGCCGGCGCCACTGCCAGCACCATCACCGGCAGCCGCCACGGCATCCTGGGCGACATCGGCTTGGGGCTGGTGGGCGCCGTGCTCGGCGGCTTCCTGCTTCGTGTGGCCTTGCACGTCCAAACGCGCGGCTTCATCGAGGACGTCATCGCCGGGATCATCGGCGCGGTCATCATCCTGCTCATCGGCAAGGCCCTGAGCCCGCGCCGCGCCTACTAAGCTGCTCCTTCCGGTCTGTCCAGCCAGTGAGCTGCCAGATGGCGAAATGACCTGGATAGCCCACGGCCGCGAGGAAATCCTCGTGGCCAACGTGGATGGCCGCTACTACGCCATGGACAACGTCTGCTCGCACAGCGGGGCGTCGCTCGCGGACGGCTACCTCGACGAGACCATCGTCCAATGCCCGCTGCACGGCTGGGAATACGACCTCACGACCGGCTGCTGCACACATATCAAGAACGAATGCTTGCGCACCTTCCCCGTCGTCGAGCAGGAGGGACAGCTCTTCGTGGAAATCTCCGACTCGCCGTGACCCTCGGGGAGCTCTGCCGGCAGGATCGCGACCGCCAGCTCGCCTGGCTGGAGGACTACCTGCGCATCCCGAGCATCAGCAGCAGTCCCGAGCACGCGGAGGAAGTCCGTCGCTGCGGCCGGTTCAGCGTGAGCGAGATGGAGCGCATCGGCCTGGAACACGGCCAGCTCCTCGAAACCGGGGGCCATCCAGTGGCCTACGCCGATTGGCTGCACGCGCCGAATGCCCCAACCGTGCTGGTGTATGGCCACTACGACGTCCAGCCCGTCGACCCACTCGACCTCTGGGACAGCCCGCCGTTCGATCCGCGCATCAGGGATCGGGACCTGTATGCGCGGGGCGCCGTGGACGACAAGGGACAGGTGCTGATGCACTGGGCGGCCATCGAAGCGTTGCTGAAGCTCCACGGACGCCTGCCGCTGAATCTCAAGCTGCTGATCGAAGGAGAGGAGGAGATCGGCAGTCCTCATCTCGATGCCTTCATTCAGGAGCGGTTGGACCTCCTCCGAGCAGACGTTGCCGTGATATCCGACACCGCGATGTACGGCCACGGCATCCCTTCGCTGTGCTACGGCCTGCGAGGTCTGACCTATCTGCAGATCGACGTGCATGGCCCGAACAGCGACCTGCACTCGGGATCGTTCGGAGGAGCAGTAGCCAATCCCTGCAATGCCCTGGCGGCGCTGCTCTCCAGATTGAAGGACGACGCCGGGCGAATCCTGATCCCAGGCTTCTACGACGACGTGCGGCCGCTTTCGGCGGCCGAACGGACGGAGCTGGCCAAGCTGCCGTTCGACGAGGTCGCGTACCGGACGGCCATTGGCGTCGACGAGCTGGTTGGAGAGCCGGACTGCACGCCCCTGGAGCGCCTCTGGGCCCGGCCGACGCTCGACGTCAACGGCATCTGGGGCGGCTTCCAGGGAGCCGGCGCGAAGACGATCATCCCGGCAGAAGCGCATGCCAAGGTGAGCTGCCGGCTGGTGCCGGACCAGGACCCCGAGCGCATCGCCCGGTTGGTCGAAGATTACGTGCGCGCGATAACGCCAGCCGGCGTTCGCGTCGAAGTCCGGCAGCTCCATGGCGGCAGGCCGTCTATCACGCCCATCGACCACCCGGCGACGCTGGCCGCCAAGCGTGCACTGGAGCGGGCATTCGAGAAGGAGGTCGTGTTCATGCGGGAGGGTGGCTCGATTCCTGTCGTGGCCACGTTCGATTCCCTTCTGCACGTGCCCACAGTGCTGCTTGGCGTTGGGCTGCCGGACGAGCACGCGCACGCCCCCAATGAGCGCCTGAACCTGGACAACTTTTACCGCGGCATCCTGGCAGTGGCCTACCTCTGGCAGGAGCTGGCGAGCTCCCCCATCGCCTGATCGCCAGTGAGCGTCGCGAGCATAGCCGGTCTGCTCCGGAGCGCCGGCCTCACGGTAGCGGTAGCCGAGTCGTCTGCCGGCGGCGCGATATCCGCCGAGCTCACGAGTCAGCCTGGCAGCTCAGCCTACTTCGTGGGCGGCATCGTCGCCTATGACGACCTTTCGAAGACCGCCGTCCTTGGACTCGACCCACAGCTCCTGACCGCTTACGGCTCGGTCAGCGCTCCTGTGGCGGCCGCTATGGCCCGTGCAGCTCGAACGCTGTTCCACGCCGACCTAGGCTTGGGAGAGACCGCCATCCTCGGGCCCGGCGGCGCCACGGATACGAAACCGGCGGGATTGAGCTTCATCGCCCTGGCGACCGAGGATGGTGAGCAGGTCCGTGAGCTCCAGCTCCAGGGAGATCGCTCCAGCAACCGCGCCGCCATTGTCGCCGCCGCCCTGGAGCTGATTGGGACCAGCGTCAGCCTTAACCGCTGAGTTGTCCCAAATCAGACCAGCTCTACCCCGTGGAAGGTGCTTTCGCGGCGGCCCGCTTCGGTCATGCGAACGAACTGGGCATTCCGGCGTAGCTCGGGGATAGTCCGAGCGTCGCAGTAGCTCATGCCTGAGCGCAGCCCGCCGACGAGCTGCGTAATTACCTCGGCCACGTCGCCGCGGAACGGCACCATGGCCTCGACGCCTTCCGGAACCACGCTGTCGAGGTCCTCGCCCAGGCCCTGTCCCATGCTGTCGCGATGCTGCCGCTGCACCGCCGCTTCGAGGGAGGCCATGCCACGGCAGATCTTGAACTTGCGGCCACCGCGGGTAATGGTCACGCCGGGGCTTTCCCTCGTACCCGCCAGCAGGTTGCCAATCATGACCGTTGAGGCGCCCGCCGCCATTGCCTTGGTGATGTCACCGCTCGCTTGAATACCACCGTCGGCGATGATTGGCACTCCGGCCTTATCGCCTGCTTCGGCGCACTCGACCACCGCGCTGAGCTGCGGCACACCCACTCCGGCCACGATTCGTGTGATGCAGATCGAGCCGGGGCCCACCCCAACCTTGATCGCGTCCGCGCCGGCGGCCGCCAGGTCGTGGACGCCTTCGGCGGTGGCTACGTTCCCGGCAACGAGCTCCACAGCGTCACCCAGCTTGCCCCGAATCGCATTGAGCGCCCGCAGCGCATTCTCTGAATGTCCATGGGCAATGTCGATGACCAGCGCATCGGCCCCCGCTGCCTGCAGCTCTTCCGCCCGCTCCAGGTAATCACCAACCACGCCCACCGCCGCGGCCACACGCAAGCGGCCACGATCGTCCTTGCTGGCGTTCGGGAACAGCACCCGCTTGTAGATGTCCTTGCTGGTGACGAGACCCTTGAGCTTTCCATGTTCGTCGACCAGCGGCAGCTTCTCGATCTTGTGCTTCGCAAACAGTCGTTTGGCCGTTTCCACGTCCGTGCCGACCGGAGCGGTGATCAGGCGCTCGCGGGGCGTCATGACCTCGCGGATGCGCACGTGCATCTCCTCCTGGAACAGCAGGTCGCGCGACGTCAGAATTCCTTCAAGCAGGCCGTGCTCGTCCGTTACCAAGATCCCCGTGATGCCCTGCTCGTCCATCAGCTTCAGGGCGTCGCCAACCGTGTTGTTGGGGTGCAGGGCGTAGGGATTCTCGATGAAAATGCTTTCGGAGCGCTTCACTTTGCGCACCTGCTGGGCCTCTGTCTCCAGAGACATGAACCGATGGATGACGCCTATGCCGCCCAGACGAGCCATGGCGATGGCCATGTCCGCCTCGGTCACCGTGTCCATATTGGCCGACACCACCGGCGTCGCCACCTGAATGCGCCGTGAGAACGGCGAGCAGGTATCTACATTGCGCCGCGACGCGATACGCGAGCGCCGGGGCACGAGAAGGACGTCGTCGTAGGTGAGGGCAATTGGCGGTTCCACGAACATGCGCAGCTAGTGTAACGAAGCGCCGCAAACGAGCGGCCCGCGGACGCCGCAAGCGTGCGCCCGGCGCGCAGGTATCCTCAAAGGCAGTGTTGAGGGTCTTTTCCGGCGTCCTCCAGGATGAGGCCGGGCAGCTCTTTCTCGCCTCACAGGCCGAGCCGGAAAGCGAGCCTGCCAGCGCGGCGCTGTTTCGCTGCCTGGCCGCCGAGGCGGAGCTGTCCTCGTCCGAGCTTGTCGGCAACGCCTGGCAGAACCACCTGCTGGATCGCATCCTGGCCGACGAAAACGCCTTCAGCCTCAAGGCCCAGACCACGGCGTTGGAGCAGATGGGCCCTGCCTTGGTCAAGGCGGCGCGATCGGATCTGGACGAGCTTCGCGCGCTGTTCGAGCACGGCCTCGATCTCGATGGCTTCGTGCCGGCGGGCCGCCGCCCGCCTCTACCAATGAAGATCGAGCTTGCGCAATCGGGTGATTGGGCGGGGTCCGTGGAGCGTCTGGCGGCGCACTTCCGCGAGCATGGCACCGGGCAGCTGGCGCGCTACCAGGCCTTCCGCTGGGATCCCGTGGCCAAAGCGCTGCAGCCCATTCCCGATCCGGACCCGGTGCGGCTCGATCAGCTGTACACCTACGATGCCGAACGTGAGCTGCTGCTGGCCAACACGGAGCAGTTCCTGGCCGGCTATCCGGCCAACAACACTCTGCTGTACGGCGACCGCGGCACGGGCAAATCCTCCACCGTGAAGGCGCTGCTGCAGCGCTATCCCAAGCTCAAGATGATCGAGATCGCGCCCGGCGACCTGGACGATCTGCAGCGTTTGCTGCCGCTCATCGCGCCGAATCCGGCGCGGTTCATCCTGTTCGTTGATGACCTGTCGTTCGACGAGATGGAGTTTGAGTACAAGCACCTCAAGGCGGTCCTCGAGGGCGGGCTCCGGAGCCGCCCCTCGAACGTGCTCATCTATGCCACCAGCAACCGCCGCCACCTGGTCAAGGAACGCTTCTCCGATCTCACCAAGCCCATCATCAACGACGAGATCCACCAGCAGGACACGGTCGAGGAGAAGCTGTCGCTGAGCGATCGGTTCGGCATCACCTTGACCTTCATCACGCCGGATCAGGCACGCTACGTGAATATCGTGGCCAGCATTGCGCGCTCACGCGGCTTGGATTTCGATGCGGGGGAGCTCAAAGCCCGAGCCATCCGCTGGGCTATGTATCACAATGGTTTCTCGGGCCGGACCGCTCGCCAGTTCGTCGACTATCTGGAAGGCGAGCTTGGAATCAGCGGCGCACAGGCCTAAGCCGTCGGGCTACTCCTCAGAAGCGGCCGCGGTCGCCCGGTCAGGCCATTCCAGCGGCCGAGCCGGCGACTGGCCGGGCAATGGCTGGGCGTCAATCACCTGGCGCTTGCTGCGCAGCTCTTCGACCAGGTTCCCCACCTGGACGTTGAGCCCATGCACCTGGGCCGCCAGGCGCTCGAATTCCGCGCGGGTGGGAACGCCGGCCCGCTGCAGCGCCAGCGCCAGCCGTTCCTCGCTTGGATCTTCGCTGTCGCCGCGGGTCTGACGCCGGCGCTGGATAACGCTCTCAACCGATCGCAGCACTTCTTGCTCCGTCATGTGGCCGAGCTCGATCCAGGTGTTGATCACGCGCTCCATCTCCTGCTCCACCAGGTGCACGATACCCGTGCCGGTGAGCGTCCGGCGCACCTGCTCCAGTGTGGCCGTGCCTGCCTGCAAAAGGCCGGTGAGCACGCTCTTACTGAAGGGCCCGGTGGACTGCCGCTCCCGCTCCAGCAGGATCTCGGTCAGGATGATGGTCGTGATGTCATCGCCCGAATCGTTGTCGACGACCTTCACGTCCTCGCCGCCACGAACCAGTCGGGCAATGCCGTCGAGGGTGATCTGCCTGCGATCCGAGGCGTCGTAGAGCTTGCGATTGGAGTAACGCTTGATCAGGTGCATGCGCGCCCTGCGGCCACTATACCGCCCTGCCCAAGCGCTCGACGAGCGCCTCCCTGAGGCCGGCAGTGGTGTAGGTCCCAGCAACCACGTCCACTCGCAGGCCATGCTCTTCAGCCGTTCGGCTGGTGACCGGGCCGATGCAGGCCACCTTCACCTGTGCCGGAAGTGAGCCTGCCATCTTCATGAAATTGGCCACCGTCGATGAGCTGGTAAACGTGACCACGTTCACCTGGCCGCTGTTCAGCAGCGATCGCAAGCGCTCGGCCCCTTCGATCGGGAGCTTCGTCGCGTACACCGGCACCACGTCGACTGTTGCGCCGCTCTGGCGCAGATGCTCCGGCAGCACCTCTCGCGCCTCAGCCGCTCTGGGAAGCAGCACGCGTCGCGGTGCGAACGGCAGCAGGGCATCGACCACCGCTTCCGCCACAAAGGCCGGCGGCACCTGGTCCGCCTGCAATCCGTACGGCCGCAGCGCCGCTGCGGTCTCGGGCCCTATTGCACATATCCGGACGGAGCCAAACGCTCGCGCGTCGAAGCCCCCTGCCCAGAGTCGATCGCAGAAGCAGCGCACGCCATTGGCAGATGTGAACACGACCCAGTCGTAGCCGTCGCCGCCAGCCGAAGGCCCCGCGGCCAGCCGGCGTATGGCGCCATCGACCTCATCTCCGGCCAGCGGCTCGACCTCGATGACCGGCAGCTGGAACACCAGCGCACCGAGCTCGCGTAAGCTCTCCGCGAAACCACTCGATTGCTGTCGCGTCCGGGTTACCAGCACGCCCAACCCAAACAGCGGCAGGCGCTCATACCAGCTAAGCGCGTCACGCAGGTTCACGACCTCACCCACTACGACCACCATCGGGGCCTGCAGGCCGGCCTGCTCGACCAATCCCGGGAGATCGGCCAGACCACCGACCACGGTGCGCTGCTGAGGACGCGTACCCCACTGGATTGCCGCGGCGGGCGTGCCGGCAGCGGCTCCCTGGCCAATCAGCCGATCGACGATGGCCTGCAGGTTCGTCGCGGCCATCAGGAAGACCCGCGTCCCGTTGAGCACAGCGGGCTCCCGCGAATTGAGGCTGTCCGGCAGCTTGCCGCCCTGCTCCTGGCCGGTGAAGATGGTGACCGAGCTGGCGTATCCCCGATGCGTCACCGGGACGCCGGCGTAAGCCGGCACCGCCAGAGCAGAGCTCACGCCGGGAATGACCTCGAACGGAACGCCCGCCTGGCGCAGCGCCAGGCCCTCCTCACCCCCGCGCCCGAACAGATAGGGATCGCCACCCTTCAGGCGCACGACGAGCTTGCCACTCGATGCCAGCTGCACCAGCAGCTCGTTGACCCGATCCTGGCCGAAGCGCTCGTCACCGTGCGGGTCGCCCACCGGGATCAGCTCCGCCCGCGGCGCGCAGCTCAGGAGATCGTCGTCGATGAGGAAGTCGTACACCACGACGTCGGCTCGACTCAGCAGCTGCTGAGCCCGAACAGTGAGCAGGCCGGGGTCACCTGGACCACCGCCGACGAGATACACCTTGCCTGCAGCCTTGCCGCCCACTATCAGCGCCCGACCTCCAGCAGCCTGCCGGCGCCCCTGATCAACGCCTCTTCCGCAACCTGCGAGCCCAGCGCGATGGGGTCGCTGCCCTCCCCGTCAGCCCGGATGACGGTCTTACCGTCCTCCGAGGCGACGACTGTTCGCAAGGCAATCCAGGGCTCGGCCGGTGACCCTGCTGCCTGGGCATACGCCGCCAATGGCACCCTGCAGCCGGCGCCCAGCGCAGCGGCAAACGTCCGCTCGGACTCTACGGCCAGCCTGGTCTGCCAGTCGTCGAGCGGCGTCACGAACGCCCTCACGTCCGCTCTCGCGGCCAGGCTTTCGACGCAGATCGCGCCCTGTCCCGGCGCAGGCAGGCACACGGTTATGTCAAGGTAGCAGCCATCTCGCACGTCCGCCCCGAGCCGCTTCAGCCCGGCCGCCGCCAGCACCACGGCATCGTATTCGCCGCTGTCCAGCTTCTTCATCCTGGTATCGACGTTGCCGCGAATCGGCGCGAAGATGAGGTCTGGTCTAACAGCCAACAGCTGCGACGACCGCCGCAGGCTGCTGGTTCCAACCCGTGCCCCTCGAGGCAGCCGCTCCAGCGGTGGCTCAGCCGCATTCAACTCTGCGACGCCTCTCTGCAGCAGGACGTCGCGCACATCTTCGCGCGCCAGGACGGCCGAAAGGTGAAAGCGTTCATCCATCACCGACGGCACGTCTTTCAGGCTGTGGACCGCGAGGTCGATAGCGCCATCCAGCAACGCCTTCTCAATGTCTTCCACCCACAGCCCTTTGTCGCCAATAGCGGCAAGAGGGACGTCGGGACGCGTATCGGCCGCGGTGTGAATCACCACCAGCTGCAGCTCGCAGGTCGGATCACGCCGGCGGAGCTGCTCCGCGACGTGCTCAGCTTGCCACAACGCCAGCTTAGAGCCGCGCGAGCCAATGCGAAACGGCCCCACCGACTGAGTATAGGGAGCGCCTTGTCGCGGCCAGCCGCGCTCTACAATTCGCTCTGTCACCTGGGGCTGTAGCTCAGCTGGGAGAGCATCGCCTTTGCACGGCGGGGGTCAGGGGTTCGAATCCCCTCAGCTCCACTCGTTTCGCGCGTCGGGGCGACTCCCGTTCGCCGCGGCCCGTACCATTGGTAACGGGTGACAGCGGCGAGCACGGACGAGTGGACGGCGCGCTACCTCCGACTGCTCGGAGTTGAGCGCACCACGCCTGATCTGCAGACGCTGCGCCGGCTCACCGCGGCGCACCTGCTGAACATCCCGTTCGAAAACGTCAGCTCGATTCTGCGCCGGCAGGCAAACGCGGCTGGACCCGTCCCGGAGCTCGATCCTTCCGAAGTGCTCGAACGGTGGGAGCGTGGGACGGCCGGAGGAGTGTGCTTCGAGATCGCCGGCATGCTTGGCTGGCTGCTACGGGCTCTTGGCTATCGTGCGCACAACGTCCTCGGCTTCATCCTCTTTCCTGGCTCGCACCAGGCGCTGGTTGCCGAGATCCAGGGGCAGAGCTATCTGGTGGACGTGGGCTGCGGAGCGCCCCTGTTCGAGCCGATTCCCCTGGGCCGCAGCGTGGAAGCGCACCACGCCGGCTTGGGTTTTCGCTTCAGCCCCTCAGGCACGTCCGACAGCTGGCAGCAGGACCGCCTGATTGACGGCCAATGGGTGCCGTTCTGTCAGTACGATCTGCGACCTCTCGACCCACGTGATGGGGCCGCCGCCTACCAACGTCATCACACTCCGGGCCAGAGCTGGGTCGTGGACAACCTGGTGATCATTCGCTGCCTGCAAGACCAGGTGCTCGTCCTCCGAGACCGCGAGTTCACCCGGTTTACGCCTGGATCGAAGGTCTCGCAGACGATAGCGGAACCCAAATCCAGGGCCCAGCTCGTTGCCCGCGCATTCGGCCTTCCCGACCTCCCAGCCGAGGCGGCCATTCGAGCGTTAGAGGCCAGGCTCGCGGCGGGAACCTGAACCGGGCCAGCCACCTCGACGGCCGCATGCTACCTGCGGCGCTTGGCCCGAGCGCGGGTCAGCTTGGGCGATGGCGCCCGGTTGGCGACTTTTGCCGGAACCGTTTCCGAAACCGCCAGCCTGGTGCGCTGCTCGAGGACAAGCACCACGAGCCACAGCAGCAGCAGGCCGAGGCCCGGGAGCCCGAGGAAGTCGTACGCGCCGAGACCGTACCCGAAGGCCGGATTCGGCGGGTTTCCGAACAGGGTGAGGATCGAGCGCAGCGGCAGCACACCAGCCAAGGCGTCAATGGGAATGAAGACGCCAATCAACAGCAGCGCCAATAGCGCCGCGATCTTGAGCTTGTCCGTCCACAGCTCCCGCCGCGTGAGCGCCACGTGCCCGAGAACGCCAAAGACGATTAACGTCACGATGGTGAACTCGTGAGCGGTGTGTGGCGAGATGAGCAGCATCGTCATGACCGCCAGGCAGAACTCGATGGAGCGGCGCTCCATGGAGCCCAGGGCCGGACTTCTCCAGGCAGCGAACAGCAGGTATCCCAGAACCGCGAGGCTCGCCGCGTAGGCCACCACGCTGATGACAGGGACCGCGTCCGGCGAGATCGCATATTTCAATGAGCCCGAGTCACTCAACCGAAAACCGGCGGCGACCTTGAACAGCAGGCCGCGCAGCGAGTTGTTCTCGTGATGCATGGACCAGGCCGCCGTAGCCTGTCCGCTGGCCGCGGCGATCGTGAACGGATAGCCAAGCCCCATCGAGGTCCCGTACAAAAGCTGCCCAACGAGCAGCAGCACGCCTATGGTGGCCACGGCGATGAGACCGGCGACTCGATGCTTGACGAGTAAGAACACGATCACCACGGCGGGCAGCAGCTTGGTCAGCGTGGCCAGGGCGAGTGGAACTCCGCACCAGCGCCGCTGCGCCGAAGATCCCGTGAACAGGTACAGTGAGCTGCTCAGGAAGAAGAGCTGCCAGCCATCGACCTGCCGCTGCCAAACGACGTAGACCAGCGGCAAGAAGGCAAACCACACCACGGCCAGGAGCAGCCGCTGCGAAAGCGCGCCGAAGAAGCGCCAGGCAGTGAGGACGTACGCGGCGACGACCGCCGCCACGTCCAGGATCAGCGCCCACAGCTCCATGCCGTTCGATCCCGGGCCAACGATCCGGATGAGGGGATCGAACAGCAGGTACGGGACGACGCCGTACTGGCGGATGTTGACCGTGGTGATGGGCGTGCCCTTGACCAGCAGGCCGATGAGCGGTGGAAATTCCTCATCGAACCAGGCCGGGGCGTGCCCAACCAGGCTCGGACCTGCGAGAAATATCCCGATACGCACGAACTCGAACAGCGCCGCGGCCAGCAGGCCGGCCAGCGCAATCCGAAGCGGTGCTCGTTCCCGGGCCGCCGCGTCGCTCGTCAGCCACAGGAACAGGACTACTCCTACGGCCGCGGCGGCGAGCAACACGCCGGAATGATACGGTAGGGACCAAGCTACCGGGCAATGAGGGGGAGGCCGTGCGCGCAAAGCTGGCGACTGCTAGTATCGGGCACGTGCAGTTGACACATGATTAGCGTGGGGGCGATGCTCCTGGCCCGGCGCGTAAGCCTGGAGGATCCGCGCGGCATCTGGGAGATGTACGACGCGGTGATGCCCGAGAGCTTTCCCACGAGCATGCCGCTCGGCTACCTATGGTGCCGTCTCGAATTCAGCCCCGATGAGATGGGCGCGCACAACATCGAGGTTGTGATGAACGATCCGCAGGGGTGCCGGGTCTGCACCATCAGTCAGTCGCAGCTTCCCATTCCATTGACCGCCAACGCGCACGGCTACCACGACTACGCATTCCAGATAGAAAACCAGCCGGTGCGGCTCGAAGCGCCCGGCGAGTATGAGATCAGCATGTCCATCGATGGGCAGCCCAAGCGCAGCATCTACCTGCCGGTGATCTCAGCTGGGAGCTAACCCATAATCCATCCGGACCGGACCCGGACGGCAGGCGGACCGTGGCGGCCATAAGTCCTCCGGCGGCGCCTGAGTCACGCCGGCAGCACGCTCTCAGCACACTGCGCCATCGCGACTTCCGTCTGCTGTGGACGGGGCAGCTGGTGTCCAGCATCGGCGACCAAATGCAGCAGATTGCCATCAGCTGGCACCTGTACCTGCTCACGAACTCCCCCCTGCAGCTCGGACTGGTGGGGGCGGTCCGCAGCGTGCCGTTCATCACGCTGTCGCTGATCGGCGGAGCCATGGCCGATTCCCTGGATCGCCGGCGCCTGCTGTGGACGACGAACCTGCTGCAGATGCTGAGCACCGCGGTGCTGGTCATCAGCACCGTGAACGGCACGATCACGCCTCAGCTCATCTACGTCATTGCCTTCATCCAGGGCGGGACGTCGGCGTTCGATGCGCCCACCCGTCAGGCCATGATTCCCAACATCGTTCCGCGGCCGGAGCTGGCCAACGCCATGACGCTGAACACGCTGCTGCGTCAGAGCTCCGTCGTCGTTGGTCCCGCGGTTGGCGGCCTGGTGATCGCGCAGTTCGGACTGAGCTGGGCGTACGCCGCCAACGCCGTTTCGTTCTTGGCCGTGGTACTGGCCGTGGGTCTCATGAGACCACTGCCGAAGATCACACCAACCACCGGCCCGATGTGGGAGCGTTTCATCGGCGGTTGGCAGTACGCCCAGCACGCGCCACTGGTGCTGGTGCCGCTCGGTCTGGAGACGCTGCGCAGTCTGCTGCTGGGAGCGAACGTGTATTCCGTCGTCTTCACTCGTGACATCTTCCACGTCGGTCCCGAAGGCCTGGGCACGTTTCGAACGGTCATCGCCATCGGCGCAGTGCTGGGTGGAATTGCGATTGGCACGGGACGCTTCTCGTCCCGGCCGGTGCCGCTGATGGTCCTGGGCTACGGGCTGGAAGGCGCCTCTCTGTTCGCGCTGGCGCTTGCGCCAAGCTTCAGCGTGGCCCTGGCCGTCATGTTCCTGAATGGGGTCGGGAACGTCACCGCGGAGGTGATGCGCAACACGCTGGTGCAGCTGAAAACGCCGGACGAGGTTCGAGGGCGAGTTTCGGCGCTCAGTCAGATGGCCACGTACGGGGGACCACAGCTCGGCCAGCTTCAGGCGGGAGCCCTGGTCTCTACCGTAGGTCCGACGACCGCAGCCCTGTCAGATGGTTTCGCCATCCTGGCCGGCTCAATCGTCTTTGGGCTGCTGCCCTCCATGCGCCGAGCCGCCCGGGAACGGCTCGACTAAGTCCAGCTGCCCGGCGCTTTTCGGGTCAGGGCAGCCTGGTCTGCAGGAGGCGAGTCCTCCTAATCCCTACCCACGGATAGGACTGTGAGCGCCTGTCCGAAAGATACTGAACTAGAGCTCGTCGACGAGCACGTTGGGCTGGGCGGTCCAGTCCACGAGTCCGGAGGCCAGAACAGCCAGCGTAGCGAAGCCGCCCATCACGAGCAGGTCTTCATGGGCCGAGATTCGCAGCGAATTCAACGGTGGAAGCAGGTCGGCGACGGCCAGCGAGCAGACGGCTGTAGAGATCAAGCCCGCGCCGAAACCCGCCGCCGAGGCGCTGATGATCACCGCCGCCAGCAGCACCAGGATGAAGGTCTTCCCCGAGAACAGTCCCGGCAGGAGGAGGACCATCGCGATGGCGATCACGGACACACCAATGGCCAGGCCGTTTCGCGCCCAGGGCAAGAAGACTCGCACCGGTTCCCCCCTTTCCTGGCGACAGCATACAGCAGCCGTCAAGATCCTCCCCCGAAGGCCTAGCAGCTCGACGGCCACTGACCTTTCGGCGGCAGGCCGCAACAGCTGGCCTGGGTTGTGCGTTATGTCTGGTGCCTGCAACGCGTTTCCCTCATACGCGTCACACCTCGCAGGCAAGGGCCCACAGCCCGGAGAGGCCGGCAGCCGCACTCCTGCCGGCCCTCTTTGTGATCCTGCCCACATGCGGTGGCTGACGCCAAGCGAAAGCTCGGTGTCTTTCGCCTGCACGTCGCCGCAGTACCGCGCGGCCAATCGACCTAAGTAGGGCGACCGGTCCTACGCTACCTGGGCTAGGCAGCTAGACCATTGTCACACTCCTGGCGTATTGTGCCTAACGGGAGCTGAGTGCGACATGGCTCCCCACGGCCCGAGAGGCTGAGTGCAAATGGTCTCTCGGAAGAGCGCCGGGGCAATCCCGGACGTGCCAACGAAACGGCCAGGCTGTTGCCTGCCGTATGTTTGCCTGCGAGGTGTGACTTGCGCCATCTCTTCATGTCGTTCAGCCTGGCCGCGGGCCTTTCTCTGGCTCCAATGGCGAGCGTGATAGCCCATGCACAAGCACCGGTGAATCGCTTTGCCTGGGGCCAGTGCACGTGGTGGGCAGCCAACGTACGGCCAGACGTCGGGGCCATCGAGCAGGGGAATGCCTCCGCCTGGATCAACTGGGCGCAGCGTGCCCAGCTGAAAACCGGCAATGCCCCCCAACCCGGCGCCATCGCCGTCTTCCAGCCGGGCGTGCAGGGCGCCGCCTGGACCGGCCACGTCGCCCACGTGCTCGCGGTCGATCCGGACGGCCAGCACTTCACGGTCGATGAGATGAACTTTCCAATCGCCGGCCAGGTGACGCAACGCCTCGCGGTGCCGGGCCCCGGTGTGGACTTCATCTACTGACCCGAACATCGGTCTAGCCTGTCAGTCCTATGCTTGCCGCCGGTTTTGACTTCGGTTCCGGAGTCGACCATAGTTCCGGGCAGCCTGATGGACGCGTACACGCTCGACACCGACATTTACGACGCGCTGAAAACGCTTACCGCCAAGCCAGCTTTTCACGGCATCCGCATCGAGGACATGATCCCGCTGGTGAAGAACGGGCGGCGGCGCTCCTTCCCAGCGCGGACGACCGTGGTGGAGCATGGCCGGCGCAGCGAATCCCTGTATCTCGTGTTGCACGGCAAGGTGCGCATCGAGCGCACCTTTGGCCTCGAACGCCCGCAATTCCTGGCGGAGGTTGGCCCGGGCGACTTCATCGGGGAGATGGGCACGTTTACCGGAGTGGCACGCTCGGCAACAGCCTTCGCCCTCGAGCCCGTGGACACACTGGAAATGAGCGAGCACGATCTTCAGCGCGTGCTGCGCCACGACCATCCGTTCATGGTGGCCCTGGTCAAGCTCATGAACGATCGCTACCGGCGCCTCTAAGCCCGACCCAAGCACAGCTGCCCCACCATCTCCCGCCGCATCTCAGGCTCGCCCGAGGCGAAGGCTCGATTCCTGCGAGCACCGCGTCGCGGGCTGCACGAAACGTTTACGTGTGGCTTAACCTGAAGTTCAGACTCGCTGTCTAGCCTCAGGCATAGGGTCGTGCTGGATGCGGCAGGGGGATGGCCAAACGGGTCAGGCCGGAGGGCACGACGATTCTTCCGAATCGGGAGGCCGGCCATGACTCGCAAGCGGGTCGCATCACGAGCGCCGCTCACGGCGCTGCTTGCAGCGCTGATAGGAATCCAAGCCCAACTTTCGCTGGCTCACGCCCAGGGACCAACGGCTTCGGGGCCCAGCCAGGTGGCGACCGTCAAGGAACCGGATGGCAGCTACCGCTACCTGGTCAACGGCCAGGAGCAGCTCCTCATCGGGATGGGCTACAACCCCATCTACCGCTACCAGACGAACGACCAGCGGGCGGCCGATTACCGCCGCGATTTCGAGATCCTTTGCCAGGCTGGGGTCAACACCATCACCGGCTGGGACAGCGACAAAGGCTACGAGCAGGACAAGTTCGACGAGCTCACGCTCGATACGGCCAACCAGTACGGGATCGGTGTGGTCATGCCCCTGAACCTCCCACCCGAGGGCGATTATGCCGATCCCAGCTTTGTCGCCGGCCTTCAGGATCAGGCGCGGGCCAAGATCGAGCGCTTCCGCTCCTTCCCTGCGCTGCGCATGTGGGGTGTGGGCAACGAAGTGTTCTGGAAGATGCCTCCCGAGATGTACGGCCCGTTCGAGCAAGCGTACTTGAGCATCGTTGACCTGTTCCACACTCTCGACCCCAATCATCCCGTCATCTATCGCGAGGCCGAAGAAGCCTACGTTCCTAACCTGGCTGCCGCCCTGCGCGACAGCGGCGACATGCGCCCATGGCTGCTGTACGGGATGAACGTGTACGACAAAGACCCGCAGCCACTGCTCGACGAATGGCCGCAGCTCGGACTCGACCGGCCGCTGTTCGTGAGCGAGTTCGGCGGCGAAGGCAGCACTCCCCACGAACGAGCGCAGGCGTACCTGGAAATGTGGAAGTCGATCCGCTCGCATCCCGATTACGTGCTGGGCGGCGCTCCCTACGCCTGGACAACGGCAGGACCCGAGCCCACGGATGAGATCTGGGGTCTGATGGACGGCGCCAGCAAGCCCGTCGACGACACCTTCGCCACGCTGGCGCAAGCGTGGCATCAGGAGCCTATCAACCAGGGCCGGAGCTGCCCTTGAACCGGGCGGATACCTTCTGTGTTGCCGGCCAGCCCGGGCAGAAATCAGCGTTGGGTGGCAGCTCGCATTTAATAAAATCGGGGTGATGCTCGCCGCGGCTGTTGCCACCGTACTCGGCACGGTGCTGCTCGTGGCCATCTTTCGCATCTGCCGCCAGCACACCGAGGTCACGATGCTCATCATGGCGCTGGTCCTGCCCGGGCTGCTCGTGGGCAGGCTGATCTACACGGCGAATGTCACCTGGGGATTTCGGGCCTACGGCGCGGGCATGGTCGTGAGCGAGCTCGCCGCGCTGGCAGGCTACGTCTCAGGCCGGCGGCTGCCGGCCATCGACCAAGAGTCCGAGCTGGAGGAAGCTTCCCGACTCGATTGAGCTCGGCAGCCCGTTCCTACGCAGGCGCTGAGCAGCCGTAGCCGTTGCTTGCGACCACACATCGAGCCGCGCTGCCATCTACGAACGTCACCGGGATGACGTCTCCCAACGGTAAACCTTCGGGAACCGGGGCTTGCTGCGGGACTGCGACGGCGGCGGCCGCGGACAGGCATTGCGTATACAGCGACTCGATGGCAGACCGAAAGTCATAGCTGGCCGGCAGCAGTCGCGCGCCGACCGCCACCGCGGCAATGGCCCAGCGAGCGCAGGCTTGTCCGGCTGCATCGCTGACAGCCGGCGGGGTAGCCCCGGGCAGGGGCTGTAAACCGGGATGACGCAGCTCCCAGGGGAACAGATCCGAGTTCAGGCGCTGCTGAACGCCAAAGGGTCCATTTACCCAGGTCCTGTAGCCGTCCGTAAATGCGGTCCAGTTATCCGCCCGGCGCCACACGAGCAATCCGCCGCTGGTGTGCTGCTGCGCGTCGCCGGAAGCGGCGGTGTGCTGGTCCTCGAGGCACGAACCCACCTCGGGCACGAGCTGCGCGAGCGCGGCAAAGCCGAGCACGAACTGGCACTCGGCAGCGACCGCCCGCGGCGGCCGCACAGCCAGCAGCGCAGCCAGCCACAGACCCAGTGCCAGGCCTCTGAGTGCCACCAATCTCCTCCCTGGCCGGGCACCTTAACAAGCGATCGTTAATGATCGGTTAACCGCGCGTTGAGCGCAGGTTGCGAAGTGAATCGGCGCTATTGGTGGCAGCTGAGCCGGGCGTCCGGCTCAGCTCGGGATCGCGACTTGCACGTCACAACCAGGCGCTGCAATTCGTTCTGCCCAGCGCTATGCAGTCGATTGTCCTTATCTATCTCGCGGCCACCCTCTCGGCCGGCGTCATCGCCGTACTCACCTACCTGAGCCCCGACTTCAAGGCGCTCAGCCGGCGCTGGGACCAGCTCGTGCTGTTCGGACGCCTCAGCGGACCCAATCGTGAGGCGCCGCCGCAACAACCCTAGGATCGAGTCTCCTCGATACCCACGGCGTTGACGCTGGCCCCGGCCAGCAGCAGCAGCGCGGCGATGCGCATGGCGATGGCAAAGCTGCCGTCCGATGCTCGGCGCGCCGCCTCCTGCAGCCGCTCCGGTGCAGCGGGCGAGGGCCGGTTCAGCGGGGCGACGAGCGCGCGGATTTCGGGCTGGCTCACGTCGACGTCCGGCAGCTGGCGGCTCAAGCCGCCATAGAACGAGGCCGTCACGGCCACGAACACCAGCGCGCCTGCCAGCTGGGGGCCCACTCGTGAGATGGCGTTATTGATGGCGGAGGCCAGACCGGAGTGCTCCACCGGCACCGACGACATCAGCGTGGACGTAAGGGGAGCGACCATCAGCGCCGCGCCAATGCCGAAAGCGACGTTGCCCGGCAGCACGTCGATGGCATAGCTCAAGGGCGGAATCAGGCTGCCGGGGCTATTCAGGCTGGCCATCCAGGGAGCGCTCGACAGCGGCAAGCGGGAGAGCCACAGCAAACCGCCGGCCATGATAGTGGGACCGGCGATCAGGAACCAGCGCGCCCCATAGCGGCCGGCGAGCGTCCCGGCGGCCGTCGACGCCAGCGCCATGATGATCCCCGACGGCAGCCCGGCCAGTCCGGCGCCGAGCGCGGAATATCCCAGCGTGCCCTGGAGAAAGATCGCCTGCGCGTAGAACGACACGTACAGGGCGCCGTAGATGAACAGCGTGGCGACGTTGATCACTGTGAAGGTCCGCGAGCGGAACAGGTCCAACGGCACGAGCGGATGGGCTGAGCGCCGCATCCACAGCGGCAAGGCTGCGGTGGCAACTACGCCTAGCCCCAGAGCGGCAAATGCCGCTCCGTCGCGCCACTCGTGCTGCTGACCCTGGATTGCCCCGAAGGCCAAGCCGCCCACCCCGAGCGCCACAATGGCTGCTCCCAGCCAATCGAATTGTCCCGATGATCCCTCGTCGCGACTTTCGGCGACGTGACGGAGCGTGAGCAGCAGCGCCACGGCGCAAACCGGAAGATTGATGAAGAACGCGGCGCGCCAGGACAGCGTGTCGACGAGCAAGCCCCCCACAGGCGGCCCGAGCGTCGTCGTGGCGGCCGAGGCCGCGGCCCAGATGCCGTAGGCGCGCGGACGCCCGGCCTGATCGAAATGTGTGTTGATGAGCGCTATCGAGCCGGGCACCAAAAACGCTCCCGCGGCCCCCTGGAGCGCCCGTAAAGCCACCAGCGCTTCCATACTCGGCGCCAGCCCGCACAGCGCGGAGGCCACGCCAAAGCCGGCGAGGCCAAGCGCGAACGTTCGCTTGCGCCCGTAAAAATCCATCAGCGCGCCTGCCAGGATGAGCAGGGCGCTGAGACTCAGCAGGTAGCCGTTGTAAACCAGCGCCTGGCCCTCCAGCCGCCCGAACAACGTGCTCGGCAGCTGTTCCCCGATCCGCGTCAGCGCGACGTTGACGATGGTGGAGTCCAGGAACACGCTGCCTGATGCCAGCACCGCGGCCGCCAGCACCCAACGACGTGCTCCACCCACTACCCCAATAAGACCACGAACGCACTCCCACGCTCTACCCTATTCCTGATGTCGAACGAGCTGGTAGCCCGAGCCATCGATTTCCTCGAGCGGCACGGCGAGGCCAGCTCGGCCGAGCTGGCCCGGCACGTGTTCGGCGGCGAGTCCTTCGCTCCCCTGTTGAGCCAGCTCTCGCACGAGCGCATCGAAGCTCGAGACGGCAGATGGCGACTGCGGGAAGCAGCCCATGACGTTGCCCTGCTGGAAATCCTGACCAGCGGACCGAACCCTCGCCGGCACCGGATTGTGGAGCTGGCGGCCGAGCGATCGGGCTCACGCTTCCGGGCGCTCATCAGGTCCGCCAGGCCGGTCCCGGCGCTGCTGCGCAAGCTGGGCGTTCCCGATCAGCCGGCCGGAGGCGATCCCTCCACAGCCGATGCGGAGGATGGCTGGCTCTCACCGGCCACAGCCGCCGAGCAGCTGCGTGGTTTCGTCGCCGGAGCCATCGTGGTGGGCTTCAGCTATCAGCCGAGCTTTCTGGAGCAGATCCTCGGGCCTGGCTGGCCAGCCATCGACCTGCTGCGGCTGGTGGACCGCCTGGCCTATTTCAGAGGCCGGCCCGACCCGGAGCGACTGGCCAAGCACTTCGAGCTGCCGGTCCCGGCCGGCCGGCGGCCCTCAGCCATGCTGACGTTCTCCGCCAGCCTGTTCGAACGGCTGCGGGGTGAGCTCAGCGTGCCGGAGCTGCTGGAGGTGGGCAAGCCCGTGGCGCAGGCATCTCCCACGCGGCCGGCGCTGCCTGAGACACCCGGCGTCTACGTTATGGCGACGGCGGACGGAGATCCACTGTACGTCGGAAAGTCAGTGAACGTTAGCCGCCGAGTCAAGAGTTACCTGCGCACACCGATCGCCGAGCAGCGCAACCTCTATCAGCTCATGTCGCGCACGTCGCACATCGACGTGATCCCTGTCAGCAGCGAAGTAGAGGCGCTGCTGCTCGAGGCCCGGCTGATTGACGCCTGGCAGCCTCAATTCAACGTCCAGCGCCATTCGCGCCGCAGGCCTCACTACCTGCGCCTATCCGCGGACGCTTTTCCCCGGCTCACGCTCGCCCTGGAGCCTGCCCCGGACGGTGCCACGTATTTCGGGCCATTTCGTCACACCACCGCGGCGGCCAGGCTGCGTTCGCTGCTCACTCGCATGCTGCTCCTGCGCACCTGCACGCGTATCCTTCCTCCCGCCGGAAAGCCCAGGCCGGCATGCGAGAAAGCCGCCGGCCAATGCCTGGCCCCCTGCATTCCGGGTCCGACGCCCTCACCCTACAGTACTGAGGTCGACCACGTCCGCCGTCTGCTCAGCGCGTCGCAGGAAGACTTCCGCTCGCTGCTGCTGGAGCTGCTGCGGGAGCGCCCGCCCACCGATTTGGCCGCTGCACGGACGCTCAGGACGTTGCTGGAACGCCTACACGCTCCGGCCGGAGATCGACTTCCCGCGGCTGCGAACGAGCTCAGTTGAGCGAGTTCGCTATTCGCCCTCACGCCGCTCAGCCGCTCTGAGCGCCGCTTGAATCACCACGTCCACCGCGACGGAATGTTCAGCGGCAAGCCGCCGGCAGTCATCGAATTCCGGCTTGACCTTGCGCCACGATCCTTCTCCTGAGATCTTCACCCTCACTGGGCCAAACCGAGTTTCAACCGTGGCTTCGTGGCGAGCGAGCACGCGGCGCTGCTCGGACCGATACCGGACTCCGATCGTGCTCGTGTGCCGGAACAAGACCTCGCCGAGCGTTTGTTCGCTGCCGGGAGCCCCGAGAGCCGTGATCAGCATTGCCGGCCGGCCCTTCTTGCCCTGCACCACGGTGACGAAAGCGTCCAACGCTCCCGCCGCGAACAGCTCCTCCATGGCCACCGGCAGCAGCTCAGGGCTCATGTCGTCAACCATGGTTTCCAGCACCACCACGGTTTCCGTTGGCTGCCCCGCGGCCTCCTCGCCCAACAGCAGGCGCAGCACGTTCGGATGCTCGAGCTCCAGCGTTCCCGCGCCGTGCGCCACCGCCTGGAGATGCATCGGTGGAAGACCCTGGGAGGCGGCGAAATGCGTCAGGATAGCCGCTCCGGTGGGGGTCGTCAGCTCCCGATCCACCGGACCGGCCGTGATCTGCCAGCCGTGCAGCAGAGCCGCCGTGGCCGGGGTCGGGACCGGGAGCAGGCCGTGCATCGTCTTGACCACTCCGCCGCCAACGGCAAATGGCGACACGGACACCGAGCCGAAGCCGAAATGCCCAAAGCCGGCACAAGCGCCGACGATGTCCAAGAGCGTATCCAGGCCTCCCAGCTCATGGAAGTGGACCTCTTCCACGGGCACGCCGTGAACCGCGGCCTCAATGGTGCCCAGGCGCAGGAAGATTGCCTCGGCCGCGCCGCGCACGGTTTGGGGCAGCTCGCTGGCTTCGATGATCCGCAGCATGTCATCGAGGTGCCTGGCGCTGGTCGCCGGATCCAGGTCGAAGTGCACCTTCGTCGCCGGCAGGCCCCGCTTGCGCACAGGCTCGATCCGCAGCTTCCAACCTGGCACCTGCAAGCAGGACAGGGCTTCTTCCAACCCCGTCCATCCGGCATCCACGAAGGCACCGAGGATCATGTCCCCACTTGCGCCGGAGAAGCAGTCGAAATGGCCGATCACAGAGGTTGGTAGGGGCGGTTAGGCCTCACCCTTTGCGCGCGTGGTCCAGTCCTCGTTCAAGGAGCCGCTGCGGTAGCCGCGGGGATCGATGGCAACCTCAGCGAAGCCCAGCTGTCGGAGGTGTTCCGAGACGGACTCGGCCATGCTCGGGTCGAGCAGGCGCGGCAGCTCATCCTGCCCCACTTCCACCCGCGCCCGGTCCTCGTGATGCCGTACGCGCAGCACACGGAAGCCGCGCGAGCGCAGGAACTGCTCGGCGGCATGGATGCGGCTCAGCTTGTCTACGGTCACCCGCTGGCCATAGGGAATGCGCGATGAGAGGCAGGCCATGGCCGGCTTGTCCCAGGTAGGCAGACCATAGCGCTGCGACAGGAGTCGAATGTCCGCCTTGGTGAGGTTGGCGTCCTTCAACGGGCTGCGTACGCCGCGTTCGCGCGCCGCCTTCATACCCGGCCGCCAATCGCCGAGGTCGTCGGCATTGAAGCCGTCGAGCACGGCATTGAGGCCTCGCCCACGGGCCAGCCGCTCCAGCCGGCCGAAGAGCTCATCCTTGCAGAAGTAACAGCGATTGGCAGGATTGGAGACGTAGCTCTCGTTCTCCATCTCCGCGGTGTCGATCAGCAGCAGCTCGACGCCGATGTGCGCCGCCAGCGACTTGGCCTCATCCAGCTCGGACGGGGGGACGCTGGGGGAAACGCCGGTGGCGCCCACCGCGCGGGCGCCCAGGGTGTCGTGAGCGACCTTCAGCAGCAGCGTGCTGTCCACGCCGCCGGAGAAGGCCACGAGCACGCTGCCCAGGTTGGTGAGATCGTGTCGGAGCGCGTCCAGCTTGTGTTCCGGAGTCGATGCCGTGGCGCCAATCACTGCCTGGATTATGACAGGGACACCCAGGCTAGTCGGCTGTGTTGGGAACGCTGGCTAGCGGCAGCTCCTCTTCGAGCAGGCAGTCCTCGGGGGATTTGTCCGTGCGTATGTGCATGAACACCGGGTGGCGCAGCCTCTTCTCGGGCGTCCAATTGCTGTACTTGACGGTGCACACGTAGCGCGGCTCGACCCAGTGATACTTCTCAGGCGGCTCCGGCTTCCGATCGAACGGATGCTTCGGGACCTCAAGCGGCACGAGCAGCCGAAGTGTCTCCTCGATCGCCCGGTCATCGAACCCGCTGCCGCAGTTGCCGATGAAATGCAGGACGCCGGCTGCGTCGTACAGTCCCAGCACCAGGGCGCCCAGCGCCTTGCGCGCTCCCGCGCCCTCGGTCCAGCCGCCGATCACGCAATCCACCTCACGGTGCGTCTTCAGCTTGAGCCAATCACGGCTGCGCCGGCCGGGCTGATAGATGCTGTCGCCGCGCTTGGCCACCACCCCTTCCAACCCTCGCTGCCGAGCGGCCTCGAAGAAGGCTTCGCCCTGCTCGGGGATGTGCTCGGTGTAGAACACGAATCCCTTGGAGGCGACCGCACGCTTCAGCAGCGCTTTGCGCTGCAGGAGCGGGAGCTTCCGCAGATCGCGTCCATCGAGATACAGCAGGTCGAACACCTGGTAGCCCACGGGGTATTCCGTTTGAGCTCGCTGGATGTCGGCTGAGCGCTGCAGGTTCATGCGCTGCTGCAACAGATGGAAGTCAGGCACACCCCGTTCGTCGTAAGCCACGATCTCGCCATCCAGGATCGCTTGCGACGCGTTCAGCTCGCGCCGGATGGTGCCGAGCTCCGGGTACTGCGTGGTGCAATCATGGCCGCGCCGCGTCATGAGACGCACCCGCTCCCCGTCGACGAAGGCCAGCGCCCGGATGCCATCGAACTTCAGCTCGAAAAGCCACTGGGGATTGGAGAACGGCTGCTCGATCAGCGTGGCCATCATCGGCTCCAGGGAACGAGGCATGGGCGCCGGCGGTGCTTGGTCCAGATCGATCTGGGCCGATTCCGCCGGCAGGTCGCTGAACCATACGGCCCCCTGTCCCGCGGCAATCTCGTCCAGGGTTCGTCCCGACTTGACCGAATGATCGTCGTCAACCGGCCGCCCCGCCGCCTCATCTCGCTTCTTGATGAGCAGCCACTGCTTGTCTCCGCCGCCGGTCTTGACCAGCGCGAACTCGCCCTGCAGCTTGCGGCCGTGCAGCACGAGCTTGAGGTTATTGCCTTTCGAATCCGGCTGCTCCTCGTAGGTGCCCAGGTCCCACAGCATCACCGTGCCGCCACCATACTCTCCCTCGGGGATCGTGCCCTCGAACTCCAGGTACTCGACCGGGTGATCCTCCACGTGCATCGCGAGGCGCTTTTCGGAGGGATCGAGGCTGGGCCCCTTCGGAATCGCCCAGGAGAGCAGCACGCCGTCCTTCTCCAGGCGGAAGTCGTAATGCAGGTGCGAAGCTCGGTGTTTCTGCACGCAGAACCGTGCCGGGTCGCCTCTGGCCCGCTCCAGGATCCTGCCCGAAGGCTCCGACGTGACCCTGAAATCCCTCTTGCGGTTGTACTCGGCCAGCTTGGCGGTCTCTCCGTCTGCGCGTGGCGCTGAGCTGGCAGCGCTCGAGCCCAGCGCTTGCCCCAGGTTCGGCAGGCGCTGGTCGAACTGGAGGGCGCCGGCGAAGAGATCCCCCTTATCGGCCAGACGGTCGAAGATGGTCCTGATGTTCCAGCCGTCCGGCTGCAGATCGGGATCGTCGAGCTCTTCCCAAGCCAGCGGCGCCGACACCGGCGCACCATCGCGCGGCCGCACGGCGTACGGCGCAACCAATGTCTTGCCGAGCACCATCTGCGTGTAATCGATCCTGACCTTGCCGGCCCGGCGGCGCGTATCCCATTCGTCGGTCACGATGTCGGGTCGAACCGACTGAATCATGGCGGCTATGTGGTGAACCCACTCCCGCACCACGTCGTACCGGTACTCGCGCACGATGGGCACGTAGATCTGCAGGCCGCGCTGGCCGGTGGTCTTCGCATAGGCGCGCAGGCCCAGGCGGTCGAGCGCGACCTTGATCAGTCCCGCGATCACTCGGCACTCCTCGAAGCCGGCAGGCTCCGAGGGATCCAGGTCGAACAGCGCCCAGTCGGGATACTCCGGGCGGTCGAAGCGAGAGCTCCAAGGATGCAGCTCGATAGAGGCATGGTTGGCCACCCAGATCAAGCTCGGCAGGTCGTTGACGAGCGCCCAGCGCAAGACCTTCTTGTCTTCGATGGCTTCGTAGCGGAACGTGCGCAGCCACTCCGGCGCCCAATCAGGCACGTCCTTCTGCCAGAAGTGCGCGCCATCCTGGATGCCGTCGGGATATGGGTGCATGCTCATTGGGCGATCCGCGACGTACGGCAGCACGAAGGGCGCGATCCGGATGTAGTAGTCGATCAGGTCGCCCTTGGTAAAGCGATCGGCCGGGAACAGCACCTTATCGAGGTTCGTGACCTCGACCTGCCGGCCCTCGATTTCCAGGAACTGCCGCTTCCTGGCGTTAGCCATGTGTTAACGGTGACCTAAGTACTAGCTCTTTGACGCTCACTTTTTGGCACGCTTATGCTCCTTGTACAACCCCCCGAAGTACACAAGGTGGAACCGACGACATGCTGACCTGCCCGGGATGCGGAAAGAAAATCACATACAACGCCTATCACTGCAAGTCATATGAAGAGTCCTGCAAGAACAAGGACTGCCGCGAAATGCGGTTCTGCTCCAGTGACTGCCTGCAGCGCTGCTGGCGATCGGTTAATTGGCCCAAGGTCGTATACGTGATCGAGCCCGCTCTGGACACGCACGCGATCGTCGATGAGGCCATCGACATCCTCGAGACGAGCAAGCTCCGCATGATGTTGGAGCCAACCACGGAAGCCGTCTCCGACCCGACCGAGGCCGTCCCGGAAGAGTAGTCACTTCCACGAGAAGTGACTGTGTCGCTGGCCAGAGGGCTGGCAGCGTCCATATCCGCCTACGTGTGGCTGTGATCCTTCAGCAGCCTGTCGGTAACCACCTTCACGGCGATGCCGGCCGCGGCAGCGCCCGCGGCCTCAGCCGCGCGAAGCGCTAGCCGCTCGACCATAGTGGCCTTGGCGGCCCGCTTCAGCCGCTCCTCCTCTTCCTTTTGCTGCTGCTTGGCGCGCTCCTTCTGCAGCTCGCGGACAGTCTTGCGCAGATTGTCCGGGATCTCACTCAGGTCTTCGATGATGTCGTGCGTCACGGGGGCGAAGCGTTGGGCCAGCGGCTCCGGCAAGCTCTCCACGAGCTTCTCGACCCTGGTCTTGGGCTTCGGCCGGCGGCTGCGAACGAAGGCCGCCGTGCGGCGAGGACCGCCGACCAAGAGATAGGCCACGCCAAGGGCTCCCACAACGTACGGCACGGGGTTGTCCATGACTCGCGCTTTCCAGTCCACCGCCCGCCGAAACTCATGCTCCATGCGGTCGATGGTCTGGCCCATCCGATGACGGGTATCTAGGATTTCCCGTTCGAGCGAATCTGCCCTTTGGCCCACTCGATGTCTCCTTTGATCGTTGAGATGGTCTTCTCCGGCGGCTTGAACTTGAGCTTCGATCGCCCCACCAGTACCAGCACAGCGGTAAGGATGAGCCATAAGCCAAAGATCGACCAGGCCACGATGTACTGAACGCTCGGACGAAACGTCAGGATGAACGCCACCTGCAGCATGATGAAGGCGATCAACGCCACCAGCAGCGCGCCAAGGAACAACCCAACGGCGATGGCATTGGTTTTGACCAGATCGAGCAGCTCGACCTTGGCCAGCTCGATCTCCTTGCGGATGAGATCGCGGGCGTCGTCAATAAGCACGCGCCCAAGGTCCACTAGCGACGAGGTCTCACGCACGCCTGGTCAGCTCCTTCCGTGGTTAGCCTGCAAAGATGACGGACCGACCACCCGCCCTACAGCAGTTTCCATGCCCTGCGAATGCCGCCAACTCGTCATGCTGGCCACGCTTCTAGTGTAGGGCGAGATCGACGTCGCGCAGCCGAGCAGCAACCTCCTCGTTCGTCGGCAGGCCGTCCGTTCCCGTCGCCTGAACCGAGAACGAAGCCACTGCATTGGCGAAGCGCGCCGCCGCCAAAGGCTCTCGCTCCTCTCCAAGCTTGAGCAAAAACGCCGCGGCGAAAACGTCCCCGGCGCCCGTGGGATCCACTTCGTCCGTCGCGAAACCCGGCACGTCGCGCCGCTTGCCTCGATAGGTGAGCTGACAGCCCGCGGATCCTCGGGTCATCACCATGATGGGACCCGGATAGCTCAACCAACCGGCGCGCTGGCCGCTCAGATCCTCTTCGCTGAAGATGACGGCCGTGGCGTGGGAGAGCACCTCCTCGGGCCGCTCCCAGGAGCGATACCGCACCTGGCCGGAGCTATCCCACTGCCTCAGCCAGCCTTGGGGGCTCACACCAAGCAAGGCATGCGGGAAGGCACGGGCCAGAGCGGGCGGAACTTCGCCCGCCACAGGGGCGAGCAGCGCCAACTTCGTCTTGGTCCATTCCGGCGGGATCAGATCGGCTGGGATCGGCGGAGCCAGAGCACGCAGGTATTGCGTCCGCCCGTTCGGCCCGTAGCGATTCTCGAATGAGGTCGAGCGGCGCGCGTCTAGGCTCACCACCGTCGCACTGGGGATCTGCTCCAGGAGATCCACTTCAGCGGCCCCGGCCGTTACCACGCCCACAGCGGCTCCCAGCTTGGCTGCCGCGCTGGCCGCATAGAAGGCTGGGCCGCCCAAGCGCCAGCCGGGCGGCGTGGTTGTCACGTCACGGCAGACGTGGCCGACGACCACCAGGTCGGGCGTGTTCAAAGGAGAACCTACTTGGGGGTGATAACCACCCGGCGTTCGTCGCCCTCGCCGATGCTGTGCGTAACCACGCTGCCGTGCTCGGCCAGGGCCATGTGGATGATGCGCCGCTCATGCGGCGGCATCGGCTCCAGCGTCACCGGCTGGCGGTAGTAGCGCGCACGATCGGCCATGCGGCGGGCCAGGCCCTTGAGCTGCTCCTCCCGACGCAGGCGATAGTCCTCGGCGTCAACGATGACGCTCAGCCAGTGGCCGGTTTGGTGGTTGAGGATCTGGTTGACGATGAATTGCAGGGCCGATAACGTTTCGCCGCGGCGGCCGATGAGGATACCCAGGTCATCCCCGATGACGTTCAGGGTGATCGGGTCTTCTTCACGGACCTCGACCTCGGCGTCGATGCCCATCTTGTCCAGCAGCTCCTCCAGCAGGTCGGCTGCGAGATCGGGCGCGTCCTCGATCTGCACTCGCGGCGCGCCCTCGCCCGGAGCGCCGGCCTGTTCGGCGGCGGCCTCCTCTGGGGCTTCCGTTCGCGCCGGCACGGCCGCGACCCGCGCCGGGGCGGGCTTGCTTTCACCCGGTGCAAGCGCAGGCTCAACGCTGACGATAATCTTGGCCTCTTCGGCCCCGATGCCCAGAATACCCTTGCTGCCCTCGCTGACAATCCGATAGTCGAGCCGATCGGCCGGAATACCCAGCTTGGAGGACGCTGCCGCTATGGCCTCATCCACCGTCTTACCCGTGACTTCTACTGTCTCCATACCCTACTTCTGCCCCTTATGAGCGCCGGCCACCGGCGCCGAAATTACCGCCTCCGTCTGGTACGTCCGCTGGGAGGGCTCGCCTTCGGTGGCGTGGCCCCTGAGCGGCGCGGCTCACGACCATTGCGCGACGTACCCGCTCCGCCGCTCCTCGAAGCCCCATTGCCCCCGGGGCCTCCACCAAGCAATCCACCCAGCCCGCCGAACGTAGGCCGCTCGAAAAGCTTGCCCGTCCCGGTGATGAAGTACTGCTGGACGATGCTGAAGATCGTCGACACCGCCCAGTACAAAGGCAAGCCCGCTGACAGGTTCCACGCGAATACCCCAATGAGCAGCGGCATGAACTGCATCATGGACTGCATCGCCGCCTGCTGAGGGTCGGCCTGGCGCTGCGTCATCATCATGCGCTGCTGAATCCACTGGGTGACCACGCACAGCACCGGCAAGATGTGCCATGGATCGGGTGCGGCCAGGCCGGTGAGCACCTGGCCCGCGGCGCTGGTGAAATGCCCGTTCAGCCACAGGAACGGCTGGGCGAACATCGGATTGAACAGCGGATCAGGAATGCACTGCCCGTCCGCGGCCTTTTGGGCGCAGGTATTGCCCAGGGCAATGAGGGCCCCGTACAAGCCATAGAGGATGGGCAGCTGCACCAGCAGGGGCAAGCAGCCTGCCGCGGGGTTGACCTTGTGCTCCTTGTAGAGCGCCATGGTCTCCTCGGTGAGCTTCTGCTTGTCGCCCTTGTACTTGCGCTGCAGCTCCTGGATGTGCGGCTGCAGCTCCTGCATGGCCTTGCTCGACTTGAGCTGCTGCAGGGTGAGCGGCACCAGCAAGAACTTCACGCCGAGCGTGAAGATGATGATCGCTATACCGGCGCTGCCCAGACTCTGGGCCAGGAACACCAGTGCATGCGCCATGGGCTCGGCAATGAACCGGAACCAGCTAGACATGAAGGTGCGTGCTCGACCGGAATGCTGCAGGATTCAGGATCGGATGTTCGAACCGCACAACCCAGGCCGAATGACAGCTACACAACGGGGTCGTAACCGCCTGGGTTGAACGGATGGCAGCGGCCGAGGCGGCGCAATGCCAGCCATCCACCTCGCACGATCCCGTACCGGGCAATGGCCTCGGACGCGTAATGCGAGCAGCTGGGCTCGAAACGGCAGGTAGAAGGAAATAGGTTAGACAGCGTCAGCTGGTACAGCCTGATAGACCACAGCGCCAGGTATTTCATTCGTTTCGAGCCTCGGCGGCGAGACCGCGCCGACGCAGCAATTCATCCAGTGCGTTAAGGAATTGCCCCACAGTTGCCTCACCAGCCGCGGGACGTATGACTAGCAGTATATCCCAGCCTGGCGGCACCACCGGCAGCACCGTCCGAAGCGCTTCGCGTAGACGGCGCCTGGCTCGGTTGCGAACGACCGCGCCTCCCACCTGGCGGCCGCAGACGATGCCGGCCCGGCTGTGGCCGAGCTGGTTGGGCGCAGCCCGCAGCGCCAGCAGCGCATGGTAGAGAGGCTGGGTGGTGCGGAAAATGTTGTCGAAGTCGGCCTTCCGTCTGATTCGGTAGTCGCGGGCTAGCAGCTGGCGGTCCAGTGCAACCAGGAGGAACCGCGCGCCGGCCCTAGACGGTGAGGCGCTGCCGGCCCTTGGCGCGACGAGCCGCCAGCACGTTGCGGCCGTCCTTCGTCGACATGCGGTGCAAGAAGCCGTGTTTCCGCTTGCGCGGAATGCGCTTCGGCTGCCAGGTCCTCTTCACAACGGGAAGAGTGTAGCAGGGGATGATGGTTGCGCCGGCATGGCTGCTTTCCTTATGCTTCTCGTATGCGCAAGATTGCTCTTAAGCTCATGGATGGCAGCGAAGCCGGTGCCCTGATCGAAGGCGACGACGGCAAGGTCAAAGGCGAGGGACGAGGAGCGAACCTCGTAGCGCTCGCGCCTGAGAAAACGTTCGACGGCTGGGTCGAGAGCCTCGGCCACTCCAAGTACCTGCAGTTCGAAGTCCAAAGCTGACTAGCCCCTTCGGCGTTCCGCTGGACATTTCAACGCGCCGCTTGTATCTTTAGACCAACATGGCTGGCCGGACTGGCATCATGATTATTCAGCTCGGGGGTTACCCGCCGAGCTGACCCGCGCTGTCCGGTCAACGGTAGACACAACCCCTCGCCCTGGCGAGGGGTTTTTTAGTCGGGCTTTACCGAAGTGAGGAGCGACAAAGGATGTTAGAGCTGTACGACACCACGCTGCGAGACGGGACCCAGCGTGAGGGCATCTCATTGTCTGTGCGCGACAAGCTGGAGATCGCGCGCAAGATCGATCAGCTCGGCATCCACTACATCGAAGGTGGCTGGCCCGGAGCGAATCCCAAGGACGTGGAGTTCTTCCAACAGGCGTCCGGCCTCAATCTGAAGCATGCGCGCCTGGTCGCCTTCGGCAGCACCAGAAAGGCGCATGGGTCTGCCGAAAGCGACCCGACCCTGGCCTACTTGATCGAATCCGGCGCAGGGGTGCTGTGCATCGTCGGCAAGAGCTCCGCCTGGCAGGTTCGCGACGTCCTGGGCACGACGCCCGACGAGAACCTCGAGATGGTCGGCGAATCCATCGCCTACTTAAAGGGCAAGGGCCGGCAGACGTTCTACGACGCCGAGCACTTCTTCGATGGTTTCAAGGCCGATCCCGAGTACTCCAAACAGTGCCTGCGCGTGGCCGCGGCTTCGGGCGTCGACTGCATCGTGCTGTGCGACACCAATGGCGGAACGCTGCCCAAGGACGTCTTCGACATCGTCCGCCAGGCAGTTGCCACGGTGCCCGGCACCCGCATCGGCATGCATGCTCACAATGACTGCGAGCTGGCCGTGGCCAACAGCCTGGCCGCGGTTGAAGCCGGAGCGACGCACGTCCAGGGGACGATCAACGGCTATGGGGAACGCTGCGGTAACGCCAACCTGTGCTCGATCCTGCCAAACCTGCAGCTCAAGCTGGGCCACCACGTCGTGAGCGACGAACAGCTGGCCAGCCTGACCGACGTAGCGCGATCGGTCGCCGAGATCGCTAATCTGCCGCCGGATGCTCACCTGCCGTACGTGGGCCGGAGCGCCTTCGCCCACAAGGCCGGCCTGCACGTGAGCGCCATCCTCAAATCGGATGACGCCTACCAGCACATCAACCCGCTGCTGGTGGGGAATGAGAAGCGCGTCCTCGTGTCGGAGCTGTCCGGCCGCGGCAACATCCACTACAAGGCGGCCGAGTACGGACTCGACCTGGACGGCGGACGAGAGCAGGCGCAGGCCGTCGTCGACGAGATCAAGGATCTGGAGAGCCAGGGTTATCAATTCGAGGGCGCGGAAGCATCGTTCCAGCTGCTGCTGCGCAAGTCGCAGCCGGATTACCGCGCGCCGTTCGAGCTGATTGCTTTCTCCGCCAACTCCCAGCGTCGAAATGGGGGTCCCGCCGTGGCCGAAGCCACGGTCAAAGTGCGCGTTGGCGACGAGCTGTTCCACACCGCAGCCGAGGGCAATGGCCCTGTGAACGCCCTCGACGTCGCCATGCGCAAGGCCTTGCTGAACTTCTACCCGGAGCTGGCGGAGATCTCGCTGGCGGACTACAAGGTCCGGGTGTTGGAGGGCTCCCATGGGACCGCCGCTCGCGTGCGCGTAATGCTCGAATCCGAACGCAACGGCGAGACCTGGACGACGGTCGGCAGCTCCGAGAACATCATCGAGGCCAGCTGCCGCGCCCTAACCGACAGCCTTGAGTTCATCCTGACGGGTGGGAAGATCCTAGCGCCGGCTGTTTCTTAAGCGATCTTCACCCTACTCTCAGCTCACTCTTAGCTGCGTTCCCTATACATAAGCTACTTCATCCGTTAGGGGTCATTCGCAGTGCACATCAACAGGAACATCGCCATCAGCAGTGGGCTAGCAGCGGTGCTGGCGGCCGGCAGCATTTACGCCGGAACAGCCTTCGCTCAAGCGCAGTCTTCGGGTGCGTCGCCATCACCCAGTGCGACTTCATCCGCGGCCGGCTCGGGCTTCAACGGCAGGTCCTCGTTCCTGCAGCACCTAGCGCAGCGGCTGGGCATCAGCCAAGACCAGGTCCAGACCGCGATCAAGACCGCGTCCAAGGACGCCGTTGCCGACGCGGTATCCGCCGGCAGGCTCACCCAGGCCCAAGCCGACAAAATCGACCAACGCATCGACAACGGCCAGGGCGGCTTTCCCGGAGCCTTCGGCCGCGGTCCGGGTGGCCCGAGGCCCAATGGCGCCCGGCCCGGCGCCCGACCAAATGGGGCGGCAGTCCTGAACGCCGCCGCGGGCGCGTTGAACATGCAGCCGGCCGACCTCCGGACACAGCTCCGCTCGGGTAAGTCGCTGAAAGACGTGGCCGCGGCGCAGAACGTGGACTTCTCCAAGGTCCAGGCCGCCATCACCAACGCGGTCAAGCCGCAGCTCGACCAGGCCGTGCAGGCCGGCAAGCTGACGCAGCAACAGGAGACCAACATCTTGAATCGCATCACCTCGGGCAACTTCCCACCCACGCCTGGACGAGGCTTTGCGCGCGGCCCGCGCCCGTCAGCATCGGCCGGCTCCTCACCCTCCGCTTCTCCTTCTGCCTAGCAGACCCGCCTACCCCACCCTCCAAGGCGAAGAACGGCCCCCGGTTGCGGGGGCCGTTCTTCTTCCCTGTTCAGCGCTCGTCGAGGGAGTGAAGCTGTTTCAACAGGCCCCAGCCAAAGACCGCGGCCGCCGCGGCGATGGCAGCCAGCAGCCACAGCCGAACGTTGCGCGGATCCTGAAACAGGGCCACGAGGCAGCTCATGGCATCGCCGGAGTCCGACAGCGCCCGTGCCGCGAGCCAGGTTGAGTTTCGAGATGGTTCTCCAAGGCTTGCCAGCATGCCGGCGCCGATGACCGCGTCGCGCACGCCCACCGAACGAATCGCGATGCTGCCCGCCGGCCTATCCAGCGCCGGCAGGCCGAACATCACGACGAAGCGCCGCGGGGCTATCGCCGGCACGATACCGAAGACGATCGAACCCACGCCGAGCAGTGCGACCAGGCCACGTAGAATTGTTCTCGAAGCCATTTGCGTTACCTGTCCGTAAATGCTATTGAAAGTGTAGTAATGGACGACGTTCGAGAAGTCATCATCATCGGATCCGGGCCGGCCGGATACACGGCCGCTTTGTACACCTCACGGGCAAACCTCAAGCCACTCGTTTTGGCCGGCTATCTCTCTGGCGGCCAGCTCATGATCACCACGGATGTGGAGAATTATCCCGGATTCGTCGACGGCATCATGGGCCCCGAGCTGATGGAGCTGTTCAAGCGGCAAGCCGAGCGCTTCGGCGCCGAGGTCATCCCAGCCGACGTCGAAGAAGTCGATTTCGGATCGCGGCCATTCAGGGTCATGTCGGCTGGCAAGAGCTATCTGGGCAAGACCGTGATCATCGCCACGGGTGCGCAGGCCAAATGGCTGGGCGTTCCGGGTGAGCAGGAGCTGACGGGACATGGAGTTTCCGGCTGCGCCACCTGCGACGGCTTCTTTTTCAAAGGCCAGGAGCTGGCCGTCATCGGTGGCGGCGATACTGCCCTCGAAGAGGCCACCTTTCTCACGCGCTTCGCCACTTCCGTCACGCTGATCCACCGCCGAGACCAACTGCGCGCCTCCAAGGCGATGCAGCAGCGCGCGCAGGAGAATCCCAAGATCAAATTCCGCTGGAACGCTGAGGTTGTGGAATTCGTGGGCAATGGGAAGCTGGAGAGCCTCCGCCTGAAAGAAGTGAACACCGGGCGCGAAAGCGTTCAGCCGTTTGGCGGCGCCTTCGTAGCCATTGGCCATGAGCCCAACACCAAGCTGTTCAAAGGCCAGATCGAGCTGGACGAGAAGGGCTACATCGCCTCACCGGATCCCAGCTCCACGTACACCAACATCCCCGGGGTCTTCGCCGCGGGAGACGTTCGCGATCACGTGTACCGTCAGGCCGTCACTGCCGCCGGAGACGGCTGCAAAGCCGCTATCGACGCCGAGCGCTGGTTGGAGGCCAACGCCGGCCGCTGAGGCCGGGCCCCTCCAAAGAGCGTCGCTCCCCGTCTCGCCTTGTGCCGGACGTTTACCCGGCTGATGCGCGCTGTTTACAGGCTTTTAGCTCGCTTCCATCTAAAGTCAGATCGAGGTGAGAAGAGATGAGCAGATTCGTCGATGCTGAATCCTGGGGCGCTTTCGCGGCATCCGTTGGCGCCTCCTTTACCAACAACGCAGTTGGCAGTGCACTCATCGTCGCAGTGACGGTGCTGTTCATAGCCGGAGCATTCTTCCTGGCGCGTTACGAGGGACACCAGCATCAAAAGCGCGCATAGCGCTTGCATGTCCCCGGCAGCACGCCGCATGGTTGTTGCGCAGCGGCACAGAGGCTCGTTCAAACGCGCCCAGCCATTCGCGCTCGATCACGCACGCGTGATCATGGAACCCGATCTCCTGAACCCGGTCGAGGTCGAAGGTGTCCTCAACCCGGCGGCAATTCGAAGTCCGGAGGGCAGCCTCTACCTCTTTCCCCGGCTCGTCGCACGCGGCAATTACTCCCGCATTGGCCTCGCCCGAGTGCGTTTCGACGCGGACGGCGAGCCGACATCCATCGAGCGAATGGGCATTGCCCTGGAACCGTCGGAGCCCTACGAAAAGAACCCCTTCACCGGTGGCGGCTGTGAAGACCCCCGCATCACCTACCTCGAGCCGTTCGGCCGGTATGTCATGACCTACACCGCCTTTTCGTCGTTCGGTCCGCGAATAGCCCTGGCCGTCTCCGAAGACCTGGTGCATTGGCAGCGGCTGGGCTTAGCCCGATTCTCGTTTGCCGCTCACCTCGATCTCGACAGCGCGGACAACAAGGATGCGCTGCTGTTCCCGTCTCTGATCACGAACCCGCGAACGGGGCAGCCGGCGGTCGCCCTCATTCACCGGCCGTTCCTCATGGAATCACCTACAGCCCTGGCACGAGCGCTCCAACCCGAGCCTCCGGGGCCGATCGATCGCGCCTGGCGCATCCGTCCTTCGCGGGCGCGGCACCCCAGCATGTGGATCTCGTACTGCGACAATCCGCGCTCGGTCGACGACCTCACCGAGTACCGCTCGCACCGCCGGCTGCTGTCACCCCGAGCCTCTTGGGAGCGCTTGAAGGTCGGCGGTGGGGCGCCGCCGCTGCCAACACCACACGGCTGGCTCGTCATCTATCACGGCGTGGCCGGACAGGAAGTGCCCAAGGGCCGCGCACGCTACTCAGCCGGTGCAGTCATCTTGGACCCCGAACTCCCGGAGCACATCCGCTTCAGAAGCAGCCGCCCTATCTTGAGGCCGACCACTCCGGATGCCCATTTCGGCGCCTTGAACGTGGTCTTCCCCACGGCCCTGGACCAGCGCCTCGATCTCGGGCAACCTGAGCGTGTGGACGTGTATTTCGGCATCGGCGATCGAAAGATCGGCGTCGCCACGCTGCACCTTCCGAACGTCCTGGACGTTAGCAACGGTGGCCAGCCGGCGAAGGCCCATGCGTTGAACACCGCTTCAGCGTCGGGATGGGGGGCCTGAACCATGCCAACCGTTCTGCGGCAAGAGCTGCGGTCACTGCTGGGGCCCGATTTCCGCCCCTCCGAAAGCGGCCCGCTCATTGGCGTTGCCCAACCTGCCACTGAAACAGAGCTGGCAACGATCGTCGCTACCGCTGCCGAGGCGGGAGTTCACATCGTTCCGAAAGGATCGGGCACCAGCCCCTACGGAGGATCGGTGGCGTCTGCCGGACTGGTCGTCAGCTTCGCCCATTTCAACAGAATTCTGGCGATCGATCCCGTGGCGCGGCTGGTCACCGTCGAGCCTGGCGTGCTGTGGCAAGACCTGATCGATGGGCTCCTCATCGACCGGCTCATGCCCCGGGTCTATCCAAGCAGCCGTGGATTTTCCACCATCGGCGGCTTCGTAGCACAGGGAGGCGTAGGCATAGGCAGCTACCAGTTCGGCTCCATTGGGGAGTCGATTGACAACGTCCGAGTGATCGATGCCCGGGGCCAGGCGAAAGACCTTGGCGAAAGCGAGCTGGACTTGGTGGTCGGGGCAGAAGGAAGGACGGGCCTCCTGTCACGCCTCACGCTCCGCTTGCAGCCTTGGACCCCCATGAGCCCTGTCCTGGGCTCGTTCGCCCACAGCGACCAGCTCGAGGCCTGCTTCGCCAGCTGTGCAACCCTCCCGCTGCGCATCTGGTCAGTCAGCTTCATCGATCCGGCCGCCAGCGCGATGCGCAGCATGGTGGGTGGACCCAGGGAGCCGCGGCTGCCTGAGGATCGCTATACGGCGCTGTTCCTGACGGACGCCGGCGCCGATGACCTCGCCCTCTTGGCTAGTGCCATCGGCGATGCGGGAGGCTCGGTCACGCATCAGGGCGGTGATCCGGACAGGTGGATTGACCGTCTGATGACGGTTCAAGTTCTCCGAACGACAGCCATCCCTATGCAGTTCATGCTCCCAGCCGGTCATCTTGGCGCGATGCTCGAAGCCATCCCTCCGGAGGCACGCCAACACGTTGGATTCGAGGGCGTGCTGGTGGCCGGCGGCAGCACGCTGGTTGTCCGCTTCATCCTGACGTCACGGCCCTTCTCGGCGTCGGAGAACCTCGATCTCGCCTCTCGCTTGATAGGCCTCGCTCAGCAGGTAGGCGGCAGCAGCTACTCCACCGGCCTGTTCTTCCCCGCCGAGGCGGAGGCTGAGCTCGGCTCCGAGCGTCTGCAGCGACTGCGGGAGTTTCGGAACCTGCAGGATCCGAAGCGTCTGCTGAATGCCGGCAAGGCGTTCTTCGACTGATCTTTCTCCCGTTGTACGTCCGCTGTTATGCGCTGTTCACGGCTCACACAGCACATTAGTCGCAGTCCGGTACGTGCATATCGGCTCCCCAAACAACAGGAGATTGACCTTGCTCAGCCTCAGCCAGGAGCGCCAGCAGCCAGTCAGAGAGGACGTCCGTGTGGTGGATGCGCTTGCCCAGCCAGGAGCTGGGATTGAGTCGCCGCCGCCAGAGTGCTGCTTCGTCGGCAGCTATCCCCCACGCGAGTGCGGCATCGCAACCTTCACTCGCGACACGAGAGCCGCCCTTGCGCAGGCCGATCCAGCTAGCCCGACATTCGTCATAGCCATAAACGAACCCGGGGGTGTACACGACTACCCGCAAGCGGTGCGTTCGATCATTCACCGCGACGTGCCTGCATCCTACGAGATTGCAGCCGACTTTGTGAACCTCAGCCGCTGCCGGATTGTAAACGTCCAGCACGAATACGGCCTGTTCGGTGGGGAATGGGGCTCGCTCCTTTTTCGCTTCCTCGATCGGGTCAAAGCCCCAGTCGTGCTGACGCTCCACACCGTCCTGCCACACCCAAGCGCAACCTTGCGAAGCGTCACTCGGGAGCTGATTCAGTGCAGCGCCAGCACGGTGGTGCTCGCGCGCGCCGCCATCGACATTCTCGAACGCGACTACGCTATCGACCGCGGCCTGCTGCGCTTCGTGCCGCACGGCGTTCCGGACGTGCCGCTCATGTCTCAATCCGAATCGAAACGCGCCCTAGGCTATGCCAACCGCACAGTCGTAACGACCTGCGGGCTGATGAGCCGCGGCAAGGGCATCGAACACGCCATCGACGCGCTGGCGCAGCTGGTGTCCCGCTTCCCGGATCTGCTGTACGTCGTAGCCGGAGAGACCCATCCGGCGGTTCGCGCACATGAAGGCGAGAGCTACCGCGAAGAGCTTCAGGAGCGGGTTCGCCAGCTTGGGCTGACGGACCATGTACGCTTCGAAAACCGCTATCTGCCCTACGAACAGCTGGTGATTCACCTGCTGTCCAGCGACGTCTACCTCGTGCCCTACTTGAACCGCGATCAGATCGTGAGCGGCACCATTGCCTATGGGCTTGGCTGCGGTCGAGCCATCATCGCTACGCCATCCATTTACGCACAAGAAGTGTTGGGCAATGGGCTCGGCCTGCTGTCCGAACCCCAGCCTGACGCACTCGCTCACGCACTCGCCGGGCTCTTGGAGGACCCGGATAGGAGGCACCGGATGGAGCGCGGCGCCTACGCCTTCGGCCGAGGCATGACCTGGCCGCGGGTGGCGGAAGGCTACCTATCCGCTTACCGGCAAGCCACCGACAAATACTCATCCGAGCGTGCCTTCTCGCCGATAGTGGCTCGCGCAGGTCGATTCGCTTTGCTTGGGCAGGGCACGCCGGGAGCGGAGGCTGCGGCATGCTGATCGAAGAAGCCGTCCGTGACCCCCTGCTCGCCCCGCCGGAAAGGCTGGCCGAAGAACACCTGGAAGATGCCCTGGCCACGTATCTGCGCGAGATACGTCCGACCGCGCTGCTGTCGGCCCAGCAGGAAGTCGAGCTCGCCCAGCGCATCGAGGCGGGCGACAGCGAGGCCCGGGCGCTGTTCATTCAATCGAATCTGCGCCTGGTCGTGAACGTCGCCAAAAAGTATCAAAGTCGGGGCATGTCCATGCTCGACCTGATTCAGGAGGGCAACCTCGGCCTGATGCACGCCGTCGATAAGTTCGACTGGCGCAAGGGTTACCGCTTCTCCACCTATGCCGTGTGGTGGATACGACAGGCCATCACGCGCTGCCTGGCCGAGCGAGGCCGCCTTATCCGGCTGCCGATCATGCTCGGACACACAGTGGCCAAAGTTCGAGCGACCAACGAGCGCCTTACCCAGGAGCTGGGCCGCGAGCCTCAGGAAGCCGAGCTGGCCAGCGCGCTCCAGATGTCCGTTCCACACCTTCACGAGGTGCTGGCCAGCTCGGGCGTGCCATTCTCGCTCGACCAGCCGGTAGGCGAAGACGACAGCGATCTGCTGAGTGACCTGCTGCCGGACGATCAAGCAGACTCGCCAGACGGCGCGGTTTTCCGCCAGGCCCTGCGGGAGGAAGCCCAGCACGCCCTGGAGGCAGCGCTGTCGCCGCACGAACGCCTGGTATTGCGTCTGCGTTTTGGTCTGGATACCAATCCGCACACGCTCGAGGCCATCGCCAAGCGCATGGGCGTCACTCGCGAGCGTGTGCGGCAGATCGAGCACCAGGCTCTGATCAAGCTTCGAGCTCGCGCCGCGGCCGAGCACCTGGAAGATTTCCGTTAGGCGGCTCGGAAGCGGGCGGCCCAGTTGAGAGGCGAATTGCGCTGGTGACAGCGCCCACCGCGCAAGGTGCAGGGTCAGCCTTTGTCGCACCACTCGGGCTGACCTCAGCCGAGGCTGCCGCCAGGCTCCGACGGTACGGCGAGAACCTGCTCGTCCCTCGGTCGCGCCGCAAGACTCTGGGTCGGTGGCTGACGACGCTAGCCGATCCCATGGTCATCCTGCTGCTCGCGGCCGCGGCGATCTACGCCGCGCTGGGTGAGCAGCGAAACGCGCTGGTCATGGCAATCGCCCTGGTCCCAATCCTCGGCGTCGACGTCCTGCTGGAGGGTCGGGCCGAACGCACCCTCGACAGGCTCCGCGTGATGACGGAGCCCAAGGTCCGCGTCCGGCGCGACGGAGACTGGATGACGCTACCCGTGGAGCTGCTGGTGCCCGACGATGTCATTGGCGTCCAAGAAGGCGACGTCCTCGCGGCGGACTGCCGCCTGCTCGACGGCTCCGACGTCATCGTCGACGAGTCCACCCTGACCGGCGAATCGCGGCCGGTGGTAAAGGACGTCCGCGGCGACGACAAGCTGTTCGCCGGCACCGTGCTGTTGAGCGGCCGGGGCATCGCCTGTGTTACGACCACCGGGCCCGCTACCGAGTACGGCAAGATCGGCACGCTGGTCGCCGGACTCAGACCGGTGCCAACGCCGCTCCAACGATCGATCTCCCATCTGGTTCGAAGACTGTTCGTCGTGGCCATTGCCGTCTGCCTGGGTGTGGTCTTCCTTGGCCTGCTCAGGGGATCAGGCGCGCGAGAGTCATTCATCGGCGGAGTGAGCCTGGCCATAGCCGCCATGCCAGAGGAATTCCCGATTGTCTACGCGCTCTATCTCACGCTCGGCGTCTGGCGGCTGGCCGGCAAGCACGCGCTTATTCGACGCATGGTTGGGGTCGAAACACTGGGCAGCACCAGCGTCATCTGCACTGACAAGACCGGCACGCTCACGTTTGGCCACATGGAGCTGACAGACGCGTGGACACCCGACGGCAGTGAGCGCCGACAGGCCGAGCTGATCGACGCGGCTGCGCTGGCCTGCGAGCCGGATCCCTTCGATCCGCTCGAACAGGCCATCGTGGCCCGCGCGCCTCAGGCGCAGACGCATGGGCGGCTCGTTCACGAGTATCCATTCGACCCGGTGCAGAAGCGGATGTCACACATCTGGGACGTCAGCGGAGCGGGCCTGCGACTCTACGCCAAAGGAGCTGTGGAGGGGCTTATCCGGCGGAGCAACCTGCCACCCGAAGCCCGTGCCACTGTCGAGCGAGCCAACGAGGCCATGGCCGAGCGCGGCGTGCGCGTGCTCGGGGTGGCTTCGAGAACGATAGAGCGCATCAGCGGCGACCGCGAGGTGGATGAGGCCAGCCTCGAATTCCTCGGCCTGATCGGCTTGACCGACCCGGTTCGGCCCGAAGTGCCAGCGGCTGTGGCGGCCTGCCACGATGCCGGCATTCGCATCTTGATGCTTACCGGTGACCATCCCACCACCGCGCTGGCCGTTGCCCGCCAGGCGGGCATCGCCGATCGACCCCGCGTGCTGTCGGCCGACCTGCTGGACGACACGGACGAGCGCAGGGTCAGGGCGGCCATCGCGGAGGCAGACGTGTTCGCGCGGATCTGCCCGGAAGAGAAGCTGCGTCTCGTTCAGCATTTGCGACAGCAGGGACAGACGGTGGCGATGACCGGAGACGGCATCAACGACGCCCCTGCCTTGCGGGCCGCGGATATCGGCGTGGCCATGGGAATACGGGGCACCGAGGTCGCCCGCGAGGCAGCCACGATAGTGCTGCTCGACGACAACTTCAGCACCATCGTGGCCGCGGTGCGAGAAGGCCGCCGCATCCTCACCAACGTCCGACGCGCGTTCGGATACCTGGTCGCCTTTCATGTGCCGATCCTGGCCTCGGCCATCGCCGCCCCCATCGTCGGCGTCCCGCTGCTCCTGGAGCCAATCCACCTGGTCTGGTTAGAGCTGCTGGTGCACCCGCTGGCCGCCCTGGCGTTCGAAGGAGACGAGGCGCCGCCGGAGCTCATGCAGCAGCCGCCGCGGAGCCGAAACGCCCCGCTGATCGCAAATGTCCGCCTGCTCGCCTCGGCTATTACGGGTCTGGGCGCTTTTGCCATTGTTTGGGGCGTGTATTGCTGGTCGCTGGCTCAATCGCGGCCGGAGCCTCTGGCCCGGAACTTTGCCTTCACCACCTTCGTCCTGGCCCAGATCGGCCTCGTCCTGGCCGAGCGTTCCGAGGGCCACCGAACCGGGCGATCCGGGGCCCGGAACGGTCTCATGCCGCTCCTGCTGGCCATGGCCGCCCTATCGACGCTCTTGCCCTATCTTCCCGGCGCCCCCGCGCTGCTGCGTCTGGCACCCCTTGGTCCACGGGAGTGGCTGCTCGCCGTGCTGTTGGGCGCCGCCGTGGGCCTCTGGGCAGAGCTCGTCCAGGTGGTGGCTCGCATGCGCGCGCAGGCCGGGCCCGGGGAACCCTGACTCGGACTCCACCCATGATCTCCCCATGGGTTGAGAAGATGGCCCCGCCCGCGGCCGCGATGTCCCCTCGTCTCCTCGCCCCCTGGTAGCATCGTCGGGCGACTTTTGTGATTCAGCGGAGGGGCACATGGCAGGACAGACTGAGCTGAGCGGCAACCTGGCTCGCTCGAAGTTCGTAGCCGAGGTTGGTATGGGCCTGGCGGAGATGCGCATACCGGGAGCCGGGGATTTCTGCGTGACGCTGGGCGACGGCACCGGCCACGGCTTCAAGCCCGCGATTCGCCTGGCTACCGGTCTGATTGGCCTGGCTCACGCCGTGGCCGGCGGCGATCTGGAAGCGGCTTTCGTCAATCCGTCAGGGTTGCTCACCCAGGCATATCGCGGCAGCGGCCTGTTCCAGAAGCCACTGGACGTTCGCATGCTGGCCTGCTACCCGTCCTGGGACCGCTTCGCCTGCGCCGTCCATCCCCGCACTGGTCTCACCTCGCTGCAAGACCTCCGCGAGCACCGCTATCCGCTGAAGCTATCGGTTCGGGAAGACCCAACCCACGCCACACGCGTGCTCATCGACCAGATGCTGTCGGCGGCAGGCTTTCGCTTGTCGGACATCGAAGCCTGGGGCGGCAAGATCGTGTACCATCGCCGCCCGCGCGAACAGAGCCGCATCGACATGCTCGCATCCGAGTTGTTGGATGCCGTATTCGATGAAGGAATCAAGGGCTGGTTCGAAGATGGGCTGCCCTACGGCTACCGGCCCATCGACCTCGGAGCCAGCGTGATCCGAGACCTCGAGGGCATCGGCTGGCGAAGCGCTTCCCTACCGGTCAAGCGCTACCCACAGATTGGTCGCGACTATATGGCCATCGATTTCAGCGGTTGGGCGCTGTACACGCGAGCCTCTCTGCCGGAGGAGACCGCCTATCAGATCTGCGCCGCCATCGGAGCCCACGAGGCGGACATGCCCTGGGAAAGCGGCACGTACAGGCACCTGAGCCAGCTCGGCTCCGAAACGGACAGCACGCCCATGGACGTACCGCTGCATCCGGGCGCCGCGCACTGGTACGCGGAATCAGGGTCGAGAGGATAGGGTTCGGAGGATAGAGGATCGGCGCCAGTGGAACGGAAGCTTGCGTTCAGCGTTTGCGGGTAGTATACGAACCCTCATGAGGACGAAGACCATCGAATGCCCTAGGGCCATTGGCCGGCGAGCTTTTCTACGATACGCCGGCGGCGGAATGCTGCTGGGAACGGCTGCTGTGCTGGCCGGCTGCGGTGCCTCAACGCCGATTTCTCCGGCATCGAGCGCGGGCGGCGCGAACCCCTCCACGGCGCTCAGCTCCGGACAGACTGCGGCGGCCTCCACGGCGTCCACCGCCTCGGCAAAGCCCGCCGCCAGCGCCAGCGCCGCCAGGATCAAGCTGGAAATGGCCTACGCGTCGATCAGCGGCACGCAGATGATCCCCTACATCAGCAAGGGAGCCGGCCTGTTCGACAAGTACGGGCTAGACGTGAACCTCAGCTTCATCGCGCCCAACACGCTGACCGCCGGGGTGTTGAGCGGCAGTCTGAACATGGCCTACGGGCCGGCCAACAGCGTGGCGACTGCTCGCGTCCAGGGTGGAGACCTGATCGTCGCCGGCGGGCCCTACGCCGGCCCCACCTTCTCCATCGTCGCCAGCCCGAGCATCAAGACGCTCCAGGATCTTCGCGGCAAGAAGGTCACCGTGACGCAGCGGGCATCCTCAGCGGATCTGCTGCTCTCCGACCTGCTCAAGAAGCAGGGGCTGACCAGCAGCGACTACACCGTGGTGGCTATTCCCGAAACCGCCAATGAGATCGCGGCGTTGACCGCGGGGGCTGTGGACGCGGCCGTGTTGCCCGAGCCGTCGTCGAGCATAGCGGTCTCCCAGGGCGCGCACGTCATCTTCGATTCTCAGCAGGGCACCGACTACATCACGCTCAGCGTCCTCATGCTCAAGAAGAGCTTCCTGGCGTCCAACCGCGAGGCGGTTAAGCGAGTGCTCATGGCCAATCTGGAAGCCGTGCACCTGCTCAAGACCAACACCGATCAGATGGCTCAGTACGTGGCCCCGTTCCTCAAGATCGACGACCTCAACATCGTGCGCTCCAGCATGCGCTCCTACCTGCCCAGCATCCGCGATGACATGACCTTCCCGATCGACCGCTTGCAGCAGATCATCGACGAGACGGCGTCCACCGTCCCCGCCGTCGCCCAGGTAAAGGCTCAAGACCTAGTCGATTTCTCCGTCATCGACGAGCTCAAGACCAGCCACTTCCTCGAGACGCTCAAATGAGGGCCTGGCGGCCAGCAACTGAGAATTGCACAACCTTACCGCTGGGCACGCGGGTCCGTGCTGCTGCCGAGGCGCATGTAGAGCAGCACCGGCGGCAGCAGGACGGCCATCATGAGCAATGACACGGCCGAGGCCTTGTCGGGATTGCCCGTATTCAGCAGGCTCCAAACAACCACCGGCAGGGTGATGTTCGACGGCGAGAACAGCAGCGTCGCCACCGTCAGCTCACGAAACGTGGCCAGGGCCAGGAACAGCCAGGCATAGAGCAGCGCCGGGCGGAGCAGAGGGACCAGCACGCGGCGGAGCGTCTGCCACGTGCTCGCGCCCGATGCCTGGGCCGCTTCTTCCAGCTCGGTGTGGATCTGGATCAACGCCGCGTTGGTGATTCGTGATCCGAAGGGCAGGTGCTGGATGATGTACACGAACAGAATCAGCGCCAGCGTGCCATACAGGTCAACCGGCCCTCGAATGACGAAGAGCGCGGCCAGCAGGGCGGCGAAGGCGAAGATCAGCCCCGGCACGGCATGCGGCAGGAAGGCCACGTAGTCGAACAGCAGCCGGAAGCGGCTGCGCCAGCGCAGCACGACCCACGAGAAGACCACACTGAACGCCAGCGCAACGGTTGGCGCGAGCACCGCCAGCACGAGTGTGTGTGACAACCCGCGACCAACGAGCTGCCACGGCACCGCGAAGATGTTGCCCACGCTCACCAGCCGCAGGGCCTCCAGCGAGGGCGGCTGAAAGAATGGCAGCAGGGCGGCCCAGATGAGACACAGCAGCGGCAGGAGCTGCGCCAAGCACAGCCACGTGATGATGAAGAGCCAGGCCATAGGCTTCCAGGCGCGCAGCTCGATTGCCTTGGGGCGATAGTTCTTGCCCGTCACAACCTGGTACTTGCGCGATTGGCGCAGCGTGCGCCCGTACCACCAGGTAACGGCGATGCCGAGCACGATCATCAGCGAGCTGAAGGCCGCCGGCAGGCCGTATTCCGGCAGGCCCTGCTGCGGGTTGGTCTTCGTGTACACGTAGGTGCTGAAGGTCAGGATGCGGTTGGAGAGACCGATGATCAGCGGCACGTCGAACGCCGAGAAGGCGATGGGCACCACGTAGAGCGCGGACGCCAGGATGGCCGGGAACGCCAGCGGCAGGGTGATGTGCCGCATTCGCCGCAAGAAGCCGGCGCCGCTCATCTCCGCCGACTCCTCCAGGGAAGCGTCGATGGCACGGAGGCTGGCGGCGGTCATCACGAAGACCAGCGCCGCCAGATTGAGTCCCTGCACCCAGCCCATGCCCGGAATCGTGAGAATGTTGAGGACAGCGCCCTCGCGCCCGAGCAGGGACGCAGCCAGCTGGTTGACGATGCCGATGCGCGGATGGAGCAGGAACAGCCAGCCCATGGCGGTGAAGAAGCCTGGGATCAACAGCCCCAGGGTCACCATCGAGTACATCAGCGATCGCGCGCGTATGTCTGTGCGCTCGACCAGCCAGGCGATGGGAATGCCGAAAAACAGCGCCACTATCAACGTCGTCAGGGCAAAGCCGATCGTGTTCAGCAGCGCACCATAGGCCAGGGGGTCGGTGTACAGGTTGACGTAGTGGCTGAAGGTGAACGTGGCGTCGATGGCGCTCTGGCGGAAGCCGACGATCAGCGTAAGGAGCAGCAGAAAGAGGATGCAGGCCGCAGGAACGCAGGCTGCCAGAACGATCGCGTTCAGCCTCGGCCTACGCAGCCAGTCGGCAGGCACGGGACGCCACCGCTGTCTCAGCGCCGTCGCTAGCGCCATCGCCACCGTCCCAAGCCCATCCTGACCGCGGTGGGTCTCATGGATGGAGACTTTACACCCGACAAAGCAGGCGGGGAAGATCACCTTGTGCTGGCATGGCCCTTGCTCTGATTGCGTCAGGAACTGATGACGGGGCGATTGATGGAAAAAGATCTCTCGGGCGAAAAACAGTGGGCAGAGTACGAGCCGAGCGAGGGCGAGCGCCCAGAGCGCGCCCAGCAGCAGCACGGCAATCTCGACGCCGTAAAGGCCTCGGTCAACGCTCCGCAGAGCCAGGACGACGCCGAGCAGGCACCGCCCGAGCCGCAGCCAGGCGCAGCGACGGCCAACAGGGAGTTCGTCGAAGATACGGCCATGGACTACGACGAAGAGGCGGAGCGGTTTGCCCGCGGCCGGGGCACGGGATCGGGAGACGAGGACGCGTCCTGAGGACGTCGACGCGCCCGGGTCGGCCGAGCCGTTCCTGCCGCTGCAGCGTGACCTCGATCATCTGAGGGCAGCCGCGGCCACCTGCCGCGGTTGTGCTCTCTACGCCAGGGCCACCCAAACGGTTTTTGGCGAGGGGCCCGTGCACCCGGAGGTGTTCTTCGTCGGCGAACAGCCGGGCGATTACGAAGATCAGCAGGGCCGGCCGTTCGTAGGCCCCGCTGGGCAGCTGCTCGAGCGCGCCCTGGCTAAAGCTGGGATCGAGCGCTCCAAGGTGTACGTGACGAACGCCGTCAAGCACTTCAAATGGGAGCCGCGAGGCAAGCGCCGCATCCACAACAGGCCGAACGCCAAAGAGATTGCGGCCTGCCGTCCATGGCTGGACGCCGAGCTCGACGCGGTCAAGCCCACGGTGGTGGTCTGCCTCGGAGCTGTAGCTGCGCAGGCGCTGCTAGGGGCCTCTTTCAGCGTGCTGCGTCAGCGCGGGCAGCTGCTTTCGGCTAACGGCCTTCCGGTGATGGCTACAGTGCACCCCGCTTCTGTGCTGCGGGCTCCTGATGAGGACGCGCGCCATGCCGCCGAGCTTGCTTTCGAACGAGACATCGAGTCCGTTGTGCCCATCATTCGGGCCAGCAAGGCCGCATAGCCGGCGAGCGAACCGACTACCGGTCGAACAGCGACCCCACGGTAAAACGGCGCAGCGCATCGCGCTCGGCGGCGCTCTCCGCCGGGTTCCCAGCCTGTTCCACCGCCTCTTCCGATGACTGTCCTTCCGGGGCAGCCAGAATCGCGTCGAGCTTTGGACCAGCGGCCTCCATCTCCTCGGCCTGCTGCGGATCGAGGCGTCGTACCAGCTCGACGAACAGCGCATAGTGCTCCTTCTCGTCCTTGGCAATGAACGCCAGCACCTTGCGGGCATCGGCATTGTCCGTGGCCTCGATGTGGGCCTCGTACAGGTTCATCGCATCCAGTTCGGCGGCGGCGTCCAACCGCAGCGCGCGCGCCAGCTCCTGATCAGAAAGCTTGCGCGGCACGTTGTAGGTGAAGGGGTCGGTCTGTGGCATATGTCTACTCGGCTGTCCTCTCGCGTGACGAATGGAGAATGCAGATAGCTTCGGGTCGCTTGATGCGCAGCGCCAGCGTCTCGAGTACACGAAAGTGATGGTTCATCTTGCTGGCCTCCAGGTACGCCGCGGTCATGTCGAGCCCCATCACCAGGTCCAGGTTCTCTGGTCCGGGCGCGATCACCACGGCAGAGGGCTCCGGCAAGACCGGCGTGACGAAGACGCCGGTGGTGGCGATCTTCCGTACCTGGTCGATTTCGAGCACGCCGCTGTTCTCGAACATGCGATTCATTGCTACCAGCTGCCGGGGACTCACCGCCACGGCGTAGGGACCGCTGAATCCGCGTGAACTGAGCTGTTCGACCCCGGCTACGACGTCACGAAACGCCTGGCCCATGTTGACCCAGTCGGCCATTGGACTCGAGCACGTCCCAGGCGCATTGGTGAGGCCCGGGTAGCCAAGATCGCTACGTCCGTTGAAGATGAGCTCGTCTTCCATCCGCGCGCACGACGCCGCCGCTGCGGCCGCCGCTCCCGTGTCAATCGGCGTGTTGTACTGGGTCGCTTCTTCCAGATCCCGCCAGTGCAGCATGAAATCCTTGTGCAGGATTGGCAGCGGCAGGTAGCTCCGCTCGGTGGATAGAACCTCGTCGCAGTCCGCCTCGCCAATCATGTCGATAGCTCCGGCGGTACGGCCCGAGAAGAGGTCGTGCTGAATCGCCTGTAAGCCGGGCCCCAAGGGACCGTAGATGGGCAGAAGCCGGCGCCCCACCAGCAGGCGCCGCGCCACAGCCACGACCGCGCCGTCGATAGCGTCCCATTGCTCAACATCGAGAGGTGACTGGTCGCGCGCCAGAAAGTCCTGCATCGCCGTCCAGCTGTAGCACAGAAGGTGCCGCCCGCATGGATTGATGGCGCCTGCTGGATGTGGCCGGGGCCGGCGCTCGTCTTCATAGTCGCTTCGGCAGAGGCATCGGTGAGCTCACCCACCCGGACCACCTCGACGAGCGCAAGGCCTGGTCCGCACCACACGCGGGATATCGGATCCTCCCGCCGGGCAGGGCTCCCCAGGTTCGGGCTGCCCCCTACCCTACCGTGAAGGTGAGGTCGTGTTGGACCGGATCTCCGGCAGCGGTGAATGACAGCTTGTATTGGCCTGCCGGCATGGTCCGGCCGGACAGGGTCAGGGTGTAGCTGCTGTCCGCCGGTTGGTAGGTGAACGCGCCGGGATTGGCCTTGCCGGCCGGCCCAGTCAGCGACAGAACCGTGAGCGGTATCGCGGGGCTCGAAAGGTTCTTCTTTGTCGCATCACACAGCTGCACTTTTATGTCAAATATCGTGCCCATCTTGAACGGCTGGCCAGCGTCGAAGCGCGGACAGACGCCGTAACCGGCGCTGTAGCTGACCGTCGTCTGAGCGCTGTTACCGGCCTTATCCACAGCCGTCACGGTGTACGAGTAGGTTCCAATACCAGCGGGCGGTGTCTTGAGCGATGCGGCCTGCTTATCGATACCCGAGCCGGCGTCCGACGCCTGGAACGATGGCGTCGGGACGGACCCGAGGACGTAACTCGCCCCTTGATTGACGCCGGACACCGTCAAGCTTGGTGCCGTCTGATCGACCTTGAAGCTCAATGTGTGCGGCGCTTCCGCGATACCCGCCTGGCCGATCGAGGAATAGGTGACGGTGTAGCTGCCGTCGTTGAACGGGATCGGTCCGCCATAGGCTTGACTGGCACCGCCGTTGACGCTGTAGGTAGTCGACGTGATCGGTTGCTGATCCAGGGACGTGGAGCTGAGCTTCAGCGTCACCGGATCGCCCGCCTTGATCCAGCCATTGGCGCCGCTGCTGCCGGAGAGATCGGCGACCGTCGTGGGAGCGCTGGCCGTCCCGATGGTGAAATCCACCGATCGTGTCGGCTCAATATACCCGGCGTAATCCACCGCGTGGAACTGCAGTGTGTGGGGACCAGCCTGCTGGACGGCTACCGGGCGACGGTAGGATTGCTGCGGCCCGGCATCGAGGGCATAGGTGATGTAGGCGATGCCGAACCCGCCCGGATCCGTGGCTGACAGCGCTATGGAGATAGGGCCCGTGAACCGTTGTGGCTGCGGCTGAGGACTCGAGGCTGGCCGCGCGCGGCCTCCTGGCTGCAGGAGCGCCAGATCGGTCGACTTCTGAGCGGCCAGGGAAAGCTGAGCTGCGGTCACCGGCGGAGCCGCATTTGCCAGCAGCGGAGAACGAGGACGGCTGGAAACCGCTGCTTCGGCGGTCGCCTGGTCCCAGCCCGCCAGCGACAACGCCTGCACGAGCTGATCTCGCTTATCCGGTGGGTAGATCACCATGAAGAATCCGTTGCTCGGCGCCCACACGTCGCTGAACTCGTCGTAGCCGATGGTGTAGTTGGCGCCCAGGTAGGGATCGCTCGAAATGAACGCCTTTTTCGCGTCGTCATAGCCGCTGATGGGCCGGAAGTGGAAGGTGTGATCCTGCAGGCTGACCATCTGGTTAACGATGGGAGGAATGCCGGCTGCCACCAGCGCCTTGACCATTTCGGGCGTGCCGCCCGCGGACATCAGCGACTCCATGCCCAGCGCACGGGCATAGTCGGGCACGCCGCCGGCGAGCATACCAAAGGTGTCGTCAGGCCCGCGCAGCACGGCCTGCACCTGTTCCTGTGTCCGCTGCACCCCCCAGAATTGCAGGACCTCCGCGATCGACGCGGGACCGCAGTTGTTGATCGTCTGGCTGATGAAGGCCAGCGGACCAAGGGTTCGATTGCCGGGAATGGCCGGGGCTGGCGGCGGCGGCTGCTGGGCAGGAGCGGGGGAGGCCGAAGCCTCCGCGACCGGCGCGGCAGACGGCGGCGAAGGCGCCTCGGTGGCCGCCGGGGACCCTTCGCTCGGAGCTGCGATCTCCGCCATTTGGGGCGTGGGGCGGCCGGTAAATTCCTCACCCGATGAATGGCTCACCAGGGTAACGGCAAGACCCAGCGCAAGGGCCAGTGGCAGGCGAACGCGTGATGGAATCACGCCGAACAGCGACCGATGCGAAGAGCGTGGGGCCAACGAGAGGGCTTGCACGGCCACCGGGTGGAGATCAATCGCCAAACGGTTTTCACTGTATCGCGCGCACCCTGCAGCAGGAATCCTCTAGGAAGCTTGGGTAGCGCCCTCTGGCCTGGGTCCTGAAAACGGGGATCCGCCGGACAGGGCGCCGCCATCGACCAACAGGTCGGCGGCAGTAATGAAGTCGCCATCGCTCGATGCCAGAAACACCACGGCCGCGGCAATATCTTCCGGCACGCCTGGGCGGCCCACCAGATTCTTCACCTGACGCCATTCAGGAACGTAGTCCAGCCCAACCGGCGTCCCAATCTGGTTAGGGGTGACCGTGTTGACGCGAATCCCGTAGGGCGCCAGCTGTATGGCCACCGACCGGCTCAGGTTGAGCACCCCCGCCTTGGCAGCGGTGTAGGCCGTCGCCTCGGGCCGGCCCATGTGGCCGGACGTCGAGGACATGCTGATGATGCGACCGCCCCGCCCCTGATCGATCATCCGGCGGCCAACGTGCTTGCAGCACAGGAAGACGCTCTTCAGGCTGGCGTCTATCACGCGGTTCCATTCATCTTCTTCCAGGTCCAGCACCGTCTTGTGGTCCGTGACGGCCACGTTGTTGACCAGGATGTCGACGCCACCAAAACGACCGACGACGTCCGAGACCATGCGCTGCACGTCCGCTCCGTTGGCGACGTTCGCCGTGACGGCCATGGCACTGCCCGCATGCTTGCTGTTGAGATCGTCCGCGACCTTTTGCGCCAGCGCGGGGTCGAGGTCGACGACGGCCACCTTCGCCCCCTCTCGCGCGAAGGCATGCGCCACCGCTTCCCCAATGTTGCGGCCGGCGCCCGTGACAATGCCAACCTTATTCTCTAGACGCAAATGTTCCCCTCCGAATACTTGATGATCGTGCCCGGCGCGTAGTTTCTTGAGGATCCGGCCATATCGATACTTGAGAAAAGCCCGGCAGCAGGCGCCGCGGGGCGATCGGTACGTATGGTCCCGGTCCGCCTAAAGCCTACCGACAGGCCAAGTCGCACGAAAGGGAACAGCCAGGTGGGAAGCTATCGCGTCACCGTCGACACCGGGGGCACCTTCTCCGATTTCGTCTATCTCAACGAAGCCACAGGTCGGGTGGACGTATGGAAGGTCTCCTCGACTCCTGAGGATCCGTCCGATGCGCTTGTGGCGGGTATCAACCACCTGATCGAGTCCGGCACCCGGCCCGAGGAGATCGTGTTCTTCTCGCACGGCACCACGGTCGGCACAAATGCGCTCCTCGAAGAGAAGGGCGCCACAACGGGCCTGCTCGTGACGCAAGGCTTTCGGGGGATTTACGAAGTGCAGGAGCAGATGCGGGGATACGGGCCCGCGGCCTTCGATTTTTGGTTTCACAAGCCGGCCCTGCTGGCGCGACCGCGCCGCACCTTTGAGGTTCCGGAGCGCGTTGATGCTCAGGGGAAGGTGCTGCGGCCGCTCGAGCCGGCCGACGCCGCGGCCTTGGCGCACGCCGTCGAGGCGTCAGGCGTCGAGTCCATCGCCATCTGTCTGCTGTTCTCGTTCCGGAACCCCGACCACGAGCGCCAGCTCAAACGGATCATGGAAGCCCGCTTACCGGGCGTGCCGGTGTCCATTTCCTCGGACGTCCTGCCGCAGATCCGCGAGTACTACCGCCTGAGCACGACGGTCATCAACGCCTATCTACGGCCTACCATGGCCCGCTACCTGGGACGGCTGCGCGAACGCTTCGAGGAGCTTGGCGTCAACACGCCGCAGCAATACCTCATGCAGTCGAACGGCGGCGTTGCCTCCTTTGGCCAGGGGGCCGAGCAGCCGGTGACAACGCTGCTGTCCGGCCCAGCCGGCGGAGTGATCGCCGGCGTGGCCCTGGGCGCCGCGGCCGGCATCGACGACATCGTGACCTTCGATATGGGCGGGACGAGCTGCGACGTGGCCCTCATTCGCCATGGACGGCCGGCCATCGCCAACTCCAGCAAGATAGGCGGACGGGACGTTGGCGTCCCCATGCTCGACATCAATACCGTGAGCGCCGGCGGCGGGACGATGGCCCACGCCGAGCCTGCCGGCAACCTGATGCGCCTCCGGGTCGGACCTGAAAGCGCAGGCGCGCGGCCAGGGCCGGTGTGCTACGGACTGGGCGGGCTGCAGCCGGCCGTCACCGACGCGGACCTGGTGCTGGGCTATCTCAATCCCGATAACTTCCTGGGCGGTCGCATGCCGCTGGACCCCAACCGCTCCCGCCAGGCAATCGAGGAGTGTATCGGCAGGCCGCTGGGGTTGGACGTGCTCGAGGCCGCCGAAGGCATCGTTCGAGTCATCGACGTCAAGATGGAGGAAGCCATCAAGGCCATCTCCACGCGGCGGGGACACGATCTGCGGGACTTCACCCTCATCGCCTTCGGGGGCGCCGGGCCCGTCCATTCGGGGCGCATCGCGCGAGAGCTGGGGATGAAAGGCGTGCTGGTGCCTCCACATCCGGGCGTTACGTCCGCCATGGGACTGCTCATGGCCGACGTCCGGCGCGACTACGTGCGCTCACGGCTCGAGCCCATCGAAGCGCTGGACGTCGACGCCGCTGAGGCCACCATGCGGGAGCTCGAAGCGGAAGCCAGCCAGCAGCTTCAGGCCGATGGGTTTGACGCGGCGCACGTTACCCTGCAACGCCAGCTGGACCTGCGCTATGCCGGCCAGGGCTATGAAGTGACCGTCGCCGCCCCCAGTGGGCCATGGGACTCGACGGTGCTGAAAGCCATGCGCGGACGCTTCGACGAGCAGCACGAAAGCCAGTTCGGGCACAAGGCCTCCGGCGAGGTCGTGGAGGTGGTCACCTACCGAGTGGTCGCCTTCGGTTTGGTGCCGAAGATCGAGCTGAGACCCAGTCCCCCGGCAACGACCCCGGCAAGCGCGGCGCTGGTGTCCGAGCGACCGGCCTATTTCCCGGAGCTCGGCGGCATGACGCCCTGCCCCGTCTACGACAGGAAGGCGCTCGGACCCGGCCATCGGATCGATGGCCCGGCAATCATCGAGCAGGAGGACTCTACCGTGGTACTACTCCCAGGGCAGCAGGCTGCCGTGGACCAGTGGCTCAACCTGCTCATCGAGGTTGGCGCATGACTCCAAGCATCGATCCCATCACCCTGGAAGTCATCAGCACGAGCCTCGCCGGCGTCGTCCAGGAGATGCAATCAAGCCTCTTCCGTACAGGCTATTCGACCATCATTCGTGAGACACAGGACGCCAGCTGCGCGCTGCTCGACCGCGACGGCCGGCTGGTGGCCCAGCACATCGTGCTGGCGCTGCACATGGGCGCCTTCCCGGCCTGCACCAGCGGGCTGCTGGCCGCGCATCCAAGCGCCACCATGCAGCCGGGCGACGCCTTCTTGGTCAACCATCCCTACGCCGGCGGATCGCCCCACGCGCCCGATATGGCCGTCCTGACTCCGATCTTCTACCGCAACGAGCTGGTGGGCTTCGCCGGCAGCATCGCCCACAAGAGCGACATCGGTGGTCCTGTGCCCGGGAGCTGCTCCGGGCAGGCGCGCGAGACCTTCAACGAGGGTCTTCACCTCCCGCCGGTCCAATATCACCGGCAGGGGATCGCGAATCGCGACATCGAGGCCATCATCGCCGCGAACAGCCGCACGCCCGATTTGGTGTTGGGAGACATCCGCGGGCAGGTCGGAGCGGCGCGGGTCGGGGAGCGCCGGCTAGCCGAGATCATGGACAAGTTCGGGCAGCACGTGGTGCTGTCCAGCTTCGACCAGCTGCACGAGCAGACGGAGGGCCTGCTGCGAACCATGATCTCGCACTGGAGCGACGGCGAGGCCGAAGCCGAGCGCTTCCTGGACGACGACGGCGTCGATCTCGGCAAGCCGGTGCGGGTCCACGTCCGTATCACCAAACGTGGAGATCGCATCCACTTTGATTTCTCCGGCAGCGACGAGCAGACCCGAGGCCCGGCAAACGTCCGGCCACCGCTGGTCAAGGCTGCCTGCGCCTTTGCCATGGTAACGCTGACCGATGCCTCAATGCCTATCAACGAGGGCCTGATGCGGTCGATCGACGTGGTGACACCCGAAGGCAGCATCGTCAATCCCCACTTTCCGGCGCCGGTGAATACCTACAACCCCACCATGCATGCCGTAGCCGACGCGCTGTTCGATGCCTTAGGCCAGATCGTGCCGGACCGACGCACCGCCGATGGATCCGGCACACGGTCGATCTTCCTGGGCGGCAGAAGCACCTCCGCGGGCAAGTCCTACGTGCAGTACGAGCTGTTCGGCGGTGGTTCGGGCGGACGTTCGGGCGTCGACGGCGTGAACGGCACGATGGTGAACCATTCCAACGGCAAGATTGCCTCGGTGGAGATCATCGAATCGGAATTCCCGACACGCATTCTGCGCTTCGAGCTCATTCCCGACAGCGCCGGAGCGGGCGAGTTCCGCGGCGGCCTGGGCTTCGTGCGAGAGTACGAGGTGCTCGACTACGACGCGCGCTTCTCACTGCGCTCGACGAAGCACAAGATCCCCCCACGCGGGGTTCAGGGCGGGCGCGACGGCCGGCCAGGTGCCTGCATCGTCCACCCAGGCACCGACCACGAGCAGGCGCTGCCCACGCGTTATGCCGACTACCCTATGGCCGCGGGCTCACACTTCAGGGTCGAGACCCCCGGTGGTGGTGGCTACGGGCCAGCGGCGAGGCGTGATCCGCAACACGTGCTCGATGACGTGCTGGATGGCTATGTGAGCATCGACGCGGCGGAGCGTGACTACGGCGTGATTGTCCGCCAGCAGGGCGAAACGCTGATCGTGGACCAGAGCCGAACGGCGCTCCTGCGACAAGCGCGCGGCACTGACCAAAAGGCTTCATAATAGGCAGCGCTGGCTGGCCATGGGCGCATCCAGCCGAAACACTCCGGGAAAAGAGGACACCGTGGAAACGAAGCTCTACGTCGGGACCGAGGAGGGACTGTTCAGCCTCTCCAACGCGGGTGGGTCATGGCAGGTCAAGGAACAGGGACTGCAGCCCTGGGAGATCGCTGATCTGGTGCAAGTGCCCGGATCCAGCAACGAAGTGTTCGCCGCTACGAGGGGTGACGGCGTCTGGTTCACAGCCGACGGCGGCGCTACCTGGCGAAAGCCGTGCTACGGCAAGCGCGGGCCAGGCAAGGTGCACTGCCTGGAGCTGGACGGCAGCGGACAGCTCTACGCCGGCTGTGAGCCGATCGATCTGTTCGTCAGCTCGGACATGGGCCAGAGCTGGAGGCTGATCGACTCGGTGTGGTCCGAGCCCTGGGTAGCCGAGGTCAGCTACCCCAACAAGAAGGTCGAGCCGCACCTGCGCGACCTTGCCATCGATCCACGTAACGGAACGACCATCTACGCTGGCCTGCAGGTCGGCTACATGCTCAAGAGCAAGGATGGAGGATCGAGCTGGAAAGTCCTCAACCAGGACCTGGATCCCGACGTTCACGTCATCAACCTCAATCCCCACAACCCGGACACGATGGTCGTCGCAACGGGAGGAGACGGCGCCCGCCGCGGCGAGACCAAGGGCCGGGCGCTGTACCGGACCGACGACGGCGGCGAAAGCTGGACGCCCGTCGGGCTGGAATTCGAGCAGACCTATTCACAGCCGCTGATCCGGCATCCCAAGGACCCCAACGTGCTGTATTCGGCGCTCGCCGTCGGCAACCAGAGCCGCTGGAAAGCCCCCAAGTTCGCCGATTCGGCCATCATTCGCTCGACCGACGGCGGCCGGCACTGGGAGCGGCTCGACGGCGGCCTGTCGGAGACCAGCACCGGCTTCGCCGAGGCGCTGGCCTTCGACGAGCAGCAGCCGGAGCGCATGTTCGCCGGCTTCCGCAACGGCGAGGTGTACATGACCGAGAGCTGCGGCGAGTCCTGGCGCAAGCTGGACGTGAAGCTGCCGAGCATCACTCGACTGGCGGTAGCGGCATGAGTGCGGCGCTGATTCGCCCGCCTCTCGGCTCCCTGCTGGCAATCGCACTGAGCGCGGTTGTGGTCACGTCGGCTTGCGGCTCGGCGGCCACCGCGCCGGCCGGATCGACTGCGCCGTCTTCCACCAACGCCAAGCCGGCTGAATCCGCCGCGGCCGCGAAGCCGGAGGGATCGACGTCCGCCGCCGCTAAACCGGCAGGTTCGACCGCCGCAGCGGCCAAGCCCGCTACCTTGGTCAAAGTTGGGCTCAACAGCGGCACCGCGCCGACCGGCTGGCCCTACAACGTGGCGGTGAGCCGCGGCTTCTTCGCCCAGCAGGGCCTCACCACCCAGGGCACCCCACTGTCCTCGGATGCGACACAGATCCAGGCCCTGGTGGCGGGGGACGTGAACTTCACCATCTCCGGCTTCACCGTATTCACAGCGGTGGCCGGAGGAGCCAAGGTCAAGTTCATTGCCTCTGCCCAAGAAACACCGAACTTCCAGCTCCTCGTGGGCAAGGACATCAAGTCGTACAGCGACCTCAAGGGCAAGACGCTGGCAGCCGGCGTCACCGGAAGCTTCTTCGAGGTTCTGCTGCGCGGCATGCTGGCCGCCAATGGCCTGAAGCCGGGCGACTACCAGGTGATCTCCATGGCCAGCTCCAACACCCGTTACGCCGCCCTGAAGAGCGGCCAGATCGCCGGCACGCTGCTGAGCATTCCTGAGGAGAACCTGGCTATCAAGGACGGCTTCTCATCATTGGGCTATGTCAGCTCGGTGTTCAAGGACATGCAGTACAACGGCTATGTCACCTCCGACACGTGGGCCAGCGCCAACCCCGACACGGTAGTCGCCTTCTTGCGCGCTCTGCGCAACGCTACCGACTGGCTGTTCGACCCGGCCAACAAGGCCGCGGCCATACAGATCTACGGAGACGTAAGCAAGCTGTCCCAAGACGACCTGGAAGCAGCCTACAACGAGATGATCACCCAGCATATGCTCTCGCGCGATCTGCGGCCGAACCTCAGGGGCATCGACGCTTACATCGACCTCGCCACGAGCCTCGGCGCCGTGGACAAGTCACAAATTCCTCCGAAGGACGCCTGGCTCGACCTGAGCTACGTCGACAAGCTCTCGAAGTAACCGTGTAGCGGAGGTTCTCGCATCGCAAGGATGCGAGAACCCTCCCGCCGGCGCCTCCACCACACGCTACCGGGCCCGCAAAAGGCCCCCAACGACCAACGTGTAGCGCGGGGCCTTGCGCCCCGCTTCCCGTTCACGCTGACCACGCCTTTCGACGTCACTCCAACGTCCGGCTCCTCAAATGACATCGGTCCCGAAAACGCGTTCGCCCAACTCCTTCGTCGAGCCAACCTCACCCCCGAAACGACTGAGGCCGGAGCCACGGGATAATCCGCGTGGTCCGGCCTCTCGCCGTGCCGCCCTAATCGGGCGTAATGCTATTGCCGCACGAAGTCGAAGTGGAACTCCCCAGCCGTGTTGCAGTTGGAGTAGTTCACCGTGTAGATGTCGGAGGAACGGTTGCCCGCACCATCGATGATGTAGAACTGGTACACCCGATTTTCACTAGGACAGTTCGAGGCCAACGTGTGCGTGAACAACCCGTCACCCTCACTGCCCGTATCGGCGTAGTTGCCGTAGAAGCTCATCCGAACAGTGATTCCGGCGATGCCATTGCCGTTCTTGTCCATCACGTGTCCCTGAACGTACTGGAGACCAGCGTTCGGGCCACTGTCGATGCAAGGCACCCGGTTGCCGCCGCCGCAGTTGGTGGGCGGAGCATTCACGCTCTTGGACAGATACGGATACTGCGGCACCGGCGTAGCGGTGGGCGTGGCCGTGGCGAGCGGCGTAGGTGTCGCGGCTGGGTTGCCGTTGACATCCTCGGGGATGGCGGCTGAGCCAGGCACGAGGCCCAGCTGCTTGGCAATGTCGCCGCCATTCACGACCGATACGGATCCGGCCTTGATGCCGGCTGCCGGGTTATCCACGGTCCAGTGCTGGAAGGCCACGCGCTGAGCCCGAAGGACCAGGAACGGCCCCATGCTGGTGACGGTGGAGGTCGGCAGGCCGTTGTACAGCGTGGCGCTGGGGCCGGTGCCGTAGCGGCCGGCGATGGCCGGGTCGGCGTTGAGCAGCGCTAGGCGGCCGGCCTGCGCCTGATCAGGCGTCTTGCCGGCGTCAAAGGACGGATCGAGCTGAGGGGGGATCTGGAAGGTCGCCTGCAGCTGGGAGTCTCGCCCCATGTCGTGCAGCTTGTCAAAGACGTTGATGAAATACACCTGCGGCGGACTCACGTCCGGTCGCCACTGCATCAGCACCTTTTGGGTGGCCTGGACGATGAAGCCATCGAGCTGGAAGCGCTTTGACGCCGGGTAGCCCAGCGCGTTGACGCCACCGAGCCGCTGGAACTCCGACCAGAAGCCGATGCCCGCTTCGTTGGTGATGCGATAACCGAAGTTCGGACCCAGCCCACCGTTGGTCTCGGTGTAGAAGTGCCCGCTGCCTCCGGGCAGGTCATAGTCAGCCCCTGGGGTCTGCGCCCCAGCCTCCGGCATGAAGATGGTCGCAACGACCACGGCGAGCGCGCATACAAGCGCGATGACTCTGCGACGACGCATCCAGTGAACCTCTCGACTAAAGTGGCAGGAAAGCCTGCAAGCGGCGGGCAAACCTTACGCCGCCCAGTATACGTGAACGGGCAAGCGCACGAGGAGTGACGCGCCGGGCGGTATACTTCGCGCGCTCCGGAGGGGTGGCCGAGTGGTTAATGGCAGCAGACTGTAAATCTGCCCGGCTGACGCCGTACGGGGGTTCGAATCCCTCCCCCTCCACACTCCCTAAAATTGAGCTCGGATTGGGCTGTGTTTGCCGTCTTCAGCCCCCCGACCGGCAGGTCGCCCGGACCGCCAACATTTATCGCGTCCTTTTCGTGGAACGCGACCGCCAGCTGACCAAAGGTGCGGCAAGCCGCTCAGACGCGGCAGGCGAAACGGAACCGGCTAGCAAGGCCTCAGGGCCTCGGGGCCCCAGCACTCCCTAAGCGGCCGTAAAGCCACGGCCGAAGCCGGTGGAGCTGTTGGCCGTGCGGGTCACGAGGAAGCCGGCGCCGCCGTCGCTGATGGCCGATGGGATGGCCAGCGGCTGACCGCGGCCGTTGGTCATGCTGACGGGCTGACCGCCGAGCTGTGACAGCGTCAACGTCTGATGATCCCTAACGGCCACGGCGTCGGTGAAATGGATCGAGCCGAAGTTGTCGAGCGGCAAGATGCTCCGTCCGCCGCTCGGCGCCTCTTCGACCCACTCCGCCGATGAGAGCGATGAGTCATATTGCGCGGTCTGGGAGAACGTGGCGCCGGTCGTATTGTTCTTGAGCGCCACCAGCCAGAAACCCGTACCCTGCTGATCGATCGAGGCTGAGACGGAGTCGCCGGCGTGAACGGCCAGCGGGACCTGCTTCGAGGCTTGCGGGAGCGTCTCGATCCAGCTCTGGAACTCGATCAGCCCTGAGCTCAGGACCGTTTCCTGAGTCCCAACCTGAATCAAATCGCGGGACCGGACGCCTCCAATGCCGACCCACGCGGCATCCACACCAGCCACGCCGGTCGTCAGCGGCTCCGGAACCGTCCAGGCACCTCTGACGGCGAGGAAGCTGCCACCCGTCGCCATGTAACCGGACCAGTTGCGAGACTGATCCGCGGGAGAAGCGCTCGGCGTCACCTGTGTGGGGGGCAGCGGCCCCACGGTAGGCGCAGGGCCGGCCGGGGTCCCTCCGGCGTCCGGGTGGCCGTCGGCTTGGACCAGCCACGCACCACCTTGGCGAACAAGGGTATACACGTTGCGGTCTCGCGACTGGTCGGTGGTACCGTCCCGGAAGTCCGTGGTCCACGTCTCATAGGTCGTCACGGTTGCCGTATCCCCACTGACGTCAATCGGACCCCACTCGATCCTGATGAGCTTGATGACGACGGCGCCGCTATCTAGCAGCCCCTGGTTAGCCTCACTCAACTGCTGGAAATAGACATCAGTCGACGTATCACGCATGACCGACATGTCGCCCGAGGCGAGTGCCTGCTCCTGCTCCGCGTTGCCCAGCTGAATGACCCGCGCAATGGCTGCTTCTTGGGATCCGCTCGGCGCTGAAACCGCGCTTGTGCCGGACGAGCCGACCGTTGCCAGCGGCCCAGGCGAAATCGCTGCCTGAGGGACCTCAGCCGTTGGCACTATCGCGCAAGCGGCGAGAGGCACAACCAGGAGAGCACACAGCCTGGCCCAGAGGCGCGACGTGGCCACGAGTCAAGCATGCTTGCCGTGCTGTAAACGCGGCACAAAGGCGGGCCGAACATCGCCAAAAGGCGCCTGGGATCACCGTCTCCGGCCACCAATCAGCGCCGGCCCCGCCACGCGGGCGCGCACATCCGGATGCCCGCTCGAGTTGGCCTGATTCACGAGATGTGGCCGCGCCATTTACCGCCAATTCACGGCCGGCGGGTGACGCTGTTTGTAGGGAATACTGAGGAGCCCCCGTACATGAGCCCGGCTACGACCGACACGAGCATGCCCATTGTCCAGGTCATCGATTTGCACAAGGACTATCACCTGGGCAGCAATGTGGTGCGAGCGCTGCTAGGGGTGAGCCTAACCATCATGCCCGGAGAGTTCGTGGCCGTCATGGGCCCCTCCGGCTCCGGCAAGTCCACGTTCATGCACGTGCTCGGCTGTTTGGATCGGCCAACGAGCGGCGAGTACCTGCTCGAGGGCATCTCGGTTAAAGACCTCACCCACGATGAGCTGGCAACTGTTCGCAACCAGAAGATCGGGTTCGTCTTCCAGGGGTTCAACCTTCTGCCGCGGATGGACGCGCTGGGCAATGTGATGCTGCCCATGATGTACGCCGGCGTAACCCGGCCGGAGCGCGAAGAGCGGGCGCTCGCAGCCATCAGGGCCGTCGGACTGGAGGACTGGGCCACGCACAAGCCCAGCGAGCTATCCGGCGGGCAGCAGCAGCGAGTGGCCATCGCGCGCGCCTTGACGAACCAGCCGGCGCTGATTCTGGCAGACGAGCCCACTGGCGAGTTGGACACCCGAACCAGCATCGAGATCATGGCGATTCTGCAGCGGCTCAACAATTCGGGCATCACCATCGTGATGGTCACGCACGAACGCGACATCGCCGCATACTGCAAACGCAATATCCTGTTCCGCGACGGCAAGGTTATCACTGACCGGCTGGTTGAAGAGCGTCGCATCGCTCTGGACGACCTGGCGGCGATTGCGCAGGCCCGGGAGATCGTGGCGGTATGAGCGCCCCGACCTATACGCTTCCGTTCCCTCGCGCGCGACGCCAACGCGTCGAGACCTCGCGAGGCATGGGCCTGGGGGAGAGCTTGGCGACGGCACTCGAGGCTATTGGGGCCAACAAGCTGCGATCGCTGCTCACGGCATTGGGGATCATCATCGGCGTAGGCGCGGTCATCGCGATGATCTCGCTTGGCCAAGGCGCCAGCGCCAACGTGGCGCAGCGACTGCAGGGCCTGGGCACGAACCTCATTCAAATAACACCCGGCAGCCAGCGTGGCCCCGGCTTCGTCAATGTAGGTGCCGGCACCAGGCAAACACTGACCGAAGCGGACGCCGCCGCCATTCAAGAGCAAGTTGCTGGAATCAGCGGCGTGTCGCCGGTAATCAGTGTGAACGTTCAGGCCGTGGCAGCCGGCTCGAACTGGTCTACTCGGGCGCAGGGCGTCTATCCCGTGTACCAGGGAATCGAGAACTGGCAGCCTCAGGCCGGAACCCTGTTCAGCGACCAGGACGAGCAGGACGGGGGGCAGGTGGCGGTTATTGGCCAAACTGTGCTCGACAACCTCTTCGGCAATGGCAACACCGGCAGCGGAAACGCGCTGGATGCCATTGGCCAGACTATTCGGCTCAACAAAGTCCCGTTCACCATCGTGGGTGTGCTGGCGTCCAAGAGCGGCGACCAGGACAATACCATCCTGGTGCCCTTCAGCACCGCCCACGTCCGGCTCTCGAATCTGACCTACGTTGGTCAGATCGTCGTCCAGGCTAGCGACGTCAGCCAGATGGATTCGGTGCAGGCGCAGATGCAAACCGTGCTCGAACAGCAGCACCGAATCACAAACGGTAACGACGACTTCACCATCCGCAACCTGAATAACATCATCCAGACAGCGCAAAGCGTGACTCAAACGCTGACCATGCTCCTGGCTGGGGTGGCAGCGGTATCGCTGGTCGTGGGCGGCATCGGCATCATGAACATCATGCTGGTATCCGTGACCGAGCGCACCCATGAAATAGGTATCCGCACGGCCATCGGCGCGCACCGGCGGGACATCTTGAGTCAGTTCCTGATCGAAGCCGTGGTCCTCAGTGGAGCGGGTGGCATCCTGGGCATTGTGTTCGGTGCCGCCGCATCCGTAGCCGTCTCACACGTCGCCGGGTGGTCCACCGTCATCGTGCCGCAGGCAGTGCTGCTGGCCTTCGGCTTCGCGGCAATGGTCGGTGTCTTCTTTGGCTACTACCCGGCCCGCAAAGCCAGCCTGCTCGACCCTATCGAGGCATTGAGGTACGAATAGCCACCGGACCGTTTCCACTGCCGATGAACCCCGCTGTTGAAGGCGCCCTCCGCCTACTCGCTGCGCTGCTGGCGATGTATGGCGCCGTAATCTGCGCCATGGCGGCCACCGGCAATGCCGCGTGGGCCGTGCCAATGCTTATCTGCATCGCGCTTGCCGCCCGATCCTGCGCCATGCTGTACTCGCTGCTGTTCTTCTCTCGGCTACGCCATCGCTAGCAGGCCCGCCGCCGCCCGCCTCTCACTCCCCTGCGGAAGGTCACACGCCAGCGGGCGAACGGGCCGAGCTGCCGGCTTGCGTAGCGGCGTCATGATCGAGGATTGCTCCGGGTCTTATCACCAGAACCGGCACATTGGTGCGGTGCACCACGCCCTGGGCAACGCTGCCCAACACGACCCGCTCAATGCCCGACCGACCATGGCTCGCCATGACGACAGCCAAGGCGCTCTTGGACCGCACCTCTTGATCAATGGCCGGGGCCGCGTAGCCCACTAACGTCTCAGCATCGACGGCAAAATCTTCGGACTGAAGCTGGCTGGCCACACCCTGGATGTACGGCTTGGCCTCCTCAGCCCACTGCTGCACGTCCAGATACTCATATGGCGTGGCCGTCGCCCAGCCGCTGTACGCCGCCGGAGGCGGCGGCTCGATCACCTGCATCAGGCTGAGCCCGGCACCGAACAGCCGGGCCAAGCGGACGGCTGGAGCAAGCGCCACTTCTGCCACAGCCGAGCCATCGAGAGGCACCACGACTCTTCCGTCGGTGGACGATCGCCACCCCTGCTCGGCTTCCGGCGGAATGAGCAGCACCGGGCAAGCACCTTCACGGAGGACGCGCTCCGCCACGCTGCCGTAGGCCAGCCTTCCCAAACCTCCACGGCCGTGCGTGGACATGACGATCAGGTCGCTCTGGTGTGAGTGCCTGGCCTGGGCAATGACCATTGCCGCTTCACCCGGCTGCACCGAAGACGCCGCCACAAGGCCACTCGCTTTCAGCCCCTGGACGAGAGGCGCGAGCTCTCGCTCCGCCTCGTCCAGGAGCTCCTGCTCCCGGCGGTGGCGCCGGCCGCCATTGGGGAACGCCCAGGTCTCGACTGCGCGGACGAGCAGCAGCTGCGCACCAGTGCGCTGGGCCAGCCCTTGAGCGTAGGGCACTGCTCGCCCCGCCAGGGCGGAGCCGTCGAGTGGCACGAGGATTTGACTGAACATGGCGTGTCCTCCTGGAGTGGACTTCAATCCTGAACCTCGAAAGCGCGCATCGCCAGCGCGATCATCACGGCCGCGAAAGCGCCCAACAGCGCGACGTCTGTCACGACGCTCATGGCCGATCGCCGAGCGTGGCATTCCGGAAGACCAGGCCGATGGAGCGCCGACCGACTGCTGCTGCCTGCTCACGTCGAAGCCGTTGACGACCACGTGACCTGAGGTAGGCCGCAGCAGCGTGCAGAGCACGTTGATCGTCGTGGTTTTTCCGGCGCCGTTTGGGCCGAGGAAGCCGAAGAACTCACCAGAATCCACTCGGAACGAGACGTCGTCGACAGCATTCAGGTCATCAAAACACTTGACCAAGCGCTCAACCGAATGCTGTCTGTCACACTCCCAAGCGTGGCTTGTGGGCGATGACCTAGGAATCAACAGCGCATCAACAACGCGGGAATAGCTATGCCGCGTGGACGCTGGGACGACGGCTGTAGCAGTCGCTGCAGTACACCGGCCGGCCCGCCGTCGGCTCGAATGGCACAAGGGCCGGCCTCCGGCAGCTGTCACACGTGGCTCGATAGAGCTGGCGCAGCTTTCCGCCCTGCTGCGCGATGCGGCACTCAGGGCACCGCGACGGAGCATGGCTCAAGCCGCGTGACGCGTATTTATCCCCTTGCAGCCTCTATCGTGGCAGCGTGAAATGCAGGAGGTGAAACCATGTCAACACCCGAAACCGAGAACGTCACCATTGACTACGACTACTACGATCGCTTGCTGGAGCTGAAGACTTGTGTGGGCATTTGGGCCCGGGACAAACGCCGGCTGGAGGCCGAGCCCACGAATCACGAAGTAGAGCTGGCGCTGCTCCAGGCCGAGAAGACCCTGATCCAGGCGCTCGGCGAGCTGGACGAATCTCGTTGAGCGCCTCGGTTTGCACGGCTGTCGTGAGTGCCGCCATCGCATTGCTTGCCATTTGCCAAATGGTCGCATCCCTCTATTCATTGCGTTTTCATGGCCTGTTTATCCCTGCGGGGGCATTGTTAGGCAGAAGGACAGCAACTGCTCGTCCCAGGCTCCCGATCAATGCACAGCGTGAGGAAAGGAAGATAGTCATTGGCAACCCTGTCTGTTCTCTCAGCCCGAGGCGATACGCGTGTCACGTGGAATCCTGAGCTTGCCGCAAGCGGCCAGGCCGAAGCCCTCGCTGCAATCCAGGAGGCCGAACGCATCTTCCGGCAAGAGCGCGCTCGAGGCAGCGCTGCGTTCCGCGTCACGCCGGACGAGCCGGCGGTTCGCATCGATCAATTCGATCCACAGGCCGAGGAGATCATCATCGTCCCCCGCATGGCAGGCGGATGAGCGTCCCTGCAGGCGTCCTCGCCGGCGTGGTGCTGCTCTGCGCGCTTCTGGCAATCACCGCCGCAGCTGAAGCGATAATCCAGGGGCTGCGCGGCAGCTCGTGGACTGGAGCCAAGCAGCGGTCCGAAGCCGAGGCTCGAGCAGCGGCTCTCCTGCAGCGCTTGCTGACGCCCACCCAGCGCGAACAACTCGAGCAGCACGGATACGTCGAGGTAGACAGCCCGAGCATAAATGGACGTATCTACCGTATCCCGGCAGATCCGGCGCGGGTACAGGTCTATGAGGCTACACATATCACCGGCACGCTGTGCATTGCACCACGTCGATGGATCCCCAACTCCGATGTGATGCTGGCGCACAAGCTGATGATCGAGGGTGCGGAGCAGCAGTATCTGGCGACCGCGAACTTCATGAGATCGTTCCCACTTTGAACGGGGTCGGATGACCGGCATAGGCGTCGACTCGGAACGTCAAGTTCGGCAGCGGCGGTCCTGCGCGGCGGCCGGCCGGTGATCATTCCAAGCCCAATAACCCGCCGCTTGATCAGACCGGCGCCGACTGCCTGACCATCGCCCGTTCTTAGAGCGTGGCCCGCTGGTAGAACCAGCGCTTGGCCAGTTGGACGAGCCCCAAATAGGTCAGCAGCAGCAGCAGCAGCGCTAAGAAAAATGCCGGCGGCGGGAAGGCAAAGCCCAGCGACGGCGCCAACGGCGATCCGGTCAGCCAGAGCCCGGCCAGCACCGCGACAGGAACGCTGACCGCGAGCGCCAGGCTGGGACGGCTCTTGAATGGATTCCCGGCCGTTCGGATTACGAAGATGACCAGGGTTTGCGTGGCCAGCGACTCGATGAACCAGCCCGTGTGAAACAGCTGCTCGGAAGCTTGGAACAGGTTCAGCAGCACGAAGAAGGTCAGAAAGTCATAGACAGAGCTCAGTGGACCGAACAGCAGCATGAAGCGCTGGATAAACGACACGTTCCAGCGCTTCGGCTTCTGCAGGTACGTCGGATCCACCTTATCGGTTGGAATCGTCACCTGGGACAGGTCGTAGAGGAAGTTGTTCAGCAGGATCTGCGAAGGAAGCATCGGCAGGAACGGCAGGAAGAGCGTCGCTCCTGCCATGCTGAACATGTTGCCGAAGTTGGAGCTGGTGCCCATCAAGACGTACTTGGTGATGTTGCCAAAGCTGCGACGGCCCTCGATCACGCCCCGATGCAACACCTCCAGGCTTTGCTCCAGCAAGATGATGTCGGCGGCCTCCTTGGCCACATCGACGGCGTTCGCCACCGAGATACCCACGTCGGCGGTGCGCATCGAGGGCGCGTCATTGATGCCGTCACCCAAAAAGCCGACAACATGGCCGCGAGCTTTGAGTGCGGCGATGATGCGGTTCTTCTGATCCGGTGAAACCCGCGCAAACACCGACGTGCGCTCGGCCAGTGAGGCAAGCGCATCGTCTGTGACCGCGCTGATCTCCCTGCCAAGCACGATGTCATCGGTCGGCAGGCCGACCGCCCTACACACGTGCCTGGTCACCAGCTCGTTGTCCCCGGTGATGATCTTTATTTCGACCTCGTCGGCTCGCAGTGCCTGTATGGCGCTGCGAGCAGTGTCTTTGGGTGGGTCCACGAAAGCGACGAATCCGGCGAGCACGAGCTCACGCTCGTCCGCCGCTGTGTACGCAGCCTGGTCCGTGACTTCCCGGTAGGCGACCGCCAACAGGCGGTACCCTTCCGCGCTCAGACGTTCGAACGTGCTTTGCGCCTGCGCCCGGGCGCCATCGTCGAAAGGCATGGCAGCCGCCCCCATCCGGTAGGCCATGCACACCTCCATCACACTTTCGGGAGCGCCTTTGGTGATGAGCAGACAGGCGCCATCCAACGAGGCAACGACAGACAGCCGGCGGCGGATGAAGTCGAACGGAATCTCGTCGATCTTCGTCGCGGCCGCACCCGGTTGAGGCTGGGAGCTCATGATGGCCTGGTCCAGAGGGCTCTTTATTCCGGTTTCGAGGGAGCTGTTCACATGCGCCAGACGAAGCACGTATGGGTCATTGCGACCGCGCCAATCGACCACGCTCTGGACCTGAACCTGACCGGTGGTGATCGTGCCGGTCTTGTCGGTGCACAGGATGTCCAGGCTGCCAAAGTTCTCGATTGATGGAAGATGCTTCACAATGACCTTCTGGCGAGCCATCCGCAGGGCACCCTGCGCAAGGGTGACAGAAACGATCATCGGCAGAAACTCAGGGGTGAGCCCCACCGCCAAGGCGACGGCGAAGAGAAACGCTTCCAGCGTGCCGCGATGGGCCAACGTGTTCACCAGGAACACAAAGATCACGAGGAACGCGACGCTGCGAGTGATCAGCAGGCCAAAGCTGCGGGTGCCCCGCTCGAACTCGGTTTGAGCTGGGCGGCCGCGCAGCCGCTGCCCAATCTGCCCGAACTGAGTCGCAGGGCCGGTGAGCACAACAGCCGCGGTCGCCGATCCGCTGATTACCGACGTTCCCAGGAATACCGCGTTGTCAACCTCGGCCAGCGAGCGGGTGCCGGCGCCAGATGGAACAGCACGGGCCGCCTTCTCTGCCGGGAACGACTCACCCGTCAGCGCCGATTGGTTGATAGTGAGATCTCTCGCCTCGAGCAGCCGTGCGTCGCCTGGCACCAGGTCGCCGGCTGAGAGACGCACGACGTCCCCCGGGACGACCTCCGCCATCGGCGCCTCTATCCAGGCTCCGTCACGCCGGACGGTGGCGAACGTGGCAACCATATCCCGGAGCGCGGCAGAAGCGTGCTGCGAGCGATAAGCCTGGAAGAAGTTGAGCACCACGCTCAACAGCACGATCAAGGCAATGATGCCGGCGTCGGTGACGTCGCCGAGTATTACCGAGATAGCGCTAGCCACCAGCAGGATGACAACCAACGGGTTGAGCAGGAAAGAAACGACTTCGGTCAAGGCCGTGATGCGGCCCAACTGGGCGACTTCGTTCCGCCCACAGGTCCCCAGCCTGCGCTCCGCTTCCTCGGCCGTTAGCCCCTGCTCAGAAGTCGATAGGCTGCACAGGAGATTGCTCGAGGGCACCTCCCAGAATGGAACGTCCGCGCCGATTGAGGTGTTGGCCTCAGCAACCGTGAGGCTGCTCTTGCCGCTACGCCTCAGCATGGTATAGCCCGCGATTGTGCCATGTCTACCAGCGAAAACGGAGAACACTTGCCGCGGCCTTTCCGCGGCCGATAACCGACCGGACGGGAGAATCGTTACATTGAACGTGGAACATCGAGCTCATCGGAGCGAGGGGTGTGAGGATGTTGGAAGCGAGCTCATCTCGTTGCAGTGGTAACTCCCTGCCGAATCGGTTGCGGAGGCGTGAGTAAGTGCCTCCGCCTATCCTGGTCGTGGACGACGAGCAGCAGTTTCGGAGCGTGGTGGCAGACATCCTGGAAGAGTCGGGGTACCCGGTGACGGTGGCGGGCAACGGCACGGAAGCGTTGACCGTGGCAGCCGCTGAACCCCCACGCCTCGCCCTGCTGGACTACACGATGCCCGGCATGAATGGCCTCGAGCTGGGCACGCATCTACGGCGCCAATGGCCCCAGCTGCCGCTGATCTTCATGTCGGCCGATACCCTGCCTGCTCAGGCCTTCGACGCGTTCGATAGCTGCATGTTCCTCCAGAAGCCATTCGACATGGATACCCTGCTCGACGCGACCAGGTCGTTTATCCCGGACTGAGAACGCACCGCCGCGCATCCGCACGTCATCCCCACCGGCACGCTCGGTTCAACCATGGGCAAACGGCACCTGCCCGGGGAGCTCGACTACTGCAGCTCGCGTTCGAGCAGCCACAGCTGCTCGTGTGCGGACTCACCTTCGACGACATCCGTTGACACTACGCCCCAACCTTGGGCGCCCAGCTGATTGAGGATCATGTTCCAGCGTCCGAACTCCATCGGAACATCGCTGCCACTGACTCCAAGGACGTCGGGATTGCCCTGGCGAAGCCAGACTTGCCCTTTCTGGGGATCCAGGGCCAGCAGGACCCACAGGTACTCGTGCGCGGTTCTTGCCATCGTTCCTTGGTCTCCTCGTACCGTGTCAGGCCGCGGCTTGGAACGGTCGTTGCGCAGCCTCATGGAGCTTGACCTCAACGCCGCCGAACATGCACAAAACGTCTACATGGAGATGCGGGGCGCTCGGAGGGAGCGGCCCGGCTTGGCCGGTCTTATCACTGAACCCGCCGAAAATCGGCAGCCCGCTCATGGTGATTCGCCAGCCCGGCGGGACCAGGATGGTTCCGCCACCAAAGAGCGCGGTCACCTGCAGGTGGGCGCCATTCTCGGCAAGCTGCGCCTCATGGAGGTCCAGGGTGAAACCGCCGAACAGCGCCATGAGCGAGCCGCCCCGAAAGTGCCGGGCGACACTGCGAATCTCGTAGCCACTGAACAGAGCGAACTGATCCACGGCTTCATCTCCGGGCCCCGGACGGCGAAACGATCCGAATCCGCCGCTGAGCAGGCCGATACCGAGGACGACGATAAGCAGTGGCCAGACCAAGCTGAACGTGACGGCGATGATCCCCAGCGTTCCGACCAGCAGCATCAACCCCAGCACGGTAACGAGTACCGCGCCTGTCGAAGCCCCGGCTGTGAACGCCAGGAGACCGAGAGCGATGATCGCCACCGGCCACCAGGCCGCGAGCAGCGCCGCTCCGACCACCACTCCAAACTGATCGAGCAGAAAGATGACGCCGAGCGCGACCAGCATGAGGCCGAGCCACAGAGTCCCACGATTCATATGCTTGTCTCCTTCCTTCACGTCCACACTACCGAGCCACGCGCCAACTTCCCGTCAAGGACGCCGAAACGGCTGGTAAAGCCTGGCCCAAGCGAACGGGCGAAGGGTCAGAAGCAGCAGAAGAGGCCTGGACGGTACCCATCCAAGCCTCACAGGGGAAGCTCGTCGGCTTCCTCTCGCAGGGTGCCGAGGGATGTCTTCTCTTTCGGTCGGACGGCCGTCGGTCCCTTACTCTGTGTCGACACTATGCGTTCCCGGGCATAAATTGCCTGTCAAATTCAGGGCAATACTTCGACAACCTCACGGCAAGGGAGACTCGCTGCCTGGTTAAGCCAGCCAGCGCACAGTTCTCCTCCTGCGCTGCATCCTGCGCGCCCGTTTGATCTGGGCTTCTAACGGCCCGTTTGCACCTTCTTGAGCGGCCGCCCATGAGACTCGAGATTGCAGGGAGGCTCTGTTTCCTCGTGACGAATCTCGTCATCCTCGCGGCGGTGATCGCTGTCACATTCGTGCTTTCCTTTGGCATATTCATGATCGCCGACTACTTGAAAGCCCGCTATGGGGGGAAGCATCACTTTCATCCTTAGAGACCCGGCAAAGTGCCCAGGCTCCTGGCGGGCGACAAGGTCACGGCTCAAGAGCCGCGCGTTTCAGCGGCCGGTCGGGACCTGGCGGGGCATCGGCATCGGCTCCACGGGCGAGAGGCTTGGCGTTGCCGTGTCGGCTCCCTCCGCAGGGGCCGGCGCCTTCGGTGGGGTCCGCCGCAGATCGAACGGCAGCCCGGAGTGCCGCAGGGCGACAGCGCCCATCGCCGCCAGTGGAACGGCCACGAACGCTCCCGCGATACCGTCCACGGCAGCGCCGACGATGATGCCGCATAGCACGATGAAGGGTGAAACCCCGGTGATGCGACTCATGAGCCGAGGACCAACGATGATGCCCTCGACGAGCTGCAGAAGCACGCCAACCGCCAGCACGAATAGACCTTGCGGCAGGCCCTGTGTAAGCGAGAGGAGCACCGCGGGCGCCGGACCCAGGATCGAGCCAATCACTGGTATCACCCCAACAATGCCGGCAAACATCGCCAACAGGATGGGATAGTGGCTGCCAGCCAGCTCCAGAGCTAGGCCGAAAGGCACCGCGATGGTCAGCATGAGAACGATTTCGCCACGTGCCCAGGCCCCGAATTGCTCGGCTACGTCATCCCACACCCTGCCCGCCCGCTCTCGACGAGGCTCTGGCACCAGCGCCAGGACAACCGACCGGATGCGTTGGTGCTCGGTCAACCAATAGGCTGAGAAGACGAGCACCGAGAGGAAGGAGAATGCCGCGGCCGCCGCGGTTCTGACTTCCGAGACGCTCTGCCGAGGGGTGGTCGCGGTGCCGGCCTCGATCAGGCGGCTGATGAGCCGTTCCAAACCACCGAACATGCCCCGCAGCAGCGGTTCCGAGCTCGCCGCCGCGGCATGGATCTGCTGCTGGACTTCTCCTAAGGCCGCTGCGCCACCCGAGAGGTCGCTGCCCAGCGTCTCCTCCAGCCGCCAGGCCAATGCGCCGCAGCCAATGATGATGATGGAGTAGATGCAGGCCAGCGCCAGAGCGAGCGAGAGTCCGCGTTTCCTGAGCATGTCCACGCCAGGAGCAATCGCTTGCGCCACGATGACGGCGGCCAGCAGCAGAAGCAGCACCCCCCGAGCGACATACAGCAGATAACCGGCGCCAATGGCAATCAACCCCCCGCACGTCAGGAGGAAACCACGGCGCACGTCTCGATTCATATGCTCCTGACGGCCACCGCTGACCGTCTGAACCGTACGTCGCTATTATGCCGCCTCCACGGCCGCCAGACAGCGATAGGCCTCCAGCGCGCCTTCGCAAGCCTCGCCTGGACCACCTGCGCAGCTGCGCAGGGAGCTACGCTCTAGCCGTGAATCGACGCACCGCCATGCCTTTCGCGGTGCTGCTTGCCATGCTGGTGACCGCCGCGGTCATCTTTCTGTCCAGCAGAAAGCCGGCTGCACCATCGCGCGTGGTCCTCGGGACACCGCCTCCGGCGGCGCAAGCCTCGAGCAGCAGCGGACTGCAGCCGGTTGCCCCCGGGGTCGACGAGGCCGCGGGAGTATTCACGATTCAGCCTGGCGACGTCGTCGTGTCCAACGGCGTGCAGTTCGGCGTCACCAGCGTCACCACGCCGCCGGCCGGAGAAGCGGGACGCCAGCCTTCGCAGGGGCAGTTCATGCAGGTCGACGTCGAGGTCCACAACGCCGCTGGCGCCGGCGACCAGCCGTTCGCGATCTCCAGCGCAACGGACTTCGAGCTCCGGGACGGCGCCGGGCAGTCCTATCCGGCAACGGCCAGCATCGGGACAGCCAAACCACCGGACGGGAACCTTGCCCCGGGCACTACCTTGGAGGGGAGCCTCACGTACGACGTGCCCACCGGTCGGAGCTTCTGGCTCGTGTTCAAGAATCCGCTGATCTCGAATGGTGCGATTGTGGTCGAGCTTGGCAAGCACTGACCAGGCCCGGCGTTCCGGGGAGTCCTAGCCGACGGTGCTGTCGCCCGCGGTCGCCGCGGCCTTGGCGGCGCGCTCGGGCTCGGTATGTGGCCGCTGCTCGGGCCCACGAGCCTGGGCAAGTCCCAGGTTGACCGCGGAGCTTATGAGGGCCATGTGGCTGAAACCCTGCGGAAAATTGCCCAGCAGAACGTCTGACGACGAGGAGGGATCGATCTCCTCCGACATCAGGCCCACGTCGTTGAGATAGCCGATGAGGGACTCGAAGAGCCGCAGTCCCTCGTCGATCCGCCCACCCAGCGCAAGCGCATCCACCATCCAGAAGCTGCACAACACGAAGGTTGCTTCAGGGCCGGACGTGAGCCCTGACGGGGCCTCATAGCGTCGGAGCAGACCCTCACGCGACAGCCGGCCACGGATGGCGTCGACCGTCGATTGAAATCGAGGATCAGTAGGCGGCAGAAAGCCATACCGGGGCATCACCAGCACGCTCGCGTCGAGATGATCGTCGTCGAACGCCTGGGTGAAGGCGCCCAGCTCGCGGTTGAAGCCACGATCCAGGATGGCGGTCTTGATGTCCTCGCAGGCCCGCCGCCACCGCTCCGCGGGCGCAGGCAGCCGCTGCTCCTGAGCCATTCGCAAGCCGCTGTCGACCGCCGCCCAGCACATCAGCTTCGAGTGCAGGAAATGGCGCAGACCACCACGGACTTCCCAAATGCCGCTGTCCGGCTCTCGCCACTCGGCGGCGGCTTGATCTACGAAACGGCACAGCAGCGGCCAGTTGCGCCGCCACAGCTGCCCGGCAGCCTCCGGAAGCGGCATGGACGGATCCGCCTCCACATGCTGGAACTGATGGGCTGCGCTGAGCACGTCTCCGTAGATGTCCAGCTGGTGCTGTTGGTAGGCGCCATTTCCCACGCGTACGGGACGCGATCCCTTGTACCCGTCGACGTGGTCCAACCGCTCCTCGGCCAACTCATGCGCCCCGTCGATCGCGTACATGATTTGGGGCCGGGGCGTAGGGTCGTTCTTGGTGGTCGCGGCCAGCCAGCTGATGAAGTCAGCTCCTTCCTCGTGGTAACCAACGGTGCTGAGCGCGTACAGCATCAACGACGCGTCTCGCAGCCAGGTGAAGCGGTAATCCCAGTTGCGGATGCCGCCCAGGAGCTCCGGCAAGGACGTGGTGGGGGCGGCAACCACAGCGCCCGTCGGCTCATACGTGAGCAGCTTGAGCGTCAGCGCCGATCGCAGCACGTGAGCTCGGTAGGCGCCCTGGTAGCGGCAGCGACTCGCCCACGCTTGCCAGTACTCCAGCGTCCGCCGCAGCTCGCTCACGCACGTGTCGGGCTGTGGCAGAGGGCGAATCTCATCTCCGTCGGAGACCGGGGTCAGCGCCAGCCAGGAACGCTCGCCGTCTCGCAGCCGGATCAGGCCGCGCAGCTCGCCATCCCTGGAAAACACGCGCTCAAACCTGCCGCAATACAGCGCCAGCGAGCGTTCCCCGTCGGACGCCACGGCGCCAATGCCGGGGATCACCGAGAGCTGGGTTTCAACCCTTCCGAAATCGAATGAGGGCCTGAAATCCACTTCGATGACGGCGTCTCGACCTTCGGCCTCCACCAGACGAAGGACCTTACCGGTAGTGCCGACGTCCTGGCCTACACGCGACCGCTGGCGGCGGTGGACTGGCATGAAGTCGGTCAGTCGCAGCCGCCCGCCACCCAGATCGAAGGTGGTCTCCAGGACGTTGGTCTCGCCGCGATAACGCCGGGTCACCTTCCACCCCTGCTCAGCGGGAGATACACGGAAGTGGCCGCCTTGGCCACTATCCAATAGGCGCCAGAAGACCGGCGAGGCATCGAACCGGCCGGGGCAGTACCAATCGATGGAGCCGCCCTTGGAGATGAGCGCCGCGGTGTGGCAGTCGCCAATCAGCGCGTAGTCGGCAATCGGCATGTAGGCATGCGGGTCCGAGCTCACACCGGCCTGTATAGCGAAAAAGCTGCCATGCGGAATCGCTGCGGGCCGTGGTTGAGCGCCCCAGCCAGCCGCGAACAGGCTGGCGCGAATCCGGACCCGGCCGCGATCGGCCCCGGATCAACGATGGTAGATGAGGTCGGCATCGACCTCGACAGCCACTTTGCGACGGCCTTCGAAGGCGCTCACTGCGCTCGAGAGCCGCTTGAGCGCAGCATGGCCAAAGGTCATGACCGGGACAGTGCTCTTGCGAAGCACCGACTCCGCCACGCTGCCGAAGCGCAGCCTGGCCAATCCCGTGCGACCGTGGGTAGCCAGGGCAATCAGGTCAATGTGCTTGAGATCGGCCATCTGCACGATCTCGGCGGCCGGATCCCCGCTTGCCCAGTACGCTTCGGAGCCCAGGCCCTGCATCTGCAGCCGAGCCCGGATGGGCAGAAAATAGGCGCTGGCAGCAGCGGCAAGCTCGTCGTAGGCGGCTGGAACCGGCAGCTGGACATCCTCATCGGAATCGGGCAGCAAGGTTTCATCTTCGCCAAACGATCGCATGAGGCAGACGGTAGCCCGGCAGGCCTTTGCCAGCGGGATCACCGCGCCCAGGACCATGCTGGAGTACGCAGAGCCGTCGAGGGGGACGAGCACGCGACCAAGCTCACGCGTGGCAGTGGCAGCAGCGCGCGGCGGCATGAGATAGACAGGTACGGACGAATGCCGCACGACGCGCTCTGCGACGCTTCCCAGCAATGCGCGGCGCAGGCCGGTTCGGCCGTGAGTGGATATGACCACTCCATCAACGCCCGGTCGCTGAGCTTCGGCCATGATCAGATCCGCCGGGTCGGCGACCGTAGACACCGAGCGCACGTCGAAGCCATCCCTGCGCAGTCGCGCGCACTGCTCCTCCAGGTACGCTTCAGCCCGACGCACGGCTCGGTAGAGCATCAATCCACCGTCCACCGATTCCATGGTCACTGGCGCCTCGACGAGCACAATCGAGGCTTTCAAGGCCTTGGCTACCGCCGCAGCCAGCGGCAGCGCCCGTTCGGAAGTTTTCGAGCCGTCCAACGGAACCACGATCGCGGACACTTCACACCTCTCTCGACCCACCGTAGGGCTGACGCCCTAAACAGCGGCTAAAGAGCCTCTTTCGGCGTCGTTAAAGCGGCTGGGCCCTCCGGAGTTGTCGCGTCATTTACATCGCGTTTAGCCCTTCGTGACGGTCTTCGCCCTACGCTCCGTTCGACATGACGGACAGCGTAATCGAGATCCGTATCCACGGACGCGGCGGCCAGGGCAACGTCGCCGCCGCGGAGCTGCTCGCGCTAGCCGCGTTCAAGGACGGCTACGAAGTGCAGGCCTTCCCTGCCTTTGGCGCCGAGCGGGCCGGCTCGCCGGTCCAGGCCTTCGTGCGTCTGGCGCACAGCCGCATCCGCGTACGCAGCCAGATCTATCAGCCCGACGTCGTGATCGTGCAGGACCCGGACCTGGCGCGCGATCCGAGCGTCTTCGCCGGCATCAAGCCCGGCGGGACCCTGATCCTGAACGCGGAGTCTGCGCCGGAGCTGCTGCCTAGGGCGGCCGGACACATCTTCGCCGTGCCAGCCACCGCTATTGCCCTCGAGGTCCTCGGCCGGCCCATGCCGAACGCCGTCATGCTGGGCGCGTTCATTGCCGCCACCGGCTTGGTCCGGATCGCGAGCCTGGCGGCCGCCATCTCCGAGCGCTTCAAACCCGAGGTCGCTCACAGCAACACGCTGGCCGCGGGGATGGGTCGAGATCGCATTCAGGAGCTGCCGCCCGGCACAGTGGACGAGATCCCACATTCGGCCGGCCTGTCCAGAGCGGCAGTGGAGCTGCGAGAAACCATGGAGCCCGGCAGCTCCAGCCGCTACCACACGTCCGGCTGGCGCACCTCGCATCCAGTGTTCAAGTACGAGCGCTGCAACGGCTGCGACCTGTGCGCCGTGTTCTGCCCCGAAGGCATCATCAGCGCGCGCACTCGAACTGAATACGAGGCCAACTACGACTTCTGCAAAGGCTGCGGCATCTGCGCGGTGGAGTGCCCGGTCGGTGACATCGAAATGGTGGCGGAGGCACGGCCATGAAGCAGCTCCTCGAAGGATCGGCAGCCATCGCGGAGATGGTGAAGCTCTGCCGCGTACAGGTAGTCTCCGCCTACCCCATTACTCCTCAAACGCACATCGTGGAGCAGCTCGCAAGGACCATCAGCGGAGGCGAGCTGCAGGCTGAGTACGTAAATGTGGAGAGTGAGTTCAGCGCCGCGTCCGTCGTCCTCGGAGCCAGCGCCGCCGGCGCGCGAGCCTACACCGCGACGACCTCTCAGGGCCTGCTGCTCATGGCCGAGGTGCTGTTCAACATGGCCGGCCTTCGTTTGCCGGTCGTCCTCACCTGCGCCAATCGCGGGGTCTCGGCGCCAATCACCATCTGGAACGACCACCAGGATGCCATGACGGTGCGGGACAGCGGCTGGCTGCAGCTCTTCGCGGCCGACAACCAGGAGGCAGTGGACCTCCACCTGTTGGCCTTCCGGCTGGCCGAGACACTCCGACTGCCGGTGATGGTCTGCGTGGACGGCTTCATCCTCACCCACGCCTGGGAGCCAGTCAACCTCCCGAGCCAGGCTGCTGTCGACGCATTCCTGGCCCCGTCCGCTCCAATCGCGCTGCTGGACCCCGCTCGCCCGGCCACCTTGGGCGCGCTAGCCGAGCCGGACAGCTACATGGAGCACCGCAACCGCCTATTCGAGGCGGTGGAGGGCAGCATGCAGACGATGGAGCGCCTGCAGCAGGACTTCGAGCGCCAATTCGGCCGGCGGCACGGACCAACGGCGGGCTATCGCGTGGATGATGCGGACGTTGCCGTCGTGGCCATGGGTTCATTGAACGGCACCATTGAGGAAGCCGTTGACAGCTTGCGCGACGATGGCCAGCGCGTCGGGTCGCTCAAGGTGGTGTCGTTTCGTCCGTTCCCCGCGGCGGAACTGCGCCGCGACCTGGGCACGGTGAGGCGCGTGGTGGTGCTCGAGAAGGCGGTGTCGATGGGCAGTGGAGGCATCCTCAGCGCCGAGATCCGGAATGCCCTCTATGAGCTTCCGTCACGGCCCATGGTGAAGAGTCACGTAGTGGGCTTGGGAGGCCGGGACGTCACCGTACGGGACGTCCGCGAGATGGTCCTCTCCACGCGAGAGGATGCGCCGCTCTTTTTCGGGCTGCGCCAGCCAACAGCTGTGGAGGTGTCGTGATGTCTACGGCCGTCTCACCCGGCCACCGCGCCTGCCTGGGATGCGGCGAAGTCCTGGGATCCCGCCTGGCTCTCGAAGCCGCCGGACCCAACATCATCGTCGCCAACGCCACGGGCTGCCTCGAGGTAACTACCACCAGCTACCCGTACTCGAGCTGGAACATGCCCTGGATTCACTCGCTGTTCGAAAATGCGCCTGCGGTGGCATCCGGTATCGAAGCCGGACTGAAGGCGTTGGGTAAGGCCGGGATCCGGGTCATCGCCCAAGGCGGCGACGGCGCAACGGCCGACATCGGCCTGCAATCTCTATCGGGGATGTTCGAGCGCGGCCACGACGTGCTGTACATCTGCTACGACAACGAGGCCTACATGAACACTGGGGTTCAACGCAGCGGGCTTACGCCATCCCTGGCCTCTACCACAACCACGCCGACCGGGACCACGTCCGACGGAAATCGTCTGCCCAAGAAGGACATGGTGGCCATCGCTTTGGCGCACGGCGTGCCCTACGTGGCCACGGCCTCGGTGGGCTATCACAAGGATCTGCAGAAGAAGGTGCAGCGAGCGCTCACCTTCAAAGGCCCCAAGTACCTCCAGGTCCACGTGCCCTGTCCTCCCGGCTGGGGCTACTCGTCCTCCTCGACGATCGACGTCGCCCAGAAAGCGGTCCAGTGCGGCCTCTATCCGCTGGTCGAGTTCGAGCTCGGGCAAATGACCAGTGCCCGCAAGCTCAACAAGCGCATCCCCGTGGACGACTACCTGCGCGACCAATCACGCTTCCGTCACCTTTTTACCGGCGCTGCCGCCCGGCAGGGCATCGAAGTGATCCAGGCTATCGCTGACGCCAACGTTCGGCGCTACGGCCTGGCATGACTCGCGCTTAGGGAGGGAGCATCTATGGCCACACCGGTTGAAACGACACCCCGCGGCGTCCGGGAAGCCCGGATGCGATGGCTCGAACAGCTGCTGGAAGAAGTAGATCAGGAGCTTGCCAGCGGCGACTGGACGGCGGAATCGCCCCTGCTCTGCGGCGAGCTGTGGGATTTCCGCGACTACATCAGGGAAGAGCTCGACTTCGGGGGAGCCACCGAGCCCGATGCTGAGCCGGCAGCTGTCTAGTCTCGACGATCCTAACGGGGCCCGGCTCAGCCGGGCGTCAGCTGAATGGCCGTGATCGAATACTTCGGGAAGACGTAGTCGAAGTCGCCTCCGGTCGGTATAGCCCGGCTGTTGGGTGGATCGTCCTTCGTTGCGCGACCCGTGCCTGGGTCAACGCTGTAGCTGTCTGCGCTCCAGGTCGAGGCTGACCCACTGGCCGCCGACGTGTAGCCTCGGATGGAGATTGGAAGCTTGATGTCGCTTACCGGGTCCTTGTTCACCACCACGAGACAGAGGCTTCCGTCGGCTTCGCGGCTGGCATATGCCGCCAGGCGGTCCCGGCTCGCGCCGCCCAGGTCCATGCCCAGCAGGACGTTCGAAAAGCAGTGGTGGTACATGTAGGCAGCCCAATAGCGGCCATTCGGCTGGTGCAAGCTCTGCTGCATCTCCAGCACGTCGAAGTACAAGGGCGACACGATCGGCAGGTTCGAATCTACGACTACGTCCACCCGTTTGGCATTAGCCAACCTGGCAGCCTCGATAGGCAGCAGCATGTGATTCCATTGGCCCCAGATGGGCTGCTGCGGCTGATCCCGCCCGCTATCGTCGAAGGTCCCGTCCGCGCGTTCGATCCGCAGCCAGAAGGTGATGGTGTTGTTCCCCAGGTAGGCCGGGATGTAGACGTCGACCGCCAAAGCGTTGACCGCGGGATTCACGGCAACAGCGCCGAGATCGTGTCCCAGGCTGGCGTTGGCTCCCACCGAGCCCTTGTAGTCGACGATGAAGGCCCAGCGCCCAGGCCGCGCATAGGACGGGTCATTGGTCCAGGACAACGCATTGCTGGCGTTGTTCGAGGGCCGGGTGGTCCAGCCGGGGGCTTGCATGCTGACGGCGTCGAATCCGAACGCCGGCAGAGGCTGGCCGTTATCGGGAATGACGTTGCCGATGTCCCAGGTATTGCCGAAGGCGACCTGGCTCTGCGCCATCTGGCCCATCAAGTCGGCGGCATACAACCCATCAGCAATGGGATAGCTGTTGTTGTAGTCGCCCCATTCCGAAACGCCCACGCTCACCTGGTCGGCGCGTTGGGGAACGCTCTGGCGCAGCCAGGCGCGCATCTTGTCGATCTCCGGCTGGAGCTCGGCCGGCTTGGCCAACGTCTGCGCTTCGCTTTCTCCGTGGTTGTAGAAGTGGATGTCGATCACGTCCACCACGTCGCCAGCCTGTTGAAGGAAGGTCTGGATCCAGCTCGTGGTTCCGCTGGCATCCCCGAAGGCGCTCAGGTAGCCCACCGGGCCGGCAATCCGGATAGATGGGTCAACGCCCTTCATGGCCTGGGCGTAGGCCCGGAAGATCGTGGCGTAGTCCGTCGCGGTGATCCAGTGCCAGCCCTTTGGGCTGCCATCGCGGATGTGGACGCCAATCTCCGCGCCGTATGGATTCAGCTCGTTGCCCACTTCCCAGTATTTGACGTGCAGGCCCTTCTGCACGTTGTAGTAGCGCACCCAGGCAGCCGCTTCCTGCGCCCCAGCCGCCACGTCCGATGCCTGCAGGGTGTTGTTCGGACCTGTAGCGGTGAGATTGCTTGCCGTGCCGACGTTTACGTCGACCATCATCTGAGCCTGCGGACCGAGCCCCATGATCCACGTGGCCAGGGCGTTCACGTCGACCGGCGGAGTGTGATCGTAGACGTTGACGCTGGCGAAGCTCGGCTGCGAGGTGAACAGCGGATCTCCCGTCGAAGTCTCGCCCTTCACCTCGAACCCAGCCGAGAAGCCGTCGTAGTTGATGGCCCACGTGCCGTCCGCCCGCCGCGCAACGGGGTTGATGCTGCCGTCGGGCCTGCGAACACCGTTGCCGTTCCAGTGGTATACGTCGGAGTTCAGCCCGCCTGGGATACGAAACAGGTAAAAGCCGGCGTCGCGGACGAGCCGGATCACGCTCGGATCCTGGAAGAACGACGGCGGGTAATAGTAGGCAATGTTGTTGCCCCACACCATCACGGGATCGAACGTGGCGACCCGTCCCGCGTCCACGGTCAGGTGCGGCTGCACTGCGCGGACGTCGTCCACGAACAGTGGTGCGGGCATCCGATCGTCCGTTCGCAGGGCGAAGCTCAACGTGTGCTGGCCAGTGAGCTGCCCGGGATGAACGGACCAGGCCACGAGATTCCAGCCGCCGCGCACCTCGAGAGCGTGAAAGACGATGTCGTTCTCCTGCGACGGCGCCCCGTCTACCTGGAGGCCCATCTCCAGCTTGGCGATAGTGACCTCGGCCGGCACGTAGATCTCGGCGCTGATGGTCGCCACGCTCGGGGGCAGGGACGGCAGCGCAGGCGTGCTCACGCCGGTGTTGAGCCCGCGCGATCCGGTGTAATCGATCCGCAGAGCGCCACTCCCCTCAAAGCTTGGTCCCGCCGTCCATGACACCTGATTGGCCGCCCCGGCGGCGGGACTCGAATGGAAGCCGCCACTGTCGCCCTGGGCATTGAAGCCCCAGAGCTGAATCGAATCGGGTGGTGGTGCGCTGGCCCGGGTTACGGGTGCTCCCCCGAGGACCAGCAGTGTGCACGACAGCGCCGCGAGCGCTCCCACGCTGCGCAACCACGATCCATGAGCTCGTTCCCGCGGTGGATTGCGTTCAAGCTGCCGCTGAGCGTCGGCGCCAGCCGCACAATCTGAGCTCGCGCCGCCGGCGCACCTTCGGTCCCGCATACTGAAGCCCGCCGGAAGGCCGCCGCAGTAAGCGCCACCAGTGAGGGCACCCGGATGGTAACTGATTGCGGAAGATCAGGATCGACCTGGCCTCGAATGGCCGACCGCGGGCTGATACAGGCTGCGCTCAGATCGCGCTGCTGTGCTGCTCCTGTTCGTTCTCGGTGCCAGCCTCAGGCGACGTGCCGGACGACGGGGGAGTGACGCTCTCCCGCATCCGTTCAGGCTCAGCCTCCGCGCCTCGAGGCGCCTCCTGTGGAGCTTGCTCGCTCTGTTGAATGCTCATCCAGGTAAACCACGCCGTTCCGGCCGTTGCCAGGAACGATACCCAGGCGGGTATGCGGACGCCGAACGCGCGATCGAGTGAAAAGGCTCCGGGGCCGGCCAGGGCAACAGCCCCCAGCGCAGCCAGGTTTGTGATCGGCAGCTCGGCACCACCGGCGGTCACCCAGATTGGCTTGCCCTTGTGTGCTTTGGCGACCGCGACCACCATGGAAGAGGATGCGGTAACTGGTCCGAGTGGATTCAACAGACCCAGCGCCGTCAGCAGGCCTCCCCCGAACTCCGCGCCGCCGGCAGCGAACGCCCAGCGCCGTCCCGGGCGAAAGCCCATCGATTCGAGCCAACCGCTGGTCCCCTCCAAGCCGGACCCGCCAAACGAGCCGAACAGCTTCTGGGCGCCGTGACCGGCGAGCAGCGAACCGACAGTGACACGCAGCAGCAACAAGGCGAGATCGATCATCCTGACAGCTCCTTGGGAAGGTGTGCTTGGCCACCCTCCCGCACAAGCCGTTCCGGCGCGGGTCCTGACTTCGAGTGCGACTCTGGCTAACTGGCGCCGGAGGGGCCAGCCAGGGCGGGGCGCCGCACACCGGCGGACAGCCAACTCAGGACCGGTCCAAACACGCCCCCCAGCACCAGCCAGAACAGCGCCAGCCCGGCCAGGGAATGCATTCGGAAGTCCGCCACGAGCCCCGCGGGCATGTGGACGACATCGGGGTTGGAGGGGAGAGCAGCATAGAGGGCGGCCGATCCCAGAGCTACGGCACCCAGCGCAACCCCCACGGCAGTCCACCGACCGCGCCGCGCCAGCAGGGCCCGATGCACCGCCAGTCCGAGCGCGACGACGGCGATACCTCCGACCAGCATTCCCAGGTAGATGTGCTGGCGGAAGTCGATTGTTTCGGGGTCGCCCACTCCGGGAGGATTGGCAGGATATTTGAGGAACGGCAGCAGCCCCACGGCCCAGAAGCTTACGCCCGCCAGCAACACGCCCTTCGCCAGACGGCTGTTGACGGACAAATGCGGCTGAGCAATGGCGTAGGCAGCCCCGAACAGCAGCCCCCAGGCCAGACCGTAAATGGTGTAGCCCAAAAAGAGGCCCTTCTTCTGTGTGGGCCGGTCAACCACTGGTGTCTCCTGGGGCGGCTGCGCCGCATTGGCGCGGGCGTTATCGACCGCGTGCAGCTGCTCTTCCAGCACGATGGCCCGATCGATGACGGGCTCCGACCACACGAACTGCACCGCCGCCACGACGAGGCCCGCTGCCAGACCGGCGAGGAGCGCCGCCTTGATGATGGCCCCGAAAGCATCGAGGCGCATCAGACCATCAGTGGCAGGGAAGCGCGGTGAGGTGGCGCGAGTCGTGCACGAGCTCGTGGATGAAGTTCTGGTCAAACGCCACGTTGCCTTGCGCCAGACTCATCAGCAGCCCCTGATCGATTGCCATGACGTAGAGCAGGGCCAGCGCCAGGCCAACGACGCCGATAAGCTTCCAGGCATCGGTACGGGGGAGAGGGTAGCTGTCAATCATGCCAGTGTTCCTTTCGCTCGAAGGTTCTACGGCTTCAGCGAGATGAAGCATTCGGGCTCTGGCGTACTGCCACTACCGCTGCGGCACAGCGCCGGCATTCGACCGGCTTCCCCTCATCTCGCCGAGGTGCCTGTTCAGGATACCTGATCCGCTGCATGGCCGTCCAGGTAACGCAGCACCGTCTCCTGCAGCTCGGCGAGGTTGAATGGCTTGGTGAGATAGGCGTCGCAGCCAGCCGCCAGAGCCTGCTCGCGATCGCTCGCCATAGCCAGCGCGCTGAGGCCGATGATCGGCGTACGGCTGGTTTCCGGACGGGCCCGAAGCCTTCTCGTCGTCTCCAATCCATCCATGCCCGGGAGCTGAATGTCCATCACCACAAGAGCGGGCACCCGCTCGCTGACAATCGACAGCGCCTGTTCCCCGGCGGCGGCCCGGCACACGCTCAAGCCCATGTTTTCCAGCAAGAACTTGGTCAGCTCGAAATTGACGGCATTGTCCTCGACCACGAGAACGAATGCCTCGGACGCCGTCACGCTGAGGCTCCGTTGCTATGACCTGCCGCGGCCGCGCGGATCCGGTCCAACGAGGCCACTAACGCGGCGCCATCGATCGGCTTCACCAGGTACTCGGCCGCTCCCATATCCAGACCTCGCTTGGCCTCATCGACCACGCTGACCACGACCACGGGGATGTCCCTGGTGGCAGCGTCGGACTTCAGTGTTTGGAGGAGATCCCAGCCATCGCGGCCAGGCATGAGCAGGTCCAGCGTTACCGCGAACGGCTGCAGTCGCGTCACAACGTCGAGCGCTTGATCCGCGTCGGATACGCGGTGGACGGCATAGCCGGCCTGGGTCAAGTGCAGGCTCAGCAGCTCGGACGCTTCGCGCTGATCCTCGATAACCACGACCGCCGGCGCACCGGGCCGCGGTCCTTCACCCGTTAACATGCCGGAGGATGACTCCGCACGCTGCGGGGCTGCGAGAAGTGCGGAGGTGGGCAGCGTCACAGTGAAGCAGCTGCCGCGACCAAGCTCGCTCTCGAGCTCCACGGTGCCCCCGTGCAGTTCGGTCAGCTTACGAACCAGGGCGAGTCCCAAACCGGTGCCTTCCTCCTGCCGGTTGAGGCCTTCATCGGCCTGCCGGAATTCCTCGAAAATCAACCGGTGGTTCTCAGGCTTCACACCAACTCCCGTGTCACGCACTGCCAACCGCGCTTCGTCGGTCGAAACCATGGCCGAAACGTCAACCGAGCCTCCTTCCGAGGTGAACTTCACCGCGTTGGACAACAGGTTGTAGAGAATCTGTTTGAGCCGAGCCGGGTCGGCCACGATGGTCGCCTCCGCCGGCTCGCAATGTGTCCGTATCACGATGCCCTTCTTGCTGGCCATTGGACGGACGATGTCGATGGAGCTCTGGATCACCTCTGCCACCGCCAAGCGCTCGAGGTGCAGCTCCATCCTGCCCGCCTCCACCTTGGAAAGATCCAGGATGTCGTTGATGAGTCCCAGCAGGTGTCGCCCACTGCGCTGGATATTGCTGATGAAGTGCAGCCGCTGCTCGTCCGGCATCTGGTTGAGGACGGGGTCGAGCAGAACCTCGGAAAAGCCGATGATGGCGTTCAGCGGCGTTCGCAGCTCGTGACTCATGTTGGCCAAGAACTGGCTCTTCTGCCGGTTCGCGTGTGCGAGATCACGATTCGCCTTCTCCATCTCCGCTGTCCGCTCCAACACACGCTGCTCGAGCTCTTCGTTCAGATCGCGCAGCCGCTTCTCGGCTGCTCGCGCTTCTAGGTACAGACGCGCGCGCTCTTCCTGGTCTTGCTTGAGGGCGGTGATGTCCCGCGAGAGCGCGGCGGCGCCGATGATCTGCCCGGAGTCGTCGCGGATCGGCGATATGGTCAGCCCGGCGTCAAACGATGTTCCGTCCTTCCGCAGCCGCACCGTATCGTGGCGTTCGACTCGCTCCCCGCGGCGAACCCGCTCCAGAATTCCCCGCACTTCATGCTTCAGCTCCCGCGGTGCAAGATCGCTGATGGGCCGTCCAACGATCTCGGAGGCCGTGTAGCCATACAGGCGCTGCGCGCCGGCGTTCCAGCTGGTGATGATGCCGTCCAAGGTGTTGCCGACGATGGCGCTGTCCGATGACTGCACAATGGCCGCCAGGTAGGCACGTACCTCCTCGGCCTTCTGAACCTCGCTGATGTCGCGCAGGAACGCCGTGAAGGTGCGCGACTCGCCGACCTTGGCGGCGCTGACGCTCAGCTCCATCGGGAACTCTTCGCCGTTGCGGCGCTGGCCATGAGCTTCGATACGCCGGCCAGGCAGGCGAAGCTCGGCCGTGCGCCACAGCTCACTGATGTTGGCTTCATAGCCACCGCGGCGGCTCGACGGAACGATGAGCTGGGCCAAATCGGCGCCCAGGACCTCTTCGGCGGTCCAGCCGAACATGACTTCCGCCTGACGATTCCAACGAATGACCCGACCGCTTTCGTCCAGGCTGATGACCGCGTCCAGAGCGGATTGGAGAATCGCTTCCGATCGTTCAGCGGTCTCCTTCAGCTCCGCCGTGCTGGCCAGCAGACGGCGACGCATGGTGCCGAAGTTCTCGGCAAGGACCATCAGCTCGGCCACCTGCGTCTCCGGCAGTGGCGCCGCCGATTCGCCGCTGCCCAACCTGTGGACGGCATCGGCCAGTACTCCGAGCGGTTCCGACAGCTGTCGGGCAACCACGTAGCCGGCGCCCACCGCCAACCCGGCCGCCGCGAGCAGCAGGGCGAACATGATTTCGCGGACGGTCTTGAAATCGGCCAATGCGAATGGCTCCGCCTGCTCGGCGACGACCGTCCATCCGGCACCCGGCACCTGGGCGTGCCCCGCCAACCAACGCTGCCCTGCGCTCTCGTGCACCCCGCTTGGGGAAAGCTCTCCGGTCCCCTGCCCCAGCGGCGACACGTCGGCCTCCCCAGGTCCGTCAGCGCCCTGAGCCTCCAGGCCGTTCTGCTTGTACGCCAGCACCTGACCTCGGCTATCCACCAGATATACCCGGCTGCCCGGAGCAACGTCCAACTTCGCGATCTGCGCGTCGATTTGCCTGACCTCGGCCACCACCACGCCGGCGAACCCGCCTCCCGGACTCTCGACTGGCACGTAATAGCGATAAACCAGGTCGCTGCTGCTGGTCGAGTAGCCGGCAGTCGACAGCGGTACGCCGGTGCTGCTGACCTGAGTAAACTCCGCCACGTCGCCAATGTCCCGAGGCGCCCGGCCAGTACTCCTGGCCAGCCCCCGGCCTTGCGCGTCATGGGTAGCGAGCTGAAAGTCCCCTCCCAGAGCGACCTGGGCCAACAGGGCCGCCTGCTCCTGCGCTGGCAGCTCAAGGAGATTTGGCCAGCGGGCGGCCGTTCTGGCAGCCGACTCCGCCGACGTGATATCCACCGACAGGTCTTTGGCGGTCTCCTCCGCTATGCGCTCCTGCAGCGTCAACACGTTGTTGGCAACCGCTGCTTCGCCCTGCCTCGCGTATACCGTGAAGGCGGCGATCAGGGGAACGATCGTGGCGGCGCAGAGGACGAAGGTCAGCCTGGCCCGAAGCGATGGGGCATTCCGACGCGGAACTTCGCGCTGCATGAATGGCGCGACCATGAGCGCCGCGCCGAACGTCCCGTAGAGCAGCAGCGAGCCCCAGGTGTGCTGCAGAACAGCGCTCTCCGCGGCGAAAGCCATCAAGGCCACTCCCGCGACAAGCCGCGTCACCAGCAGCAGCGCTGCGCGGGGGCGAGCGCTGCGTTGAACGGCTGCCAAAGCCAGCCCCGCGCTGATCAGAAGTCCGGCCTGCCCCCACGACCATTGCAGACTACCGGCATTGCCCGCGGGATTCAGCACCTCAGAGGGCACGAACAAGCCGAGGCCGGCCGCGACCATGGCCAGGCCGACAGCCATGTGCAGCAGATCGCGATGGCGGGGGGAACGAATGCCTCTGATCTTGAGTCGCGGCCCCCCAACCAGCACCCCGATGCCCAGGACCGCCTGGAAGCCGGCCGCAGGAAGCTCTCCGCCCCAGGCTTCTACGCCGGCGAGGAGAAGAAGCAGCGTTCCGGCCAATACGTGGCACAGCAGCCGGTACCGTGCATTCGGATACATGGCCGCCACACTGAACAGGCCGAAGCCGGCCAGAATGAGCGCGCTGCCCCACCAGGCCAGGTGGAGCTGAAGCAGGACGTACCCGGACGATGAAAACTGCTCCGGTGCGACGAGCATGAGGGAGCCGGTGAGACCGCAAAAGAGCCCAACCACCCAGCGCAGCGCGGCGGTCTGGAAGGAGAGCCGCCCCACCGCATAGAGGCCCGCTGCGAGCCGTTCGGCCGCACGAACCGCCGGCCTCAGAGGCTCAGCGGATTGCGGGCGCTCATTCGTCGCTGCCGGAGCCGGCATGGATCCCCCCTATCCATAATCCGATATCTAACTATCTGATTAGTCGGAATTGCGTCTCTTGGCAAGCCTGGCGGCCCACGATAGGACTATTGTGGGAGGCAGCCGGCCTAGTTCGGGACAGGGGCGTGGAAAACGAGGCTGATGGCCTCTTCTATCTGCCGCCGCGACACCGGCTTAGCGAGGACGAGAACCGGGCAGTCCGGTGTGCCGTGCAGCTCGCTCAGGTCTTCGGGGTGCGCTGTAACGGCAGCCAACGGCACATTCGGCCAGCGATGCCGCACGGTTCGAATGAATTCCACGCCCGACGCCTTGTCTGGCATGCGCACGTCGCTGATGATCAGGCCGAACCGCGCTTCGCTCTTCAGGGCAGCCAGGCCTTCCGTCGGACTGCTGGCCTCGAGCGTACGGTAGCCGGCCATCTCCACCTGCTGCCGCAGCAGCTGCCGCTGCACCGGATCGTCTTCGACGACGAGCACGCCGGGACGTTCCACCGCTTGCACGAAGGTACCCCGGCCCTGTTCGACCGAAACCCACCCAGCGTGCTGCAGCGCCAGCAGCACCTTGCGCATGGTCACCGGAGAGATGCCGAGCTGACCGGCCAGGCTATCGAATGGCGGGAGCTTGGCGCCCGCCTCGATTTTGCCGGTCCGGATGCGATCCCGCAACGCCAGATACGCCCGCCTGCTGCGAGGCGGAAGGTCGTCGAGGATCTCCTGCTCCGTCACCTAACTTAAACATATAGCTCTCTAGCGGACTGCCCAAGCTACGGCGCGCGGGGCTATCCTACACTCACCGATTACCTAGCTGAGGGGGCCTAATGGGACCAAACATTGGAACCGGAGCCGGTTACGAGTGGAAGACCGCCGACAAAGTGGCGGTCTATCTCGAAGCGCAGGAAGGCGCCGACCTCAAGGCGCAGATCGCCAGCGCTCATGGTCATATGCTCGACCTGATGGGCTTCCCAGCGGATACGTCGCTGCTGTTCCTGGACCTGGGGGCCGGAGCCGGGGCGGTGTCCGCCTCGGTCATGAGCCGGCATCCCAGGGCCAAAGGGATATTGGCCGACATGTCTTCTCCCATGATGCAGAACGGGGCCGAAAAGCTGACTCCCTTCACCGGGCGCTACAGCTATGTTGAGTACGACATGAACTCGGACGAGTGGCCGGCGAGCATGGCAGGCCCGTTCGAGGCGGTAGTGTCGGCCCGAGCGATCCATCATCTGAGCGATGAGCGCAAAGGATGGATCTTCCAACGAGCGTTCGAGGCTCTGACGCCCGGTGGCGCTTTCGCCAACTGGGATCTCTTTCGTCAACCCGACGAGCCCCAGAAGCCGGAACATCCGACGGCGACGATTGAGGCGCAGCTCGTCCTGCTGCGCGCAGCAGGCTTCGTGGATGTCTCGTGCACCCACGAAGTAGGGCATCGCGCAGTGTTCTTCGGGCGAAAACCCTGATCGAATAGCAGCTTCAGTCCGACGTGCTGCGCCGGTACGCTCGAAGCTCGATCTTGTTCCCGTCCGGATCGCGAAGGTAGAAGCCGTTCCCTCGCCCCTGGGCACCTGACAGATCGCGCGTATCGGTCTCTACGGCTACGCCGGCAGCCAGCAGCTCCTGCCGTACCACCTCGGCATCGTCCACGTCGAGCAGCAGGCTGAAGTGGTCGAGATTGCCTATTGCGCCGGAACCGGCCGCGTCATCACCCAGGAGGTCGATGATGGTCGTCGGCGAAACGCGAACGGAGGGAAAGCGCGCCTCGCCCGCCCGCCACTGCTCAACGCGGTCGCCCGGTAATCCCAGCACGCCTTGATAGAAGCGCAGAGAGGCTTCCACGTCGCGCACTCTGAGCACGATGTGATCCATCGCCGTGATGTGAAACATCCATCTTCCTCCGGCTGTCGCGAGCTATGGCCGATATTGTGCGGCACGGTGGCCAAGACGCAGCGACGAGCGGCCCGCCGCCGGCATCCTCGCGTCATGTGGAGCGGGGCTGCTCCCGCCGTCCCCTTTCCGCCGAAAGGTTGCGGATCGCGGCTTAACCGGCCGCCAGAGCCGGCCTGCGCTTCCGGTGATGCTCAGCCACACTGACACGCCGTCGCCAACCCAGCTGGCGGCTTGGAGGAGACCCCACTGTTAGACTTTTTTACATGGAAGCTGTTATTGTCGAGGCCCTGAGAACGCCCATCGGGCGCTACGGTGGGGCACTGAGCACCGTTCGCCCGGACGATCTCGCCGCCCTGGTCATCAAGACCGCCGTGGAGCGCGCCGGCATCGATCCGGAGAGTATCGACGACGTCATCATGGGCTGCACCAATGGCGCCGGCGAAGACAACCGCAACGTGGCCCGCATGGCTGCCCTGCTCGCCGGATTGCCCGTGTCAGTCCCCGGCCAGACGGTGAATCGCCTCTGCGGCTCCGGCCTGCAGGCCATCAACACCGCCGCCAACACCATTCGATCCGGCCAGGCGGAGATCATCGTGGCCGGCGGCGTCGAGAGCATGTCTCGCTCCCCGTTCGTGATGCTCAAGCCCGAAGCTGGATTTCCACGCGGCGACATCCCCCTGACCGATACGACCCTGGGGTGGCGCTTCGTCAACCCCAAGATGGCGGAGATGTATCACCCCTACAGCTTGGGCGAGACAGCCGACAACGTCGCCGAGAAGTGGAAGGTGAGCCGCGAAGACCAGGACTGCTTCGCGCTGGAGAGCCAGTCCCGAACAGCCAAGGCTCAGCGCGAGCACCTGTTCGACGACGAGCTCATCCCGGTGACGGTGACCTCGCGCAAGGGCGACACCATCGTGTCGGTGGATGAGCATCCCCGACCGGACACGAGCATCGAGGCCCTGGCCAAGCTACGCCCCGCCTTCCGCAAGGACGGTACGGTGACGGCCGGCAATTCCTCCGGTATCAACGACGGAGCCTGCGCCACCATCGTCATGTCGGACGAGCGCGCCCGGCAGCTCGGATTGAAGCCGCTCGCCCGCGTCGTAGCCACGGCGGTCGCCGGCGTCGATCCGGCGTACATGGGTGTTGGCCCGATCCCGGCCGCGCGCAAGGCGCTGAAGCTGGTGGGGATGACCACCGATCAGCTGGAATGGGTCGAGCTGAACGAAGCGTTCGCTTCGCAGTCTGTGGCCTGCGTTCGTGAGCTGGAGCTGTCGCCCGAGCGGGTCAACCCGCTGGGCGGCGCCATCGCCCTGGGCCACCCGCTGGGCTGCTCGGGAGCGCGAATCGCCACCACCCTGCTCCATCAGATGAAGCGCACGCAGGCCCACTACGGCATGGCCACCATGTGCATCGGCGTGGGCCAGGGCATCGCCACCATCTTCGAGCGAATCTAAGACAGACCCGAGAAAGAAGGGCCCTTCCCGTTATGGGAAGGGCCCTTCTTCGTGTACGCCGGGCATGCGCCCGTTCTCGGAGGTGAAAGTCCTCTATGGCCCAGGGAATCGGAACCATTAAGCGAAGGTAAGGGCGTCACCGCGAGGTGAGGTCTGGAGGAAGCCGGAGCCAC
>Ga0070741_10000818_pt1 | contig 103645 bp, 91 predicted proteins | sample Coa_R1_4_FD_66440 | JGI IMG/M metagenome (GOLD analysis project Ga0070741, IMG submission 66440) | Surface soil microbial communities from Centralia Pennsylvania, which are recovering from an underground coalmine fire - Coalmine... | ecosystem: Environmental > Terrestrial > Soil > Unclassified...
GGGTGGGCTGGCGCATCATTACGAATAATCTCGTCGTCATTGCAATAAAACTCACACTGCGCAAACGACGGGTCAAACCCAAAACCTAGACCAATGAGGTTTTCGGATGGAAACTAATTACCCATACCGGACCACACTCAACTCCAGGGCCAACGCCCTCTCCTTCAAAATTACATTTGGGATACCATTTAATGGATACGCGGTCGGACTTGCCCGCGCGCGCCTGATCTCCCCACGATTTTTCCCAAATCGCATTTTCTTTGTCAACCTCAACCGCCAGTTTGAGAGCGGCTTGTTCATCCAAAAGCTTGTCAAGGTATGGACCATTGAACTCCGGGATAGGTTGTCGTGGTCCGGGTGTTGGGACGGAAGGCGCGGCGGTGGGGAGCGGAGGACCAGCGCGCACCACACCAAAGTTCCTCCCGAACAAAACGAACAGCATGATCACTATGGCGAGAATCAAAATTGAGGCGATAGAAATCATTTGACTGCACTGCACGGCGATATTGGTCTGATCCAGCCAAGCCTCCGCTCCACATGAAACCATGCGCCCTTTGCTAAAACCCGGCTTGTCATAGCTCAAGTCCATATTTGTACGCCGTCACGCTTGATTACCCATCAGCCATTTTTCTGCTGCGAAAAGACCGTAAAAGACAACAGCAAACACACAAAGGATACCAATCCAGCGAAAGCGAATTCTTGTTCTCATTGCTGCTCCTTTGAAGAGTTTTTTTTTGCGGTTCCGAATCCGCTCGAAAGCATAATCCCCATGCAAAAAAATGCAAGCGCCATTCTGGTGTGTCGCGCGTTTATCTTGTGATAGAATCTTGTACAGAGCGCATGGAGCCCTTACGGATTCCGTGTAACAATGATTGAAACCCAAAACCTCACCAAAACGTTTGACAAATTTACCGCCGTCGAAAACCTGAACCTCAACGTAGAGCGCGGCGAAATTTTTGCGTTCCTCGGTCCGAACGGCGCGGGCAAGACGACAACGATGCGGATGCTCGCCTGCCTTGTCGCGCCGACGAGCGGCAGCGCAACGGTCGCAGGACATCGCGTCGGGCAAGACGACGATGCCATTCGCTCCACCATCGGCATTTTGACCGAAGCGCCCGGTTTGTACGAAAAACTGAATGCGGTCCAAAACCTGGATTTTTTTGCGCGGCTGTACGGTTTGGATACGGCGACGCGCGAAAAACAAATCAAACGCTATTTGGAAATTCTCGGTTTATGGGAACGGCGCGCGGAACCCGTCGGCGGTTTTTCCAAAGGCATGAAACAAAAATTGTCCATCGCGCGCGCGCTGCTGCACGAACCGCAAGTGGTGTTTCTGGATGAGCCGACCAGTGCGCTGGACCCCGAATCCGCCAAAGTAGTGCGTGATTTTATTGCCGAGTTGAAAAGCGAAGGGCGCACGATTTTTTTGTGTACGCACAATCTCGACGAAGCCGACCGTCTCGCCGACCACATCGGCGTGATGAAAAAACGTTTGATTCAAGTAGACACGCCGGAAAATTTGCGGCGCAAATTGTACGGACAGCGTGTGATGGTTCGCGTGCGCGAAATGACGGACGCGCAAATGCGTGCGCTGCAACAATTGAATTTTGCGCGCGATGTGTTGCGCAACGGGACGACGTTTTCCATCGCGCTCGCCGATCCGCCCAACATGACGCCGCTGGTCGTCCACGCGCTGGTGGCAGCGGGCGCGGCGGTGCAAGAAGTGCGCGAAGAACGCGCGTCGCTCGAAGAAGTGTATTTGGATTTAATCGGGACGGAGGCGCGCACATGAGCGCGGCACGGATTGTCGCTGTACTGCGGCGCGAATTTCAGGAAATCGTAAAAAGTCGCGGTCTGCTGCTCGCGATTTTTTTGCCGCCGTTGTTTATCACGTTGATTCCGTTGATTGCGGTGGGTGTGTTGGGACGCGCCATCGGCTCCGAACCGGGGGGCGGGGACGCGCGCGAATTTGCCCGCATATTGGAACTCATGCCTGAGCTGCGTTCCTGGTCTGTCGGCGAAGTGGCGATGTTTGTCATTTTGCAGCAGTTCCTCACCTTTTTCTTGATGATGCCGCTTATCATTTCGCTTTCGATTGCGGCGCAAAGTATCGTCGGCGAAAAACAAAACAAAAGTCTGGAGCCGCTGTTGGCGACGCCGATTCGCACTGGCGAGCTGTTGTTCGCCAAAAGTTTGACGGCAATGCTTCCGGCGCTGTTGGCGACCTGGCTGGCGTTCGTCATTTTTATTGTCGCCGCACGATTCCTCATCGAAAGCGACCGCGTGTTTGACGCGCTGCTCAATCCCAAATGGCTCGTGGCGATGTTGGCGCTCGCGCCGCTCCTCGCGCTGTTGTCGGTCAGCATCGCGGTCGTCCTGTCATCGCGCGTGAACGATTCGCGCGCCGTGCAGCAAATCGGCGGTTTTGTGGTGCTGCCGATTGTGTTGGTGGGCGTGGCGCAAACAACCGGGCTGTTTTTGTTAAACGCAACAACTTTTTTGCTTGGCGCGGTCATTATGGGCGTGATTGATGTTTTGGTTTTACGTCTCGGCGTGCGTTTGTTTCAGCGCGAGAAAATTCTCACTCAGTGGAAATGATACGGAATGGCTGACCGAGTCTCGGCGCGCGGACGCGCTTGGCGCGCGCCGCGCGCCTTTCATGCCCTGCGGCATCGTGATTTTCGGCTGCTGTGGATTGGATTGTTGGTTTCCGTCGCCGGAACACAAATGCAAAATGCGGCGATCAATTGGCACACCTACGAAATTTCCGGTTCGGCGCTGGCGCTGGGCGGCTTGGGGCTGGCGCGTTTGGCGCCCATCGTCGTTTTCTCGTTGTTGGGCGGTGTGGTCGCGGATACGCGCAATCGCCGCCGCGTGATGTTGGTGACGCAGAGCGTCATGATGTGCGGCGCGTTTGTGTTGGGCATTGTGACCTGGCTCGGCATTGTCAGTCTGTGGTGGATTTACGCGATGGGCGCGCTGACCGCCGCCGCTGCCGCGTTCGATTTGCCCTCGCGCCAATCGCTGACGCCCAACCTCGTGCCGCGTGAAGATTTGACGAATGCGATTACGTTGTCGAGCATGGTTTTTCAAATTGCCAGCATTGTGGGACCGGGCATTGCGGGCGTTTTGATTGGACAGTACGGCGTCGGGGTTATTTATTGGCTGAACGGCATTTCGTACGTGGCGCTGCTTGTCGCGCTGCTGCTGATGCAAACGGCAACTCCGCCCAAATTGAAAGCGAGCGCCGCGAATTTCCAAACGATGGTCGAAGGGATGCATTACGTTTTTCGCGAACGCATTATCTTTTCGACAATGCTGTTGGATTTTTTTGCCACATTTTTTTCGGGGGCGAATACTTTGCTGCCAATTTTTGCTACCAACATTCTCCATGTCGGCCCGGAGGGTTTTGGCATCTTGGCGGCGGCGGAATCGCTTGGCTCGGTTGTGATGGGGATGCTGGTTTCGGTGCGGGGCGACATTCGCGCCAAAGGCGCGATGCTGTTGACCGGTGTGGCAATCTACGGGATGGCAACGATCGGCTTTGGTCTGTCAACGATTTTTGCGCTCTCGGTTTTGTTTCTCGCGCTGGTCGGCGTGGGCGATACGCTCAGTACGATTTTGCGTTCGACGATTCGGCAGTTGGTGACGCCGGATGAGCTGCGCGGACGCATGACTTCGATTAATATGATATTCTTTATGGGGGGACCGCAGCTCGGCGAATTGGAAGCGGGAATCGCCGCCGCGCTGCTCGGCGCGCCCCTGTCAGTTGCCCTTGGTGGTCTGGCGACGATTGGGCTTGTCCTTGTCACCGCCATAAAAGTTCCCGCGCTGCGAAACTACAGGTGAGCTTATGAATGCAATTCTCCTTCCGCTCGACGGCTCGGAATTCAGCGAACAGATTGTGGCGGTCGTGAAAAAATTCTTGGCGCCGCCAACCAACGCGTTGATTCTCTATCGCGTCGGCGCGCCGACCGAAGGGCATACCGGCTTGCCGCCGCGCCCATCCAGTTTTGGAATGGATGTCCCGATGTACGAATCGGGACAGGATTTGGAGTTGGCGCAGCATCCGATTTTTGAATCGCAAGAAGCCGATACGCGGCGCAGCGCGCTAATGGATGAGCTCGAACCGGTGGCGAAAGCCTTACGCGACGTGGGATATACTGTAACCGTCGAAGCCGATTTGGGAAATCCGGCGGAATGCATCATCGAACGCGCGAATGCCGCCGACGTTGACCTGATCGCTATGACTACGCACGGGCGCTCGGGCATCAGCCGGTTGCTGTTTGGCAGCGTTGCCGAACAAATCGTGCGGCATGTTTCGGTGCCCGTTTTGTTACTGCGCCCGAGTTACAAAAAAGAGGAAAATCCCTAAAACCGTTGACCGCCATGTGCGCTGACCGGCGCTTCCGGTTTTAGCAATGCCGTCCCGAATTCCCCTTCCAACTCTTGGCGCTGGTGCTGCAGACCGGCTTTGGTTGCCAATTGAAATGCCTGTTCCGCAAACGCGCGCCATTCCGCACCCCGCGCGCCTTGCAACCAATAGTATCGCGCAAACGTTTTGAAAAAGATGACGCGGTGCAGCGTGCCGATGTGGGGAATCTTGTCCAAATCATCATATGTGCGCGTGAGCACACGATACGCCTTGTCAAAATTCCCGTACTGGAGATATGCCAGCGCAAGCGATTGCGAAACGAGCAGAGTCAGCAATGGGTCTACCGCATCGCCGCGCGTGGCGCAAACGTTGAACGCCTGGCGCGCTAGGTCTTCGACCGCGCGAATCGAAAAACGCGGCGTATCGGTCAGCGCCTGAATCTTGTCACGATTCAGAAAAGGTCGCCAAAAATTTTCATTTCGTCTCAACCCTGCGAGAGCTTCCACTTCCTCACAGGCGCGCTGCATGTGTCGCGGCAAATGGAGGTTATGCAGAGCCACTGCCTCGCAGCGCAGCGCGTTCACTTGGATAAAATCCACTCGCTCTTTGTCCCACGGAAACGAACGTGGGTCCAATTGCACCGCAATGGCGCGCGCACGCTGCGCATGCCACAACGCCTCGTCATTCCGATTCAATACACACAACGCATCGTGCGCGACAAATGTCAGCTCGGCAAATTTCAGCGGCGCTTGCGATGGGTCGGTAACCGTCAACAGTAATTCCGCCATCGTGCGCGCCCGTCGGTACAATATCTGCGCGCTTTCACTGTCGCGCGCAAACGTCGCGTCACTGTGCGCTTGCCGCACCAGATTCACCATCTCGTCAGACGGTCCCGGCGCGCGCGGCTGCACCTGACGCGCGAGCGAGCTCTTGAGGCGCCACATTTGCGCCACATGATGTACAAACCCTTCGCGCTGTTCCTCCGTCCACGCCAGCGCCGCGGCGAGGCGCTGCGCCATTGCCACACTCGGCATCCGTTTGTCCGCGCGAATATAACTGAGATGAATGGGGGTCAAGCCGGCGCGGCGCGCAATCTCTTTTTCTGCGCCGCGCGCGCCAAGGGCGCTATCGAGGAGTGTGCGGATGGTTTGACGTTCAATTTCGTACTGTTGTGCCAGGTCAAGCAAGGACATGGAACTTTTTGAAACTCGCGCCAAATTAAACAGCGGCGTACGAATTGGACAAGGTTTCTATCGCATCCTGAGCGTGGAGGTGCGATATGAAAAAAATTCGTATGCTGCTCGTGGGATTGCTCGCCGCGACCGGAGTGGTGCTCCCGCTGTTCATCGCGGCAGCAACGCCCCATGAAACACATCCGCCTATCATGCGGATTGCAGACCAACCAACACCAACGCCAACACCCAACAGCGGCATCTGTCATGGCGGGGGCTGTTGAGCGCAGCGGTTTTTTTGGACCGGGCGAGAGCAAAATTTGCTCTCGCCTTTTTTTACACTTTGCCGATCGCCACAAACGGCGCCCAATGAAACGCGGAGAAACCTGCGCGCCTTAATTCTAATTGCGCGTTGCGCAACGCTTTGCCGATGCGCGCGCCTTGCCGCAAGTGGCGATAAAACAATTTCATCAATTCCGCCGTGGACGCGTCGTCCACATGCCACAGCGAGGCGACGACGGCACGCGCGCCCGCATAAAAAAACGCGCGCGACAAACCGAGCCACTCGTCGCCGCTGCCGCCTTCTCCCGCCGCGCTGGCACACGCAGAAAGCGTCACCAGCCGCGCATCCAGCCGCAGTCCCGTAATGTCCAGCACATTCAATTCGTCGTCAGCGAGTAAAATGCGCGACGCGTGCGGCGCATTGGGTTCAATCGTCGCGTGGGTGGCGAAATGCAGAATCACGTAACGCGCCAACTCGCCGCGTTGATTGAGTTCCAAAAGATGTTCACGCGTCGCGGCGGCTTGCCATAACGTCGTCGCGTGATGGGATGTGCGCGCAACGTTTTGGATTTCGCGGCGCGTGTGCGCGAGCGCAGGCGCATTGGCAAAAGATTCGACGCCGCAAATGAGCGTCTGTCCGCGCAGCGGTTTGGCGCGCGCCGCGCGTGCGAGTTCGACCAACGCTTGCAGATTGGGCGTGTACACAATCGTGAATTGTTCGAGCAGCGGCGCGCCGCGCCATTCCAACGCGTGAAAGGGCAGTTGATGCAATTGCGCGTGCGGCGAAATAATCAACGTGTGCTCCGCGCGACCGTCGAGAATGGATTGCGGCAGCAGTCGCGCGGCGAGCGCCGTCAACGTTGGATTGCGCGTGGGTGTTGGGTGTCCGTGCAGCGTGTGGTTATAAACCAATTCGCGCAAGTCCGGATGATTCGATGTTGCCTGTTCCAAATACAAACGGTCGGCGGGCGTCCAACGCGTTGTGTGGACGCGTACGCTTTGGGCGTCGATGCAAACGACGTACAAAGAGCCGTTGGCAAAATAATAATCCAACGCGGTCCAGTTATTGCGCCAACGCGCATGGGCGTACGCGCGCAAGGCGTCGAGCGAAAACGGCGCCAACGTCGGATTGCCCCGCAAGCCGTGCCGCGCCAAACGCAAGCGTTCGGCGACATTCTCGTATGCGCGCGCGATTTTCGCCACGCGGACAAGGTCTGGCGCGGTTGTCTCACGCAGCATGACGGGATTGTTTTCTGGCGCTGCGTCCAGCATCAACTGTTTGCGCTGCTCCCACAGTTTTTGGCGCAGGGCGCGTTCCCGTTCTACCAGCGCGCGCGTCTCCGGCGATTCGTTCCGCGCGTCGCGCCATGCGCGGAGTTGCAGCTGTTGTAGAAACATTTGCGCTTTGGCGCTTTCGACGAGGCGCAGCATTTCGTCCGCGCTGCCGCGCCGCGCTGCCAATTCCAACGCGTCCGCAAAGACGTGCTGCCGTGCGGCGAACATATCGTTGCTCCACGTCTCAATCGTCGTGTTGCCGCGCAGCGTCGCAATCGTTTTGGCGGCGCGCCGATAGTGTGCTTGCGCCTTTGCTTCCTCGCCGCGCGCGGCAGCGATTTTGGCGAGACCGTACATTGCGCGCCACGCGTGGTCGGGGAACGCGGGGGCGAGGATTTGTTCGGCGCGCTGATAGGCGCGCGCCGCCGCGTTCCATTCGCCCCAGCCGCGATACAAATCTCCGCGCGTGATGTCACACAATGCCATTTCGACGAGGAGGTTCTGTTGGGCAAAACATTGGCGGCTGGATCGCAGATACTTTAACGCGGCGGCGCGGTCGTTGACCTGCGTTTGCGCGAGCAAACGTTCGCACAACGCCGCATAGACGGTTTGCCCCAACGTTTGGAATTGTGTGTGCGCCCGCGTCAAATAGTTTTGCGCGAGCAAACGTCTGCCGCGTTGGAGCGCGGCTTGCGCCAATTGTAAATCTGCCTGCGCTATTAGCGAAGGCGAATGTGCGTGTTGCGCGGCGCGACGCGCGCGCTGCCAGACTTGATGGGCGCGGCGATATTGTCCGAGATGGGAATAGTATCTGCCGAGATTCAAGTCGCTTTCTGCCAAACGCAAAAAAATTTTCTGCGCGGCAAAGAGCTCGCGCGCGCGAGTGATATGATCAATCGCGCGCGCGTAATCGCCCAACGCGCCATAACTGTCCGCGAGATTGCTGTGACAAACGCCGGCTTTGGTCTGGCGTCCGGTCGCTTGCGCCACGCGGAGCGCGCGCTGCAAATAGGGAATGGCTTCCGCGTAGCGATTCAAGCGATTGAGCAGCTCGCCGATATTCACCTCACACGACGAGGCTTCTTGCGTGACGCCGAGCGCCACGAAAATAGCCTGCGCGCGTTTTTGCAGTGCCAAAGAGGTTTCAAAATCATTGCGATACCAGCTCAGATTTCCCAATTCCAAATCACACAGCGCGTTCAGAAAGCGCAGCCCTTGCGCTGCCGCGAACGACTGCGCTGCCGCCAGACGTTTGCCCGCCTCGTCAAATCGGTTGAGATCCATCAAACACTGCGCGGCATAGTAATCACACCATGCGCTTTCGGTCGCGCCAGCAAGGCGCGTAAACTGTGCCCGCGCCCGTTCCAGCAGCGGCAACCCCGCTTGCGGGTCTAGTTTCGCCTGGCACTGTCCGAGCTCAAACAACAAGCGCGCGTTGTTCCACGCGTCTGCGGGCGCCAGCTGCGCGCGCCAAGCCTGAAACAGCGCGCTCGCTTTGCGGAACGCGCTTTGTTGGCGCAAAAGCCGCGCCGCAATCCATTGTGCCTGAAAGTGGAGGGTAGGATTGGGCGAACGCGTTTGGGCGCGCGCGAGCCATTGACGCGCGGTGTCGAGATTGCCGCGTTCCGTTTCCGCCCATGCCGCTTCGAGCCATACCCGCGCGACGTTGTCCGCGTCGCCCAAGCGTTCAAAACGCGCTGCCGTGTCGTCGCATAAAGCTAGCGCGTCGGGAAATTCGCCTAGGGTATTCCACGTTTGGAGCAGGGCGAGCTGCGCGCGGGCGCGTAGAAACGCATCGCGCCGGCGTTTTGCAATTGCCAACGCGAGGCGCGCCAAAGCGTGGGCGAGACACGGCGAACGCGCGCGTTCCATTTCAACGCGTTCCCAGAAGGAGGAGGAAAATTGGAGAGGCGTCTGTGCCGAAAAATACGAATCGAGTGATGCGTCACCCAGTGTCCCGCGCGCATCGCAGCGGACGAGCTGTTCAAGCCTTGGTGTTTTTAACACTCTTTTCGATTTCAAGACTCAGGCGCAAACGCCGCGAAGGTAAATTGTGATTGCGCTCCGAATAGGCGGGTTCGGTGATGTCTTCAAATTGCCACTCGCCCGCGCGGAGCACGGCAACATATTCGCCTTTGTCCCAATACAGCCGAACCCGTACACCGCGTTTCAGCGGTTCGGGCGCACTGATGGTGACGTGCAGATGATAATATTGAGGCTCGGACGCGGGAACCAACCACGCCTTGACAAACATACTCGAACCGTTAAGCGAAATCACATCGTCGAGCAAAAGACGCGATTGTTCCGCCAGCATGTAGGGCGCGCGCCAAGATTCGCGTGCGGTGCGGGAGCGCCAAAACGTCTTGACATATTGGGGCGTGAAATGAAATTCGACGCGCGCGCGTGTTTTCCCGCGCGCCTTGACGCTAACTTGTGCCCATGGGACAACGTGGGATGTTTCTCCAACATGAAGCATCATAAATTCCTCGCTATGTAAGCACATTGTACGGCTGGTCGTTTCGTTCCCATATTGATAGTAATCGTGTAACGCTAATTTTGCAAACTCCAACGCGTCCTCTATTTTGGGGTGCGTGACGATTTTGGGCGGTGACGCTGAGCGAATCCATTCGACGCGCTGCCCACTGCCAACCCCATGCATTGGGTTTTTACCGGATCAGACGTGAACAGCGACACGAGAAATTCTCGTGTCGCTGTTTTTATTTTAATTGCCGTAAATCAATACACGCCGCGTAGTTTATTGTATCTCGACGGGTTGACTCAGTCCGGCAACCGGCAGATTGCCCGCATACACGATGGCGCGCAAGATGACCATCGTCGGAAAGATGCGCGCGCCATTGGGCCACGTGTTGTTGTGTTCGGCAAAGACGTACGCGTTGCATTGTCCGTTTTGGTCACCGAACAAACAATACGGTGCGCTGCGCTCGGTCTGTTTGCGCAAAATGGCGCCGTCATATTTGACAAGGAACATGTCCACATGGTCCACGTTAAAAGAACTGCTGTTCCCGATGTCCACTTGAAACGCAATCGCATCGCGGAGGACATTATCGGTATTGTCGGGACCGGTCTGCTCCAGACCGATAAAAATATTGGGCGGAAAATTTTCATTGCCCGACGGGTCCAACCAATATGGCTCTTCGGCGACGCGCATTTTGCCATTTTTGGAATACGCCACCGCGCGCACAAAAATCAAGCCCTCCCGCGCGGGCGCGCCGCTGTGCCATTTGTTGCCGTGCTGCGCGAAATCCCACAGATTGCACGCGCCGTTCGTATCCCCTTGATAACAGTACGGCGCGCTGTTCTCGCGATGTTGGTCAATGATTTTGCCGTTGCCGTCCATGATGAACATGTCCACATGGTCAATTTGCGTATTTTCGCTGACGGTATAGGCGGCGAGAATGCGCACGCCCGTGCCTTCGCCGTTAATCGAAAGATTTTGTCCGCCGTCAAAGGGCGCCAAATCCACGAGCGGCGCAGTAGGGGGGGGTGGATTCGTCGCGGGCGGATTGGTCGGCGCGGGCACGACGATGACGGCGGTGAGATTCGAGCCAAAAAAATTTCCATTGGCATCGCGCATGCGCCACGTCGAGGTATAGGTGTTGGGCTGCGCGGGCGCTTGCATCGGAATCGAGATTTCGGCTGTGCTGCCGGGCGCGACAGCAGGCAGCGCGATACTGTTTTGGCTCGACAACGCCGTGCCGCTCACAAACACCAACGCCAAGCCCCCCCCCCACGCGCAGTTGCCGTTGTTCAACACCTGCCACGTTTTCGTAAACGCTTGATTCGGCGCGAGAACCGTGTTATCGGGAACGGTCACATCGCGGACGAACGCGGAATTGAACACACAAACCGTCGGTGGCGGCGGCGTTGCGGTGCCCGCAATCGGCGGTTGGTCCACCAGCGGCGCGGTTACGACGGGCTGCGCGACGGCGGTTGAAATGGGCGCGGTAGTCGTCGTCACATTTACCGCCGCTTGCGCGTTGACGGTGATGACAACACCCGCGTCGGCGGTGGCGCCGCCGACATTGAACGCGCGCACCGTCAGCGTATGCGAACCCGCGCTGTTCGCTTTCCATTTTTGGATGACTTGGAATTGCGTTTGTCCTTGCGCGACCGGCGGCGAATCTTGCGCGACCAGATTGTTATCCACATACAATTCGACGCGGGTAATGCCGTCCACATCGGACGCGGCGGACTGCACCGCGACCTCTTCGCCCACCACGTAGGTACTGCCTTGCGGTGGAGTCAACAGCAAGACGTTGGGCTTGCGCGTCGTCGGCGCGGCAGCTTGACAAGCTGCCAATGCTAAAAACGCAAGCAGCGCGATGGAAACATAAAGTTTTGGGCGCACGTGAATCCCCTTCCGTTCACTCGCTATGGCAATTTTTGCATTGCCTGTTGAATTTCCGCGCGCTGCTGCGCGCAGTTGGGCAAAAGGGTGTCTTGAACAAAGCGGTCTGTTTTTTCATTCGCGCCAAGAGTCAAACAAGTTTCCAGCGCGGGCAGCGCGTCACCATACGCGCGTTTGGCATTCGTCGGGTCGTTCATCGCTTCGAACGCGTGTCCGCGCAATCGCTGCGCAATGCCGAGATTCAAATTGAGCTGCACCAAAAGCCGCGCTTGACTGGAATCAATTTGCGGAATCAACGGCGTCAATACATCCGCCGCTTGCGTGAAAGATTTTTCGGCATCCGCGTATTGGTCTTGCAGCACATACGCCTGACCATACAAAATATACGCGCTGCCCATTGCGGCGCGCGTTTTCACATCCACCAATGACGGCGCGCCTTGCGGCGGTAACAGCGACAAGGCTTTTTGGAACGCGCCGATGGCTTGGTCCAATTCCGCGCGCGTTGTATCCAACGTTTGCGCGACTTGGGCGAGCATTGTCTGTCGCGTCGCTTGGTCTTGCGGCACCGTTCGCACCAGACGATTGGCGCGTTGGATATGCGCCTGTCCGATGCCAAAATACGCGCGCGCGTACGTCGGATCGAGATTGGCGGATTGCTCGAACCACTGCTGCGCGGTATCCGTCGCTTCGGTGGCAGCGTTGAACGGTTTGCATTTGCCCCATTGGTCGGCAGGCAGCGTAAGCGTTTTGCGCGCGGCATCGTCGTTTTGTCCCGAAAACAACGCCTCGCGTCCCAAAAAATAATCGAGAATCGCGCGCCCTTGTGAGTCATCCCAACCCGCCAGCGATTGGTCCGCCTGACAAAAAATTTGGTACGCCTTGTGATAATTGCCGAGCAGGTCCTGTCCGATGCCTTGCGCGAACCAAAGCAAGGCGCGCGCGCGCGGCTGCAATTGGTCGTCGAGATACGGTTTGAGTTCGTTAATCGGTTTACCGATAAACAACTGCGGTCCGAGCGGTTGACTGCCGGACAATTCATCCGCCTCGCGTTTTTCTTGCAAGATAAAAAACTGCGGCGTGAATGCGGCGGGCGATTGCCCCACATCCAAATTGCCGTAAATCACCATGTCCGCGCCGATGTTGTGCGCCAACGTTTCGGCTTCTTGTTCCGTCCGCACGTTGCCGATGGGCACGCGTTTTTCGAGAAACGTCATGCTGTCGTTCCACACTGTCAACTGGGTGCCTTCGGGTAAACCGGTTTTTTCATCCTGCAATTTGCCAAATAACCAGCGACTCAATTCTTCGCCTTGTGCGGAGGGTTGAACATTGCCTTGCGCGTCTTTTTGTCCAAAGGTGGCGACCGCGATGTTGGTCGTATCCGCCGGCATGCGCGCGGGCACAAAATAAAACCACGCGGCGCCCGCGAGCGCAAAAACGACCGCGAGCAGCGCGAGCAAAAAACGTACGGGCACCACCAGCGCGCCGATGTTGATTTTTGCTTGCAGGATATTGCGCCCGACCGCGATTTGTTCGACCTGCGCGCCTTCGCCCACTTGCGCGACATTCACATCGCCGCCGCGTTTTGCCTCTTGCCGCGCGTTCTTCAGGAAACGCTTTAACCCTGCCGCGTCGGCGGGCTTGGGCGGCGGCGGCTCGGACGGCACAGGCGGTTTGCGTTCGGGTAAATTGGGGGGGGGGAAAGACATTTTGGATTTCGGATTTTGGATTTCGGATTTCGGATTTTGGATTTTGGATTTCGGATTTCGGATTGCGGATTTGGGATTGCGAATTTTGAATTTCCAATTTCACGCGCGCGCTTTTTCGGCGATTTTGCGAATGGTGGTCGCGACGCCTGCGATTGGATTCAACAACGCGGCGACAGTCACATCGAGAATATCCGGCGCGATGGTTTTCAAAAACTGGAGCCAGTTTTGTACTTTGACAGGATTCGCGGCATCGCCTTTTGCAGATTCGGTTTCGATTTTTTTGACCGTGTCTCGAATGTCGCTCTTGTCCACATTCGGGTCGTCGGCGCGGCGATCAATCATTGGATAAATCGCATTAAAGAGCGTCGCGAGGTCTTGGGCGCTTGCGCCTTGATTCTGCGCTTGCGAAATGTTTTTGCCTGCCGCGACTTGCCCGACGCGCGCGCCCGCGCCGATGGTGACAATATTGACATCGCCCTCCGCGCTGATTTCGTCGCCCTGCACTGTTTTATCGCCGCTCAAAAAATCGCGCGCGCTCACCTGCGCGTTGCCTGAAATATTCACGCCGCCGCGCCGAGTCCCCTCTGTTCCCTCCGTTCCCTTTTTCGCGTCCATGGTTTCCTCCTGCGCAAAAATCATTCCGTCTTCCGCGCGCATGAATAGAACGGGCGTGCCCCATTCGATTAAATTGCCATTCGCATAGACCGCGCGGCGCGCTTCGTTCACCGCTGCGTCAATCGGATAGCCGTCGGCGAGCGTTTGGTATAACGCGGACGAGAAATCGAGCGCGGCTTGGTCGCTGATGGCAAACTGCATCGCCAATACGGCGGGGATGCCCTGCGCGACCAAATGCGGCGCGGTTCCCGCGAACGGATTGCTCACGGACGTTTGCGCGCCTTGACACGCGTTCAACACGACCACGCGCAAATTGCGCGCGTCGCGCAGCAGCACGCCGAGCAGGTCTTGATTTACGCGGCGCGCGCGGCGTTGGTCATTTTCAAAGACCACGATGCCTTGTTGCTGCGCGGCGTCAAATTCGCCGTGTCCGATGAAATGCAGAATGTGAAATTCGCCTTGGCGCAGCTGCGCCAGCAGCGCGTCCAGCGTCGGCGGCGCGAGACGCGTCAACGTGATTTTTTGCGCGGCGCGCAATTCCTGCAGCGCGTCCTGCAAACGCGTCCATTCGCCCTCGACATCGAGCGCGTCAAAATCGTCGGGCGATGCCAGGACCGCGAGCAAATTCAACGGCGCGGGCGCGGCGAGCGGTTCGATGCGTTCCGGCAATTCCAGATAACGCACAATCGGCGTGTCTTTGGACAATGCCAAAAAATTTTGACGCGACGCGTCATACAGATATTCCCACGGCAAGTCCGCGAGTTCGGGCACATCGTTGAGGCGCAAACGAATCCGCAAGCCCTTGCCGTCGCGGTCCGCCGCATCGCGGCTGCGGCGATACAAGGTCAACACTTCATCATGAAACACCGCGTCGAATAAACGCGTGCCCATTTGTTTGACCCATTCGGCGGGAGTGAGCGGCGTCGGCGCGGCGGTTCCGCGTCCGGCAACGCGCGCGAAAAAAGTTTTCAGTTCGTCCGATGTAAAAGGCGAGGCGAAATTGGTTTTCGCCTGACCGACGGGTGAATTGACAATGCGCGCCACATAGCCCGCGCCGCTTGTTTCGATGAGTACATCGAGGGTGTAATAATCCAACATGGAGCGCGCGCCCCCTTCGCGCGCACTGACATTACCACGCGCGGGGAGGAAATGTCAATGGGCGTTCCAGAAAGTCGCAAAGCAGGCGATTGAGCAGATGGAATGGCAAGTTCAATACACCATCTCGCCGCGCACGAATGCGGCGGTACGGGGGTCTTGCGGAGATTCAAAAAATGCGCGTGTGTCGGCGATTTCAATCAATTGTCCGTTCAATAACAAACCGACGCGGTGGGCGAGGCGTTTTGCCTGAAAGACATTGTGCGTGACGACGACGACGGTGACTTGGCGCGCGCGATTTTGTTCGCGCACAATCTCTTCGATGAGCGAGACGTTGTACGGGTCGAGATTCGCCGTCGGTTCGTCGAGCAGCAATACGCGCGGTTCAATCACCAACGCGCGCGCGAGCGCGACGCGCTGCATCTCGCCGCCGGACAATTTGCGTGCGGGCACGTGTGCCATATTCTCCAAACCGATGCGGCTCAGAATTTGCTCTATATTCGAATTCACGCGCGCGCCGCGCAAACGCAAACCGTACGCGATGTTTTCGGCGACGCTGCCGCGCAGGAGCAGCGGGCGTTGGAACACCGTCGTCACCTCGCGGCGCAGCGCGAGCGGCGCGGGCGCGGCAATAACTTGCCCGCGATAGGTGAGCGTGCCGGAGGTTGGCGCTTCGAGGAAATTCAAAAGGCGCAAGAGTGTGGATTTGCCCGCGCCGCTCGGACCGACCAGCGCGAGGATTTCGCCTTCGCGCACGTCAAGCGCGTTCACATTCAACACGGTGCGCGCCGCGTACGCCTTGCGTAGGTTTTCGAGATGGTAGAGCAACCTCACCCCCGACCCCTCTCCTAGGAGGAGAGGGGAGAAGAACTTCACACCCGCCGCCTCTCCTGCGAGGAGGGGGGAGAAAGCGACCTCACCCCCGACCCCTCTCCTACGAGGAAAGGGGAGAAAGCGACCTCACCCCCGACCCCTCTCCTACGAGGAAAGGGGAGAAGAACTTCACGCCCGCCGCCTCTCCTACGAGGAGAGGGGAGAAGAACCTCACCCCCGACCCCTTTCCTAGGAGGAGAGGGGAGAATCATTCGAGCGCGTTGCGCTGCAGCAGCAGCATCGCGCCGTTGATGACAAAGGCGATTGCCAACAGAATGATGCCGAGCGCCATCGCGAGTTCAAAATCACCGGTGCGCGTGTTCAACACAATCGCGGTGGTCAAGACGCGCGTTTTGCCTTCGATATTGCCGCCGACAAGCATCACCGCGCCGACTTCGGAAATGACGCCGCCGAACGCGGCAACCATCGCGGCGACCACGCCGATGCGCGCTTCGGTCAATACCGTCCAAATTTCCTGCGCGGTCGTCGCGCCGAGCGAACGCGCTTGCAAACGCAGCGCGGGGTCCACGCCTTGCACTGCCGTCATCGTCAAGCCCGCCGTCAAGGGAAACGCGATGATAACTTGCGCCACAATCATCGCATTCGGCGTAAACAACCAATCAAGCGGACCCAACGGACCGCTGCGCGACAAAATCAAATACACGAACAGACCGACGACGACGGGCGGCAAACCCATACCGGTGTACAACAAGACCGTAATCAAACCGCGCGTGCGCACGCGATACAAACCCAACGCCGCGCCGCATGGCACGCCAAGCGCTATCGCAATCAGCAGCGCGATCGCCGTGACGCGCAGTGTGAGCCAGATGATTTCGTACAGCGCGGGGTCGCCCGAAAGGATGAGTTGAAACGCTTGTGCGATGCCGGAAAAAATGTCGTCCACAAAAGTACTCTATATGCATCCCGTTCACCATCGGCAGCGAAAATCTCCCCTCGCCCACTGGGACAGGGGGGGTGAGGGGAGATGCTTGAATCAGTCAACATGAACTGCGTTCACCACCGACAATGAAAATCTCCCCTCGCCCACTGGGGCAGGGGGGGGTGAGGGGAGATGCTTGAATCAGTCAACATGAACTGCGTTCACCACCGACAATGAAAATCTCCCCTCGCCCACTGGGACAGGGGGGGTGAGGGGAGATGCTTGAATCAGTCAACATGAACTGCGTTCACCACCGACAATGAAAATCTCCCCTCGCCCACTGGGAGAGGGGGCGGGGGTGAGGGGAGATGCTTGAATCAGAGAAATAAAGAGCAAAGGACAAAATCCATTTCTTTATTCTTTTGCTTTACGGTTGCGCGTCGGGATAAAAGAGCGGCTGCCCGTATTTATCCGTGCCGAATACGGCAATCATCTTTTGCGTGTCGGGCGCGAGAATCCATTTCACAAAATTCATCGCCATATCGAACTGCACGCCGGGATGTTTGTCGGGATTCACTGCCATCACGCCGTACGGATTGAGCAGCGTTTTATCTTTGTTTTCCTGAAGCGTGTTGCCGCCCAACACAATCTGCAGGTTTGCTAATTTTTTCTGGGTGGCGAGATACGTCCCGCGATCGGTCAACGTGTACATCCCCTTTTCATCGGCAGCCAACAATGTTTCGCCCATGCCTTGCCCGAGCGCGTTGTACCACGCCATTGCTTTGGTCGGCGTAATGCCCGCAGTTGCCCAAATGCTCAGCTCTTTGCTGTTGGTGCCGCTCTTGTCGCCGCGACTGGCAAAGGGCGCTTGCTCCTCCACAATCTTTTTGAACGCGTCCACCGTAGATGCCATGCCCGCAATGTGCGCGGGGTCGCTTTTCGGACCGACGACGATAAAATCGTTGTACATCACGTCAAAACGTTCGCGCGCGTGCCCGTCCGCGACGAATTGGTCTTCTTGCTGGCGCGCGTGCACCAACAAAACATCCGCGTCACCTTTCCTGCCGATTTCAATCGCCTGCCCCGTGCCCACCGCGATGACATCCACTTGGCAATGAAATTTCTTTTCGAAATCGGGAAGAATCGCGTCCAGCAAACCGGAATCGTATGTGCTCGTCGTCGTCGCCAGGCGCAGCGTGCACGCGACGGATGTTTGCGTAGGCGCGGTCGTCAGCCTTGCCGTCGCGCATCCGGTAATCCACCCAAGTCCGGTCAGCAAAAAAAAGACTATCGCAATTTGCTTCATACGTTTCGTCTCAACACTGCCGTGTGTGACCATTTATTTTCTCCGCGTTCCAAATTTGCTTTCGCCGACTACGCGCCCAATGCGCGACACATCATAGCCGGGCAAAACGGCGGCGTGCGCGCGAAACGCGCGTGATTGAAATTGGTCAAACAATTTCTCAGCGCGCGCAGATTCGTACACCGCGCGCGGCATCGCCAAATCAAAACGCTCCGCGCCCAACGGGACAAAATCCAAATCCCACTGCGCCGCCGTGACGCGCAAGCCGGGTCCGACATCCGCGATGCCATTTTCAATCGCCGCCGCGAGCGCGTCGTACGTCGCTGCGGTTGTCGTCCAATCCGGCAGCGTTTGCGGGTCAATGCGCGCGGCGCGCAAATATTGATGCAGCCACAAGCGCGCGCCCGCGCCGCGCGGGCGATTCAATAAACGCACGTCGCGCCGCGCCACATCGCGCACGCCGCGAATGTTTTTCGGATTGCCGCGCGCGACCAACAAGCCGTACTCGCGCACCGCTACTTGGACGAGCAGAATATCTTGTTCGGGAATCAGATGCTGCACAAACGCAAGGTTGTATTCGTGCGCCGCCGCGTCGCGTAAATGCGTTCCCGCCGCATCGGCTTGCTGAGCTGCCAAAGCGTCCAGTCCCGCCATACTACCCATGACTTGGGAAACCGCTTGCGCCGAATCTGCAAGATACGCGAGCAGCGGGTCATCGCTGCCAACAATCAACAGCGGCAGCGTCGTCGCGCGTGGGCGTTTGCGCGGCGATGTTTGCAGCATCACCTCCGCGAGCGCGACGGCGTCGGTTTCTGCCTGCGCGCGGCGCAGCGCGGCATGGTGCAGCGCCAATTGCCCTGCGTCGCCGGACGCGCGCGCGTCTTGTTGGCGCGTGCCGCGCGCGGCGCGTTGGGCTTCTGCGCGCGCGCGTTCCGCCGCTACCAGCGCGGCGGCGTCATAACCGAGCGTCGTCGCCAAACGCACCTTGACCCAAAACTCGTCTTGGGTCGCCGCCGGTTCGGCAATCCACTCTTCAAACGCGCGGCGCCCGCGCGCGGTTGCCGCATAGATTTTGCGCGGAGGACCATCCTCGCCGGGCATGACGCGCACGCGGACCAAACCTTGCGCGTTCAACTTGGCGAGGGAACGATAGAGCTGCGCGAAATCAATGCGCCAATGCGGCTCAAATTCGGTTTCGACCATCTGTTTGAGCGCATAACCGTACGCGTCGCCGCGCAGCAGCAGACCGAGGAGCGGCAGGGTAGGAGACATCACTATATGCAATGCATATAGTAAGAGAAATGCCGCGCGTTGTCAAGCCATCTTCGCGCTTCCGCAACGTCCGTCGCGCAGCAAAAAAATCCCGAAGGCGCTTGTCCTTCGGGAGAATGCAGGGCTTGAAATTGCGGGGTCGTCTGCTTCAAGATCTTCGAGGTTTCGGCGATGCGGTTTCGTCACGTAGTCGCGCATCAGCTTTGGGGGGGCGGAACGTTTTGTGCCAGCATCTCGCGCAGCTGGTTCTCGGCGTCCTTGTTGAGATTAGTATATAGAATCGTGCCGCCGAATCGCGCAAGGTCGGGTTCCACTTTGTCCATCGTCACGCTCCGCGCCAGGATGAACAAGGTCGAGGTGCCGGGGCTCATGTTCGCCGCGAGTTTTTTCATAAACTCGTCGTCAATGCCCAAATCGGAGGCATGTCCGAACAGCGCGCCCGCCGCAGCGCCCGCGCCGGCAGTCGCTGCCGCGATGCCCATCCACGCCAGCGGCGCCATGAATGGAAACGGCAGTGTAATCAACAACCCAATCAGCAAACCCCAAAACGCGCCGTTCACCGCGCCCGCGGCGGTCAAGTCCACCGATTGGTGCAATTTCAATTTGCCGTCCTTGGCTTTGGTCACATACACGGCATCTTCGAGGTCAATCAGATATTCGGACTCGAGCTTGCGCAATTCGGCGAGAACCTCCTGCGCTCTTTGTTCGCTCGGATAGGTCACGGCAATCAATGTGCTCATCCTGCGCTCCTTTCTTTTTATGAGACTCGATTCATTCTATCACACTCACAGCGCTTGGCGGCGCGGATTGTGACGGCAGAAAAAATTTCTGCCGCGCCCAAACAACGGGCGCGGCAGTCTTAATCAAACTGTTTGAGTGCTGCGGAGAATCACGCGCAGCTTGTCCAGACCGAGCCGTGCCCGAGTATGCACGGTTCCGAGCGGCTGACCAAGCCGTTTGGAAATTTCTTTGCGCGTCAGTCCTTCAATATACGCGAGGTGTATCACTTCGCGCTGGGACTGGGGCAGTGTCCGAAGTGCTTCGTGCACCGCATCTGCCGTCAGCGCGCGGCTGACAATCTCTGTGACGTCATCTTCACGCGCCACATCGGCAGCAAACACCATTTCTAACTGTTCGTCTTCGCTGGGAGTTGGACGCGTCTCGCGACGGCGCAGTTCGTCAATCGCTAAATGGCGCACAATGCCGTAAAACCACGACGCAAAGCTGCCGCGTCCTGTTTGGAATTGGTCGGCGCGCTGCCAGACCCGCCAAAAGGCATCCACGACAATTTCTTCTGCCAAATCGCGGTCGCTCAAGATTTTAAAGGCGAGACCAAGCGCTTTGCCGGAATAGCGGTCGTACAAAACTTCCAATGCGCGGCGGCTCCGCGCCTGCACATGCTGCAGCAATTCCAAGTCCGTCATTTCGCTCTCGTCTGTGTGGCTGTGTGGCAAGATTCCCGTGTGAGGCAATTTCAAAGTGGTCGCAAACGTCGTCATATGTTCGTCTCCAGAATTTGATTCCGTTCCGGCTCCAGCTGTTGCATCGTGGAGCGTTTACCTTTTTGCCGGTAAAGGGCAAGCGCCTGCTCACGCTGCGTCGCGTGAACGACGATGGGTTTCGGATAATCGCGTCCGAGTGCAAAACCGACCTGTCTTGCGACATCGGCGGGCATCGCCCACGGCGCGTGAATGAATTCATCCGGCACATTTGCCAATTCAGGCACATAGCGCCGCACGTACGTTCCCGTCGGGTCAAAACGCGCGCCCTGCCGCATCGGATTGAAAATGCGAAAATACGGTTGCGCATCTGTTCCCGTTCCGGCAGCCCATTGCCAGCCGCCGTTATTGGACGCCATGTCACCGTCAATCAAATTTTGCAAGAAAAAAATTTCCCCCGCGCGCCAATCCACCAGCAAATCTTTGGTCAAAAAAGAAGCCGTAATCATGCGCGCGCGATTGTGCATCCAACCGATTTGCTTTAACTGCCGCATGCCTGCATCCACAATCGGATAACCGGTCCGTCCTTCACACCAGGCTTGAAAAAATTCCGGATTATTGCGCCAAGCCAAATCCGAAAATTCCGCGCGAAAGGATGTGCGCGCCGCGTGCGGAAAGTGATACAGCACATGATTAAAAAATTCGCGCCACACGATTTCGTCAAGCCACACACGCGCATTTTCCAAAGCCGTACGCGCGGCGCTCGTTTCGGCGCGCGCGCGATGTGTCGCGGGAAATGTATCGCGCGCCAGACGAACCAATTCGCGTACCGAGACCGTGCCAAAATGCAAATGCGGCGAAAGATGGGACGTGGCATCTGCCGCCAGGTCCTCGCGCACGGCGGCGTAGGCAGCCAAACCGTTTGGGCGCGTCACAAATTCGCGCGCCAGCTGCGCCGCCGCCGTTTCGCCGCCGGGCGCAAAACGCGCGTCGCGCGCGAGGACCATCGTTTGCAGCGGAAGCGAGAAAATGTCGGGCGGCGTGTTCAAGTTTTGGTTGAGGCAATAGCGCGGCGGCACTGCGACTACTTGCTCAAAACGCGCGCGATAACGCGAATAAACCGTGTACGGCGTTCCGTCATCCTTTACGACTTGAGCGGGGTCCGCCAGATACAATTCGTTGAATGACGCGGCGCGGATGCCGGCGGCGTCGAGCGCCGCGACCACGCGTTCATCGCGACGGCGCGCATAGGGGGTATAGTCTTTGTGAAAGTACACCGCGTCGGCTTGCGTTTCACGCGCGAGGTTGACGATTTCGCGCGCGGGGTCGCCCTGCCGCAGCACGAGGTACGCGCCGCGTTCTTTCAAATTCGCGTCCAGCGCCGCGAGCGATTCCCACAAAAATTGTTTGCGCGCGGGCGCGAGCTTGGCGCTGTTCCACAGCCGCGCGTCCAGCACAAAGACCGGAATGACCGCGTCGGCATGTTGCAATGCCTGAAACAGCACCAGGTTGTCATGCACGCGCAAATCGCGTCGGAGCCACCAAAGAATGCGTCGCATCGTTTTCGCCTGTTGTCAATTACACTATTGCACGATCACCCTTGCTCACATCGCCAGCGCGGGCTGCGGCATCTGCTCCCGCGACGGGCTGCCTGGCGTCGGCGCGGCATGGAGACGCGCTGACGGATTTTCGATTCTGCCTTCGGATGCCAGCGCGTTGATTTCCTCGCGCGCGGTGATTTCGCGCGCAATGTTTCCGTCCATCATTTGCGCCACGCGGTCAGCGTACTGCACCATCCGCAAATCGTGCGTGACCATGATGCCCGCGCGTTCTTGTTCGTGAATCAAAGTCGCAAACGTTTGCACGACTTGATGCGCGCGTTCCGTGTCCAACGCCGCCGTCGGTTCGTCCGCCAATACCACTGCCGGATTGTGCACCAACGCGCGCGCGATCGCGACGCGCTGCTGCTGACCGCCCGACAATTGACGCGGCAAACTGTTCAGGCGTTCGCCCAAACCAAGCCGTTCCATCAACTCGATGACGCGCCGCTGCCCCGCTTTGTCAAATTTGCCGTTCAAGCGCAGCATCAATTCCACGTTTTCGCGCGCCGTCAAAAACGGCAAGAGATTGTTGGATTGAAACGTAAAACCGATTTTTTCGCGACGAAATCGGGTGCGTTCGGCGTCTGACATTTTGCCCAGTTCGCGTCCGTCAATCAGAATTTGTCCGGCGGTCGGGCGCAGCAGCGCGGCGAGCATCGAGAGCATCGTCGTTTTGCCCGAACCCGACGGACCGACGAGCGCCAAGAATTCACCCTGCTTCACATGCAGCGAAACATTGTTCACAGCTATGGCGACCGAGTTGCCGCTGCCATATACTTTTTTCACATTTCGAGTCTCGAGTGCGTAGCCCATTTGTTTCTCCGTTATCGAATGCAACCTGTCCGATTTGGACAATTTATCCCGTCATTCCAATCGCCATAAGCGGTTCCACGCGTGTCGCGTAACGAATCGAGAGAATGCCTGCAAGCGGTCCGATGAGGACGAGCGACGCGATGGCGCTGATGACGGCGCCGCCGGTAAACACAATCGGCAGGGTCGGCGGAAACGTGAGCGAAAGCCCGAGCGACGCGAGTGTGCCGAGCGTAACGCCCAAAACCGTGACCAAAAGCACTTGTGCCAGCAGCGCGAACGCAATGGTCCAATTCGACGCGCCAATCGCTTTTAACATGCCGAGCTGCGGCACTTTTTGCAGCGTCTGAATTTGGAAAAAGCCGCCGACGACCAAGACGCCGATAAAGAGCGCGAAATATTTTTGCGTGTCGAGGGTGTTTTGTTGTTCTTTATAGCCGGGCGTCGCGCGATACGCCGTTACCCGGTCCACCAATTGCACATCCGAAACTTGCGCTTGAATTTTCTGCGCCATCGCGGCGGCGTCTTGCGGATTCATCAACTGCACGGCGACAATGTTCGAGACCATTTGCGATTGCTGTAAATTCACGGCGCCGGGGCGCACGCGTTCCCAAGTCAGGTGCGGCATAATCACGCTGGGCTGCAAAAAGAACGCGCGTCCGTCCGTGATGCCCACCACGCGCAAATCATGAAACTCTTCTTTGGTGCCTTGGATCGTTTTGAGCGTGATGGTATCGCCAACCTTAAGATTTGTGCGCAGCGCGGTGTTGCGGTCAATGAGGGCTTCGCGCGCGTTCAGGTCCGACAATTGACGTCCTTGCACCACAGGCGGTTCGCCCGGTCGCCCCGGTTCGACGCCGAGAATCGAAACGCCGATGTTGCCGGTCGCGTTGGGCAAAACCACGCTCGCCGTCGCCGCGCTGATTTGCCCCACATCGCGCACGCCTTGGACGCGGCGGATTTCTTGCGCGGTCGGACGATTCAACCGCGAAGTTTGGACCGACAAATCCACGCCCGACTTGTACGCAATCAGGTCGGCGTTCAATTTTTCGAGATATTCCTTGTTGCCGTTGCCCAAACCCTCCGCCAGCGCGGCGACAAACAGCACGAGCGTGGTAATCAAGGCGATGACCGACGCAATCAGCAAAAAGCGTCCTTTGAGTCTCCACATTTCTTTGGCAGCTAAATAGATTGGCATTTCTTTTTTTTCTCCGTTCGTCTTTCACACTCTCGGTGATGGAATCGGGACACATGATGCGATGGCACATCCCAACCCAGCAACACATGCGTCCCGCTTATTTTGTCAGCAAACTGAACAACACAATTCCCTTGAGTTCCTGTCGGGCAATCTTCCACCCCGCGTTCTCTGCCAGCGTGTTGAACTCACTGACTGTTGGAAATTGAATGCCGCTCGCCCCTGCCAACTTTTGCAGCCAACGCCCGCGCGGGTTGTACGCTTTGCCCAAACTCATTGTCACCATGCGCCCGCCCGGACGCACCACGCGCAAGGCTTCTTGCAGCGCGGCGGCGATGGAGCGCATTTCATTCAGCGAGCCGCCGACCACGACCGCGTCCATACTCTCGGCGCGAAACGGTAGTTTCTCGGCGGCGGCGCGCAGCAGCACAATGCCCGCGCGTTGTTCGCGTCGAATAGCATGCTGCGCTTCGCGCAGCATTCCCCACGCCAAATCTACCCCACAAAGGGTCGCTCCGTGTTTGCTCAAACCGCGCGCATACAAACCGGTCGAAGTTCCCAAATCAATCACGTATTCGCCTGCGCGCACCTGTGTCCAATCGTCGAGCCACTGCATTTCGCGCGCGACCGGAAACGATTCTCCGGTCAAAAGTGTCAACGCGCGCGTGCGCCAAATGCGTTCATACCACTGCGGCGTCGGGAAAAAATGATTGCTTTGTCCGGCGAGCGTCAGCGCAAATGTTGTGTCGTACACCGCGAGGTCCAAAATTCCTGCCGCAATCGGATACAAGCGTTGGCAGGTATCGCACACGGCATAGCCGTACTCGGGCAGCTCGTTTGCGCACAGCGGACGATTCGCGCTCAGGCGCAAACCTTCGGCGTGACAATTCGGACACATCAATCGCGACCACAAATCCAACATGTTTCAGCCATTCACTCTTTCGCAAACGCTTCGCGCAGGGCGCGCCCAAACGACATTCGATTCATGTACGAAATTACTTCGGCAAAACGGCGCGGCTGGAATCCAAAGTTGCGTTCGACGGAATCGAGCGCCGTCGTATTGTCCACATTCAACAATTCGAGCAGACTCGTCGTCGCCGGTGGTTTCGGCAAAACAATTTCCATGATTTTGACCACCGGGCGCATCAGCGGAACGGGCACCTTGAGCAGCAGGCGCTTGCGCTGCAGCGCAAACAAAATTTGTTTGACCATCGCTTCGTACGTCAAGTGTTCGGGTCCGCCGATTTCAAATGTTTGATGAATGGTGCGCGGTTCATGCAGCGCGTGCGCGACGAGGGTCACCATGTCTTCAATCCACAGTGGTTGAAAGCGCGCCAGCCCGTTGCCGACGAGCGGAAAGACAAGCGGCGTAATCACCAGCCAGCGCGCCAGCGCATTGGCGAATTCATCTTCTTCGCCGACCAGCACGGACGGTCGAAAAATCGTCCAATCCAAATTGCTCGCGCGCACGGCGTCTTCGCCCTCGCCTTTGCTGCGCAAATACGCGTACGGCGATTTGGAATCTGCTGCCAGCGCGGATTGCTGGATAAAACGTTTCACGCCCGCCGCTTGCGCTGCTTGTACGACATTGCGTGTGCCTTGCGCATTGATGGCTTGAAAAGTCGCGCTGCCGCTTTCGTACGGAATCGCCACCAGATGCGCGACGGCATCCATTCCGCGCATGGCATTCGACAAAGTATCGGGTTTGGTGATGTCGCCTTGCGCCAATTCGACTTGGACATTTTGCGCCAAATGCCCGCGCGCATCCGGCTTGCGTACCAATCCGCGCACGTGGTGCCCCTCCGCCGTCAAGCGCGCGGCAAGATGGCTGCCGACAAATCCCGTGATGCCTGTAATCAAAATATTCATACGACCTCCTATCGCGCGAGCGCGCTACGCGGCGCGTACACTGGCGCTTTGCGCTTGCGCGGCGGCGTCAAAGCGCATCACCAACGCGTGAATCATTTTCGCGCTGGCTTTGGACAAAAAACGTTTGGCGCTCGCGCCGTACAAATTCAAGAATTGATGCAGCACCGGCGCGGGCACCTGACGCGGCGTGAGCAAATCATAGAGCCACATGCCTTCCACATCCATGAGTTCGGGAATGTCGAACGCCAACGCGCACGACACCATATCGGTGAGAAAGAGCGCCGCTTGCGTCATCGTCGCGCGCGATTCGTCGTACGTATCAGTTTTGGCTTTCAGACGTCCCATAAAGTGCGTGACCGCATCGGCGGTCACTTGCAAACGCAGCGCTTGCAGTTCGAACGCGGCGTCCAATTGTGTCGCGTCCGGTTTCCATTCCAGCATACGCGGCGCACGCGTGGTCAAGTTGCGCATTGCCGCGACCGCGTCCTCGCCCAAATACGCGCCGGGTACATGTTCGCGCAAGCGTGGGGCGACGTTGAAAATTTCACCGCCGAACAAAATCGGCGCGTGCGGCAATTTCTCGACCCACAAGGGCAGCAGCGAAGCCAGACCGGTGACCGTCGTCACCGAAAGCACGATGTAGCGCGCGTGCGCGCTCGCCTTGTTCAATTCGTCTAGCGGCGTGCGCTGTCCCAGATACGTGACATTCCAACCGTGCTGCTTGGCGAGATAGGTCAGCATGAGCAAGCCGATGTCATGTTGTTCTTCGGGCGCGCAGGCAGCGACCAAACGCGGCGCGGTGAGGGGGGGGGTGATGTGCGCTTGAATCATCGCATGCAAACGCTGGCGAATCAGGTTACTTGCAAAATGTTCTTGTTCGACAGACAATAGATTACGCTGCCAGCTGTCGCCGATGCGGCGCAAGGTGGGCTGTAACACATCCACAATCACTTGTTCGGGCGCAAAGGTGCTCCAGACTTGATTCAAAACGCGCTGCATTGCCGCTTCATCGAGCGCGACTGCCGCGTCATACAATGCGTTGACATGGGCTTGGATGGGTGTCGGCGCGAGCGTCGGCGCGGGCGCGAGTAGCGTGCCGCGTTGAGTTTGGCGGAGCATGGCGCTTGCCTGCGCGGGCGAGACCCCGGCTTCGACCTGGCGTTTCATCCACAGCACATCGGCAATATCTTGGTCGTCGTAGAGGCGATAGCGATTTTCGGCGTTGCGGTCCGGGCGCGGAATGCCATAGCGTCGTTCCCACGCTCGCAGGGTGTGGAGCGGCACGCCCGTCAATTCCGCCACAGCTTTGATATTGAGTCCCATTGTTTTGACCTTCGACAAACATTATACACGAAAATTTGTTTTTGTCAATAGTTTGTATAATGTTTGTATAAACTTTGTACAAGATTTGGGCTTGGCTGCGCGCATTTGCTCATCCTGGCGGCGCTTCCGTTCCATGCCCAGTACGGGCTGAATGCTTCGGAAGAAATCACATCGCTGCTGCTCGGCGCGACGTTGGTCGTGGCAGGCATCTTGCTGTTGGGATGGGGGCGCATTGCCGCGCGTTGGGGGGCGCGCGCGACGATGCTCGCGGCGCTCGGCGCGTTCGGCGTCGCGTTGATTCCTTTTTTGTTTGTGGATACTGTGATGGGAACGCTGCTGACCACCGCCGCAGCGGGCATCGGACTGTCGGGGATTTTGATTGTGCCCGATATTATGCTGTCGGATGTGATTGACAAAGACGCGTTGAAAACGGGCAAGCGGCGCGAGGGAATGTATTACGGCATTCAGGGGCTGTTGATTCGCGCGGCGATTGTGATGCAGGCGCTCGTGTTGAATGTGCTGTTGAGCCTGGGCGGTTACGACCCTGCGTGGAATGCGCACGCACAGCCGCCGGCGTTGGCATTCGGCATTCGGCTGGCGGTCTCGCTGGTGCCGTTAGAAGAAATTCGGCAACCGCAAGATTCCGCGACGGCGTCCCCCCCCTCAACGCAAAAACACCAACAGCACTTGCGCCAACACAATTTTCAAAATCGTCGCCATCGGATACACGGTCGCGTAGCCGAGATTGGGCAAATCGTTTTCCGTTTCTTGATTGGCAAAACCCAACACCGCTGGATTCGTTTGCATCCCTGCCATCATGCCCAACAGCAAATTCATCGGAATTTTCAAAACGCGATAACCGACAAACATCGTCAATGCCGCAACGCCGATCGTAATCAACGCGCTCGCGCCAAACAAAATCAGCCCCCCCCCCTGCGCTAACGTTGAAACGAACGCATAGCCCGCGCGCGTGCCGACGCCCGCCAAAAACAAAATCAAGCCCACTTGCCGCAGCGTCAGATTCGCGTTATACGGCAGGGTCCACACAATCGGTCCTGTGCGTTCGAGCGTTCCCAAAATCAACGCGACGACAAGCGGTCCGCCGGCGGTGCCCAAACGAAAGGTGATGCCGCCCGGCAGCAGAATCGGAATTTGTCCGATGAGAATGCCGAGCGCTAAACCCAAACTGAAAGACAAGACATCAATTTCCGCAATCGCGCGAAACGAATCGCCGAAAAAGCGGCTGACGGCGGGCATGTTTTCGCGGCGCGTCACCACACGCACGCGGTCGCCCAATTCCAGCGTCGTATCTTCGCGCGCGAGAAATTCCACATCGCCGCGCCGCACGCGCGTGACGAGCGCGCCAAACTGCTGCGGAATGTTCAAATCGCGCAAACGTACGCCAACGACTTGCGGATTGGACACAAAAATGCGGCGGTAATCCATTTCCGTGCGGTCGAGTTCCAACGCCGCGTCGCTGTATTCGCCCAACGCGGCGCGCACGCGTTCCACTTCTTCCGGCGCGCCAATGACAGTAATCAAATCGCCCAAACTCAATTGCGTGTTGGCGCCGGCAAGCTGCAATTGCTCCGCATGTTTCCAGCGCCCGAACAAAACATCCCAATGGTGCGCGGTCTTGAGCTGCGCAATCGTTTGCCCGACGCGCGCGGGCTGCGTGACACAAATCGTGCGCGCGACGAGATTCTGTGCGGTCTGGACCGCGCGCACGCGCAGCGCATCTTGCGCGTAATCAATGCGCCACACGCGCGTGAAAAATACCATCACCAAAATCACGCCGAGGAAACCTACCGGATACGCGATCGAATAACCGAGCACCGGTTCGGCAAGCAGCGCGTCCAACTGCGCCTGCGGCGCCGCCGCTTTGAGAAATTCCAACACGGCGGCGAGCGCGGGGGTATTGGTCAGCGCGCCTGTGTATATGCCTGCCGCGACACCGCCTGCCAAATTCAACGCGCGCGCGGCAATCCATACTGCCGCCGCCGCCAACGCCAACATCACCGCCGCCAACGCGTTGTCGCGCAAACCTTTTCCCCGAAACGAAGCGAAAAATCCAGGACCGCTGCTCAAGCCGATGGTGTACACAAAAATCACCAAGCCGAGGTTGTAAACAATTTCGGGCAATTTCAAATTCGGGTCGAGCGCGCCGATTGCCAAACCCACAAACAGCACCGCCGCGACACCCAAACTCACGCCAAAAATTTTCACGCGTCCGAGCGGATAACTGACCGCCGCAATCACGAACAGCAGCAGCAGTGGGTTGTCGCTTAATAATTTCACAATCTCTTGCAGATACAATGGCATCATCGTGTGCCTTTATGCGATACAATGCAATCCATACTATAGCATGAACTCGTAGCATGTTACAGAAAACGCTTCGCTCCGGGAGAGACATGCAGAGGATTTTAATTCTGTGGAGTTTTTTGTTTGCCGCCGGTATCATCGTCGCGTGCGGCGCATTTGCCCCCCCCTACCGCCAACTCTGGCGTTATCGGCGTCAAGGCGCAAACCGAAGGCGGCTCATACAAAGAATCCACGAATTCCAAGCATCGCACGAACAAAATATGAGACTTTACGAATCCACAAATTGCCGCGCGTGGCGCGAGACGCGCGCTCAATACGACGCGCTAATTCTGGCGCATGATGTGAACCAACTGCCTGAACTCGACGCGTGGTACTGTAACGAATTGCCGCGCGTGCTTGCGGCGCGCCAACCCGCGTCGGTGACCAAAGCGGAATTTTTGGACATTTTGCGTTGGAAAATGAAACGCGGCGATTGGCGCGAATGGAACCGCGTGCGCGTTGCCAACACCGACGCGCGCGTGATTCAAAAACACGCGCAGGACGCGTTCGCCGCCGCGCGCGCTTTGGACGCCGATATTCCGACTGCGTCGAAAGAATACAAAAAGCCGCTTCAGATTTTGAGCGAACTCGACGGCGTCGGTCCTGCCACCGCGTCCGCCGTGCTCGCCGCGTATCGCCCCGACCTCTATCCGTTTTTTGATGAATGGATTGCGCGCGAAATACCGGGGCTGGGCAAAGTGGCGTTCACGGCGTCGTACTATTGGAAATACGCGGATGCGTTGAGGGGGAAAGCAAAGGAACTGAGGGAATTATGCGGCGCGGAATGGAACGCGCAGGAAGTGGGACAAGCGCTGTGGGTGGCGAGTGGGGGAAGGTAAAGGTGAAATAATTTTAATTCACCAACCACTCCACCACATTCTCGAACAGCTGCGCGTTCTCTACTTTTTGCGTCGCCAATAATTCCGGGAGCCATAATTTCCACGTGCCGCTGGCGGCGACTTTGCCCAAATCGGCTTGCCAGGCGGCGAACAGCGGAACGCTTGCATAACCGGAACGCGCCCAATCAGTTTTCATAATCCAACCGCCGGGACCGCGCAGCGGCAGATAGGGTTCCAGCCGCGCGCTGTCCTGCGGACTCGTCAACAAAAATTGCAGCGACACGTTGGAAAGTTTGAGCGAACATGCCGAAAGAAAACCGAGCGCGCGAATATTTTGCGCGATGGGATGCGCGCCCAGCGCACCGCCCGGCGGCGAAACGCGCACCACATATTTGCCGTCATCACCGCGATTTGTGACCTGCGCTTGCGCGTCGGCATTCGTGATGCGGTCGTGCGGCATAATCAAGTCCTCATCAAATTCGACGCCCAGCGGACGCGCCAATTGATTCAGATTGGTGCGATGATGCGAGTCGCCCGAATAGTACGACAGCAAAAACAATCCTTTGCGATTTTCGGTCACCCACGCGCGCACCGCGTCAATTTCCGGCGCGCGCAGTTCCACATTGCACGGCAGCGCGAGAATCAACGCGTCGTACGGCGCGAGCGTCGCGGCGTCGAGTGTTTTGTCCGCCTCGATGGTCTCGAAGGTGTGCGCGGTAAGCGCGCGGCATTGATTCAACAGAGATGGATAATATCCATTCCACCCGCGCTGTGCGTGTGCCAAATCAATGGCGATACGCGCCACTGTTTAATCCCCCCGTCGCGCCAAAATAGCGTACGCCAATGTCACGCGTTTTGCTGTCCAGATTTCGACCAACGATTTGGACGCGAGCGCTTCAATTTCATCAAGGTCGCCATCCACCACCACAACTTCTTGCGCCTCCACCACAAAACGCTCCTGCTGTTGCAAGACGCTCACAATTTCGGCGGGTTCATAATACCACTGCCATACGCGCTGCCCATGAAACATATCAAACGGGCTGTAACGCGCTTGGGCGTTTTCCACGACCGTAAAAATGAAAAACGGCGCGCCCGGTTTCAACGCGCAATAGAGACGATAGATGGCGACTTGGAGCTCAATCGGGTCGAGGTGAAACAGCATCAGCGACGAATATGCAGCATTAAAGGCATTGACCGCGCGCAGTTCACCCGGCATCATTTCCCAAAACGTCACTTGGGGAAACGCGGCGCGCGCCTTTGCCAAACTCGCCGGTGATACATCCAGCCCCGTCACTTGAAATCCGCGTTCGAGCCATTCACCAATCTTGTCCGCGCCGTCACCACAGCCGATTTCCAAAATGTGCCCATGTTCCGGGACCCGTCCGCGCCATTGTTTGTAGAGCGCGTCCATCTTGCTCAAATCAATATTCACTTTCGATTCCGCTTTATCGTCTTCGGGTTCTTGAATGACTGCATCGTACGCGCGCGCCAGCACTTGTTTGGCAAACATGAACGTTGGAACCGGCGCGAGTCCGGCGGGGTCAAGCCGCGTGCCTTGTGCCACCGTATCCAGTTCGTCCCACAGCGTTTGCACAAACGCGCGCGCGGCGTCAGGCGTAACGGTATTCAACCCAAAGCCATATTCGGTATCGGAAAAAAGCTGCGCGCCGAGCAGCGCCGTATCGTAACGAATGTGCAGCTCGACATGCGTCGCAGTCTCGTCGCGCCGCGCATCCACAAAAATATCCAACAAAGGAAAAAAACCGGGACTCCATTCAAAGTGTCCGCCCGTTTCAAGCGCCTTGTCCAACGCTTGCATATCCGGTCCCATTTCATACTGAAACAGCAAGTGTTGATACACCAACGGGACATCGTCCACCGCATACATCAAATCTGCCCAAATGAGTGACACTGCGCCGGTGACGCCGCCGCCGCCGTAAAACGTCGCCGTGCCGTGGTCCGCGCCTCTTGCCCACGGACGCAATTCCAAGGAAAACAGATTCTTGTCCTCCGCCGAACCAATTGCCGAGACCAAACGCGCCATCCTCTGCTCCTTTCAATGAATCCATTGTTCCAGTTTGTAACCGCGCTCCAAAAACGCTTTGATTTCCTCCACGTTAAAATTCAAATCAATCGGCGTCGTGCCGGTGAGTTTGTAAAATTCTCCTTCAAGTTCCGCCGCGCGTCCGCGCGGCAGCAGGTCATCGGGATTAAAAGTCTCCCAAAATTGATGCCAAATTTTTTGCGCGTCCGGCGGCAAATGATTCACGTTCACAAAAACGCGCGGCGCACCCCCAAGCGTTATTGCCGCGTCGCCCGAAGCCGCCGCGTTCGCGCCCGCACCGCCGCGCGCCTGTATTTCAATCCATCCGTTTTTCAATGCCGCGATGGGGGTGTACAAATGCGTTTCCTGCGCGCGCCGATATTGCGCCCCATACGGCGGCGTCATTTGATGAAACGTCCACGTATCATCCACAAGCAAATAATAAATGTCCCACAGCGGTTCGAGCGACGCCATCCACTGCACGCCAAATTTTTTCGTCAGGTCAACGGGTTCAGAAAAACCGACGAGCGTCAAGTCGCGCGGGTCGTTGGTGTAACCGCTGTAATAGTACGGATAGTATGTTTCGGCTAATGCGCGCAGCGTGAAAAATTCCGCGTCGCGTCCACCGAGATGCGGATAGCCCGAATGCGCGTTGCAGCCCCACCGCACCGCGTGTTTGTCCTGATAGACGACAAGATTGTGGTCCACATCGCGCGTGCCTTCCAAAAGCATCCAGCGCGGCTCAAACCCATGCAAATAATTTGCCGTGTACGCAAACAACGCGCCTTCAAAACAATGCGCGCGTCCTTTACGCAGAACTGTACGCGGCGCAAACGCGGTTTCTTCTTCTTCCGCCGTGAGCTGTTCTTCCGAGTACGGATGGTCGTTGTTGTAATACACTTCGTGGTCGAGAAACCACTGCACGCGGCGCGGGTTGTCCAACGCGGCGAGGATGAGAATCTCGTCGTCGCTAAAATCCAAATGCAATTCGCGCACGCGCGCTTGAAGCCGCGCCAGCGACGCGGGATGCACGCGCGACGCCACGCGTTTCACGTAATACGCGATTTGCGCTTCGGGAGAAATTTCGGGAGGGACGGAGCCGGGATAAAGTTTGCTCATGGCATTTTGCAAGCGAATCAATTCGCGGCAAAGACACAAAACTTGTCTGCGCAAGTTAATAATCGCCGCCGAGCGATTGGGCGTAATGGTGGCTGCGATTTCAATTGCCCGCGCCCTCCAAAATTTCGCGCACCATTTTATATTCGTCGCGCGTCAACTCCCACGCACTCGCTTTGGCATTCGCCGAGACTTGGTCGGCGTGCGTCGCGCCCGAAATCACCGAACAGACTTGCGGTTCCGCGAGCAGCCACGCCAGCGCCAATTCGCCGAGCGTGTGGTCGCGTTCGGCGGCGAACACACGCAGTCGGTCGAGAATTTCAAAATTGCGGTCGGTCAAAAACGGCGTCACGTACGCCGCGCGCGTCGGACTAATCGCGTCGCCGCGTTTGTATTTGCCGGTGAGCAAGCCGCCCGCGAGCGGAAAGTACGGCACAATGCCGAGTTTGGCATACCGCGCGTACGGAATGATTTCGCGTTCCACCTCGCGGCGCAGCATGTGATACTCTTCTTGCGTCACCACAATCGAGTTCCACCCGCGCAGTTCCGCCAGCGCTTGCGCCCGCGCCAGCTGCCACGCCGCGAAATTGCTCGCGCCGATGTAACGCACCTTGCCGCCGCGCACCAAATCTTCCAACGCGCGCAGCGTCTCTTCCAACGGCGTGTGCGCGTCCCATTCGTGGATGTAATACAAATCAATGTGGTCGGTTTTCAAACGGCGCAAACTCGCTTCGACGCCGTGCATGATGTGATAACGCGACGCGCCGCGGTCATTCACGCCTTCGCCCGCTTTCATGGCAACTTTGGTCGCGACGACGATGCGGTCCCACAACCCCGCGAACGCTTCGCCTAACAACGTCTCGGAATTTCCGGGCGGATTGCCGTAAATGTCCGCCGTATCAAAAAAATTGATGCCCTCATCGAGCGCGCGTTTCACAATCGCTTTCGCGCCGTCCAAATCTACTGTGCGCCCGATGCGATTGCACCCGACGCCGATCACTGAAACTTTCACTCCCGCATTGCCCAGATGACGATAATGCATAAAAGCTTTGCCGCAACGAATGGATTCGTTCCGCCGGATGACGAATCCATTCGTCACTAGTAGTGCAACAACATGAAACTGCGGGGTTGCATCTTTTTTCTTGCCCGTATAATGCGGCGCGCTTTCGCATCCGTATCTCGCAGTCTCATCATGTTGTTGCACTAGGATTCATTCACAAGTCGTCACACTCTGCGCGAATTGTGACATTGGGCGTGACGACTTGCGACTTTATTTTGGCGTAACGCTCGCGCTGCCGTACATCACATACACCGCGCCCGCGTCTTGAAAATGATTCGTGTGATTGTCCACGTCGTGCGAACGCGAGCCGAGAATCAAATCAGGAATGCCGTCGCCATCGTAATCGAACGCGCCGAGCGAATAGCCAAATTGGTCGGTCGTCTTTGCGCCGTAAAAAATCCAACCCGCGCGGTCTTCGGCGTTCGCCGCGCCTTGCAGCGCGTTGCCGCCGAACAAAACCAGCGCCCGATTTTTCGACGCTTCGCCAATCACGATTTCGGCTTTGCCTTTGCCGTCCCAATTCACTGCTGCGAGCGCGGACGCGTTCACATTGGTCAATTGCGCGAACGCGGCTTGCGCGAGCGTTTTGGTGCCATTCAAATCCTCGCCGCGAATGACGACCACTTGATTGCCGCTGCTGAGAATCGCATCCGCGCGCGTGTTGCCCACCACATCGCCCGCCGCGAGCCAACCCGCTTGCAATCCCGTAATCGTGACGTTCGCCGCTTGTGACGCCAAATCCACCGTGCCGCTTTTGAGCGGACCGAAAAAGACATACAACGCGTTTTGCGAACGCGCAAGTAAATCGAGTTTGCCGTCACCGTTCACATCACCGAGCGCGACTTGACCCAACTGCGCGTTGGCGGCAGGTCCGTAAATGGTGAGGTTGGCATTTTTCGCGGCAAGGTCCCACAGCGCAGGAAATTTGGCTTTGCCGAAAAAGACGCGCACCGCGCCGGCGTTGGCGCGATTGCCCGGACCCGTCGCGCCCGTTTCGCCAATCACGATATCGTCGGGCGTTTTGTTGTTCAACGCGCCCGCCGCGAGCGCATTGCGTTCGCTGAAACTCTGCGTGGACTCGCCCGCGCGAATTCTCCAAGTCGCCTGCATCGTCGGCGAAAGCGTTTTGGTGCCTTTCAAACCACTGCCGCTGAAAATATACACGGTGCCTGTGATCGGCTTGCCGTTGTCGTCGCCGCCAATCGAGCCGATGATTAAATCGCGTTTGCCGTCACCGTTGATGTCCGCCGACGCGAACGCGCGCCCGATGTGCTGCTGATGCAGCCACGAGCGCACTTCGAGCGATGGTTTTTGGGTAAACAAATCGTACACGCCCACGCGACGTTTTGGATTGCCATACAACGCGAATACGCGCCCGCTGTCATTTACTCCGCCGTCAAAGTCGTCCGAAAGATTCGGCGCACCCGCGACCAAATCGGGTCTGCCGTCGCCGTTCACGTCGCCGCCGAATGCCGCAAAGCCAATCCAATCGTTCGAGCCCGTCGAGTTGGGATTGTCTTGCGGATTGCCGGGACCGATAAGGGTGAAATCCGCGCAGCGGTCGCAGATTTGGAAATTGGTTTGCGCCGCGCCCTTGAATTCATCCGCGCCGATGTCGAATTTGAACAGCCCGCTGGCGCCTTGCATCGGACGCGGCTCGCCGTCAAAATCGGTTGTCGGCGCATTGGCGCGCGTGCCCGCGTCCATCGCCGAAGAATTCGCGGTCAGATGTTGATTTGCGTCGAGCTGCGGATTGACGACAATGTTGCTCACATCCAGCGCGACGCCGCGCGCGTTCGTGCCGTTGTTGTAAAAATCGTTCGCGGTCACAATCACGGTTGGCAGCGTTGCGCCAGTGAGACTGATGCCCGTCGTCGCGCCGAGCAAAATATTGTTGATGACCAACGTATCGGCGCCGACGCGAAGCGCCTGTCCCTTGTTCGACGCGAAGGTATTGTTTACAATCATGCCGGGACTGTCGGCATCGGCGGACAAACCACCGACGGCGGTGTCGTTGGGAAACGCGTAATTGTTGTCCACAATCGTATTCGTGAGCGTGTACGGCGATTTGACAAAAGCCAGTCCGCCGCCGAGTCCGTACGAAGGCGTATTGCCAGCGCAATTGTTTTCGATGCGCGCCGTGTTCAGGGTAAGCGAGCTGTTGAACGCATACAAACCACCGCCGTATCCTTCGCAATTGATGGACGTTGTATTGTTGCGAATTTGTCCGCCGGAAATTTGCAGCGTGCTCGTGTACACCGCCAGTCCGCCGCCATTGCCAAACAGCACATTGCCGTTCGCGTGATTGGCGGAAATCACATTGTCGCTCAGCGTTCCCGCACTGGACTCGATTTGCAGTCCACCGCCCGATGGATATTGATAATACTTGTAACTGGCGGTGTTGCTGATAATCGTATTGCCCGTCAGCTTGAACGCGTTTGTATTCGCGATGTACACACCGCCGCCATAGCCGTACGCACCGCCAAAACTGGACGCGACCACTCCATTCGCGGCATTCTCTTGAATCAGATTGTTGATGAGATTCACCGGCGCATTTTCCGCATACACGCCGCCGCCATAGCCCACATCCGCGCTCGGGATTGTGCTTGTCATCACCGCCGCCGCGTTATTCGCGATAAGGTTGCCGTCGAGCGTGACCGCGCCGCCGAGAATCGCAACGCCGCCGCCGTAGCCCGCCGACGCGCTGATGACATTGTGCGCGATGATGTTTTGCATCAGCGTCGCGGTGGTGGATTCCAGCTCAACCCCGCCGCCGTCACCCGCTTGCCCTTGCGGGTCGTTGAAATTGTTTTCGATGCGATTCTTTTTCAAAAGCGGCGCGCCGCGCTGCACCCAAATACCGCCGCCGAGCAAATACGCGACATTGTCCGTAATGACATTGTTGCTCAACGTTGCATTGCTGTCCTGCATCCGTACGCCGCCGCCGTGATTGTCGGAACGCGCGCCGGTGAGGGTGAATCCGTCAATCGTCGGCGCGACGGACGCGGGATCGTTGATGTTGCCTTGAATCGCCACAACCGCGAGCGGCGAACCGTTAGGTGAAATAATTTTGGTGACAAATTTTTTGGGCTTGCGTTTTGAGAAATCGAGTTTCCAACCGCCGCGCAACACAACGGTCTCGTTGATGACAATATTTTCGGCGTACGTGCCTTGCGCGACATTGATGGTGTCGCCCGCGTGAGCATGATTCACCGCGTCGCTCACAGTCGCAAAACACCCCCCCCCACCGCCGGGGCGCACACAAAGCGTTGCCGCTGCCGCGTGAATCGGCGCAGAAAAGGTGAGGAGCAAACCAAAAAACACGAGCACAAAAAATTTCCCAGCCATCATCGGCTCGGAACGCTCCGTGTCCATGACAACCTCCTTCGGCGTCACAACACACCACTACCGCTGTCTCAACGGCGACCAATCAATAGGTGAACGAACATTTTGGTTGGCAGGAGTTTTGCAGACTACGAGCTCTTTGCAACTCGTTCGTACAGCGCAATAAAACGTCTGGCTACATTTTCCCAGTTCAACCGCGCGCACACCTCCACGCGCGCGCGCGCGCCCAACCGCGCGCGCAGCGACGCGTCCGCCGCGAGTTGGGTAATCGCGTCTGCCAGCGCGCGCGGATTTTTTTCGGGCACGAGCAAACCGCTTTCGCCGTCACGAATCACATCAGGGAAACCGGCGATGTTGCTTGCCACAATCGCTTTGCCCGCTGCCATGCCTTCGAGCACCACATTCGGCAGTCCGTCCACATTGCCCGCCTCGTCGCGCACCGACGGCACCACGACCACATCCGACGCGCCAAAGTACGCGGGAATTTCTTGACGCGGCACGCGTCCCGCAAACGTGACCCTTCCGTTCAAGCCGAGCGCGTGCGCTTGCGCTTCCAATTCATCGCGCAAATCGCCGTACCCGACGAGCACCAAACGCGCGTGCGGCACGCGGGCAAGAATTTCCGGCAGCGCGGCGACGAGAAATGCAAAACCTTTTTTGTACACCATGCGCCCGACGGCAAGAATCATCACGTCGTCGTTTTGCAGCTGCAGCTGCGCGCGCACGCGCTGCGCGTCGGCGGGCGCGACGCGAAAGATTTTCGCGTCCGCGCCGTACGGAATCAATTCGGTTTTGCTTTCTTCCGCGCCGAGCGCCAGCGCGCGCTGCATCAATTCGTCACTGCACGCGGTCAGCCATGCCGCGCGGTCAAAGCACCAACGCGCCGTCGCGCCGAACGCGCGATTTTTTTCCGCCATAAACACATCACTGCCGTGCATCGAAATCACGAGCGGCAGTTTGCGAAATTGCGCGACGAGCGCGGCAGCAGGCGCGTTGGGCAGAACCCAATGCGCGTGAACCAAATCGAATTTTTTGCGCGCGGTGAGCTGCATCATTTTTTGAAACGACGCGCCAAGCGCAAATGGCGCGAGCGCGTACACGCCGCGTTTCAATTTCACGTCCGCGCGCAGCGCTTCGGCATAACCCCACCGCGTCCATTCCGATTTCAACGCGTAGCGGTACGGATGAAAATGCACGCCGTCTTCGATTTCGCCGCGTTTTAATTCGCGGTGTTCGGGCAAGACCACGTGCGTTTCGATTCCCTGCGCCGCGATATGGGTGGCAATGGATTCAATAAACGGCGCCGTCGTATCGCCGCGAAATTTCGGATACGACGAGGTGAGCATAAGGACGCGCATGTTGAATTTAGGATTTCGGATTGACGATTTCGGGTTGCGCCAGCGCCGTCTGCGGTCTGTCGGCGGCGGTGGGTTTTTCCAAAAGCCATACCATAAAACCGACGCCGTTTTCGAGTTGAAGCAAAAACATGAGCGCGGACAATGCCAACGCTTGCGCGGAAGAAATGCCGAGCGCAGGCGCGAGCAAAATCAATAACGCTTCGCGCGGACCGACGCCGCCGGGAATGACTGCCATCAATTGCGCCATGGACGATAACGACATGGCGGCGACAAAGGGCAGGGGCGCGAGGAAAATGCCCAGCGCGACAGCCACACAAAACAAACGCGCATACACCACCAACGTCGCCAGCACACTCAACGCAAACTGCACCAAAACTTGTTTCGGCGTCAACGTTGCGGGCGTGTATGCCGCGCCCGGCTGCTTTTTGCGCAGCCGCATGAACAGCTGAAACAGCCAATGTTGTGTGCGCGGATGAATGGTGATAAACAACGCGACAAGCGTGCCCCCAAACAACAGCGCGAGCGTAATCCATTGCCCCGCCGCGATTTGGGAAAACAGGAAAATGCCGCTGCCCGCGAGCAGCAGCAAAATCAACACATCCCAAATGCGGTCCAACACCACCGAAATAACCGATTGACTGAAACCGCGCTCGCGAAAATATGCGACTTTGACGGCATCGCCGACATTGCCCGGCGTAAGCATGCCCGCGCCCAAGCCCAACGCGTACAGGCGCACGGCTTGGCGGAAGGGAATCGGCACGCCGAGATCGCGCAAAATAATCTGCCAGCGCCATGCTTTGACCAGCAAAAAGGGAATAAAACCGAGCAGCGCAAGGGTAACCCACCACAGATTTGCCGCGCGCAAAAGGTCAAACGTCGCGCGCACGTCCACTTTCAGCAGCAGCACAAAGCCGATGAGGGCGAGTACCGTGAGGATCCGGATGAGGGTTCGATATTTCTTGATGAATTGCATTTCGCGTATCGCATAGCGCGTATCGCGCAGCGCACAAAAATTTGCGCGTGACGATAGACGATTGGCGCTTAGCTGTTTTTCTCGACGCGTTCAAAACGCAGGGCGGCAATCTGTTCGGCGACGAGCCCGATGAGGAAAATCAAAATCGTCATGGTGAAAAACAAGACCGCCGAGTTGGTGATATAGAGCCGACGCGTAATGAACAAAATATCAATAATGGTATAGACGAGTGCGATGACAAACAACGCCGCGCTCACCGGCAGAAACAATTTCATCGGCGCGAACATGGTGCTCATGCGAAACGCGATGATGAAAAAGCGCGTGCCGTCGCGCACGGGTTTGATTTTACTTTTGCCGCCTTGCCGTTTCAACATCGTCGTCGGCACGAATTTCACCGAATAGCCCGCTTTGATGAATGCCAGTGAAGTCGTGACCGGCGTTGAAAAACCGTTCGGCAGCAGATGAATGAATTGCAGCAAATCCGCGCGCCGCGCGGCGCGAAAGCCCGACGTCGCATCGGGGACCGTCATGCCGCCGAGGTACGATGCCAGCACATTCAACAGGTGATGGTACATGCGCCGCCCGAAATCGGTTTGTGAATTTTCATCGCGCGCGCCGACGACCAAATCGTATTCGCCGATGCCCGTCGTGAGTTTTTCAATATCGCGCGCGTCGTGCTGCCCGTCCGCGTCAAAGATGACCACGACCTCGCGCGTCGCATGGCGCAGCCCGGTTTTCACCGACGCGCCGTTGCCCTTGTTGTAGGGATGCCGTATCACGCGCGCCGTCGCCTTTTCAGCAATGCACGCCGTGTCGTCCGTCGAACCGTCATCCACGACGAGAATTTCGGCATCGGGATACAGCGTACGCAGCTGTGGAATCACATCGCCGATGGTTTCGGCTTCATTAAACGCGGGGACGAGGATGGTGAGTTGTTCCGAAAGCACGCAAGGATTATAGCATATTGCCAATCGCCATTTGCAATTTGCCACGCGCCATTCGCAATGTTAAAATCGCGTCCATGTCGTTCCACGTGGAACACAGCTATCGTCTGGACGCGCAGGGCAAACTCGACGCGGATGATTGGCTGCTCATTCCGCGCGCGCGATTGAAACCCGCGTTTGTGTTGGACGAGGCGTTCGCCGCCGAGATGGTGCGCCTTTATTTCGAAACGGTCGCACATTGGGGCGCGGTCCCCGTCAAGGTCGAGCAAGACGCGCATACGATTCGTTTGCGCGCGCCGTTGGGCAAAACGGCAATGATTTTTGCGGAACCGGAGCGCATTGTGAACGCGCAGCGCGTCGAGACAAGTTGGCGCATTGCGGGCGGGTTTTTGCTCGCGCATCGCGTGAATTACGGCGGGCGTTTTTATTTGGGCGCGGAATGGCAAACCGACGCGCTCAAATTGTATTCCACCATTCGCCGCTATCCGCCGCGTCTGGTTGCGTATTTGGGCGGCAATCGCGGCGCCGCTTTGTATCATCAAACGCAGGGACGCACCCACAAACGCATTCAAGAAAAATATCTGCGTCAAGTGGCAGCCCAAATTACCAACGCATCGGAGCCAGAAACACTCGCCAAGTACTCTTGACCTATTGGCGTTTGATGTGACCCGCACTACACTGGGCGTATCGTTTGCGTTTCCTATTATTCAGGAGGCATCTATGCTTTATCCGCCCCGTTCGGACGAAGGACAAGGCTTGGTCGAATACGCGCTGATCCTTGTCCTGGTCGTGCTGGTCGTGCTGGCAATCTTGACCGTTTTGGGACCCCAAATCGGCAACACATTTAGCCGCATTACCAATGCGCTCTCTGGAACTTAGGTTCCAACCTCAAGCCCTGACCGGTTGGTCAGGGCTTTTTTTGTGCCTCGCTTGGGTTTGACGCCACAGCAATTTGCATTACGATAATTCGGTGTTACGCGTTATTTGGACTGTCCTTTGCAGCGTCGGCATGATAGCGGTCACCGCCTGTGCTGCCGCAACGGCAACGCCAACACCCCCCCCTCCTGCAAGCGCTGTCTTGCAACAAATCCTCACCGACTGTTGGGGCGTGACCCAACTCAAAGAGCTGGATGGCACGCGTCCCGACCATACGCGCGCGTTTGAATGTGCGCGTCCGCGTCTTTTGGAAATGACGCGCATGTATCCCGACGCGCCGGAACCGCATCGCCTTTTGGCATGGGGCTATTATTTTGCGCTGCAAGATGAAGACGCCGCGCGCGCGGAATATGAACGCGCGGCGCAAATCTATGGCGCGCGCACACATCCGGCGGAACAAGCGGAAATGCTGGTGCAGCTCGCAAGTCTCGCGCTGAAATACGACCAAACCAGCGGCTGCGATTTGCTTTTGCAGGCGTTGGCGCTCGATACGAACAATGCGCGCGCGGCGCAGCTGCTCCGCAACTTTGGCTGTTTGCTTCCCACGCCCGCGCTGACTCCTACGGCGACCGACGGTTGACGCGCTCAGCGCACCGTAAATTTTTTCAATTCCACAAAATCCTCACCGTCCGCCAAACTCAAACGGTCCTGCGTGTTCGTGTCATACCAACCCGCGCGCAACAAATATTCGCCCGCTTTCAAGTTCGACGGGAGACGAAGGCGGAATGTATCGCGCACCATTTCATCTTGCGCCCAATGTGTCGTCGGGTACGTTCCGTCTTTGGGTTCGTGGTCGTCCTGCGCCATCACACCGCCGTTTGCGTCTTCCAAATGCGCAAAATTAGTGTACCGTGTCGGGGGTTTCTGAAGCGCCTGCCACACCAGCGTCACCGTCAGCGTTTGTCCCGCGCGCAGCTCGTCGGGCGCGAGCGACCAGCCCACCAATGCGAATAGTTCTCCAAACGTCGCGTGCGGTTCAAAATATTGAAGGGGCGCAGGCGCGTAAACTTGATAATGCGCGTCCTGCCACAACACGTCATAGCCGTAATCCAACGCGGAAACAAACGCGCGCGTGAAATTGCCAAGATGGTCCACGTCCGCGCGTGTGCCCTGCATCAACACGACCAGCGGAAAATTGCCCGCGCGCAAATTTTCGATTTCCCAATGCTGGTCCCATTTGCCCGCGCGCGCGAGCGTACTGAACGGAAACGTATAATATGCCACCGGCTTGCCGTTCGTCACGAGCAAACCCATATCTTCGGAAAGAATGGTGCCCTGCGCGTTTTGAATCAGCGGCGCGACGCGGAGATTTGCCGCGCGCGTTTCGTCAAACAACTGCTGCGCGATGCGCGGGTCGTGTCCGTTCCAAAACAACGCGAGCTGCAAGACCAGCAGCGCGGGCAGCGCCCAACTCGCACGCGCTTCACGCCGCCAACGCGCAAACGCCAAGCCCGCGAAGACGCACCCCATCGCGATGGCTTCAAAAAAATAATTCTCCCACGCGCCTTCGCGTCCCGCCAACGCAACGGATAATAATGCCGCGCCCGCGTAAATTTCCAGAATGCCGATGCGCCGATCACGCATGACGCGCCGGAACCAACTCCACGCGGCGAGCGCGAGCAGCGCCGCGTACGTCAACACAAAATTCTGCAGCAGCGGCAAAAATACGCGCGGCGTCCACACCGTCGCGTTCGCCGTAATCAAGCCGAAACTCCAACCGCCGCGCGTGACGATTTCCATTGCCAAAAACATCGCGCCGCCGACAACAGCCAACGCGAGCGCGAACAGAATTGCCGCGCGTTTGTCGCGCAAAAAAATCGCCAACCCTGCCGCCGCCGGCGCAACCAACAGCGAATGTTTCGTGTACAACGCGAGAAGAAAAAATAGAATAGAGAGGATGAAATAGCGATTGGAGACGAGAGACTGTCGTTTGTGGTCTGTGGGCTGTTGGCTGCCGCGTTCCCATCGCCACACGCAAAACACACCCGCCAATGTGAATGCTACGCCCGGCATGTCCACGCGGAACAAGGGCGCCCAATGGTACACAAACGTCGAACCGAAAAAGAACAAGCCCGCCGCGAGCGCCGCGCGTACGTTGCGCGTTTCCCCCCGCACAAAGCGGACGATGAACGCCGTGACAAGCAGCGTCGCCGCAAAATTCAAAAAGCGTCCCCACACGTACGACGCGCCAAACAATCCGTCCAACGCCGCGCCGAGCAGCAAAAAAACCGGCGGATAATTGCTCGACGCGTACGACGCGCCGGGTAAAAGATAAATCGCTTGCCCATGCGCGAGCTGCCGCACAAACCACAAGACAATGCCTTCGCCGTAATCCAGTTGATACGGAAAAAATATTCCGCCGAACGCGAGCCACACCGTGAGCGCGGCATAGAGCACAAGACCGAGCGCGACGAGCCAGACCAAAACACGCGGAAGCGTTACCGTAAGGAAATTTGCGGAACCAGCCTTTTTCATTGTCACGATATTATCACAATCTCTTCATAAAAGTCTCCCCTCGCCCATTGGGAGAGGGGTTGGGGGTGAGGGGTCAATCGTCTGCGCTATTACGCGCTTTTGTAAGTGCGCGGCACGTCAGTTATAATCATGGCATTCTTGACGTCCGGAGTTTGCAATGCCGCGCGGCATTTTTTCATTTTTTATCTTTATCACGCTGCTCGCCGCCTTTGCGGCATGCAGTCCCGAACCGACACCAACACCCGCGCCGACCCGTCGTCCCACGCGCACGCCCATTCCGGCAGTGACGTTGAAACCGCCGCCCACCGTGAATATTCCAACCGCCACGCCGCTGCCGACGAATACACCGGAACCTTCTGCCGAACCGACACAGGCGCCCGCCATCCGCGCGCCGCAAAATAATTCTTCGTCCTCCGGCAATTGGACGGTGTGGACGATGGCGCCTTTGGTGGAATATTTCAAAAAACTCGCGCCGTCCAATCAAGACATTATTGCGCGTCCCGCCAACGTAAATCCGCTGACGGGCTTGGTGGTGAGCGACCCCGCGTTGTTACAGCGCCGTCCCGTGCTCGCGCGCATCGGCAATGACCCGAACGCGCGCGCCATTCACGCCGGTTTCAATCAAGCCGATTTGGTCTTTGAAGAAATGATTGACCAAAAAAATATGGTCTTTGCCATCACGCGCTTTACGCTGGTCTTTTATGGGCAGAATGGCACGTTTCGCCCGCTCCGCAGCGCACGCGCCATCAACGCGTCACTGGTACCGATGTTTGACGGCATACTCATCAGTTCGGGCGGAAGCAAAGGCACACGTTTCATGATTTCGCAATTGCCGTGGAAAGACCGCAATCTCGACGGCGATTTGCAAAACAGCACCATTTGCATTGACGGCACCGATTGGCGCACGCGCGTTTTGTCGAGCGTCGAACACGTGCAAGATTTTATCGCCGCGCAAGGACAAAGCGCCAGCGTCACGCTGCGCGGGTTTCAATTTTCCAACGACGCCCCAAACGGTTCGCCTGCGAATGTGATGGCGTTCGACCACAAACCATGGCCCGTGTACGCCGCCGGTGTGATTGAATGGCGTTACGACCCCGCGTCGGGAAAGTATTTGCGCTTTGTGAATGGCACGCCGCACAATACACAGCAATACGCGTTGAATGGCACATGGGGCAAAGCATGTCAAGAAGGCGCAGCGCAGACGGAACAAATCGCGTCGTCAAACGTCGTCGTGATGGATGTCAAGTACGAGCCGACCGATTTCGTCGAAGATACGCTCAATTCGTACAGCGCGTTTATTGATATGCTCGGCAGCGGCGCGGCGCAAATCTACCGCGACGGCGTCAAGATTGACGCACAGTGGCAGCGTCCCACGTTGACCAGCTTTATCAAATTCGTCGCTGCCAACGGCAGTGAAATTTCGTTGAAACCGGGTAACACATGGTTTGAACTCGCGCCGCCGGGCTATGCGCCGACAATAAAATAAAGCGAAAAGCGGAATTGCGAAAGCGGAAGGTATTTTTCGCGTTTCCGCTTTCCACTTTTCGCTTTCCGAATTTCTGATGATTGCTTGGGCGCTTTCGGGGGGGGGGAATCGCGGACCGATTCAGGTCGGCGCGATGCGCGCATTATTTGAGCGCGGCATTCAGCCCGACCTGTTGGTCGGCACGAGCGCGGGCGCGCTCAACGCGGCGTTCCTCGCGACCGACCCGACCCCGCAAACCAATGAACGCCTCGCGCAGATGTGGCTGAATACCAAAGCGCAAGATATTTTTCCCAAACCGAAATGGTACATGCTGCTGCGCGCGGCATTTTTCGGGAACGGTTTGGACGACAATCAAGCGCGCACGCGCAATTTCAAAAAACAATTGCCGCCGGGCGTGAAAACTTTTGGCGATTTGAAAATCAAATTGTACGTGACGACCGCCGATTTGCAGACCGGACGCATGTATTTGTACGGCGATGACCCGCAAGCGGATTTGCTCGAAGCGGCTTTGGCGAGCACTGCGCTGCCGGTTGTGTGGGACCCAGAAGTCATCAACGGGCATCAATATGTGGACGGCGGCATCGTCGCCAACGTGCCCATCGGCATTGCGGTGGATCGCGGCGCAAAGGAAATTTACGCGCTCGATTTGCAAGACCCAGGACCGTACGCGCACAAAAAGGGCGCGCTGCCCATCGCGCTGTTGTCCATCGGCGTGCTGGGCTATCAACAGGCGCTGCGCGATATTCAACGCGCCATCGCCACAGCGGGCATCACGCTGCATTACATTTCGCTCGGCGACATTTTTGCGAATGTGGACTTGCAAGATTTGTCGCACACGGCAGAAATGATTGAGCAGGGTTATCAACGCGCGCAAGAATATCTTGCCCATCCGACGCCGAACGTCATGCCGCAAAAAATGAGCGCCGCCGCCGAAACGCCGCCGCCCGGCGCGGTCTTGTATCAACCCGAGTGGTAATGCTTAATGCGCAATGCTTAATGCTGAATACGAAATAGACTTTCCGCATTCGACATTCCGCACATTCGTCATTTTTTCATGTATCTCATCGGTCTCACCGGCAACATTGCCACAGGGAAAAGCGCCGTCTGCGAAATTTTGCAGCAGCTTGGCGCGCGCATCGTGGATGCGGACCTCGTCGCGCACGCGGTCTTGCAGCGCGGGACGCCCGCGTGGCGCAGTCTCGTCGAAGCGTTTGGGTACGACATTTTGCAGTACGACGGTACGGTGGACCGGCGCAAACTCGGCGCGGTTGTGTTCAACGATGCGGCAAAACTATGGACGCTGGAACGTATCACGCATCCCGCCGTCGGTACGGAACTCGCGCTGCTGGTGCGCGATGCCCTTCAGGCGCCCGATGCGGCGGACGCGATTATGGTGATTGAAGGCGTGAAATTGTACGAAGCGGGACTGTCCGAATATCTCGACGCGCTGTGGGTCATCACGGCGACGCCCGCCGAGCAAATGCGCCGCCTGATGCAAACGCGCGGGCTGAGCCAAACCGAAGCCGAAGCGCGTTTACGTTCGCAGCCGCCGCTGGACGAAAAACTGAAACACGCCGCCGTCGTCATTGACAACAGCGGCACCATCGAAGAATTGCGCGTGCAGGTCATGCGCGCGTTTGTGCAAATCAATCCCGAACGTGGGACCGACAAGACCGCGCTGCTGCAGCACTGGCTGCGTCTCACGCCGACGCCCGCGCTTGTGGAAACGAGCGCGCTGCCGCAGACCGATACGCAACCTGCCGCAACAACCCAAATCTCCGGTTCCGAACCCGAATGGACGGTGCGCCGCGCGCGTCCATCGGACATGCGGATGCTTGCCGAGTTGCTGGCGCGCATCGAAGGCAAAAGCGAACCGCTCGGACGCGCCGAGATTCTCGAACGGCAGGGCAAATTCGGGTACTGGCTTGTGCGCGCAGGCGAAAATACCGTCGCGCTCGCCGCGTGGCAAGCGGAAAATCTCGCTGCCATCGTACGCGAATTGTGGGCAGAAAACGACGCGCAGGCGGCGCGCGCGTTTCCGCTTTTACTCCAAGCCATTGAAGCCGAAGCCAACGCGTTGACCTGCGAAGTCGTCGCCATTGTCGTTCCGCCGCGCGCCGCCAACCTCGCGCAAATTGCCGCGCAAACCGGCGGCTATACAATGACGACCGTCGAACAATTGCACAAATTATGGCGCGGTGTCATCGAACCCTTGCTGACAGACAATGAAACGTTCTACACGAAACAACTGCGCGAGATTGTGACGAAACCAATATAGGAGATTGCAGATTGCAGATTGCAGATGGCAAAGACTGTGTCTCAATCTGAAATCTAAAATCAAGAATCTGAAATACGATGAACGCTCTCAAATCGTTTGCTTCAAAACATCCGCGCATCACCGCGTGGATTGTCCTCGCTATTGGCATGGTGCTCATTTTGCTGTGGGCATCCAAAGATGTCGGGCTCTTGCCCACGCAGCTCGCCGCGCTCGTCGTCGCGACGATTGCGCTTGCCGGGTTGTGCGTGTGGATTATCGGTTGGGAGGACGAAGAAGAAAAAGCGGAAGGATGAAGGAGGAAGGATGAAATTTTTTCAATTCGACTCGTGTTCATTCCTCCGTCTGCCTTCATCCCGCAGCCTTTGTTTCCATGCGCGTAAATGATTTTCTCGAGCTCGTCGCGCACGAAACGCGCAAGCAGCTGCCCGCACGTTGGCGCAATTTTCAAACGTGGAAGCGCTATACCCTCATCCAACTTTTCTACGGACGCCGCTCCATTCATTACGAAGTCTGGGTGCGCGGCGGCAACATCCACGCCCTCGAAATCGGTTTGCACTGCGAAGCCGACGCGGCGACCAATGCGCGTCTACTCGCATTGTTTGACGCGCGCCTGTTTGAAATCAAACACGCGCTGGGCGAACAAATCGAAGCGGAACAGTGGACCAAAAGTTGGACGCGTGTGCACGAATTGGTGCCGTACGAAAGATTGGACGAAAACACTGCGCGCCAATGTGGGGCGCGACTCGCGCGAATGATTCCGCTTCTCGAACCCATGATGACAGCCCCCCGCTCGCCGCGTTCTCCCGCGAACCGCGCGCGCCAACACAAATCCCGCGCCGCCGTCAAAAGCGATTGAGGAAGGCGCTATGACTCATTCGCCGATCATCGCGCAGTGGCAGAAATATCTGCGCGCCGACCCCACACGATGGCTTTTCGAAACCGACGACCCGTCCATTTTGTTGTGGTATCAACTCGATATCGCGCATCGCCCCGAAGACGCGCGCGCGGTGATGGATACGCGCGAACGCGTCTTGTATTCGGAACCTGTCCAAAGCATTTTCGCCGCACAAAACGAAATCGGTTATTGGGGCGACGCGGTGGAAATGGCGCGTCCGTACTATACCGCGACGTTGTGGAACCTCGCGCTGTTGGCGGAACTCGGCATCCCGCGCACCAGTCGCCGCGCGCGCCACGCGTGCGAATTCATTTTGCAGAATTTTTTGAATGCGGACGAAACGGTCGCGGGGCTGGATGAAATCGAAACGGGCTTTTTGTTGCGCGCGTTCGGCTATTTCAATTACGCGAACGATGTGCGCGTGCGGCGCGCCGCGCACGCTTTGTCTCAACGCGTAGATTCATACGCGGCGCGTGTGGGCGCGCTATGGGGTTGGCGCGCGTTTTGTCAGGATGCCGAAATCACGCGCGCCGCGCAAGAAACTCTCGAACGCGTCTTGGACGATTTGGATAGGAACGCGGCGGCGAGCGGGGGGAACGCGGCGGCGAGCGGGGGGAACGCGGCGGCGAGCGGGGGGAACGCGGCAGCGAGCGTTCCTTACACATTCCCCCAATTCGATGCGCGCGACAAGTTGTTTTTGCTGCGCGTGTTGGCGGAATATGAGCGGGTGCAGGATGAACGCGTCGCGCCGTTGATTGACGCGCTCGTGACAAAACAAAATAAGGGCGCGCAATGGACGTTGGAACGCGACTTGAACGCGCAACTGGTGACGCCATTGGAAAAGCAAGGCGCGCCGAGTCGTTGGATCACGCTCAACGCGCTGCGCGTGATTGTGAAACGCGTGCAAGCGGACGGGTGATTTCCAAATCAACTCACGCGCGCAATTTGTCCGGGAACGACAGATGGAATCACGGTGAGCAGTTCCGGCACGAGCGGGAGCAACTCTTCAAGCCGATTTGTGCGCGCCGCGATCACTACAATTCCAATTTCAGCGCGTGACAGATTTTGCTGAAATTGGAGATTTTGGTCAGCCGTGATAAAGATTCATCGAGGAGTACTTGCATAGGTCGTAAGCATCTCGCGCGCCAATTCTAACGCCGCAATTGCTTGTTCGCGCGTAACGGACGGGAAAGCATCGAGAAATTTATCGAGCGAATCACCCGCCTCCAAATAATCAATCAGATTCTTGACCGGAACGCGGGTACCGGCAAATACCGGTACCCCACCTTGAATTTCCGGGTCAACGATGATAACAGGTTCTTTTTGTTTCATCGCAAACTCCTTCACTGATCCCAACTAAATTTTCGCACGAACGGCGGAATTTTGCTTACCGCGTCAATCGTTAACGTGCGATCGCCTTTGAACGAATCGTACCATGCCCCCGCTTCGTCTGCGCCGGCGAGCATCCACATGTTGAAGGCAAACAAATAGTCGGGCAGTGTCGCGCCGTTGGAAAGTTTGCCGGTACGGAACCAATCGTACACCGCGAGCGTATAATCGCGGTGCAATTCGTCGTTGACGGCGGGAAAACGATTGTCTTCTGCCGAATCAATTTTCCAGCCGCCTTCGCCGACGATGAACGGCGGCACGAAACCGAGACGCTTGAAGAACATCGTCGCAAACAGGCGAAAGCCCATGACGCCGTTTTCGTCTTGGGCATAATCCGGCGGATGATTCAAACCGTACGCGTGCGGAACGAAAAACATCCGATGAAACAACGCTTCGCCTTGACGCGCATAGATTTCGTCAATGAAACGGCGCAGCGTTTCCGTGTCCAAAAATTGAATGCCGGGATAACCGCCCGCGTTGTACACATCTTTTGCCGCCGCGAGCAGGTTTGAGAAAAACAAATCCATATCTTGGGGTTTGCCGTCCCATTCGGCGGGCAGTTCCGGCTCGTTATACAACTGCATGTACGGCGGCAGTCCATATTTTTGAATAATCGCAATATCGCGTCCCCAACTGGAATAGCGTTGATAGGGCCGCAGCGTTTTGCGCCATACGACGTAAATGCCTGCTTCGGAAAATTTGCGCGCGGCGATGTCCAAATGATTTTCGTCGGTGTACACGACCGTCGCCCATTTGATGCGCAGTGCTTGCAGGCGCGCAATTTGTTTATCCAACTCTGGTTCGTCGTAGTAACCGCCTGCCAAAAAATGCATTCCCAAACCATTGTCGTTCGGCGGACGCGGAAAGTCTTTCAACGCGAGCGGCGGTAAATCGTCGCGCAAGGGCAAAGGCGGCGGTGTGGTCGGCGAAGGTGTGACGGTAGCCGTTTGTGTAATCGTCGGCGTTGCGGTCACGGTGGCGGTGGTTGTCGCGGTAGCAAGCGAGTCATCGGTGGGCGCGAGCCCGGGGTGGAGCGCAGGAGTGGGAGTGAGAATGGTCGGTTCTTCGGTGGCAAGGAACGAAATCTGTGTACCGTTCAAGGCGCGTGCGGTGGGCGCCGCGCCGTCATCAATGCGTGACGCGGCGGAGGCGCAGCCCAAGACGCTCAGCATCACGCCCAGCAGCAACAAAATTGTTAATCTTCGTTTGAACATGAATCTTTAGGACATCGCGGCAAAGAAACAAACACAACGCGCGTGCGCGATTCCGGTTTGTTTAGGGAAATGACGTACGGGGAAAAGACTTTTGCAGAGACGTCCTCATCCGCTGCGGAGCGGCATCCGACGTTTGGATTATAAACGATTCGGTGTATGGCACAATTCGCGCATGGCGCGGCGCGCGTGCACAAATGCTTGGATTCTACGCTTCAGCGGGTTTCGCTTCCGCGCAGCAAACCGCCTAAAGGCTAAAATCCAGATACAACCTTCGTTCGCCCAAAATCATGCCGCACCCTGCGCGGCGCGCGTTCATTGACCGCGCATTTTTCGTGTGGTACAATCTCGCCCAATCGCGAATCGAAAATCAAAAATCGAAAATCGAAAATCGAAAATCCTTAATCTTTATGTACACACCAACCCTTCTCGACGTATTGCGCGCGAAACAAAACATCGCGCCGTATTTGCCGCGCACGCCGCTGTTCAATCATCCCGCGCTGGACAAGGCGACGGGCTTGCATTTGTACATCAAGCACGAAAATTATCAGCCCATCGGCGCGTTCAAAGTGCGCGGCGGCATTCATCTGCTCTCGCAGTTGTCCGACGACGAAAAAGCGCGCGGCGTCATTTCCGCCTCCACAGGCAATCACGGGCAGTCTATCGCGTATGCCGCACGCTTGTTTAACGTTCCGGCGGCGATTGTGGTTCCCGAAAACGCGAACCCCGTCAAAGTGGAAGCGATGCGCGCGTTGGGCGCGAATATTATTTTTCACGGACCGGATTTCGACGCCGCGCGCGAACATTGTGAAGCGTTGGCGGAAGAAAAACATTTGCGTTACGTGCATTCGGGCAACGAGCCGCATCTCATCGCGGGCGTCGGCACGCACACCCTGGAAATTTTAGAAGACGCGCCGGATGTGGATGTCATCCTCGTGCCTATCGGCGGCGGGAGCGGCGCGGCAGGCACATGCATTGTCGCCAAAGCCATCAATCCGAAAATTCGCGTGATTGGCGTGCAGGCGGAAAACGCGCCGGCGGCGTACCGTTCGTGGAAAGCGCACGCGCTGCAGGAAGCGCCCAACGCTACCTTTGCGGAAGGACTCGCCACGCGCACCGCGTTCGCGCTGCCGCAAAAAATTTTGTGGGACCTGCTCGACGATTTTCTTTTGGTCAGCGAAGATGCCCTACGCGCGGCGATTGTGCTGTATTTGCAAAAAGCCAAAACACTCGCCGAAGGCGCGGGCGCGGCATCCCTCGCGGGCGCGCTGCAAATCCAAGACCAACTGCGCGGTAAAAAGGTCGCGTTGATTTTGAGCGGCGGCAACATCACGCCCGAACAGCTGCGGACGGTAATCGGCGGCGAGTAGTAAGCGGTAAGCAGTAAGCAGTGCCCCATCCGTCCACACGAACTTGGTTCATCAGCAACACTCGAATTTTTCGCCGCCTATTTCAAATCCGAAATCATAAATCCATCCATGTTGCCTGAACTCAAAAAACTCGGCGTGACCGCCGGACAAAAAATTTTGGTGCATCGCGCGCCGAAAGCGTTCACACAGGAGCTGCGCGACCAGGCGCCGCCCGAGACAATGGTTTCGACGCGCCTCACCACACGCGCGCAGTACGATTTGATTTTTCATTTCGCCGCCGCCGACGAAAATTTCGACGCGTTCTTTGAACATATGCAGCACGCGTTGAAAAGCGACGGCGCGCTGTGGGTGGTGATTCCGCATCAAAAAGCTGCAAAACGGCTCGGCGTGCAGTACGATTGGAATGCTATACTCGCGTCGGCGCTCAAGACCACGCTGGTGGACAACAAGACGCTCTCTTTTTCTCCCGACGAGTACGGCACGCGGTTTGTGATTCGAAAGGAATACCGGAATCAAGTAGACAGGTGAACAAGCTTGCGAATTTTTGTGACCGGCGCGACCGGAGTTTTGGGACAGCCCACGCTGCGTTTGTTGATTGCGCGCGGGCATCAAGTCACAGCATTGGCGCGAAATGAACAACGCGCGCAGTTAGCGGCAGATTTGGGCGCAACGCCAATCGTCGGCGATTTGTTCGACGCGAATTTTGTGCGCGAGGCGGTGCGGGACGCCGACGTGGTGATGCATTTGGCGACGGCGATTCCCAAAAAAGCCGCGCCCGCCGCTCAAGATTGGGCGCTTAACGACCGCATTCGCAGCGAAGGCACGCGCAATTTATTGAATGCCGTCCAAAAGCAACCGCTGCATTCATTTGTCTTGCAAAGCGTCGCGTTTTTGTACGGCGATACGCGCGGCGCATGGAAACGCGAAGACGACCCGCTGCCGCGCAAAATTCCGCGCCATCTAAAATCTGCCGTGGATATGGAATACAACGCGCTGGCGGCGTACAAGGCGTACGAGACTCCCGTCGTCATTTTGCGCGGCGCGCTGTTTTACGGTCCGACCGCGCACAGTACGCGCGCGATGCTTGACGCCATTCGGCACCGCCGATTTCCCATCATCGGTTCGGGCAATCAATATTGGCATTGGCTATATGTGGACGATATGGCGCGCGCGTGTGTGCTGGCGGCGGAATATCCCGCGCCCGGCGAAATTTTCAACGTCGCCGACGATTGGCCCTTTCACGCGGCGGACGGACTATATTACATCGCCGCGCAATTGAACGCGCCCGCGCCGTTCAAGATGAGTGTGCTGCTCGCGCGTATTTTGAACGGCGGAACGTCCCCACGGTTGGCGCAGAGCGCGCGTTATCGCACCGACAAAATCAAAAAGATGCTCGGCTGGGCGCCCAAGTACCCGACGTATCGCGAAGGTATTGCAGAAATTTTGCGAACGATGGGGAAACGCGGATAAAAACGCATGCTTCAAAAGACCACCCCGCCGTTCATTTCGATCGACCGTCCCTCTTCGCGCCTGGCACAAATCCTTGTGGCGGCGAGCGGCGTATTCTTTGTACTCGCCGCGCTCGCGTTGCTGTTCGCGCCGCGTCGGTTTTTTGAAAACATCGGATTTTTTCCGCCATACAATCGGCACTACGAAGGCGACCTCGGCGCGCTTTTGTTTGCCATCGGCGCGGGATTGTTGTACGCCGCGCGCAGCCCCGCCAAACATCGCCTTGTCATCACCGTCGCCGCGTTAGGCAGCGCACTGCACGCGTTGAATCACATTTTCGACGGCATCCCCGCATCGTATTCCCTCACGCACTGGCTTGCAGACACCGCGCCGCTCGTGTTATCGGCAGTGTTGTTGGTTGCCGCCTTACGCGCGACAAAATAAATGGACAAGGAACATTGGACAATGAACCAAATCAAAAAGCGAATTGTCCATTGTTCATTTTTCATTGTTCATCGAATATGATTTATTTAGGCACTCAGGGCTGGTCGTACAAAAGTTGGGAAGGCGTGTTCTATCCGCAAGGCACACCGCCGAATCGGTATCTCGCCGACTATGCGACCAAATTCAACGCGATCGAAATTGATTCGTCGTTTTACGGCACGCCGCGTTTGTCCAACATCGAAAAATGGGACCGTGACACGCCCGCCGATTTTCGTTTCGCCGCGAAATTTCCCAAAAGCATCACGCATGACAAAATGCTCGAGGGCGTCGCGCAAGAGACCGCGTTTTTTCTCGACACGATGAGCAAATTTGGCGCGAAACTCGGACCGCTGTGTCTGCAATTCGCGTACGATTTTTCGCCGGACAATCGCGCGCGGCTCGACGAATTTCTTACGGCGTTGCCAAGCGCATTTCGCTACGCGGTCGAAGTCCGTCATCGCGGCTGGCTCAAAGATTGGTTTTTCGAGCTGTTGAAAAAACATCGCGCCGCGCTCGTCCTCGTTGACCGCGTCTCGATGCCCAAACTCGAATTGGCGACGACGGATTTCACGTACATTCGCTGGCTCGGCAATCGCCAAGATGTGCCGGACGACGAATACACACACGTTCGCCTCCACCGCGACAAGGAATTGGACCAATGGGCAGACACGATTGCGGAATTGCACGAGCGCGATGTGGACGTATGGGGCTTTGCCAACAATCATTACATGGGGCATTCACCCGCGACGCTGCGCGAGATACAGGCGCGGCTGCAAGAGCGCGGCGTGTTGAACGTTTGAACATTCAACGCTGAAACGTTTGGCGAATTGAAATGACCAACGCTCAACTTCCCGAAGCATTCCGACGTCTGCGCGCGGCAGCGAAACATTGGGTCGTGCCAATGGTGTACGCGATGGCGCAGAACGGCGCGACGCCGTACGAAATTCTCATCGCGTCGCTGCTCAGCGCGCGTACGCTCGATACGACGACCAGTGTCGTCTATCCCGCGCTGTTCAAGTTGGCGAACACGCCGGAAAAAATGGTCGCGCTGTCGGAAGCGCAGATTGAACGTATGATTCGGCGCGTTGCCTTTAGCGCGACCAAAGCGAAACAAATCCAAGCGCTTTCGCAGATATTGATTGACCAATATGGCGGACGCGTTCCCGAGACGATTGAGGAATTGGACGAACTGCCCGGCGTCGGACGCAAGATTGCGAATCTCACCGTGACGATGGCATTTGGCAAAGCGGGCATTACGGTGGACACGCACGTGCATCGCATTGTGAATCGCTGGGGCTATGTGCGTACGAAAACGCCAGATGAAACCGAGCGCGCGCTGCGCGAAAAATTGCCGCAACAATATTGGGTCGAAATCAACGGCTTGTTGATTCCGTTTGGGCAAAACATTTGCCGCCCGACGAATCCCAAATGTTCCATCTGTCCAATCCATGAATTTTGTGATAAGGTGGGAGTGAACAAGAGTCAATAGCCAAGCGCCGATGGCAAATAGTAGATGGCGGATGGCGATTTGCGATAGGTGATACGTGACAGAGAGTTAGAAAATGAAATTATTTGTGCGCACAACGGGTTTGATTGCAGTGTCCGTGATTTGGTTTGTTGGCTGCGGCATTTTGCCCACGCCGATACCTACGCCGACGCCCACCGCCGTTCCGACCGATACGCCGACCGCCGCGCCGACCAACACCGCGACCCCGCGTCCGTCCGCGACGCCGCCCACAGCGAACGCGCTGCCGTCTGCCATCGCGTTCGCGTTGAACAAGACGCAGGGCGCGCGCACGCTGAATTATGATTTTTCCACCGGTATCACGGCAGTGCAAGGCGGCAAGAAAACCGAATTGCCGGGGCTTGCCCTCAAAGGACAGGACAGCACTTTGAATCGTCACGTCACGATCAGCGGCACGACGAGCGACACGAACGAATTCATTACGTACGAAGTGATTGTGTTTGGTGAGAACACCTATGTCAAAGGCTTGACGGGCATCCCGGGCATTGACCCGACGGTGTGGTATGTGCTGCCTGCCGAGCTCCAAGCCAATGTGCGTCGGCTGCCCACTGCGCGCGCGTTGCTCGGCAGTTTTGACGCTCAAGATTTTGCGGATGCAAAATTTCAACGGGCGGACAGTGAAACGATGGACGGCGAGCAGTGCACCATCTGGTCGGCGCAAGCCGCCGCGACGATTCAAAAAATTATCGGCGTGACCGAATCGGATGCGTTGAAAAAACAATTGGGCGAGATTGACAGCAGCGAGCTAAAAGTGTGGACATGCGCGGACGGCTACATTCATCAAATCGAAGGGTTGGTACAGGGGCACAGCGCGCAAACGCCAAGCGATACGGTCAGCATCAATCTGCATTTTCACATGAATCAATTCGATGAAGCGTTGAACATTCAAGCGCCTAGTGATGCGAAACCGTTCCAGCCGCAGTCGTCGTCGGGGAGTGCAACGCCCACACTAGAAAAATCGCCCGCCGGTGCAGCCACGCCGACGAGCGCACCGACACAAACGACGCCTACGCCAACCCCGAAACCATAGACCAAGAAAAAAATCGAGTGCAGCAAGTGCACTCGATTTTTTTCTACACACGCTCCACATCGGTTCATATCTCCCCCCCCCCTTCTGTCGCTACGCTCGGCACACCAAATTTTTGCGGGGGGACAACGGCGTCTTCTTGCGCGCGGACAATTGCGTCCGCTTTGTCCGTCGGCACATCGCCGGGCGTCGGACCTTCGACCCAATACTCGGTGTCCGATGCGAATTCTTTTTTCCATACTGGCACAATGACTTTTAAACGTTCAATCGCGTAGCGACATGCCGCGAACGCTTCGGCGCGATGCGGCGCGGACGCGGCAATGATGACCGACGCCTCGCCGATTTGCAAACGTCCCGTGCGATGCGCGATCGCAAGCCGCACATCGCTCCAGCGTTCCTGCACCTCCGCGCCGATTTGCGCGAGCATCCGTTCCGCCAATTCGGGATACGCTTCGTATTCCAAAAATTTCACGGCTTGGTCATGCGCGTTGTCGCGCACGACGCCGAGAAACGTGGTGATACCGCCCGCGCCCGGATGCGCCACGCGCGCGACCAATGCGTCGAGCGACAACGGTTTGCTTGTCACGACAAAGTCGCGTGTGAAAACGGAATGTTGGGGCGCGCGTTTTTGACGCGGCGCGGCGCGTTTTGTCTTGCGCGCGATGGCGGAACGCGGCGACGCAGGGGAACGCGGCGGCGACGCAGGGGAACGCGGCGGCGACGCGGGGGAACGCGGCGGCGACGCGGGGGAACGCTGCGGCGGCGCGGGGGAACGCGGCGGCGACGCGGGGGAACGCGGCGGCGACGCGGGGGAACGCTGCGGCGGCGCGGGGGAACGCTGCGGCGACGCGGGGGAACGCTGCGGCGAGCGTTCCCTACGCGTGCCCGCGCCGCCGCTGACCGGCGGTAGAAAACCGACTTCGTCGCCTGCTTGCAAAACGGTGTCGGGTTTCGCCAAACGTTGATTCACCGAAAACGCGGCGCGAATATTCCCCACGCGCGGGTTCTTTGCCTTCGCGATGTACTGGTTCCACAAATCTTGGACTGTGGTGCCAGCTTCGATTTCGCGCCAGTCTTCTTTGAGACCAATGTATTCGCGAAAGATGGCAAAAAATTTTACATGGACTTGATGGCTCATAGAGTAGATGGGGAAATGGGTAAACAGGTAGACAAGTAGATAGGTAGACAGGTTTGTTGTTTCCCTGATTACTTGTTTACTTGTTCCTCCATATTACTGGTTGTTGCTCACTGAAGATGGATGGCTGTTTTCCGGTAACGGTTCAAATAGTTTATGCAGCACGTAGCGCAGAAACAATCGTCCGGTGGCAATCACGGGCGCGGCGAGAAAGATGCCCAGCACCCCGGCAAGACTCGCGCCAATGAGTGCGCCAATCAAAACAATCACTGGCGGCAAATCCACGCTCGCGCCCAATACATTCGGCACGATGATGTGATTCTCCAGCTGCTGAATGGCAAAGTACGTCAAAATCACAATTCCCGCAAACCACACCGGGTCAATCGCCCAATTCGTCGAACCCTGAAAAAACGCAATGACCACTGCCGGAATCATTGCCAGAATGGGTCCGATGGTAGGCACCACTTCTAAAATTCCGGCGAGCAAGCCGAGCAGCAACGCATTGCGTACGCCCAAAATCATGAGCGCGACGGTGGTGACGACGCCGATGATGAGGGCGAGCAGCACCTGCCCGCGCAAGAAACCCGACCACACGCGGTCCAATTCGCCCGCGATGCGTTCATAGTCCGGGCGATACGATGCGAGGATTGATGCGCGAAGGCGCTCGATGAACAGGTCCGCGTCTTTTAACAGATAAAACGAAATGACCAGCACGACAAACACGTTCAACAACGACGACGCGGCGCCTGCCAGAAAACGTGGTGCTTGTTCCAACAGCCCGGTCAACTCTTGCTGCAGCTGCGCCGATAACTGCGCCGCGTCCGTCGCCGCCGCCCAATTGGACAGGAGGGGCACGCGCTCCAGTATCGCGAGAATGCGCGCGACGAACGCATCAAAATCACCTACAAACGTCGCCAGTTGTCGTACCAGATTGGGCGCTATCAAGAGCGATGCTTCAATCAGCACGGCAATCAAAACCAAATACACCAACGCGACTGCCGCGAGACGCGGCAGTCGCAAACGGCGCGTCAAAAATGTGACAATCGGATTTAACAGATAAGCGACCAGTAGGGCAAGGATGAGGACCGGAATGGTTGCGCGGATGAAAAACGCAAAGAGGACCGCCGCAATGACGAGCCCAATCACAACCCAGCGCCGCATGTCGTACGACCAACGGTGCGGAACAATTGGCGAGGTCTCGGTTTTTTCTTCCGGCATGGGTGTGGCGTAAACGAGTCCAAACAAATGGGCACGGCGCTAGTGCATCATTAACCAACTTGTTTTGGGTGAGTGCTCGGGCAAGGTGCATTTCTAAACGATTCATACTCTTGGATGCACAAGAGCTTGGTTAATGCTGCACTAGGATTCGTTCGATTCTTGCAAAAGCGCCAGCTGCCGTTCCTCTCGTCGTTGGACGATGATAGAAGCGACAATCGAAACGGTCAACACAATCACAATGACGCCGAGCGAAACGAGAATCGGAATCTGAATATCAATAATCCCAATAATCATTTTGACGCCGACAAAGCCGAGGATAAAGGACAAGCCGGTTTTGAGATAGCGAAAGGTGCCCATGACGCCGGCAAGCAAAAAATACAACGCGCGCAAGCCGAGAATCGCAAACACATTCGACGTAAAGACAATAAACGGATTGGTCGTAATCGCAAAAATCGCGGGAATGGAATCGAGCGCAAAAACGACATCGGTTGTCTCGACCACGAGGAGGACGACCAAAAGCGGCGTCGCCGTCCACGCACCATTCGCGCGCAAGAGAAATGCTTGACCCTGAAAATCTGCCGTCACGGGCATGATGCGGCGAAATACATTGACGATGGGATTTTTTTCGGGATGAACGCCTTCATCATTTTGTGTGCCCAAACGATACGCGGTGTAAATCAAGAACGCGCCAAAGATGTAAATGATCCATTCAAAGCGTTGAATCAAAGCCGCGCCGAGAAAAATCAGTGTGCCGCGTAAAAGCAGCGCGCCCAAAATGCCGAGAAACAAAACGCGGTGTTGATACTTTTGGGGAACCTGAAAATACGCAAAGATGACGACAAAAACAAAAATGTTGTCTACGGACAATGCCTTTTCAATCAAATACCCGGTGAAAAATTCAAGCCCTGCCGTGAAACCTTTTTCATAAAAGACAAACGCGTTGAACAGCAGAGAAATGGTAATCCAAAAAACGCTCGTCCAAAACGCTTCTTTGGTTTTGATTTCGTGGGGATTGCGATTAATGACAAAGAGGTCGAGTGCCAACAGCCCGGCAATTACTGCGCCAAAAATCAACCACATGATACCAGTCGAAAACATACGTGAGCTCCAACCGTGAGCGCGAGCGCCATGCGCGTACAAGCATTTGTTCGATGCCGATAGGTTTGCTTACGTGCCCCGCCCGCGCAATGTTACACGGACATTGTAACAAACCAAGAGAGAATTGCAATAGTCATTTTTCCGAATAAAAATGCGCCTTGTTCATGTGAAGGCGATTCCGCTGAATCCGCTTCACAAAAACAAGGCGCATTGGGCATCACAGGGTGTTTTAGCTGCGGCGCGGAGGACCATCGCGACGCGGACGGTCATAACTGCCGCGTCCGCCGCCGCGCGCACCGCCGCCGCGACCTTGTCCTCCGCGGTCCCCATCGCGACGTGGACCGCGCGGTCCGCCGCGTTCGCCGCCACTGCCCAATTTCGGGTCGGCTTCGCGCGCTTGCTCCACCGTCCAACCTTCGAGCACTGCGCGGCGGGACAGGCGAATCTTGCCTTGCGCGTCAATGTCCGTAATCATCACCATCACATCATCGCCTTCTTTGACCACATCGCGCGGGTCGCGCACCTGATAGTCGGCGAGTTGTGAAACATGCACCAGTCCATCCACGCCCGGCGCGATTTCGACGAACGCGCCAAATTCCGTCAAGCGCGCAACTTTGCCCGTGTAAATCGAGCCAAGTTTCGGCGCTTCGGTCATCGCGCGAATGCGTTCCAACACCGATGCCGTGCCTTCGCCGTCAACGCCCGCGATAAAGACGGTGCCGTCTTCTTCCACATCAATCTTGACGTCGAATTCGTCTTGCAAGCCGCGAATCGTCTTGCCGCCAGGACCGATGAGCGCGCCGATTTTTTCGGGGTCAATTTTGAGGGTGGTGATGCGCGGCGCGTACGGTGAGAGTTCGGGACGCGGCGCGGGAATCGTGTCGGTGATGACTTTCAAGATTTGCATGCGCGCCTCACGCGCTTGGGCGAGAGCTTCTTTCAAAATTGCCGGCGAGATACCCTGCAATTTCAAATCGAGCTGCAACGCGGTGATGCCCATGCTTGTGCCCGCCACTTTGAAATCCATATCGCCGAGTCCGTCTTCCATGCCGAGAATGTCGGTGAGGATGGCGTACTTGTCGCCTTCGGTCACAAGCCCCATCGCGATGCCTGCCACTGGCGCGCTGATGGGCACGCCCGCGTCCATCAACGCGAGCGTCGAGCCGCATACACTTGCCATCGAAGTGGAACCGTTGGACGACATCACTTCGCTGACGAGACGGATGGTGTAGGGAAATTCTTCTTCTGTTGGAATGACGGCGACGAGCGCGCGTTCGGCGAGTGCGCCGTGTCCGATTTCGCGGCGACCGGGTCCGCGCATCGGGCGCGTTTCACCGACCGAGTACGGCGGAAAGTTATAGTGATGAATGTAGCGTTTTGCTTCTTCGGGTTCCAGCGTGTCAATTTTTTGTTCTTCGCTTGGCATGCCCAACGTCGCAATCGTCAAGACCTGCGTTTCACCGCGTTGGAATAGACCACTGCCGTGTGCGCGCGGCAGCAGTCCGACGGCGGCGGAAAGTGGGCGGACGGTTTTTGTATCGCGTCCATCCACGCGTTTGTTTTCGTTCAAAATCATTGCGCGCACTTGATTTTTGACTTCGGCATCTACAGCAGCTGCCACATCTGCTGGAACATAATTTTCGCCGAGTTCGGCTTGAATCGCGGCAGTGACCGCGTCGAGCGCATCACTGCGTTCCGATTTGCCGAAACCGCTGTTGAGAATGTCGCTGATGCGCGGCGCGATTTTTTCGGCTACAGCTTGTTTGACTTCCTCGCTGACAACGAACAGCGGCACCGTCGTTTTCGGTTTGCCGATTTCGGCGCGCATTTTTTCTTGCACGTCAATCAGCGGTTGAAAGGCTTGATGCCCCGCGTAAATCGCTTCGAGCATCAATTCTTCGGTGACTTCGCTCGCGCCCGCTTCAATCATGATGACCGCGTCGCGCGTGCCCGCGAGGCGCAAATCGAGAATGGACTGTTCCATTTGCGACGCCGTGGGATTCATGACATAGCGTCCGTCAATGTAACCGACGCGCACAGCGCCGACGGGACCTTGAAACGGAATGTCGCTGATGGTGAGCGCCGCCGACGCGCCAATGATGGACATGATGTCAATGAAATGTTCCTGGTCTGCCGAAAGCGCAGTCATGACGATTTGCACTTCGTTGCGCATGCCTTTGGGGAACAGCGGACGAAGGGGACGGTCCGTGAGGCGGCAAATCAAAATCGCGTTTTCGGACGCTTTGCCTTCGCGTTTGAAAAACGAACCGGGAATTTTGCCCGCCGCATACAAGCGCTCTTCATAGTCAACGGTGAGCGGAAAAAAGTCTGTGCCTTCACGCGGTTTCGCCGCCATTGTCGCGGTGGAAAGAATGATGGTGTCACCCTGTCGGACGGTCACGGCGCCGTTCGCTTGCGCCGCGAGGAGACCGGCTTCGATCGTAATCGTTTCACTACCGACTTCGGTCGTGTATGTATGAACTTGATTAAACATAAAAGAGAAAACCTCCGTAGGAGAGTAGGCAAGAGCCGGAAAGCAAAAGGCAGTTCAAGATCACGCGACTGCTTTCTGCCAACCGTTTTCTGCTTACTCGAAGATTGCCCGTCGGAGGTCAGGAGCTGGAAGTTAGAGGCTAGAGGTTAGAAGTTGGGAGTTAGAAGCTGGAGACTAACGATCAGAGACGGAGAGTAAGATTGGAACACGTATTCCAATATCGAACTTTTAATTTCTGATGTCTAATTTCCAATTTCTAAATTCCAACATCCAACATCCAATTTCCAATTCCTGCGCTCCGTGCCGGGCGAGTCATTTGTTGATGGAAACCACTGCAACGCGCGGCGTTTCCATGGCGGCGTCACGCGCCGCAAAAACAAACGAGCAGATGGGTTCAGGCGGTCTGCCATCTACTCGTTTGGCATTTCCTTATTTGCGCAATCCCAGTTGTTCGACGATTTTTTTGTAGCGGGTTGCGTCTTTTTTCGAGAGATAGGTCAAATGGCGACGGCGTTCCCCGACCATCTTCAGCAAGCCACGCCGCGAATGATTGTCGTGTTTGTGGGCTTTGAGATGTTCGACCAATTGATTGATGCGTGTTGTCAGCAATGCAATCTGTACTTCGGGCGAGCCCGTATCACCGGAATGAAGATGATATTGACCCATAATGGCGGTCTTTTCCGCCTTTTTGAGCGACATTCCCTGCTCCTCTATCACCACTGAACTTGATAAAACAACGGCATGCGCGTAAGCCGATTCGTGCGCTGCCGTTTCGGATTTCCAAATCGAACCAAAGTATAACACGAATGGGACTTTTCTCAAAATCCAACGCGCCTCAACGCTCCAAAATGCCGCGCGCCCGGGCGATGGAGTCGGTATCGCCCAAAAGCAACAATGAATCGCCTTGCGCCAGAACCGTACTTCCGCCGGGAGTGATATTTTCGCCATTGCGCTGCAATAATACTACCAACACTCCCTTGGGCAAGCCGAGTTCCATGATAGATTTTCCATGATTTACCGATTTGGGTGGTAGGTGCACCTCACGCAGCTGGTGATTCAGGGACACTTCCGGCACAAATTCGAGCGGATACCGGGGCGCGATTTCCTCTGGCGCGTCTACGCGCAACCATCGCGCCACGCGCGTCAGCAGTGTGCCCTGCACAAGCGCCGACGTGAGTACGACAAAAAAAACCAGATTGAAAATCATGTGCGCGGAACCCAGTCCCGCCAACAGCGGAAAGGTCGCCAAAATAATGGGCACCGCCCCGCGCAACCCGCACCACGCCACGAGCAGACGTTCTCGCAAAGCGAATTGAAACGGCGCCAACGCGAGAAATACACTCACCGGACGCGCCACCAACGCCAAGAATCCCGCGATTGCCAAACCCATGCCCGCAATCGGAATTAAATCGCGCGGAAATACAAGCAAACCAAGCACCAAAAACATACTAATTTGCATCAACCACGCCAAACCATCTTGAAACTGCATCAAGCTGCGGCGATGGACAAAATCGCGATTGCCCATCACCAGCCCCGCTAGGTACACGGCAAGAAATCCACTGCCGCCCAGCCACAGGGTTACAGCAAACGTTAGCATGACCAATGCAATCAAGAGCGGCGAATACAACCCTTCGGCTTCCAAATGAATATGCACAATCAACCATACCATCCCAAAACCTGCCAACAACCCGACGACACTGCCGAGCAGCATCTGCCTTGCAAATAACAGCAACAAATCTACGGGCGCGGTTCCCGGATGCGTCAAGAGCTGCAAAAAGCCAAGGGTCAAAAAAACTGCCATCGGGTCATTACTGCCGGATTCAAATTCAATCAATGGTTTCAACTGTCCGCGCAGATTGACGCCGCGCGAACGCATGACCGCAAAGACTGCTGCCGCATCTGTCGAAGACACAATCGCGCCAAGCAACAAACCCTCCAAGAGCGAAAAATGCAGAAGATACATTGCAAAAGCGCCAACGGCTATCGCTGTTGCCAAAACGCCAATCAATGCCAGGCTCAGCCCCGGCGCCAGAATGGGGCGAATCTTGTGCCAGTCGGTGTCCAAACCTCCGGCGAACAAAATGAACGCAAGTGCCAGCGTACCGACTAGCTGCGCAATGTATGGATCGTCAAAATAAATTCCACCCGGTCCGTCCGAACCTGCCAGCATTCCAATCGCCAAGAACAACAACAATGCGGGCACACCAAGCCGCGTCGAGAGCTTGCTCGCCAACACGCTCAAGAGCAGCAGCAGCGCCGCACTCAGCAACAACAGTTCAACCGGAACCATGAAGAGAAATAAGAAACCCTCGTTCGTTGGCACGAAACGAGGGCTTCACGTTAGACATAATAGACTTTACATGCGTCCCTTCATCATCGGGTCGAGCGCGTCGCGCAGCCCGTCGCCGATAAACGTAAACGCCAGCATGATCGTGGCGATACAAACGGCAGGCGCAATCAGGAGCCACACTTGAGATTGCAAGGCAACGCGCCCGTCGAGCAGCAGTGTGCCCCAACTGGTGGGGAACCACGCGTTGGGGTCGGTCGTCGGGCGAATGCCGATGCCCAAGTACCCCAAAATAGCTTCTGCCAAAATCGAAGCGGGTACGATGAATGCCGCCGCGACGATGATAGGCGCAAGCGAATTGGGTAAAATATGCCGCAGCATAATGCGCCCATTGCTGGAGCCGATACTGCGCGCTGCCTCGACATAGTCGCGTTCTTTGACCGCCAAGACTTGTCCGCGCATCAAACGCGCCACCGTCACCCACGTTACGAGCGCCAACGCGACAAACAAGAGTACCATGCCATTCAGCAGCTGCCCAATCCATGTATCGCGCAATGCCGTAATCATGATGATAAAAAACAAGATGTCCGGAAACGCATAGACAATATCGGTTAAGCGCATCAAGAGATTGTCTGTCCGTCCGCCGAAATAGCCCGCCACCATGCCAATGGTCATGCCAATCAACAAAATCACACCGAGCGGAATAAAGCCGACGGCGAGGGATGTGCGCGCGCCGTAAATCACGCGCGACAATACATCGCGCCCAATGCTGTCAGTTCCCAAAATAAATTGAGAATTTCCAGTTTCCCACACCGGTCCTTCATAGCTCTTGCCCGGGAACATTTCTTGGGGGTTATGCGGCGCGAGCACTGGCGCGAAAATCGCGACAAAAAAGAAAAAGCCTACGATGATCAAGCCAACGACCGAACCGCGATTTCGAAACAACCGTCGCCAGGCATCCCTCCATAGGCTGGCAGGCTTGCGTGTCTTGATATTTTGCTGCAAAAGCGGGTTGATTGTGACAGTTGTTGTTGCTTGTGCCATATTATGCTTTGCCTCCGCCTACTTTGATGCGTGGATCCAGGAACCCGTAAACAATATCCACCGCGAGATTTGCGAACGCAACGAGAACGGCGTAAATAATCGTCAGCGCCAAAATCATCGTGTAATCGCGTCGGTTGATGGACTCGACAAACAAACGTCCGATGCCATTTACGCTAAACTGCGATTCGATGATAAACGAACCGGTCACGAGACCTGCCAGCGCGGGTCCGATGAAAGTGACGACAGGAATCATCGAGTTTCTGACGATATGACGGAAAATGACCAGTCGTTCCGGCAAACCTTTGGCGTGCGCGGTGCGGATATAATCTTGCCGCATCACTTCGATGACGCTGGAGCGCGTCAAACGGGCGATATACGCGCCGGTCGGAATCGCCAGCGTCAGAGCGGGCAGTGCCCACGCTTGCCAACGTTCCCAATAGTCGAATTCCAGAACGTTGATCCACTTGAGCCAGACGGCAAATACAAATATGAAAAAGATACCAAGAACGAAACTGGGTATCCCGTAGCCAATGGTCGCAATCAGCAAACTGCCATTGTCAACCAGCGTGTTCTGTTTGAGTCCGGCAATCAATCCTAATGGGAAACCGATAACGAGGGCAATCAGCATGGCAAGAACGCCCAAGAACACCGTTGTCCCAAAACGGCTCTGGTAGAATGGTTTGCCAGACGGCGCTTCGGCAATGACGTCTTGCACGCGGCGCCCGCGAAAGCGATAGGAAGGTCCCAAATCGCCCTTTGCCAAATTTGCGAAATAATTTCCAAATTGTCCGTCAAAGTAGGCTTGCGCGACCTCAAGGGGATTTTTTCCGGCTGCCTGCGCTTTTTGCGCCGCTTCTGGATTAAAAAAGAGTGGTTTGTCCAGTCCATAGGCTCGGTTCAATGCTTCTTGGACGCGCGGATCACTCGTGCGGCTGTCCGGGCTCACATCCCAGGGACCGCCCGGGGTAGCGTGCATAATCACGAACGTAATGAAAATCACCACGAATAACGTGGGAATCATCCAAAGAATGCGACGTATCAAATAACCCGTCATATCAATACCACCTTACGGTTTGGGTTCGCGCCGGAGCTGGGTGTTGAATTTTGAAACTTATTAACTCATATTACGCCTGTCATTTCGAACGCAGTGTCCGATGCAGTTCATCGGCGAAATCTCGGTTTACGCAAACAGAGATTTCGCACGCGAACTGCGCGTGAGCAAATCTTGTCCCGAAGAATTGAGGGAACGGCTCGAGATGGCAGCGCGTGCATAAGGTGAGTTATTCAAATTGTGTAGATGGCTGCTCCTCGCAAGAGGAGCAGCCATTTTTTCGTACTTGCTTGCCGATGGAACGAACTGCGCGAGCAGCTTATTGCTTCGGATAGTTGGCAGGAACTTTGCTGAGGTCAATGTCGTATGTCCACACCGGACCCCATTCCCCTGCCCACTCGGCGTCCGACGAGCTCGGATAGTCTTTCGGACCGATGACGTACGGGCGCACGAGGTAGATATTCTCGGTATAATTCGAAAAGGCAGCCGGAATGTCACCAATGAGAATATCTTCCGCCGCTTGGTATTTCTTGATGGCTTGCTCAAAGTCCAACGTCGTATCGGCATCTTTGAGCTGCTTGTCCAATTCCGGATTGCAGTAGCCATAGCGCGACGAGAAGGCGCCGCAGACCCAGTACACCGAGAGCCAGTTCTGTGGATGTGGATAGTCTTCAATCCAGCCCTGGCGCGAGATTTGCGGGTTGGTCTTGACGTCTTTGGTGAGCGCTGTATAGACCGTCGCATCTACCGGGTCGAGCGTAATCGGGCAGCCAAAGACTTTGACATAGTTGCCGGCGATAAATTGGAAACGCGCATGGTTCAATGGCGAGGCAGCATACGTCAACTTGAGTTCGCCGAGTTTATTGCAGTCAATCTTTGGCTTGTCTGCCGTGCTGTCTGCCGCGGCATAGCCATTGTCAACCAATGTCTTGACAGCGGCAGCGGGGTCATAGGAAGGCACACCGGGCTTGTCGGGTTGCGCACCGGGGACGCCGGGCGGAATCCAGCGAGTGTACGGACCACCAACGCCCTGCGAAACGTCGCGAATCCACGCTTCGCGGTCGAAACCGGCAGAGAACGCGGAGCGAACGTTCTTGTCATCGAAAGGTTTGCGGCTGTTGTTGAACGCGATTGCAATAGTGATGGCAGCGGGATAGCGCAGGAATTCGGATTTCAATGTCGGGTCAGCGTCCACTGCCGCGAGTTGTTCGGGCGCAAGGTTGGCGTCAATGTCGAGTTCGCCGTTCTTGTAGGCTTCGAAAATGACCGCGTTGTCGGTGTTGTAGATGAGTTCGATGCGGTCGAGTTTCGCCTTGCCGCGCCAGTAATTCTCGTTCGGGACAAAGACAATTTTCTTGCCTTCGTCAATGGATTGAATCTTGAACGGACCGTTGCCGACATGGTTTTCGGCTTTGGTCCACCAGGTGTCGGGGTCCTTGTCCACAGCGCGTTGGTCGGTGGGATAGGTGACCCATGTGTAGGCGATGTATTCCCAGAAACCGGTGGGCTGCTTGAACGTAACTTGGAGATTCGAATCATCCAACGCTTTGACACCATAGTCTGCCCAGAGCGCATCCAATTTGGTCTTGTCGGCTTTGGTGCAGTCGTTGCCGATTTCGGTGCCATAGTCGTCGAGTTCTTTAGCGCCTTTTACATCATAGAGGATGGACGTGTATTGTTTGCCCGGCACACAAGGATCCACTTCGCGCTTGAGCGCGTATTCGTAATCCTTTGCGGTGATGGGGGTGCCATCCCAGCGTTTGAGCCCATCCCGAATGTGGAAGGTCATCGAAGTGCCGTCAGCTGACTTTTCCCACTTGTCCGCTCCACCGGGACCAATGTTGCCCTTATTGTCCAAACTCAAAAGACCTTCGTACGCGAGCTTGAGGACTTCGATTTCGATACCGTACGAAGATTTTTGAGGATCGAGCACGTCAGGATACGTGCCGCGACCAATGCGCAAAACTTTGGGACCTGCGGCAGCCGGAGCTTGTGTCGGTGCTTCGGTGGGTTGAGGCGCCGTGGTCGGTTGTGCGGGCGCGGTAGTCGGTTGTGCGGGTGCCGAGGTTGGCTGCTCAGGGGCAGCGGTCGGCTGAGCGGGTGCGGCGGTGGGCTGTGCGGGTGCTGTCGTCGGCGGCGGAGTCGCGGGCGCACCACACGCTGCGACGATCAACGCCAATGCGGTGGCGAGGATCGCTAACAACGCGAACTTTTTCATTTCCTTCTCCTCCTGCAAATATGCGGGTAGATTTGGCGGCGCAAGGCGCCGCGTGTTGAGTTGTTACGTTTTCAACGCGTTACCTGCTGCTGTCACCTCCTTTGTGGTTGAGGGGGTTGTCTCTGCGAGCTGAGATCTCGGGGAACGACATCATTGTCGGAATCCGCAGAATCGAAATGGTCAACTTGCCCGACTCTGGAATGGGAACGGCAGAGGTTCTCATTGACTGATGCAGCATATTACTCCGGAAAAACTTTCGGTGCGTAACATGTCAGCTGGGGCAAGTTGAAGAGGACGTCTGTGGCGCGACTATAGCATACTTACGCACTTGCGTCAAGCAAAAAACATGCCCGATTCATAGGCTCATACGACATGACACTCGACAAAATGCCCGTTCCCTACGTCACGCCATTCGGGCGCGACTTCTTTGCAAATGGGAATTGCTAACGGACAACGGGTATGAAAACGACAGCCCTTGGGCGGGTTCACCGGACTGGGCACATCGCCGACCAGAATAATGCGTTCGCGTTTTTCTTCGATGATGGGGTCGGGAATCGGCACGGCGGACAATAACGCGCGCGTGTATGGGTGCAGCGGATTCGCATACAATGTGCGGCTGTCGGTCAATTCCACAATCTTGCCTAAATACATGACCGCCACGCGGTCGGAAATGTGGCGCACCACCGAAAGGTCGTGCGCGATGAACAAATACGTCAGCCCAAAGCGGTCTTGCAGTTCTTCGAGCAAGTTGATGATTTGCGCTTGAATCGAAACGTCGAGCGCGCTGATTGGTTCATCGCACACAATAAAATCGGGATTCACCGCCAACGCGCGCGCGATGCCGATGCGCTGCCGCTGTCCGCCGGAAAATTCGTGCGGATAACGATTGATAAAGTACGGATTCAGACCGACAATCTGCAAAAGTTCCTGCACGCGTTCTTTTTTCTCTTGTCCTTTGGCGATGTTGTGCACTTCCAACGGCTCGGCAATAATATCGCCGACCGTCATGCGCGGATTCAGCGACGCGTACGGGTCCTGAAAAATCATTTGCATGTCACTGCGCATCCGGCGCAGTTCCTCGCCTTTGAGCTGCGCTAAATCTTTGCCACGAAATAGGACTTGCCCTTCGGTTGGGCGATACAGCTGCAAAATGGTGCGTCCGGTCGTGGACTTGCCACAGCCCGATTCGCCGACCAATCCTAAGGTTTCGCCTTGCTTGACATCAAAACTCACGCCATCTACGGCTTTGACATCCGCCACCTTGCGCTGGAAAAGGATGCCCTGCGTGATAGGAAAATATTTTTTCAAGTTTCGTACATCGAGCAGCACATTACTGCCGGTGCCTTCCATTTTGGCTGCGGACTTGGTCTGTGTCGCCGCATTGGTTTTGGTTTGTGCATCCATTTTCGATGAGCTCCTTGATTCCCTTATGCTGCGGCGGGCTGCACCGTGTGACGGCGCAAAATCTCATCACGCTTTTCGCGGACTGCTTCATAATTCCAGCAAGCCGACCAATGTTTTACGCCGACGGACATCAACGGAGGGTTTTCTTCCAAACACTTTTGCGTACGAAATTGACAGCGGTCGTGGAATGGACAACCGGTCGGCATATTAACCAAATCCGGCGGCAGCCCTTCAATCGGAGTGAGCTTTTCGCGTCTGCCTTCATCAAGGCGCGGAATGGAACCCAGCAAGCCTACTGTGTACGGATGGAGGGGGTTGGCGAACAGTTCTTTGTTGTATGCCGTTTCGACAATGAAACCCGAATACATGACGTTGATGCGGTCTGCCAAACCGGCAATCACGCCCAAGTCATGGGTAATCCAAATAATCGCCATGCCGAGTTCGCGTTTCAGGCGTTTGACGATGTCGGTGATTTGCGCCTGAATCGTCACGTCGAGCGCGGTCGTCGGTTCGTCGGCAATGAGCAACTGCGGGGAACACGAGAGCGCCATCGCAATCATCACGCGCTGCCGCATCCCGCCCGAGAATTGGTGCGGATAATCTTCGAGACGGCGGTCGGCTTCGGGGATGTTGACCATCTTGAGCAATTCGACGGCGCGTTTGCGCGCTTTGTCTTTGGACATGCCCAGATGCAGTTCCAGCGCTTCGGTGATTTGCGTCCCGATGGTCAAAACCGGGTTGAGCGAAGTCATCGGGTCTTGAAAGACCATAGCGATTTTATTCCCGCGAATTTGACGCATCTCTTCGGGCGAAAGCTTCAAGAGGTCTTGTCCTTGAAAAATCACTTCGCCTGAGGCAATGCGCCCGGGCGGCATCGGAATCAAGCGCATGACCGACAACATCGAAACGGATTTTCCCGAACCGGATTCGCCGACGAGACCGAGCGTTTCGCCCTCATCCAAATGGAACGACACGCCGTTGACCGCGTGGACGACGCCGTCCTGAGTTGCAAACTCTGTACGTAAATTGCGAACATCGAGCAGTACGTTGCTCATGAGTGCCCCCTGAGGGATTTTAAATTTCCGATTGCGGATTTTGGTATGACTGCGGGTACCACCGGGTGCGCCGCAATCATAAATCAAAAAGGTCAAATCACAAATCGCGAATCATTTATTGCAGTTCCGGATTCAATGCTTCGTTCAAACCGTCGCCGACAAAATTGAACGCAAAGACGACGGACGCCATGACCACAAACGGAAGGAAAACGAGCCAGAGCATTTCGGGCCATTCGCGCCAGTACCGCCCGGCATTGTCCGCGAGAATAATGCCCCAACTCGGGTTCGGCGGCTGCAAGCCAATGCCCAAGTACGCGAGAATGCCTTCCGATAACGCGATGCCGCCCAAACCCATCGAAATGGCAACCAAGATGGGCGCGAGCGCGTTCGGGATGAGATAGCGAAAAATGATTTTGCGCGTCGGCACGCCAACCGCTTGGGCGCTGAGCACAAAATCTTTTTCGCGCAAGGACAAGATTTGTCCGCGCACCAAACGCGCCAGCCCTGCCCACCCGAGAACGCTCAACGCAATCATGACGACCAAATAATCGGCGTAGCCGGAACGCACAAAATCCACCAACCATTGTATATTATTCGTTTGTCCAAAACTTTTCAAACTGTTGACAAGCCCCGGTTTGATGGTTGCCGCAATAAAAAAGATAAACAACAAATCGGGGAACGCAAACAAAAAATCAATAATGCGCGAAATCAGCGTATCCACCCAGCCGCCAAAATATCCGGCTAGCGCGCCCAAGGTCAGCCCCAGCGTGAGCGAAATGGTCGAGACGACGACGATGACAAAAACGACCGACCGCGCGCCGTAAATCAAACGACTCAGCATGTCACGCCCGAGTTGGTCGGTGCCAAACCAATGTGCCGCGCTCGGCGGTTTTTCCACATTGTTCAAATCGGTCTTGGCAAAATCGTACGGCGCCAGCACTGGCGCCAACACCGCGACCAACACCAACACCAAAATAATGACCGAGCCAATCAGCGCGGGCTTGTTCCGCACAAAACGCCGCCACGTCTCGTACCATGCCGGACGTGATTGGTACAATTGCAGCGGTTGTGTATTGGGTAAACTGACCGATTGAGTTGCCACAACTATTTATACCGGATGCGCGGGTCTACAAAGACATAAGCGATGTCAATAATCAAATTGAAAATCACGTACACGACTGCTGCAATCAATGTAAACGCCATGATAATATAATATTCTTTGGATAGCAGCGCGTCGTACGCCAACGCGCCCGCGCCGGGAATGCCATAGAATTGTTCGACGAGAAACGAACCCGCAAACAAACCTGCCAAGGTGAAACCGATAATGGTGATCAATGGAATCAGCGCGTTGCGCATGGCATGGCGCGTGATGACCATCCACTCTTTCAAACCTTTGGCGCGCGCGGTACGGATATAATCCGCATTCATCACCTCGAGCATTGCCGCGCGCGTTTGCCGCGTGAATACGGCAAGCGCACCCAAGCCGAGAATAAACGCGGGTTGAATGATATGCGGCGCGAAAACCCCCTGCCAACCGCCGGGCGGCAGAAACGGACCAATCCCCAGCGCGCCGATTTCATGTTTGCGCGACAGGGCAAAGTCCAACACCGGCATCAAGCCAATGACGGGGAGCGAGATTCCCAGAATGACCACCGCGCGCACAAACACATCCAGCCACGTCTTGCGTCGGAGCGCCGCCAAAATGCCCAACGCAATGCCAAGCGGCACACTCCAGAGCACGGCAACGAGATTCAATTGTAAGGTGATGGGGAGGCGCTTGGCAATCAAATCGCTGACGCGCTGTCCCTGATACTTGACCAGCGAGTAGCCAAAATTTCCTTGCAGCGCGTTCGTAACATAGTTCCAATACTGCACCGGGAATGGCTTGTCAAATCCATACTCTTTGCGTACTTGCTCGACAATTTGAGGATTGGTATGCAAGCCCAGCATCACCTGAACGGGATCACCGGGACCATACAAACCGAGCGCAAAGGTGAGAAGCGAAATGAGTATCAGCAGGACGGGCAGCCAAAGCAGACGGCGGACGATATAGGCGAGCATACAAAAGATTGGCGCGGAGCTGGGACGCACCGCGCAAATTGCACGCGGACGAAACCGCCTTGCTGGTTGCGTCCGCGTGCAATCGCGTATGGTCAACTATTTTTCAAGCGTGATGTACTTGAGCCGCTCAATCACCAGCGGCGGATAAAAGACATTCTTGACGTACGGCTTGGTCAGCCAATAGTCGCGTCCGTAATACATCGGCAAGACCGGCGCATCTTTCAAGATTTGTTCTTCGGCTTGTTGATATTCCTGGATGCGCTTTTCCAGATTCGGTTCGACGCTGGCTTCGTCAATCAACTTGTTCACGTCGGGGTTATCGTACCCGCTCCAGTTGTTCAAGCTGCCGCCGCGGAACAAGAGCCCGATAAAGTTGTGCGGGTCCACATAGTCCGCGCTCCAACCGATGTCGAACATTTGAAAGTCAATGTTCGTGCCGTTGATTTGCGAAAGGTACGTTGCCCAATCGGTTTGTTCGACGGAAATGTTCGCGCCGAGATTTTCTTTGAGCATTTCGGCAATCGCCTGCACATCCGAACCCGCCGTGCCGCCGCCGCCGACCGTGCTCCACACAATGTCCGGCAAACCGCTCGCGTATTTCGATTCCGCCAGTAATTTCTTTGCGCCTTCCGGGTCGTACGGAATGCCTTGCAGATTTGGATTGAAACCGGGGAACGCTTGCGGCAAAATGCCTGTGGCGACCACTGCCATTTTCTTGAACACCACGTCGTTCAATTTTTGGCGGTCAACGGACATCGCAAACGCCATGCGAACTTTCGGGTCATCGAATGGCGGCTTGCGCGTGTTAAAGACGAGGAACGAAGTCGAGAGCTGCGGCGTGATGGATAGTTCTTTGTTCAGCGGATTGGACGGGTCGCTCACGCGGTCAATATCGGCGATGGTTACGCGCACCGCGTCGAGGTCGCCGTTTTCATATCGCGTCATCGCCGAACCGCCGCCAAGCACAAACTCGATGCGGTCCACCGATGGTTTTACATCGCCGTAATAGTCTGCATTCTTTTCGAGAACGATTTGTTGCCCCTGGTCCCACTGCGCCAATTTGTATGGACCGGTGCCGTTGGGTTTCAGATACCACGGCTGTTCGCCCGATTCCACATTGTATTTGTCCACGACGTACGAGGTCGGATGCGCGAGCGACGCGAGGAAATACGAAATCGGTTTGTCAATATCAATCTCAATCGTGTAGTTGTCAATGACTTTGACCCCGCTGACTTCATTCGCCTTGCCGGTGTACTTGTCCATGAAACCGACAATGTCGCCCAAATACAACGGTGAAACGGTGGAACGCGTTTTCGGGTCGGCAGCGCGTTCAAGGGAATATTTCACATCTTGCGCCGTCACCGGACGCCCGTCGTGAAACTTGGCATCTTTGCGGAGTGTGAACGTGTAGGTCGTACCGTTGTTGCTCACGTCCCATTTTTCCGCCAGGTCGGGCACGATTTTCAAATCTTTGTTAAAACTGACGAGCCCGCTAAAAATTTCGACGATGTACGTTGCCGATTCGACATCACTCGTGTTCGCCGGGTCAAGGGTTGGCGGGTCGCCGCCGAGACCACTGCCGCCGGGCAGACGCAGCACATTGCCCGCAGGGGCGTTGGTGCTGCCGGAGGGGCTTTGCGTGGGGGCTTGACTTGACCCCTGATTTTGATTTTGACCTTGAACCGCCGTTGGCTGCGTTTGCGGGGCTACGCCTTGCGAAATGTTGGACGGTGTGCCGAACAAACCCGCGCATACGCTGCCGGGCTGCGGACAATACACCAGCGCGCCCACGCCCACGCACACCAATCCGACCAAAGCGACAAGCAGAATCACGACAACGGCAATCAAGCCGCGATTTTCAGACATTTCCAACTTCCTCCACAAGACAGCGCACTGCCGCCCTGTTCCTACCATGCCTCTCGACACTCGAATGGAAAAGTTGAGGCATCCTATCATAACGAATTGGGCGTGTCAAGGCGGCGCCGCATAGACAAATTTTTAGTTTTGCCACTGTATCAAAAGCAATTAAATCACGGATTAAACTGTGGTGAGTGATTGCCGTAAGAAATAGGTTAGAGTGTGCTATTGTGTATTACGTGTTCGGCTTTGAATTGGATGTCCCACAGGTTCGACATTCTTTTTGAATCAAGTACAATTGTAAACTTGTGCGCGCATTTTTTATCTTTGTAACAGTTGGTTTGATGGTGAGCGCTTTTTCCGGCGTTGGACTGGTTTGGGATGGCGCTTATCAGCTCTTCAATGTTCTCGATACACAGCAGTTGGTTGTGCCTTATGGGCGCATGACCAAAATGCTGTTGTTTTGGCTGCCGCTCCAAGTCTCGCAGCGGACGGACAATTTTTATTGGCTCAGTCTGGCATACAGCCTTGCGCATCTTGTGCTCCCGTGGCTCGCGCTCGTCGCCGCGTGGTTAATCGTTCGCCGCAACAAGAACGCGCGGCTCCTTTTCGTTTGGACGGCGCTCGTTTGGGGAGTGGGAACTCTGCCCGGTCAAATCTGCTCCGTCTGCGAGTCGCTGATGAGTGTGCAGCTGCTGATGCCCGTCCTGATGGCAATTTTGGTTGGATTGCCCGGCAAGACATTTCTCATTGTGCTTTTCTTTGTGACGCTCATTATTTTCCTTCACCCGCTGGCGATTCTTGCACTGCTGCTTGCCTTCACTGCGTCGCTCTTGGTGGCGCTCTTCCGCCCCGCCGTAAGACGGAAAATGTTGTTGTGGGCAGGCCTTTTCATTTTGCTTCTGGCATTCGCCGCGATGCGGTTTTATCTTTTTCACAGCAATTATGAGAGCCAACAATTTTCGCTGCAACTTTTTGCAAGTTATCTTGTCTCCGCCCTGATGGGGCTCCCCGCGTGGGCAATTGGGTTTGGGTGGCTTGCAGGGCTGCTCCTTCTCATTCAGCGCCTGTCGAGTCGCAAGTCTGCGCATCGTCTTTTTACAGTGTTCTCGTACGCTGCGGTTGGAAGCGTCATGATATCGGGGCTGCTGCTCGCGCTTTGGGCATTGACGCCGCGCCTTTGGAGCCAAGAAATCAATTTCCGCTCGCTGGCGTTTTTCACTTCAATGCCATTTATCTTTTTTGCGATGATAGAAGCGATTGGAATGCACGACATTGCGACGAGTGTGCGCTTGTGGCGTGTCCGGCGCGTGGTTATTGCGCTGTTGGGTTTCAGTATCGCGTTCGTGGTCATTGTTCAGGGGCTGACTTGGTTTCAGTTCACGCAAGAGCTGCGCCGCACAATCGAGTCCTCGGCACAGGGGTGCATTTCGACCGCAGACCTGCCATGGCTTGAACAAACTGCTATGAATCATTGGGCGCTCGCCAGTTATTCCCTCTTGTTACAAGGACGTACTCCCAAAACCATTGTCATGCGCGACGGCGAATGCGCCGACGCGGATTTTGCGGACGGCTTGCCGGTTGCGCTTTTTGATACGCGCAACATTGATGTACGCAATTGGCACGCGGGTTGGTTTCACAAAGAGGAACTGCGCGCGCACATTGAAACCGAACAGCCCCCTGCGCCCTGTCATTTCCCAATTTCGCAAGGATGGGATTGGGTGGAACGCGATGCAAGCGGGTGGTGGCGCTGGACCGCCGACTCGGCGACAATCCTCATCGAGCTTGACCGACCCGTGGCGGCAACATTGAATATGGAATTGAATTCGACGAGTGTACCGAATCAAATTGATATTCAAGTAAACGGCAAGCTCTTGACGGCGGTCACGCTTCAACAACGCGGTTTTCAAGCCGTCGCACCGCTACAAGTTTCACTGCAAAAGGGCGCAAACACAATTCGCTTTGTCAGCCACAATCCGCCTATAGTGGCGCCTCCCGACACGCGTGCAATCTCGATTGCAGTCAAGAATTTCCAATTGACCGCCGAAGATAGCATGACACTTTGCAAGTAAACATCATTTGATTTTCCATTTCTCGATATGGTCGTACCCTTCCATCACCGCGTAGGTGCGTTCCACGCGCGCACGCGTGAGCGAAGCGCGCTGGCTCCACGCCAGCGGAATAATCACCGCATCTTGTTCCACCAAAATTTTTTCCGCGCGCGAATACAATAAACGGCGTTTCAAGACATCCGTTTCGCGCGCCGCTTGCTCTACCAATTGGTCATACTGCGGCGAAGACCATTTCGTAAAATTGTACGGCGAACCGGAATGCCACGCGTCGTACGCAAAATTGTGCGCGTCGGGATACGAACCGCAATAGCCCATGCGGAACAAGGGGGGGGGGTCTTTGCCGAGTTGGTCGAGATATGTGCCCCAATCGGTGTCTTCGACCGTAATCGAAGCCGCCAGCGTCGCGCGCCAATTTTGAATTGCCGCGACGGCTGCGTCAATAAACACCGGATTCGTATTCGTGCCAAACGTGAGTGCGGCAGGCAAACGCAAACCCGCTCCGCGCGCCTGGTCGAGCGTCGTTTTTGCCAGCGGCGCGTTAAAGTCAATGCCAATATCCGCGTTCGGGTCGGGCGCGGCATTCACCGGGGGGGGGGTGAACCAGCGCGCGGGTTCGCCCAACTCAAAGGTCTGCGAAACGACGTCATTGCGATTCAGCGCGAGCGCAAATGCCTGACGCATTTCCACCGCGTCGAACGGCGGTTTGCTCGTATTGAACGCGATGTATTGCGTGCACAAGCCGGGCAATAATTTCAAATCGTGCTTGAGCGCGGGGTCAGCTTGGACGCGGTCCAAGTTCGCGCCTTCGATGCTGTCGTACGGGTCGGTTGTGTCCAATTCCCCGCGCAAATATGCGTCGAGCGCCGACGCCACATCGGGCAGTAAACGAAAGCGCAGACGTTCAATTTGCGCATTGTCCGCGTCATAGTATGCGGGATTCTTACGCAGGAGCAAAAAGCGAAACGGTTCGCGGTCCACCAACACGTACGGACCACTCGTCCACATGGTGCCAATGTCCGTCCAATTCACGCCGTTGTCTTGAATGTTTTCGCGCGGCACCACGCGTCCGAGCCACGCGCCGACAATCGTGGGGAACGCGGACGTGGGCGCATTCAATTCAAACTGGACGCTGTATTCACCCGTTTTGCGCACGCCCAATTCGTTGGCGAAACGCTGTAAATCGTCGGGCGACGTACGCGGGTCGGCGCGCACCAAGCGGTCTGCATTGCGAATGAGCGGCGCAAAGCGCGCGGCATAGCCCGACGCGGTGCGCGGGTCGAACAAACGCTGCACGCTGTACACTACATCGTCGGCGTTGATGGGGCGAATCTTTTCGATTTCGCCCTTGTCGGCGTCGTATTTCACCCAGAACGCATCTTCGCGCAGATGAAATTCCCAAATCAATCCATCCGGCGACACGAGCCATTCGCGCGCGAGTCCGGGCTGCGGTGCGCCGTCGGCTTCGTTCAATTGAATTAGATTCGCAAACAGCAGTTGGTCGAGTTGAATCGTCGGCGGGTCGGTTGCCAACAGCGGGTCAATCGTAGCCGGTTCCGCCCCAAGATTCAGCGCCAGTTCCGTGTCCTGCGCCGCAGTATTTTGACGACAATTGACGAGGAAAATGCACGCGAGGAAAATCCACAACAGAATTTTTACGTTCCGCCACACGTTTCGATTATAACTGTATCAAATGGAAAATGAAATCAAGACGCGGCAGAGGCATTCTTTGCCTGTGCCAATTCCATTTCCAAAAATTCCGCGCGAGTGATTTCCATTTTGACGCCGTCGAATTCGCCAATGTCGGGCGTGAAGCGCGCGCCGCGTTCGGTCACATGAAAGCCGACCGCCGCGAACGAACGCTGCGCGCGCACATTATCGGCAAACGTGTACAAATAAATCTTTTGGAGCGAAGACGAGGTGAACAAATGATGCAAGAGGGTTGAGACCGCGTCGCGTCCATAGCCGCGCCCTTGATACGCGCGTTCGCCGATCACAATCCCCATCTCGGCTTGGCGCTGACTCCAATCAATCGCAAAAATGCCCATGCGTCCGATGAGTTCCAAATTCTCGCGCGCAAAAATCAAAAACATGCGGCGATTGGTCGGACCAAACAAGCGTTCGCCGCGCACGTGCTCGCGGAATTCACTCAACGACATATCCGTCAGCGTGCCGCCGCTCCAACGCAGTAACTCGGCATCGCGGCTCCACTCGTACAAGCGCGCGATTTCGGCGTCGCTCATGCGGTCTTCAAAACGCCGCAGCGCCGTTTTCGTACCGTAAATCCACGTCATCGTTTCTACATTGTACGAATTTTTTCCCGCGTCAACAAAAGTCCGACGATGGTTTTGGCGTCGGCGATTTCGCCCGTCGCAATGCGCGCAATCGCATCGTCCAGCGGCAGCTTGACAATTTCAATCTCTTCGTCCGCCTCCAATGCCTGCGCGCCTTGCGTCAGGTCGCGCGCGAGATACAAAAACATTTCTTCGGTGAGAATGCCGGGGCTCGGAAAAAAGCGCACGAGAAAATCCCAGCGCGCGGCTTCCAAACCCGTTTCTTCTTTTAATTCACGCGGCGCGCCCTCGGCGGGGTCTTCATGGGGTTCGAGTGTGCCCGCCGGAATTTCCAAAAGGACGCGTCCCGGCGCTGCGCGCCATTGTTTGACCAACGTGACATGGTTCGCCTCATCCAGCGGAATCATTGCCACCGCGCCATGATGTTCCGCGATTTCGCGTAGGTGCACAGCGCCGTCGCGTACGCGTACCGTATCCAGACGCAAATTCAGGACGCGTCCTTGATAGACATATTCAGTCTTGATGACTTGTTCCATCATTGCTCCGAGTGGGAAAATTTTAAATCGCACATTGCCACAACTCGCGAAAAAAAACAAGGCGCGCACTCGAAAGAATGCGCGCCATTCGTGCGATTGAGGCGATTGGCAATACGCGAATTGCAATGCGCGCTTTACGGGATGCGCAGCTGCTGACCCGGGAAAATATATTCGGGCGCGGGAATGCCGTTCGCCTGTTGAAGCGCCGCGACGGTCGTGCCGCACTTTTGCGCGATGCTGTACAACGTGTCGCCGCGCTGGACAACGTACGGATTGGGACAGCCGCCGCTGGGTGGTTGACCGCCGGTCGCTTCGGTCGGCTGCACGGGCGGTTGTTGTCCGCCGCTGGGCATATTCAGGGTCTGACCGGGGCGCAAGAGATTCGGGTTCAAGCCCGGATTCGCCGCAAGCAATGCTTGTGGGGTCACGCCGCACTTGCGCGCAATAGCGTAGAACCATTCGCCGGGTTGGACGGTGTACGGGTTGGAACATGCGCCGGTCGGCTGTCCGCCGGTTTCCGCGCCGGAGGTCGGCTGCACGGGTGGTTGTCCCGTTTCGCCAACCGTTGTCGGTGTGGGCAAAAGTGTCGGCTCGACAATAATGGGCGTCACATTGGCGCCGGGCGTTTCGAGCGGCGGTGGAACCAGCGTGGGTTCATTGCTGGAAGGCGCAGCAGGTGTTTGGTCAGCGGGCAGCGGGACGAGCGTCGCATTGTCTGCGGGTGTTTGACCGCCGCTCGGCGGAGAGATGGAACCATTATCTAGAGGGATAAGAGTTGGGGTCGGAACAGCAGGTCTGCTTTGGGTACACGCGGCGGCGGCGACGACCAAGAGAGCGAGACTCAAATACAGTATGCCCCTGGTACAAAGCGATTTCATCGGTCATTCTCCTTTTTGAGCGAACTCCAGATTCATGCGACGCGTTTCGTCGCAAATCATTCGCACACACAGGATAATGCCGCCGGGTTACAACGCGCACTATACCACAAGGCGCGCGCGCCGTCAACCCAATTTTGGTCAACCCTGCATTTTGCACTATACTGTTGTGTGTTTGGCACAGTCGCCCTGCGCTCGAGATTTTTCGAGGCGGGGCATTTCTTTCAGCGCCGAAAGCGCCGCGCAAAGCAGCGAGACTGTGCCGCATCATTGATGTGATGCGGCACCCGAAAAACGGACGATGCGGGTCCTTGCCATCAGCGACGTGATTGTCGAATCATTATACAGCTCTGCCGTCCGCGAGATTGCGCGCGACGTTGATTTTGTCATTTCCTGCGGCGATTTGCCGAGCGCGTATTTGGAATACATTGTCTCGATGCTCGACAAACCATTGTACTATGTGATGGGCAATCACGGCGGACGCGGCGGACAGCGGGAGTATCCCGAAGGTTGCATCAATCTCGACGGACGCGTGGTCAATCACAATGGTTTGCTGTTGGCGGGATTGGAGGGTTCGATTCGTTACAACGCTGCGCGGCGGTTTCAATATACGGAAAACGAAATGCGCACCAAAATTATTTTTCTGGCGCACAAATTGTGGCTGAATCGTTTGCGCTACGGGCGGTTTCTGGACGTGTTGGTGACGCATTCGCCACCGTTCGGGATTCACGATGGCGGTGACAGGGCGCATCAGGGCTTTAAATGTTTTCTCGGTTTCATAGACCGTTATCATCCGGACTATTTTTTGCACGGGCACGTGCATTTGTATGACACGCGCACCGTACGGCAATCGGTGCGCGGGCATACGTTGATTATTAATACATACGGGTACAAATTGCTCGACCTGACTCTGCACCCGACGTTGAACGTCGAACGTTCGAAGACTTGACGTTTTTCACTGCCCGTTTCGTATTCCACATTCATTCTATGGATATGTATTCTGCTCAAGCCGAGCGCGATTTTAGCGAAGCGCGGATGCGCGCCTTTTGGAATGACATCAGCGCGTTCCTCGCGCGGCGTTCCAATGAATTGTTGTCCTTTGACGCCGTCCGCAGTTCGCTGCCCATTTACGGGCAAAGCTATCGCGGCGTGCGCGAAGTGCCCGTGGACAAAATCGTGGGGACGACGACGAATCGCTATGCGGATTTTGACCGCGCGTTCTTGCCCTCCCAAGCGCGCACCAAATCGCGATGGAAAACGATTGACGAGCTGCGCTTGCGCGATGTCAATTTGCCGCCGGTGCAGTTGTATCAAGTGGGCGACGTGTACTTTGTGCGCGACGGGCATCATCGCGTTTCGGTCGCGCGGCAAACGGGGCAAGCGTATATTGACGCCGAAGTCATCGAAATGCAAACGCGCGCGCCGCTGACCGCCGACATCAAACGTCTCGACCCGTCCAACTTGCAGGCACTAGGCGAATACGCGTCGTTTCTCGAAAAAACCCAGCTCGATAAATTGCGCCCGGACGTGAACATTGCCTTTTCGCAGCCCGGCGGTTACGCGCGTTTGCTCGAACACATCGTCGTCCACCAATATTTTCTCGGGCTCGATTATCAGCGCGATGTGACATGGGAAGAGGCGGTCACCGATTGGTACGATTTTGTGTACATGCCCATCGTCAATCTGATTCGCGAGCGCAACATCTTGCGCGAGTTTCCGGGACGCACCGAAGCCGATTTGTATTTGTGGATTACCGACCATCACTGGTCGTTGACGCAAGCGGAAACGCAGCATCACACCCACGATGTCGGTTTTGACGAAGCCGCCAACGACATGGTGCGCAAACGCAGCCCGCGCCTCTCGCGCAAAATCGCCCGCGCGCTCGAACAATGGGTTGCAACATGGCGCGGCGCCAACCAACCCGCGAATGTGCCGCACAAGGGTTTGCCCGAACCCAGCGTCCCCTTCATGGAGATGGACTTGTCAAATGAACAAACGGCGGATATGATAGAGCCGCGCATTCATTCCATCGCGCCGCACTCGTAAATGTCCAAACCCATCGAAAATGACCATTTTCTTGTTATCCACTCGTATGCAATGCCGCGTTCTGTCTCCCATGCAGAACCCCGACGGACCGTTGCCGCGCGCCCCCTCGCCGTCCCACTGAATTTTCGACGGTCGAGGGGGATTCCAACCAGTGTTGGAGCAGCGCCTCGTGCCTGCCCATCCGCATGACGAGTGGATTCTCTCGACAGGAACATGCTTTGTTTCTGACACACCCGCTCGTCTACAGCGGGTGTTTTCATTCCAATAAAATTTATGGCGGCTGGCTCTTCCCGCCCCCGGAGAAAAAAACATGGCAGACCAACTCGCATCTCGCAGTGAAAATTTTTCCGAATGGTACAACCAAATCGTTCAAAAAGCCGACCTTGCCGATTACGGCGCGGCAAAAGGGACGATGATTATCAAACCATACGGCTACGCGTTGTGGGAAAATATCCAAGCGTATTTGGACAAGCGTTTCAAAATGCACGGCGCGAAAAACGCGTTTTTCCCCACGTTCATTCCTTTATCGTACATTCAACGCGAAAAGGAGCACGTCGAAGGGTTCGCGCCCAACTTGTGGCTTGTTACCGTTGGCGGCGGCGAACAATTGGAAGAACCCTATGCGGTGCGTCCCACATCGGAAACGACCATCAACATGACCGTGCGCGACTGGATTCAATCGTACCGCGATCTGCCTTTGCGGTTGAATCTGTGGAACAGCTGCTTTCGCTATGAACTGCGCACGCGGCTCTTTTTACGCACGTCGGAATTTTTGTGGCAAGAAGGGCACACCTTCCACGCGACGTGGGAAGAGTGCAATCAATACGCGCTCGACATTCTCCACGATGCGTACCTCGATTTTTACACCCACGCGGCAGCAATGCCTTCGATAGCGGGACGCAAAAGCGAAAAGGAAAAATTCCCCGGCGCGGACATCACCTACACGCTCGAGGCGTTAATGGGCGACGGACGCGCGCTGCAAAGCTGCACGTCCCACAATCTCGGACACAACTTTGCAAAATCGTTCGACATTCGCTATCTCGACCGCAACAACGAACTGCAGTACGTCGCGTCCGCGTCGTGGGGGCTTTCGACGCGCGCAATTGGCGGCATTTTGATGACGCACGGCGACGACAAAGGTTTGATGATGCCTCCGCGCCTTGCCCCCATCCAAATCATCATCGTCCCCATTTTTGCCAAAAATGCCGACCCCGCGCCCGTGCTCGACGCGGCACACAAATTGGCGCGCGACCTGTCCGATTATCGCGTCGAAGTGGATGCGCGCGAAGGTGTGACCCCCGGTTTCAAATTCAACGATTGGGAAATGCGCGGCGTGCCTCTGCGTATCGAAATCGGTCCCAAAGACCTCGAAAAGAACCAAGTCGTGATGGCGCGGCGCGATACGGGCGAAAAGAAATTCGTGCCCCTCGCGCATTTGCTCAACGAAACCAAACAAATGCTCGACCACATTCACGACACGATGTATGCGCGCGCGAAAAAATTTCAGGACGACAACACGTTCGTCGTGAACACGTACGCGGAATTTCAGGAACGCACGGCGGGCGAAGGGGGCGCGGGTTTCCTGCTCGCGCATTGGTGCGGCGACCGCGCATGCGAAGAAGCGATTCAACGCGAGACCAAAGCAACCATTCGCTGCATTCCCTTTGACCAAGCCAAAGAAAAAGGCAAGTGCCTTCGCTGCGGCAACGACAGCGAAGGACGCGTCGTGTTTGCCAAAGCATATTAGAGATATGCGCGGCGCCAAAAAAACTTGATTCGACGCAGTACACTGACCGGCATTCGGAAAAATGCAAATCATGTCGGAACGCTCACCTGAACATTCCGACCAATGTATATCCCCACGCGATATCGTCATGATGTTGGCAACAGTTAAACAGATTTTGCTCTATCCGGTCAAATCCATGCGCGGCGTCGCGGTGGAGCAAGCGCATCTTACGCTGAACGGTTTCGTCGGCGACCGGCGCTATGCATTTGTGCGCCAAGATCTTGCGGCGACGGACGGTTTCCCGTGGCTGACGGGACGCGAAAAGCCAAAGATGATTTTGTACGCCCCGCGCTTTGTCCGCGCGCCAACGCCCGACGATTGGGATGTGCCGATTGTGGTGCAAACGCCGGAGGGGCAAGAATGGGAGATTGGCGATTCGAGACTGCGCGACGAGCTTGCGGCGTTGTACGGACACGCAGTCTTTTTATTCAAAACGAAACGCGGCAATTTTGACAGTCAACACGTTTCGCTGTTTTCCATACACACGCTCGCACAGCTGCAAGCGGAGAGCGCGTCGCCGATTGAGGCGCGTCAATTCCGCGCGAATTTGTACATCGAACCCGCCGATGCCATTCCATTCGTCGAAGATACGTGGGTGGGGCGCGTGTTGAAAATCGGCGAACGCGCGCGCGTCGGCGTGACGAAAAAAGATTCGCGCTGCGTGATGATTAATCTGCATCCCGACACCGCGCAGCAAAATCCTGCGGTCTTGCGTACGGTGGTGCGCCGTCACGACGAATGCGCGGGGATTTATGCAAATGTGGTTACGCCGGGGCTGGTGCGCGTCGGAGATACGATTGAATGGCAATAAAAAACGGATGGGGCAAACCCATCCGTTTTACACGTTCACGGCTTCGCTGGCGCGTAATCTTTCCCCGTACTGTTTTTCGTAATACTCGCGATATTCCCCGCTCTTGATTTTTTGCCACCACCACGCGTTGTTTTCGTACCAGCGAATCGTTTCGGTCAACGCCTGCTCGAACGAGTGACGCGGCTGCCAGCCGAGCGCGCGGATTTTTTCCAAATCGAGCGCGTAACGACGGTCGTGTCCCGAACGGTCCGTGACGCGGCGCACGAGGGCACCGGGTTTGTCGAGTGTGTCCAAAATGATTTTGACGACCTCGATGTTTTCGCGTTCGTTTTCACCGCCGACGTTGTACACTTCGCCGATTGTGCCGTGATGCAAAACCAAATCCACCGCTTCGCAGTGGTCGGTCACATACAACCAATCGCGCACCTGTTTGCCGTCGCCGTATAACGGCAGCGGTTGATTTTCCAACGCGTTGGTCACAAATAACGGCACCACCTTTTCGGGATACTGATACGGACCAATCGTATTGGAACCGCGCGTGATGGTCGTCGGCACGCCGTGCGTCACATAATACGCGTTCACCATCAAATCGCCGCTGGCTTTGGACGCGGCGTACGGCGAACGCGGCACGAGGGGGTCGCTTTCGCGCGCGGGCTGGGTCACCCAGCCGTACACTTCGTCGGTGCTGATTTGGTGATAGCGTTCCAACCCAAATTCTTTTGCCGCTTCGAGCAGCGTAAACGTGCCCATCACATTCGTTCGCAGAAACGCGTCCGCGTCGAGAATGGAACGGTCCACGTGCGATTCCGCCGCGAAATTGACGAGGGTGTCAATGCGATGTTGGCGCAAGGCGTCGCGCACCGCGCGCGCGTCGCAAATATCGCCGTGCACAAACGCATAGCGCGAATCCGCCGCCACATCGCGCAAATTGTCGAGATTGCCCGCGTACGTCAATTTGTCATAGACGACGATGTTGTACTGTGGATATTTTTGGAGCATGTAGCGGACAAAGTTCGAGCCGATAAAGCCCGCGCCGCCGGTCACAAGTAAATTTCGCATTTTCGATTTTCGATTTTCGATTGACGCAGCGTGATTCGACGTATCTACAAAATCGAAATTCTGGAATTACACACGTTTGCCGCGCTGCGCAGTCGCATCGTTTCGCAAATCTACGAGGTCTTCTGCCGAAAGTTGATACGTATCGCGTTCGCCGGTTCGCGTGCCGCTTTGAATCACACCTTGCACGATGAAACCGTCAGCCGTTTCGATAATGCGCGCTTCGCCAATATTGTGGGTATCCAAATAGCGTCCGATGACGCGCAAAATTTCGGAATAGCTCAATACTTTGTCGTTGATTTTGGGACGTTCCATGTTTGGGCATCTGCCTTTCAGCGGCTGAAGATGCCGCGTTTGCCGCTCGAGTCGGAATTCATCCACGCGCGAATTTCTTCCGCCGAAAGCACGAACGTGTCTTGGCGGCGGCGAAACCCATCGTGCGCTTCATAAATGAGCGAGCCGGTCACGATGACGCCGTCCTCGAATTCCATCACGCAAACATCTCTTATCTCTTTGGACGCGATGAATTTTCCGAGAGCGGTGAAAAGGTCAGTATATGCGATGTTTTGCAGCGCCGGGTTTGGCATGCGCGCCTCCTGCTCTTGACTAGATTCCCACTTGCGAAAAGTCCCCCAGCATCAAGCGGATGGTTTTAGTGTGACCTTCGGCGCGCGTGATTTGAACGTTGCGCCCGATGAGCGAATCCGCAATCCGCGTGTGCAAATCTTCCAGATGACTGTTTTCCAAAACAATGCTGTGTTCGATTTCGCAATGGCGCACCACGCAATCGCGATGAATGGACGTGTACGGACCGACGAACGCGTTTTCGACCAGCGTGTTTTTGCCGATGATGGCGGGACCGCGAATTTTGGAATTGACGACGCGCGCGCCCGCTTCCAAAATGACGCGTCCTTCGATCGTCGAATTTTCGACGACGCCTTCATTTTTCGCGTTCATCACATCCAACACCAGCCGATTCGCTTCGAGCATATCGCCGATGCGTCCCGTGTCCACCCACGCGTCGGTCAGTTTGTGCGCGCGCACGTTCAAGCCCTTGTCCACCAAATATTGAATCGTGTCGGTGATTTCCAATTCCCCGCGCGCCGACGGCTGGATATGATTCACCGCGTCGAAGACCGACGGTCCGAACATGTAAATGCCGATGACGGCGTACGGCGAAATAAATTGCTTGGGTTTTTCGACGACGCGCAGCACGCGCCCGTCGTCATTCAATACGGCGACGCCCATCGAACTTGGGTCTTGCATTTCATACAAAATAATTTGCGCGTCCATCGCCTCGCGGCGAAACGCATTGACTTGCGGCACGATGCCGCCGCGAATGAAATTGTCGCCGAGAAACAGAATGAACGGTTCGGCGCCGATAAAGTCTTGCGCGATTTGGATGCCGTGCGCGATGCCCAGCGGCTGCGGCTGCAAAATGTAGGTAAAGCGCGCGCCAAAACGCGAGCCGTCACCCGCTTCTTGTTTGACTTGCTCGCCGGTTTCGGGCGAGATGATGATGCCGATGTCGGTGACGCCCGCTTCGACCAAATCTTCGAGCGCGTAGAACAAAACCGGTTTGTTGGCAACCGGCACGAGTTGTTTGGCGCCCGTGTAGGTAAGCGGACGCAAGCGTGTGCCTTTACCGCCGGAGAGAACGAGACCTTTCATTCATCTGAAGGCAGTAGGCAGAATGCAAAAGGCAGTCGAACCACGGTTGACTGCTTACTGCGTTCTGCCTACTGATTACTTTCCGCATAATAGTACTGCGCGCCTCTTTCGCCTTTGACGTTGTTGACGACGGCACCGAGGATGCGCGCATTGATTTTTTCGAGTTGGGCTTGCGCGCGCTGCGCGCTTTCGCGTTTCGTTGTGCCCGCGCGGATGACGAGGAGCACGCCGTCCACTTTGCTGGACAAGACCGCCGCGTCCGTGACTGCCAGCACAGGCGGAGCATCGAACAAAACCATATCGGCTTGTGCCAACAACGCGGCGAGAATTTCGCTCATGCGCTTTGAACCCAGGATCTCGGCGGGGTTGGGCGGAAGATGCCCGCTCGTCAGCACTTGGAGATTTTGGACGCCGCTGTCTTGTAAGGGCGGCTGCGCGAGCATCGCGTCGTCGCGCACCATGTCCGAAAGCCCCGCGTTATTTTTCAATCCAAAAATTTGGTGCTGCGTCGGACGCCGCAAATCGGCATCCACCAAAATCACGCGCTTGCCGCTCTGCGCGATGGTGACCGCGAGATTCGCGAGGGTTGTAGATTTTCCTTCTTCCGCACTCGCGGAGGTGACAAGAATCGTACGCAGCGACCGGTCGAGATTGGAAAATTCCAAATTCGTGCGCAGCGTGCGGTACGCTTCGGCGATGGGCGAACGCGGGTTGGAGATGGTAATTAAAGTATTGGTCATGCGGTAGAGTGCGATAGTTCGTTAGTACGATAGTGCAATCGTTGGTTTGATAATTGGTTAGTTTGTTACACTATCGCACTACACAACTATTGCACGATTGCACTGCTTGATGCCGCTTGCTTTGCGGTCACGCGTGGTTTCGGCGTCGCGTCTTTTGTATTAATCGTTGGGATGGAACCGAGCACGGTGAGATGGAGTGAGCGTTCCACATCTTCGGGCTTGCGAATGTAACCCGATTGAATGTATTCAATCACAAAAATCGCAATCACGCCCGCGAGCGCGCCGAGAATCGCGCCGGCGACCACATTGATGGTGGTCTTGGGCGAAAATTTTTCCGGCGGTGTCGCGGTGTCCATAATGTTGACGAGAATGCGGTCGCTCTGATCCACTTGTAAATTTTCTTGTTGATGCAGAATGACAAAATCTTCGGCGAGCGTCTGCGTCATGCGCGGCACCATATCCATGTTCGGGTCTTTGACCGCGATCTCCAACTGATAGCGCGCTTCATCCGCATTCACTTCGACGCCGCTGAGAAATTTTTCCGGCGCAATATCCAATTGCAATTGGTCAATGACTTGCTGTGCGATTGTTTTGGTGCGAATTTGAGAACCATACAGGAGCAGCAAATTTTTGATTGCCATGCTCTGTCCGTAATCTGACGGACGCGACGGCACCGCGCTTAGTGTAATCGTCGAACGATACACCGGCGTTTGGATGCGGCTGAACGCGAACGCGCCCAACGCGCCGACGAGCGCGACGACGGCTACAATCCAACCGCGCCGCAGTAATACACGCGCGTACTCACGCAAATCCATTTTCCCCAACTCCTTTCAAGCGAGCGAACGCAAATATCTTAGCAGAGCGAATCACAGAGCGCAAATCGCAGCGGGCAGATTGCCAATCGCCTCTCACTTGGCGCAAATCGCGTATCGGAGCTCGCCCAATCACCCCATCTCCAGTCTCCAATCCTTCCTTCACCCTTTTACGCCCTCACTTTTTATCCGGTATTTCCCCCATCACCTTCAGCCCGATTTTTTCGACATCGCTCGCGCCGCGCACGCTGTCGTCGAGGTAATCCAAAAGGAACGCGAGGACAACGCCTGCCGCAAACGCGATGGCGGCGCGAATGAAAATGTCGAGGCGCTCGCGCAAACCGGGGGTGACCGGCGCGACATCCGGTCCGTCAATAATGGTGACCGTCGCGCGCTGCGAGCCCAGCTGCGCGAAATATTTCGCGTTTTGCGCAGCCAGTGTTTGTGCCGCCGCCGCCGCGATGCGTTTTGCCTCATCGGGATTGTTCCACGTGACCGTCAGCGACATGATGCGGCGCTGTTTTTCGACCGCGCCCGTCAGATTGTTTTTGGAAATTTTCAGCGCGGGGTCATTCAACGTTGTATTCACATCGTTGGCGAACATTTCGCTGCTCAACACGTACACAAAATCGTCGCGGATGTATTCTGAGGCTTGATACGCGCCGAGAATGGGGTCTTGTCCAATCACGTTCGGGTCGGCATTGACGCCAATTGTAAAACGCAGGGTGGCGACATACGTGGGCGTTGGAGTTCGCGCGGTGAGCAACGTAAAAGCGACGGTGAGAACGGTCAGTACAACGGGGATATACCATCGGGCGCGTAGAATGCGCCAGTATTCACGAATTTCTGTCATGGGGCTGCTTGCGCTGCCGCGCGGTAATGCCGTCACGGCACGGCGAGTATAACAAAGGGTACGGGCGAGCGCAAGTTCTTGCTACGCGTCGAAAATGCGCGCGCGCAGCGCGCTTTGAAACACGCGCGTATCGAATTTTTCGGCGTGGCGGCGAATTTGTTCGGCGTCGAACGCGTCCGCGTCGAAACGATGTAAACATTCTGCCAACGCGTCGGCGGTGGGGCTGTGAAAGAGCATGCCGTTCATGCCCTCGACGATGGTGTCCAATGCCCCCCCCCCTCCAAACGCGACGACGGGGCGCCCCGCCGCGTTCGCTTCGAGGGGCGTGATGCCAAAATCTTCGACGCCGGGAAAAACGAACGCTTTACAGCGCGCCATCAAGTCCAAACGTTCCGCATCCGACACGCGTCCGAGAAATTTCACATTCGGTTTTGCCAGCGCTTCCAAACGCGCGCGATCGCGTCCATCGCCGGCAATGAGCAGCGGCAAACCCGTGCGATTGAACGCTTCAATCGCGAGGTCAATGCGTTTGTATGGAATGAGCCGCGAAATGATCAAAAAATAATCGCCCACGTCTTGCGGCGGCGCGATGTGAAATGATGAGACGTCTACCGGCGGATAAATGAGGCACGCATCGCGCCCATAACATCCCGCAATCCGCTTTTGCACTTCGTGCGAAATGGCGATGAATTCATCCACCTGCATCGCTGCGCGCTTGTCCCACGCGCGCAGTGAGGAAACGAGTCCGGGCAGAAGGCGGCGTGCGATTCCGTTAACCGCTTCGTTTTGGACGTATTCATCGTACTGCCAGAGAAACCGCGCGGGCGTCAGACAATAGCAGATGTGCCGCGCGCCTTGGGGTTTTTTTACGCCGTGCGCGAACGCGCTCGTGATGCTCAAAATGACATCATACCCGCTCAAGTCGAATGACTCGAAGGCGTAACGATAGAACGGCAAAAAGAGTTGATGACGCCGATACACGAACGGCAAGCGGTTCATGAACGACACGCGTATATCCCACGTGCGATATGCGCGCGGCATAACCGCCGGGTCGTACATCGAAGTATAGACTGGCGCGTCAGGAAACAAGGCGTGCGCGGCTTCGAGCACACGTTCCGCGCCGCCGTATTGATTCAGCCAACTGACGACGAATGCGAGTCTCAACGGAAAAGGGAGAGGCACGCGCACGCCAAGCGGTGCACGTACCTCTCCCAACAATAGCACAAGGTGCGAAAAGTATAAAGTAGCCGCGCGCGGAAAATGCGTTCAGGAAAAAAGAACAGCTGGTTCCAGAATGGGGATGGATGCCGCGCGGACGGCAAACGGATAATTGAGCAGCGCTTTGCCCAACAATTCATCCACACAAAACGCGACGCCTTGCGGCGCGGTCAGCTCTACCAATGAAACGCCAGCGGGATTAGCGAGCTGTGTTGGATTGACCGCTTCGAGCGATTCGACATCCAGGATGGATTCTTTGCTCAAGCTGCCGCTCTTGAGGCGCTGGTCTATTTCAAAGACAAGCCACACCCGCGCCTCTTTGATGTCGGAGGTGGGAATGGCATAGACCCGTGTGCCCTTGCGTACCAATTCCACTTCGATGAGACCCACCAAACGCGGCACGTCGAGCGTAAAAATCGAGCCGCGCCCGAGTTCGGAACGGATGTCAATCGTGCCGCCGACGGCATTGAGACGTTCCTGCACGACGCTCATACCCATCCCGCGTCCGGCGTTTTGTGTCACGGTATGGGACATGGAAAAATTGGGCAGCAGAATCAAACGCAGCGCGTCCTGCGCGTTCAGGCTGCGTCTTTTTTCGCGGGTGATGAAACCTTGCGCGTACGCGGCTTGCAGAATCGCGCCGGCATCCATCCCGCGCCCGTCATCGCCGACTTGAATCAAGACGCGGTCGCCGTTCCGCTGCGCGCGCAAGGTAATGGTCGCCACGGAATCTTTCTGCGCCCACATGCGTTCGGCGGGCAGCTCGACGCCGTGTGTCACGGCGTTGCGCAAAAGATGGAGGAACGGTTCGTTCAAGGCATCGAGCATCGCGTGACACAATTCCACATCCACGCCCTGCGTCACCACGCGCAGCGTTTTGTTTTGCTGGCGCGCCAATTCTTGCAAGACCCGCGTGTAGCGGTCAAACACCGGACCGATGGGCGCCATGTTGAGCTGCCACGTCAAACGACGCACTTGGCTCACCAGCTCGCGTTGATTGCGTACCACCACATCGGTTTGCGCCGTTTTGTTCTGCAGGGCTGCGCGTTCGAGCAAGTTGCTGCTGACGGCGAGTTCCGCGACGATTTCGAGCAAGAGATTCAAATCTTGTTGGTGCACGCGCACATTTGCCGCCAGAGGTGACGTGAGGAATTGGGAGAGCGTATCCGCCGCCGACTCTTCGGACGCTGTAATAATGGCGCTGGTCTCGGCGCGCCGCAAACGCACGTTGATTTCTTCGGAGGCGTTTTTCAAAAGTCGCAGGGTAATTTCACTGAGCGGTTCTTTGTGGTCGCGGGCGCGTACCAGCAAATCCTCGAGCGCGTGCGCCGCGCGCGTCAATTCGCCATAGCCCATCGTCGCCGACATGGCTTTGAGTGTGTGCGCCGCGCGAAAGGCATTCGTCAATTCATTGCCGTCTTGCGGCGTATCCGCGAGCGCATCCAAGCTGCGATTGATCGCGGCGAGTTGTTCTTGCGCTTCGGCGAAATAGAGAGAGCGGTATCTTTCGAGATCAGTAGACATAGCAAGGAATGCGTTATGTGGGCTGAGGGACGAGGGACGAGCACGCGGCAGTTGTATTTACGGATTCCTCAGCGCTCACCCCTTTCTACTCAACGCGTGCGGCGATCACGCGCCCAATTGCCCCCCCCTTGTCCTTTGAGATAGCGCATCACTTCGGCGAGGAGGTCGCTGACCTGAATATAGTTGGTGAGCACGCGGCGTTCATTGCTCACCAATGCGGCAGAGAGGGTCATTAGCGGCGCGGGGCGTTGCTCACCACGACGCCCCTCGACCAAGACATGTTGGCGCGCCAAATCTTCCGCCGAATAAAATTGCTTGCGCAACTCGCCGAAACGTTCCACAATGGTTTGCGCAAAAGTTTCGGCAGTCTTGGGCGCCAGCACGGCGATAAAATCATCGCCGCCCAGATGTCCCACGAACGCGCCTTGCGACGGCAATGTTTCGACCAACAAGTGGGAGACCTGAAGTAAAACTTGGTCGCCTGCGGCATGTCCGTAAACTTGATTGAACGGGCGAAAATGGTCAATGTCGGCATAGACTATGGAGGTGGGCTGATTCTGCGCCAGCCGCGCGTTGATTTGACGATGCAAGTACGGCGCGGCGGGTAATTTCGTGAGCGAATTGAACTGATAACTGCGCCGCAGCAGCCTTTGCACATTGGCAACCAAATCTTCGGCTTGAAACGGTTTGCCCAAATAACCATCCGCGCCGTCGCGTATTGACTGCATCGAAGCAGGCTTGTCGAGTTGGCTGGTTATAAGCAAGATGGGAATGTGATGTGTAAACGGGTCATCCTTGAGCCGGCGCACGACATCCAAGCCATCTTGACCGGGCATCAGCGTGTCCAGCACCACAAGGTCGGGGCTCTCGTGATTGACCATGTCCAGCGCGCGCAGACCATTCTCGGCTTGCACCGTCGCGTAGCCGTGCTTGGACAAAATGTCGGCAGCAAGCGTACGCTGCAAGCGCGAATCGTCTACGATGAGAATTTTTTCGCGCAGGCGATTGCCAATTTTTTCCATGGGTGAACCGAATCGCCAAAATTATATCATTACGCCCATTCCGCAAGCAATAGGTCTCATAGTACTCCACAAAGCAAGACCTCGAAGGATTTGTCCCTTCGAGGTCGGATTTCATTGCGGGTTGAGATTATAAGTCAGTCCGGTAATGTGCCAGCCGTCACTGCCTTTGGTAAACGTCCATTGATTACAATTCTGACAATTGGTGACGCCGATTTTGACGCTGCTCGTCGCGGTCGCGTTATTGCCGTTGATGGTCACTTGAATGTCGGGATGCTCACAAAATGTCGGGTTCGACGGGAAAATCAAATTGACATAGCGGTCGCGCAATGCATCCCAACCCTTCCACGTCACATCGTCGCCCGTATTGCCTTGCGTATGATTCGCGTCGGTGACGACACCGTTTGGCGCCCACATGGCTTGCAAGCGGTCCACATCTTGCTGGACCACCGCTTCGCATTCGGCGTTGATGAGTTGGCGAATCGCTTCTTCGTCGGAGGCGGGCACAGGCGTCGGCGTGCGCGCAATCGTAGTGCCATTGCCCGGGTTGGTAGGGGGCGGCGGCGCGGCGGTGCCGGTACAAGCTGCTGTGATCGCAAGCAGCGCGCTCAGCGCGAGCGCGATTTTTGTGGAAATGCGTGCTTTGAACATACCTTCTTGCTTTCTCCTTTTCGAAATCAGCGGAGGATTTGTGCGTCTGAATTTGCTGTCCTAATCAAGACAGCCGGAACGCGGGTAAAGTTCCTTTAGAAATTAACACAACAACGCCATCACTGCTGCGCCCACGCGTGCGGCGCCCAGAGTGATGGCGAAGCAATTCTAGCACGGCTTGGAGATAAAGCAAAAAACGCGGACAGCGTATCGCCAAACGCCTATCGAATTTTGTGATGCGGTTGGCAATACGCGCTCTGCGATTTGCGATACGCTATCCGCCAGCTGCCATGCGCGATCTGCCATCGGCTATTTACACGATTCGCAAATCAGGTGTACCGCTTCTTCCAAATCGTCAGTGAGCTGCCAAATCTCCAAATCGCGCGCGCCAACGGTATGCCAGCGCGCCACCAACGCGTCCCGTACCCAGTCCAACAACGGTTCCCAAAATTCGCGTCCAATCAAAACAATCGGCACATCGCGGTCCGCTTTGCCGGTTTGTATTAATGTGCTGATGGTGAACAACTCGTCGAGCGTGCCAAAGCCGCCGGGGAAAAAAACGTACGCCAGCGCGGAATAGTCGAGCATAAATTTGCGCGCCATAAAATAGTGAAAGCCAATCCCTTGTTTGACGTAGGGATTGAATTCTTGTTCGAGCGGCATCTCGATATTCAGTCCGACGCTTTTGCCGCCCGCTTCCGCCGCGCCGCGATTGCCGGCTTCCATGATGCCCGGTCCGCCGCCGGTCACAATCGTGAACCCGTGTTTCGAGAGACGGAACGCGAGCTCGCGCGCTTTCTGATAGTACGGATTGTCCTGCGGCAGTCGCGCCGAGCCGAAAATCGTTACGGTGCGGTCGAGTTTGGAAAGAAATTCAAAGCCATCCACAAACTCGGACATGATGCGAAAGACGCGCCACGAAAAATTGCCGTCCTTTTCGGCAAAGGTCATTTGCTTTTGTTGAATCGCGGGCACATCCTGACGCGCACCTTTCACAGTCGGTTTGCGAATATCGCCGATGGTTTCAAATTCCGGCGTGTCGCCGGGTTCAGATTTGGGAATGCGCGCGCGGCGGGGCAAAGATGACGCCGCGCGTTTTGATTTTCGAATGGACATGTCGGTGAATCCTTGAAAAGCGGTTACGACCCATTGTAGCACCAACGCGCGCTTTTCAAATAAAAACGCAATGGCATATATGGGCTGCCATTGCGTTTCGGCGCACGGTGATGAAAAATGCTATTGCACTCGGAACGTTCGTGCCCCCGATTTCGCGCAGCCGTGCGTATTACATGCTTGCACGAACCATTTGTATGCTTTGCCTTGGGTCAACGCTTTGGTGCGGTATTGTAACGCGGTCAATCCGGTTGCGCTGTCCACTTTTTTGCCCGTAAGCGCGTCTTTGACGGTAACATTATACGTATCCGCACAGTTCGCCGCGTTCCACTTTAACGTTGGGCGCGTTTTGCTTGTGGTGGCATTGTTGACGGGCGATTTGAGGGTGGGTTTGGCAGGCGCGCCGCACACGGGTTCGCCGTAGCGAGCAATTTTGCGTACTGCTGTATTGCCACTGTCGCACGCCGCATTGCCGCAGAGAGCCCAAAAACCACCGGCGGCATACAATTCCGCGCCCGTATGGACGAGCGCGTTCGGACTGCGGTTGACGCCGTACATGAGCGGATGCCAATTTGCGCCATCCCAACGCGCGATATTGTTGACAGTCACGTTGCCGCTATCGCACGCAAGATTGCCACACACCACATCAAAATCTCCGCCCACATACACATCACTGCCGTTGATGGTAATGGCTTGAACCAGACTCAATGTGCCAACGCCGTTACCGAGCGCAGACCAGCTGCTGCCGTTCCACCTGGCGATATAATTCACCTGCGTCCCGCTCCCGCACAAATCCACCGCACACGCTTTCGTAAATCCGCCGCCGACATAAATATCGCTTCCGTCAACGGCAATGGCATACACACTATTGTCCACTCCCTTTGCCAAAGCCGACCACGCGCTGCCGTTCCATTTGGCAATGCGATTCACCGAGAGATTCCCGCTGTTGCAAGCTGCATTCCCACACGCCTGTATAAAGATCCCTCCCACATATACATCGCTTCCGTTCACTGCAATTGCCTTTACGCCGGAACCCGATAGACCATAGTTCAGCGCAGACCAATTTGAGCCATCCCATTTGGCAATGCCATTCACCTGAAGGTTGCCGCTGTTGCAGGCGGCGTTCCCGCAGACGTGACTGAACGCACCGCCCACATAAAGATCTGTCCCGTTCGCGGCCAACGCGACCACAGACGCGTTCGTACCATTGCTTACCGCCGACCAGCTGTTACTGACGAGAGACCACTTGGCAAGATAATTAACCGGCGTGTTGCCGCTGTTACAATTTGAATTGCCGCAAATCTGCGTGAATGCTCCGCTAACGTAAAGCTCATTGCCGATGAGTGCCAGCGCGCTGACGCTGCCGTTCAAGCCAAACCCGAGCGGAACCCAGTTACTGCCGTTCCATTTTGCGATATTATTGACGCGCACATTGCCGCTGCTGCATGAGAGTACGTCGCCGCACGCATAAACAAAGTATCCGCCGATATAGAGTTCAGTGTTGTTACGCACCAGCGCATAAACCCCCGGGTCGCTAACGCCATTCCCAACGGGGCTCCAAATTTCCGCCGCAGGGGCGTTAGGCGTCACACGCGGTCCGCGTTGCGGATCGCGCGCAACGTTCCAAGCGGTCGAATCGAGCGCGCCGCGTTGTCTGGTCAGGACATTCATCATGTCATCAGAATTCATCGAGTCCGCCGCGCGCAAAGCTGGTCGGACAGCGATAGGGTCGCGAGACGCGAATACAGGTTCACGAACACCCAAAACGAGAATCACACCCGCGAGCAGCAACGCGTAGAAAAAATTTTTTTGCAAGCCGCCGTTCACCTCACGCCTCCTGCAAGAAAGTTTTGATTTTTGGCTGCATGGAGATATGCCGCGCAACCGAAAATTATGCAAAAAAGTTTGCGCGTGTCAAGAGTTTTTTTTGGACGCTTCCTCTTCTCTTGGGTAACGTGAGTCATCACCCGATTGTTTTTGAAATTAAAAGGCGCTGACTCGATGAGTCAGCGCCGCCGTAGTTTGGTTGGGTATTTTTTTCTTGCGTTTGCCGATGATGGCGATGCACTACATCGCACCATTCTTTGGAAGTTTTGGGTTCATTTCCCTTTTGCACTTTTCTGCCCGCGTTTCCCCTTTTCCTTCCCATTCCCGCGTTCATCCTCATCTTGCTCGCGCGTATACTTTTTCACTTCCCCTCGCGCGCGCCGCGCTTTTTCTTCCACATAGTACGTGTAATTGCCCAAGTACTCTGTCAATTTCCCGTCTTCCAATTCCACAATGCGCGTCGCCACGTTGTCGAGAAAATAACGGTCGTGCGAAATCATCAACAAGGAACCGTTATAGTCTTCAAGCGCTTCTTCCAACACTTCGGCGGATTGAATGTCGAGATGATTCGTCGGTTCGTCGAGCATCAAAAGGTTCGCGCCTTGCAGCATCAACTTTGCCATTTGCACGCGCGCTTTTTCGCCGCCGGACAGATTGCGAATTTTCTTTTTGGAGTCTTCTGCGCTGAACAGGAAACGTCCGAGCAGCCCAAAGACTTCGCGGTCGAGCATCGGTTTCACGCGGCGCACTTCGTCCGCAATCGTATTGTCGAAATTCAGTGTCTCGTGTTCCTGCGAGTAATATGCGCGCGTCGTCGAAGGTCCAACATAAATTTCGCCCGCGTCCGGTTTTTCTTGTCCGAGAATACAGCGAAACAAAACCGTCTTGCCTGCGCCGTTCGGTCCGATGACGCCGACGCGTTCGCCAAGCCACATGGTCAAATTTACATCGCGCAGCACAACATTTGTGCCGCCGCGCGGGTCGGGAAATGCTTTTGCCAGATGTTGAATCTCGAGGACTTTATTCGAGCCGCGTTTCGCCGCGTTCAAATCCAGCCCAATGGCACGCCGTTCCATTTTTGGACGGTCAATTTTCTCCATCTTGTCCAAACGCTTTTGCATCGAACGCGCGCGGCGCACAAATTTTTCGTTTTGTCCCGCGCCCCAACCCATCAAACGCCGAATCGAAAATTCAAGGCGTTGAACGTCGCGCTGTTGAATTTCAAACATCTGCTGCTGCCGCAGCAGTTTTTGTTTTTTCTCGAATTGATATTCCGAATAATTGCCAACGTACAGCGTGAGTTTGCCATCTTCGAGTTCCGCGATTTCTTCCGCGACAATATCCAGCAAATAGCGGTCGTGCGAAACAATCACCACCGCGCCCGGATAATCGGCAATGAGTTTTTCCAAAAATTCCTTGCCGCGCAAATCGAGATGATTGTCCGGTTCGTCGAGCAATAACAGTTCGGGCTGTTCAATCAAAAGTTTTGCCAGCCCGACCAACTTTTTTTGTCCGCCCGACAGCGCGGAAAGCGGCAGCGCGAAATCTTCATCCCCAAAGCCCAAACCGCGCAACGTCGAGCGCACGCGGTTGTCAAAATTCAAGCCGCCCTTTTCTTCAAACTCTTGGACGACGCGCGCATGACGTTCCATCACGCGCGTCAATTTTTTTTCATCGCCATAAATTTGCGGGTCGCCCATTTGCGCTTCGAGCGACTGCATTTCGTGCTCCAGCGCGGCGAGCGTGGGTGACGCGTCCAACGCTTCATCGAGCAGTGTGCGGTCCAAATCGAATTGGACTTCTTGCGGCAGATAGCCGACGCGAATGCCTTTGGTAATTTGCGTGAGTCCTTGACTCGTTTCCATTTCGCCGGCGAGCAATTTCAAAATCGAAGACTTGCCCGCGCCGTTCGGACCCACGAGCCCGACGCGCGCGTCGTGATAAATCTCCCACGTTAAATCGCGGAAAATTTCTTGGGCGCCAAAATACAGTGTGGCTTTGGCGAGACGGGCGACGGTTCCGATGACCATTTCAGATTGCAGATTGCAGATTGAATCTTGAATTTTGAATTGCGATTTTCGATTGCGCTGCGCGCAAGTCATAGGTGATGCGGCGCGAGAGTTTAGCATTGAATGACGAAATCAAAAAGTGCCGCGCTCATCTCGCGTGCCAATTGTGATTTGCCGATACCCGCGCGCGCAATGCAGTTCCGGAGCCGATGCGGGAGTGCACCACCCTGTACGCCGTTCGCAATGCGCGCCGCGTCACAAAATCGTAACCTTTTTAGGCTCGTTTGGAGCGCTTTGTGCAGCAGGACAGCGACGGCGGGTTTTGACAAAAATCTCTTGACATTCTCCAGAATTTCTGTTATATTTTTTTTGAAAATGCTTTCATGTAAGCATTTTCGCCAACTCAATTTCCCCCTTCACTGAAATCTACCGCGCGCGGCTGCGCGATGTAGCCTCCGGGAGCGAGCGTTCATGGCGCACTCAACGGTTTATGATGTTGCGAACAAAGCAGGCGTAAGCATCGCTACTGTTTCGCGCGTCCTGAATGCGCCAACACGAGTCCACCCCGAAACGCGCGAACGGGTTCTCACCGCGATTGATCAGCTCGGTTACATTCCCAAAGCAGAAGCCGCTGCCCGCGCGCGCAAGGGTACGGGGCGCATTGGCGTTCTCGCGCCGTTCTTTACATACCCCTCGTTCGTCCAGCGTCTGCGCGGCGTCGCCAACGCGCTTGCTGCACTGCCCTACGAATTGACAATCTACAATGTGGATAGCTCCGCGCGCCGCGATGGCTACGTCGCTAGTGTGTCCGTCAGCCGCCGTCTCGACGGACTGATTCTGATGGCGCTTCCCTTTAATGAAGCGATTGTAGAGCGCCTCGTCTCCAACAGTCTGGAAACTGTTTCCATCGAATGCACACATCCCACCTTTAGCAGTATCGAGATTGACGATGCGGCAGGCGGACGCATCGTGGCGGAATATCTCATTAGAAAAGGGCACCAACATCTTGGCTTTATCGGCGATTCGGAAATCCCAGATTATGCTTTTCCCACCAGCAATCGCCGTTTAAGCGGCTATTGTGCTGCCATCAAAGCTGCCGGGCTTGAACTCGCGCCGGAACATATTGTGCTGAAGGTTCAAAGTCTGGAAAATGGGCGCTTGTCTATGCATCAGCTGTTGGACTTGCCAAACCCACCCACTGCCGTTTTCTGCGCCAGTGATACACAGGCGATGGGCGCGCTCAAGGGCGCGCAGGAGCGCGGTGCACGCGTGCCTGAAGACATCGCCATCGTCGGTTTCGATGATTTGGACATCGCAGACTATATCGGTTTGACCACCGTACGACAACACTTGGAAGAGTCAGGTCGTCTCGCCGTAAATCTGTTGCTTGCGCGTCTCAAAGACAAAAGCCGACCCATTCAACATGTAAGACTGAGTTTAGAGCTCGTGGAACGTCGAACGACCTGACCTGCTCTCCGCATCAAGAAACAAAAGGAGGTGTTAGCAGGCATTCACACTTGTTTCTTTCAAATAGCCCGAAACATCGGGCAAAAATCTTATACTGTCCGACAAAAAAAATTTTGTCGGCAAGATCGAAAAGGAGAAATGAGATGAAACGCATTTTATTGATCGCCGTCGTCGCTGCGCTGTTTGCCGCGCTTGCCGCGTGTGGTGCGCCCGCAACACCGGCACCCGCGCCAACACAAGCACCCGCACAACCGACGACTGCCCCCGCACAGCCAACCGCCATGCCCGAACAACCGACGACAGCGCCTGCGCAGCCAACCCAAGCGGC